>Ga0302319_10012714_pt1 | contig 15837 bp, 15 predicted proteins | sample Bog_T0_2_FD_203319 | JGI IMG/M metagenome (GOLD analysis project Ga0302319, IMG submission 203319) | Peat permafrost microbial communities from Stordalen Mire near Abisko, Sweden - Bog_T0_2 | ecosystem: Environmental > Terrestrial > Soil > Wetlands > Peat | place: Sweden: Abisko, Stordalen Mire...
ATTGATATATCGGCCCAGCAGCACCAGGATCGCGAAAACCATTGCGCCGGAAGCGGTAAGCGACAAAGCGGTCAGCAATCCCAGTACCCGGTAATACACCAACGAGTACAACAACACCAGGACCAGCCCGATCGCACCCGCGAACAGGCCCGCTCGCAGCGACGTCAATCCCAATGTCGCCGAAACGGTTTGGGCTTCCGACGATTCGAAGGACAACGGCAGCGACCCGTATTTGAGGACGTTCGCAAGCTGGCGCGCGGTCGATGCGGTGAACGGCGGATCGCCGCCGGTGATCTGGGTCCGCCCCCCGGGTATTGCTTCTTGGATCATCGGCGCGCTGACAACCTGCGAGTCCAGGGTGAAGGCGGTCTGGGTGCCGATGTGAGCGGCGGTGAAATCGGCCCAGGTATTCGACGCCGCGGACTTGAACTGCACGTCCACGACGTAGCCGATGCCGTGCGTGTTCATCCCGGACGAGGCGTCCTGGATCTGGTCGCCACTGATGATCGACGGCCCGAGCAGGTACGCGGCCTTATGGTCGGTCGAGCAGGCCACCAGGGGCAGCGTCGGGTCGTCATTGCCGGCCAGAATGTCCTTTTTGTCACAGCGGCTGGCCTCGAACTGCAGGGCCACCATCTGGATGTACTGGCTGGTGTTCTGCCGCCACTTCTTTTCCTGCGCGATCCGCTCGGCGAGGTCTTTGCGTGGATCCGCAGGCGCCGGCTCGTCGGCCGGCGGCGAGTCCCCCGCGGGCGCGCCGGTCGCGGGAGGCGCCGGGCTGGGCGCGGGAGGCGCGGGCGGGGCCGGTGGCGGCGGGTCCTGCGGGTAGGGGCGTGGTTGCGCCCCGGGCTTGCCGGGCGGCGCCGGTGGGGCGGGCTGCCCCGGTGGCGCCGGCTGGGCCGGGGGCACTTGCTGGCCGGGCGGCGGCGCCCCCGCGGGCTGGTGGGCCGGCGGCTTGGGTTCAGCACCCTGCGCCGGCATCGAGTTGAGCACCGGCCGGATGAAAAGCCGCGCGGTTTGCCCCAGGTTGCGGGCCTCGCTGCCGTCGTTGCCGGGCACCGTGATGATCAGGTTGTCGCCGTCGACGACGACCTCCGAACCGGAGACGCCGAGCCCGTTTACCCGCGCGCTGATGATCTGCTGCGCCTGGGACAAGGCGTCCCGGCTAGGCCGTGAGCCGTCCGGCGTGCGCGCGGTCAACGTGACGCGGGTGCCGCCCTGCAGATCGATGCCGAGTTTGGGAGCGACCCGCTTGTCGCCGGTCAGAAACACCAGCAGGTAAACACCGACCAGCATCAACAGGAAAACCGACAGATAGCGGGCGGGGTGCACCGGCGCCGAAGACGATGCCACGTTCCTTGTATCTCCTTGAGATCGGTTCTTAGCCGCAAGCAGCTCCGGAGAGAGCCTACGTGTCGCTCTTGGTTATCCGGCTCTGGTCGTCCGGCGCAGCGGACTCGTCCAGGTCCTCGTCCAGGTCCTCGATGTCTTCGGGCACGATCTTGTCGCGGATCGCCAGCTTCATCCAGGTCGTCACCACGCCGGGCGAGATCTCGAGGTCGACCGTGTCGTCGGTGATCGCGACGACGGTGGCCTGCAGGCCGGACGTGGTGTGCACCCGGTCGCCCGGCTGCAGCGAATCGTGCAGGTCGATGGTGGCCTGCATCGCCGTCCGTTGACGGCGCGACGCACGCCACATGAGCCCGCCCATGATGAGCAGGAACGGCACGAACAAGACATAGTTACCCATTGACGCGCCTGTCTTTCCTATCGGTTTTTGGCCGGTATTTCGAGGTCTGTGCCAGGGCGACCCGCAGCTCGGACACCTCGCAACGGTCCAGTGTGCCATCAGCGCAGGTCGCGACGGACCGGCCCCGTGCCGGTCGCCTGGTGGGCCTGGCGAAAGTAGGCTTTTATCTGCGGCGCGGCAAGCGCGCCGCGGTGAGGAGGATGCGGTGGCCAGCCTCGAGCAGAGTCGCAAGTTGGTCACCGAAATCCCCGGTCCGGTGTCCCTGGAACTGAACAAACGCCGCGCTGCGGCGGTATCCCGGGGCGTGGGCATCACCATGCCGGTGTACGTGGCGCGCGCCGGTGGCGGCATCGTCGAGGACGTCGACGGCAACCGGCTCATCGACCTGGGGTCGGGCATCGCCGTCACCACGATCGGCAACTCCGCGCCCCGTGTCGTGGACGCGGTTCGGGCGCAGGTCGCCGAATTCACCCACACCTGCTTCATGGTGACGCCCTACGAGCAGTACATCGCCGTCGCCGAAGAGCTCAACCGGATCACCCCGGGTTCGGGCGAGAAGCGCTCGGTGCTGTTCAACTCCGGCGCCGAGGCAGTCGAGAACGCGATCAAGGTCGCCCGGTCCTACACCCACAAGTCCGCCGTGATGGCGTTTGACCACGCCTACCACGGCCGCACCAACATGACGATGGCACTGACCGCCAAGTCCATGCCGTACAAAAGCGGTTTCGGCCCGTTCGCGCCGGAGATCTATCGCGCGCCGATGTCCTATCCGTACCGGGACGGACTGCTCGACAAGGAGCTGGCCACCAACGGCGAACTGGCCGCCGCGCGGGCCATCAGCGTCTTCGAGAAACAGGTCGGCGCCGACAACCTGGCCGCGGTCGTCATTGAGCCGATCCAGGGCGAAGGCGGCTTCATCGTGCCGGCCGAGGGGTTCCTGCCGGCCCTGCTGGAGTGGTGCCGCAAGAACAACGTGGTGTTCATCGCCGACGAGGTGCAAAGCGGCTTTGCCCGCACCGGCGCGATGTTCGCCTGCGAGCACGAGGGCCCCAACGGTCTAGTGCCCGACCTGATCTGCACCGCCAAAGGCATCGCCGGCGGGTTGCCGTTGTCGGCGGTGACCGGCCGGGCCGAGATCATGGATGCCCCGCACGTCAGTGGCCTGGGCGGCACCTTCGGCGGTAACCCGGTCGCCTGCGCGGCGGCGCTGGCCAGCATCGCGACCATCGAGAGCGACGGCTTGATCGAGCGGGCCCAACAGATTGAACGCCTGGCGATCGAGCGGCTGTTGCGGCTGCAGGCCGACGACGACCGCCTCGGTGACGTCCGTGGCCGTGGCGCCATGATTGCCGTGGAGCTGGTCGAGTCCGGCAGCACTGATCCCGACCCCGAACTGACCGCGAAGCTGGCCACCGCGGCACACGCGGCCGGCGTCATCGTGTTGACCTGCGGAACGTTCGGCAACATCATCCGGCTGCTACCCCCGCTGACCATCAGCGACGAGCTGCTGACCGAAGGCCTCGACATCCTTGCCGGGATCCTGGGCGAGCTCTAAACACCAATCGCCGCTGTAGCGACCGCAGTGTGGGATCTCACATATCCGGCCCGGGTTCCGTCGTTGAGAAATACTGTTAGCAAAACTAATGTTCTAAGAGTAAGCGCAACGTTGCGCCGATAGATAGGCCCGAGCAGACGCAGAATCGCACGATTCGAGTCTTCGGAACGCGATTCTCTGTCTGCTCGCAATCGTTAAAAGGGGAACTGTTATGTCGACTACTACTCATGACGAGGCGCTTGAACGCCGCATCGAGAACCTAGACGCCAATGACCCGCAGTTCGCCGCAGCCAGGCCGAGCCCGGCCGTTGCCGAGGCCCTTGACCAAACGGGGCTGCGACTTCCGCAGATCATCCAGACCGTGTTGCAGGGTTACGCGGACCGCCCGGCGCTGGGGCAGCGCGTCGTCGAGTTCGTCAAGGACCCGAAGACCGGACGCACCGTGCTGGAGCTGCTCCCCCGCTTCGAGACCATCACCTACCGTGAGCTGGGCGACCGCGCCGGCGCATTCGCGCGTGCCCTGACCAACGACTCCGTGCAGGCCGGCGACCGGGTTGCCGTGCTCGGCTTCACCAGCATCGACTTCACCACCATCGACGTGGCACTGAACCTGATCGGCGCGGTGGCGGTTCCCCTACAGACCAGCGCCGCGATCACCCAGCTGCGCCCGATCGTGACGGAAACCGAGCCCACCGTGATCGCGGCGAGCGTTAACCAGCTGCCCGACGCGGTCGAGTTGATCCTGGCCGGCTTTGAAACAGGCCCTGCGCCCGCCCAGCTAGTCGTGTTCGATTACCACCCCGAGGTCGACGACGAGCGCGAAGTCATCGAAACCGCGCGTGCCCGGTTGGCGGACACCGCAGTGGTCGTCCAGACGATGGCCGAGGTCATCGAGCGCGGGCAGACGGCGCTTTCCGGGCCGGCCGGGCCCGTGTCCGAGGGCGATTCTGACGACCTGGCCCTGCTGATCTACACCTCCGGAAGCACCGGCGCACCCAAGGGCGCGATGTACCCGCAAAGCAACGTCGGCAAGATGTGGTCTAGGTCGGCCAAAAACTGGTTCGGCGAGAGCGCAGCGTCGATCACGCTCAACTTCATGCCGATGAGCCACGTCATGGGACGCGGCACCCTCTACGGCACGCTCGGCAATGGCGGCACCGCCTGCTTCGCCGCCAAGAGCGACCTCTCGACGCTGTTGGAGGACCTCGAACTGATTCGGCCCACCGAGCTCAACTTCGTGCCACGAATCTGGGAAACGCTCTACGGCGAATACCAGCGCAAGGTCGATCGCCTCTTATCCGACCCCAACGACTCCGCCGCCCGCGCGGCCATCGAAACCGAGGTCATGGAAGAGCAGCGGCAGTACCTGCTGGGCGGCCGATACATCTTCGCGATGACGGGCTCGGCACCCACCTCCCCGGAGCTGAAGGCCTGGATCGAATCGCTGCTCGAGATGCATCTGGTGGACGGATATGGGTCCACCGAGGCCGGCATGGTCTTGTTCGACGGCGAAATCCAACGTCCGCCCGTCATCGACTACAAACTGGCCGACGTTCCAGATCTGGGCTACTTCGCCACCGACCGGCCGCATCCGCGCGGCGAGTTGCTGCTCAAGACCGAGAACCTGTTCCCCGGCTACTACAAGCGGCCCGAGGTCACCGCCGAGGTGTTCGACGCCGACGGCTACTACCGGACCGGAGACGTCGTCGCCGAGGTCGCTCCCAACCGGCTGGTGTACGTCGACCGCCGCAACAACGTGCTGAAGCTGGCACAGGGCGAGTTCGTGACCGTCGCGAAGCTGGAGGCGGAATTCGGCAACAGCCCGCTGGTTCGGCAGATCTACGTCTACGGCAACAGCGCGCACCCATACCTGCTGGGCGTCGTGGTGCCCACCGAAGAAGCGCTGGCCAACCACGATCCCGCTGCGCTCAAGCCGCTGATCGCCGATTCGCTGCAGAACGTCGCCAAAGAGTCCGGCCTGCAGTCCTACGAGGTGCCGCGTGACTTCATCATCGAAACCACGCCGTTCACCCTGGAGAACGGTCTGCTGACCGGTATCCGCAAGCTGGCGTGGCCGAAGCTCAAGCAGCACTACGGTGAGCGGCTGGAACAGCTCTACACCGACCTGGCCGCAGGCCAGGCAAATGAACTGCACGCACTTCGTCAAAGCGGCGCCGACGCGCACGTGCTGCAAACGGTGAGCCGGGCTGCGGCCGCCATGCTGGGAGCGTCGAGTTCCGAGCTGTCGCCCGACGCGCACTTCACCGACCTGGGCGGAGACTCGTTGTCCGCCTTGACGTTCGGCAACTTGCTGCGCGAAATCTTCGACATCGACGTCCCGGTGGGCGTCATCGTCAGCCCGGCCAATGACCTGCGGGCCATCGCCGACTACATCGAGGGCGAGCGGCAAGGCAGCAAGCGGCCCTCCTTCGCCTCGGTGCACGGTCGTGACGCTGTGGAGGTGCACGCAAGTGACCTCACCTTGGACAAGTTCATCGACGCCGACACGCTGGCGGCGGCACCCAGCTTGCCGCGGGCCAGTGCCGAGGTGCGCACCGTCCTGCTGACCGGCGCGACCGGCTTCCTGGGCCGCTATCTGGCCCTGGACTGGCTGGAGCGGATGGACCTGGTCGATGGCAAGGTCATCGCCCTGGTGCGGGCCAAGACCGACGCCGAGGCGCGTGCGCGCTTGGACCGGATCTTCGATAGCGGCGACCCGAAGCTGCTGGCCCACTACCAGGCGCTGGCCGCAGAACATCTGGAGGTTATCGCCGGCGACAAGGGCGAGGCCAACCTGGGCCTGGATCAGCAGACCTGGCAGCGGCTGGCGGACACGGTCGACCTGATCGTCGACCCTGCCGCCCTGGTTAACCACGTGCTGCCCTACAGCGAGTTGTTCGGACCCAACGCGCTGGGCACCGCTGAGCTGATCCGGATCGCGCTGACCAGCACGCTGAAGCCATACACCTACGTGTCGACGATCGGGGTGGGTGACCAGATCGAGCCGGCGAAGTTCACCGAAGACGCCGACGTCCGGGAGATCAGCGCGACCCGCAAGATCAACGACGGCTACGCCAACGGCTACGGCAACAGCAAGTGGGCCGGCGAGGTGCTGCTACGGGAGGCCCACGACCTGTGCGGCCTGCCGGTCGCGGTCTTCCGTTGCGACATGATCTTGGCCGACACCACCTATGCGGGCCAGCTCAACGTGCCGGACATGTTCACCCGGATGATGCTGAGCCTGGCGGCCACCGGTATCGCACCCGGTTCGTTCTACGAGCTCGACGCGGAGGGCAACCGGCAACGCGCCCACTACGACGGCCTGCCGGTCGAGTTCATCGCCGAGGCGGTCTCAACCCTGGGAGCCCAGAGCGAAAACGGCTTCCACACCTACCACGTGATGAACCCCTACGACGACGGCGTTGGGATGGACGAGTTCGTCGACTGGCTGATTGCCGCAGGGTCCCCGATTCAGCGGATCGCGGACTATGGCGACTGGCTGCAGCGGTTTGAGACCTCGCTGCGTGGGTTGCCCGAGAAGCAGCGCAACAGCTCGCTGCTGCCGCTGTTGCACAACTACCAGAAGCCGGGCAAGCCCCTGAACGGGTCGATGGCCCCGACGGATCGGTTCCGCGCGGCCGTTCAGGACGCGAAAGTCGGCCCGGACAAAGACATTCCGCACATCACTCCGCCGATCATCGCCAAGTACATCAGCGACCTGCGGGTGCTTGGACTTCTGTGACGTTGTGGCGCCGGCGCCAGCCGCGGGACTTCGGCTCGTCGGCTCTTGGCGCCGGCGTGGTGAGCGCCTCCGGTGACACCTCATGCGGCGGCTCCACCAACCCCGAGTAATACGGCCGGGCTGGCGGCATCGGCCCTGCGGGTTGCATTGGTTGCAGGGGTTGCACGTCGCGAGCCAGTCGCACCGCCGTGCGCGCCAAAGCTACGCCGGCTACGAAGACGATCAGCACACCGAGACCGGAGAAGTAAGAAATCTGCAGCACAGCCTGCTTACGCTCCGTCACAGCAATCGGGTCGCCGGGGGACCCGATCCCCAACAGCGGGGCGAGCTGGCAGCCGACCACGAACCAGGCGCCGGCGAGGGCCGCGAGCCAGGCGCCCAACATCGCGGTGACGCGATGCCCGGCGATGATCAGCAGCAGGCCGCCCAGCATGGCGGCGACTCCCGGGAGCACCTCGAGCCAGCCCCGCGCCGTGCTCCACGCCCAGTCCTGGTCGGGTGTGTAGGCGAAATTGAAGTGGGGGCCGACGAACGGAATCAACGCACCCCACGCACCCAGGACGAGCAGGAGCAATCCGCTAATTGCGCCGCGCGAACGTGGCATAGCCGACCTGGCGGGGCGGTCCAATTCCGCGTCTTTCATGACATCTCCTCGATAGACACCGGCCATACGGACACCGGCTGGGTACCCCGGCGCTGTTGAGATGTAACCCCCGCGCGTCCGGCGTTACCCGGCGTTATGCAACGAAGCCGAGCACCAACAGCACGACAGCGATCAGCGGAAAGGTGCCTTGCGTCAACGCGGCCCGCGCCTTATCCGGTGACGACAGCAACAGCACCACCGCGGCGGCGGCCATCGATCCGACGCCCGCGAAAATGAGCGCCGCACCAACCGCACAGTGGCCCCTAGCAACCGCGGCGATGCCGATGCCGCTGACGATCGCCAGGAACAGGTTGTAGAAGCCCTGGTTCAAGGCCAGCAGCTTGGTGGTCTCGGCTTCCTCGGCCGTGGTGCCGAAAGTCTTTCGGGTGCGCGGCGAGGTCCAGGTCAGCGATTCCATCGTGAAGATGTAGACGTGCAGCAGCGCGGCCAGCGCGGCGAATACCAACCCGGCGGTGATCATCGATGTTCTCCTAGTCTCATGTGGCGGCCCGCTTCGCCCGGCTCCGCCGCGCTCCCGATCGCCACTATTCGAACAGCCCTTGTTGCCCTATCCCGACGGCCCCGGGCGGTGGAGTCATGCCCAGGTGCGTCCAGGCCTGCGCGGTGGCCACCCGGCCGCGTGGGGTACGGGCGACCATACCGGCGCGGACCAGGAACGGCTCGCACACCTCCTCGACCGTGGCGGCCTCCTCCCCGACCGCGACGGCCAGCGTCGAGACCCCGACCGGGCCGCCGCCGAAGCTGCGGGTGAGCGCCATTAGCACCGCCCGGTCCAGCCGGTCCAGGCCGAGTTCGTCGACGTCGTAGACCGCGAGGGCCGACTTGGCGACGTCGCGGGTGATCACGCCGTCGGCGCGCACCTCGGCGAAGTCACGTACACGGCGCAGCAGCCGGTTGGCGATCCGCGGCGTCCCTCGCGAACGCCGGGCGATCTCGACGCCCGCCTCGACGCCGAGCTCAATGCCCAGAATTCCGGCGGACCGCGTCAGCACCCGCTCCAGTTCGGCGGGCTCATAGAAATCCATGTGCGCGGTGAAACCGAAGCGGTCGCGCAGCGGGCCGGTCAGCGCGCCGGACCGGGTGGTCGCGCCGACCAGGGTGAACGGCGCGACCTCCAGCGGAATCGATGTCGCGCCAGGACCTTTGCCGACGACCACGTCGACCCTGAAGTCCTCCATCGCCAGGTACAGCATCTCCTCGGCGGGCCGGGCGATGCGGTGGATCTCGTCGATGAACAACACGTCGTGCTCGACCAGATTGGACAGCATTGCGGCCAGGTCACCGGCGCGCTCCAGCGCCGGTCCGGACGTCACGCGCAACGCCGACCCGAGCTCGGCGGCGATGATCATCGCCAGCGACGTCTTGCCCAGCCCCGGCGGACCGGACAGCAGAATGTGATCCGGTGTGCCACCGCGGTTCTTGGCCCCCTCGATGACCAGCTGCAGCTGTTCGCGCACCCGCGGCTGGCCGATGAACTCGTCCAACGAGCGGGGCCGCAGGCTCACGTCGACGTCGCCTTCGCCGACCGTCAAAGCCGCGGAGACCTCGCGCTCCTCATGATCTGAATAATCCTCGTCTTCAGTCATCGGCCCTTACCCAGCAAAGACAGGGCGGCCCGCAGCGCGCTCGACGTCGTCGCATCATGGTCTGCGGCTAGCACCTTGTCGGTGGTCTCTTCGGCTTGCTTGGCGGCAAAGCCCAGGCCGACCAAAGCCTCCACCACCGGACTTCGCACCGCGTGGCCGTTCACGACCGGCGCACCGACCGGCGCACCCACCGGCCCGACTTTGTCGTGTAATTCCAGCACCATCCGCTCGGCGCCGCGTTTGCCGATCCCGGGCACCCGGGTCAACGCGGTGACATCACTCTCGGCCAGCACCTGGCGCAGCGCCGAGGAGTCGTACACGGCCAGTGTCGCCATCGCCAGCCGGGGCCCGACTCCGGAGACCGACAGCAGCGTCAGGAACAGGTCGCGGGCGTCGCCGTCGACGAACCCGTACAAGGTCTGCGAATCCTCGCGCACGATCATCGCGGTGACCAGCCGGGCTTCGCTGCCCCGGTGCAGCGTCGCCAACGTGGAGGGCGTCGCGTTGACCCGGTAACCGATGCCGGCGGCCTCGATCACCACGTGGTCGAGTGCCACCTCGAGCACCTCACCGCGGACCGAGGAGATCATCGGGCGGCCTTCACTTTCGCCGCATATGCCTGACGATGTTGCGCGGCCAGCGCTTCCGCGGCGGCCATCCGGGCGATCATCGGCGCCCTCCAGCAGTGGCAGATCGCCAGCGCCAGCGCGTCTGCCGCGTCGGCCGGCGTCGGTTTGGATTGCAGCGCAAGGATTCTGGTGACCATGGAGGTGACCTGCGCCTTGTCCGCGGTGCCATTGCCGGTGACCGCGGCCTTGACCTCGGTAGGGGTGTGGAAATGCACGTCGATGTTGCGTCTCGCCGCGGCCACCGCGATGACGCCACCCACTTGCGCGGTGCCCATCACCGTCGACACGTTGTGCTGGGAGAACACCCGCTCGATGGCCATGACATCGGGAACATGGGTGTCCAGCCAGTGCTCGACGGCCTCGCTGATCGCCAGCAGTCGCTGAGGCAGTGGCAAATCAGCCGGTGTGCGCACCACGTCGACATCCAGCGCGGTGACCGTTCGGCCGCGCCCGCTTTCGACGACCGACAGCCCGCACCGGGTCAATCCGGGATCGACTCCCATCACGCGCATCTCAAGCTCCCAAATTCTTCAATACCGAACAGCTGTTCGATAGACTAACCGGCAGCCCCGACACCGCCGGGTAGACACGCGGGCACTGGTCACAGCGAAAACTGTTAACGTAGCGCCCACTTATTTGCTCGAGGTTGCTGCAACGGCAGCCCTGTCGGGAAGGGGTCGGGTGGGAACACTGCTGCTCGTGCTCGCCGCGGTGCTGTTTGCCGCCTCGGTCGTCGTGCTCGTGGTGGCTTTGCGGCGTCCCAAGCAACCGGCCAAGCAACGCGGGCGCCAGGATCCGCTCTCGTTCAACGCGATGCCGCAGTTCGGGCCCCGCCAACTCGGGCCCGGCGCCATCGTCAGCTACGGCGGCGTCGACTACGTGGTGCGCGGGTCGGTCACTTACCGCCAGGGTCCATTCGTGTGGTGGGAGCATTTGCTCGAAGGTGGCGACCAGCCACTCTGGTTCAGCGTGGAAGACGACGACGGGCGCCTGAAGCTGGCCATGTGGGTTGCCCGCAAGGACCTCGGGCCGTTGCAGCCCGCCGCCCAGCACGAGGTGGACGGGGTGACGTTTCGGGAGGCCGAGCGCGGCCGTGCCGGGTACACCACCGAGGGCACGACCGGCCTGCCCGCCGGCGGGGAGATGGAATTCGTCGATTACGCCAATGCCGGCGAGACCGCGCTGCTGTCCTTCGAGCGCTGGGCCCCCGAGATGCCCTGGGAGATATCGACGGGCAAGTCCGTGCTGACCGGCGAGCTCACCGTCTACCCCGCGCCTCCAGCGTCGCCCACCCCGTAAGTCCACGTCGGTGCCGCTTCATCATCTCGCCGTTGCGCCTACGGACGTGTCCGGGGCGCGGCTGGCGCTCGCACTCAACGCGCCCGCACCGCAACCGCTGGCCACTCACCTGCTGAACCATCCCGACGGCGGCGCGCTACTGCTCGGAGTGCTCGGCGCATCGCACGTGGTCTCGCTCGAGCACGCCACGCGCCGATTCTCCGAAGAGGTGTCGTGCAATTCCCGCCAGTATGGTTGCGCGCTGCCCGAGCACGCCGACGAACCCGGATACCGCCTCGAGTCGCGCATCGAGACCCATGACGAGGCGGCGTTCCGTGCGCTGGCGGGTGAACTCCGCGAACGCTGCGCGCAGGAAGCCGGGTGGCTGGGCGGCACGTTTCCCGGCGATGACGCCGCGCTGACCGCGCTCGCCGCCGAACCCGACGGGACCGGCTGGCGCTGGCAGACGTGGCACCTGTACCCCGCAGTGCGGCCGGCTGCGTCCGGCGGGGTTGTAGTCCACACGGCGAGCCGGTGGCATCCATGAGCCGAAAGCGGTTGTTCTGGATCGCCGGCGGGTTGGCCGTCGCCGCCGTCGTGTCACTGATTTTCGGAATGATGTTGCTGCAGAAAGACATTGGCTCCTACATAGCGGGCCACTATCGCGAATATTCGCGCGACGCCAACGGGACGCGCTACGCGTGCAGCGGATCGCCCGAGGACGTTGCCGACGAGCTCGCCGACTATCAGCAACCCGAGGCGCGCGCCGACAACGACAAGAACCAGTACCTGCGCTACAGCAACAACATCGTGACCGTCGGCCCGGACGGCAACCACCCGTGCAGCATCCGGCTCGAAAGTCTGAACGCGGGATACAGCCACGGCTCGTATATCTTCCTCGGCCCCGGATTCAGCCCCGGATCCCCGGCGGGCGGCGCGGGCGGCAGCCCCGGCGGGCCCGGCGGAACGAAATAAGACCCCGGCACGCAAAGGAGATCGCCATGTATCTAGCCCTCGAAATCGGAAATATCGACCTCAATCCCATCGTGGGAGGCGTAGCCCAGACCATCCTGTACTTCCTGGTCGGGATGGCGGTCCTGATCGCAGGCTTCGTCATGGTGGATGTCTTGACCCCGGGGAAGTTGCGCCAACTGGTGTTCGTCGATCGCCGTCCGAACGCGGTGGTCCTGGCCTGCGCGATGTACATGTCGCTCGCGATGGTCATCATCACCGCCATCGTCAACAGCTACAAGCAGTTGGGCCAGGGACTCGTCGGCGTTGCGGTGTACGGGTTGATGGGTGTGGCGCTGTTAGGCATAGCTCTGTTGACGATGCACCTCGTGATACCGGGTGACTTTCATGAGCACGTCGATGACCCCCAGCTACATCCGGCATCGTTCGCGGTGGCCGTGATACTCCTGGCCGTGGGAGGGGTGACGGCCGCGGCGGTGTCATGACCACCACCGACGAGTCGATCCGGTCGACGGAGTTTTCCGGGCGCTGGCGGGCGCTGCTGCTGGCCGCCGTCGCGGCGTGTGCGGCCTGCGGCATCGTCTACGAACTGGCGCTGCTCACGTTGTCGGCGAGCCTGAATGGCGGCAGCATCGTCGCCACGTCGCTGATCGTCGCGGGCTACATCGCCGCGCTGGGCGCCGGGGCCCTGCTGGTCAGGCCGCTGTTGGCGCACGCAGCGATCACCTTCATCGCCGTCGAGGCGCTGCTGGGCATCATCGGCGGTCTGTCCGCGGCGGCCCTGTACGTGGTGTTCGCCTTTGTCGACGGGTCGACGTGGGTGCTGGCCGCGAGCACCGCGCTGATCGGCGGCCTGGTTGGTGCCGAGGTACCGCTGCTGATGACGTTGCTACAACGCGGCCGGGTGGCGGGCCCCACCGATGCCGGCCGCACCCTGGCCAACCTCAACGCGGCCGACTATCTGGGCGCGTTGGTCGGCGGGCTGGTCTGGCCGTTCATCCTGCTGCCGCAGCTGGGGATGATTCGGGGGGCGGCGGCCACCGGCATCGTGAACCTGGTGGCCGCGGCAACAGTGTCGATCTTCTTGCTGCGCCGCGTCGTTTCCAGCCGGCAGCTGGCGATGGCATTGTGCGCGCTGGCCGCGGCGCTCGCGCTGCTGGCCACCCTGCTGGTGCGTGCCCACGACATCGAGACCACCAGCAGGCAACGGCTCTACGCCGACCCGATCATCGCCTACCGGCATACGCCGTATCAGGAGATTGTCATCACCCGCCGCGACAACGACACCCGCCTGTACCTCGACGGCGGTCTGCAGTTCTCTACCCGCGACGAATACCGCTACACCGAAAGCCTTGTCTACCCCGCCCTCGGTAAAGGCGCACGTTCGGTGCTGGTGCTCGGCGGCGGTGACGGCCTCGCCGCGCGCGAACTGCTGCGCCAGCCGGGCATCGAGAAGATCGTGCAGGTCGAACTCGACCCCGCTGTCATCGAATTGGCGCGCACCACCCTGCACGACGCCAACGGCGGCGCGCTGGACAACCCGCGCGTCCAGGTGGTTATCGACGACGCGATGAACTGGTTGCGCGCCCCGGAACGGCATCCATCCGAGGGCTTCGACGCGGTCATCGTCGACCTGCCCGATCCCGACACACCGGTGCTGGGGCGGTTGTACTCCACCGAGTTCTACACGCTTGTCGCGCACGCGCTGGCGCCCGGCGGGCTGATGGTCGTGCAGTCCGGCAGCCCGTTTTCCACCCCGACGGCGTTTTGGCGCGCGGTTTCAACGATCCGGTCCGCCGGCTATGCCGTCACGCCCTACCACGCCCATGTGCCCACCTTCGGGGACTGGGGTTTCGCGTTGGCAAGCCGCGGCGACACCGCGCCCATCCCCACTATGCCGGCCAATGCGCCACCGCTGCGCTTCCTGAACCCGCAGGTGCTGCAAGCCGCGACGGTGTTCTCCGGCGACGTCGGGCCCCGCGCGCTAGAGCCCTCGACGCTGGACAACCCGCTCATCGTCGAGGACATGCGGCACGGATACGACTAGCTCTGATGGCGTCGACCCGCTGCGCCCGGCGCTCTGCGCCGCGCTTGCGATCGACTAGTCCTCGTCGAGAGCGGCCAGCACCTCGTCGGACAGGTCGACGTTGGTGTAGACGTTCTGCACGTCGTCGCTCTCCTCCAGCGCGTCGACCAGCTTGAGCACCTTGCGCGCGCCCTCGATGTCGACCGGCACGCTGACCGAGGGCTGGAAGCTGGCCTCGGCCGAGTCGTAGTCGATTCCCGCGTCCTGCAGCGCGGTGCGCACCGCGACCAGGTCGGTTGGCTCGGCGATGACCTCGAAGCTCTCCCCGAGATCGCTGACGTCCTCAGCGCCCGCGTCGAGCACCGCCGTCAGCACGTCGTCTTCGGTCAGACCGTTTTTTTCCAGGGTGACCACCCCTTTGCGGGAGAACAGGTAGGCAACCGAGCCGGGGTCTGCCATGGCGCCGCCGTTACGTGTCATCGCGATCCGCACCTCACTCGCGGCGCGGTTGCGATTGTCGGTGAGGCACTCGATCAGCACCGCCACGCCGTTGGGCGCGTAGCCCTCGTACATGATGGTCTGCCAGTCGGCGCCGCCGGCTTCCTCGCCGGCGCCCCGCTTCCGGGCGCGCTCGATGTTCTCATTGGGCACCGAGGTCTTCTTCGCCTTCTGGATGGCGTCATACAGCGTCGGGTTGCCGCCGGGATCACCACCGCCGGTTCGCGCGGCGACCTCGATGTTCTTGATGAGCCGGGCGAATTCCTTGCCACGGCGCGCGTCTTTGACGGCCTTCTGATGCTTCGTCGTGGCCCACTTGGAATGGCCGCTCATCGTCTTCCTATCTCATAGTTTCTTGGCCAGACGAGTCTACGTGGACCCTCTTCATCGCCGAGCGTCACGCCAGAGTGGCCGTCGCCGCCGAGCGTCACCCCAGCGCAACGCTGGGCGCACTAGACCCGGCCATTGACGATGTCGACGAACAATTGATGGACGCGGCGGTCGCCGGTCATCTCCGGGTGAAAAGCGGTGGCCAGCACCGCGCCCTGCCGCACCGCGATGATGTGGTCCGCGGCCCGGGCCAGCACCTGCACGCCGTCGCCGGCGCGCTCGACCCACGGCGCGCGGATGAACACCGCGCGCACCGGCGCCTCAAGACCGGCGAACTCCACATCGCCTTCAAACGAGTCGACCTGCCGCCCAAACGCGTTGCGCCGCACCGTCATATCGATCCCACGCAGCGGCAGCGCCGCCCGGCCGTTGGCGCCGGCGTCAAGGATCTCACTGGCCAGCAGGATCATGCCGGCGCACGCGCCATACGCCGGAAGCCCGTCGGCCAGCAGCGTCCGCAGCGGCTCCAGCAGGTCCAGGTCGAGCAGCAGGTGACTCATCGTGGTGGACTCGCCACCGGGAATGACCAGGCCGTCGACGGCCTCGAGCTCACCGCGGCGGCGTACCGGCAGGGCGTCGGCTCCGGCTTCCCGCAGCGCCGCGAGGTGCTCCCGGGTGTCGCCCTGCAGTGCCAAGACCCCGATGCGTGGCACGCTCACTGGACAGACGGGTGGTGACCGTGCGCGAAGCGGGTCAGGCCCTCCTGCATGACCGCCGCCACCATCTCGCCGTACTGATTGAAGATCT
>Ga0302319_10012718_pt1 | contig 15834 bp, 13 predicted proteins | sample Bog_T0_2_FD_203319 | JGI IMG/M metagenome (GOLD analysis project Ga0302319, IMG submission 203319) | Peat permafrost microbial communities from Stordalen Mire near Abisko, Sweden - Bog_T0_2 | ecosystem: Environmental > Terrestrial > Soil > Wetlands > Peat | place: Sweden: Abisko, Stordalen Mire...
TGACATGGGATAAGGCTCACTTGGAGAGAACTGGCCGGTGGGAAACGCTAGCCGACCCAATAAATGATCGCTACCTAGGCGACGCGTCGATCTTGACAGATACGGGTACAGCGGTTCTCCTGACAAACATGAGACCTCCTGCAGTAATGTCGAACACTCGTCTTGCTGATCCTTATTCTCTTGAGGTATCAGAATTGCGCGACCATCTTGGTCTGGTTTTCCATCGCTTTCTGACAGGCGATGCGCGTGGACGAAACACGATCGCGATAAGTGTTAATGGGATACTCGTGGATGCGAATAATCCAGTGAAACATCCTTTGACTCGGCCATACGATCAGAGGCAACTTGAGCTAACCAACGAATCTGGCAAGACAACAATCGCTTTGCAGGCGTTCGTTCTCCCGACCGAAGAGGAAATAAAACAGCACCATAGCGCAGATGGCGATTTGGCTGCCCGTCAGGAGATGCTTCGCCTCTCACTTGGAGGACGGAGGAACGCGAGTCAAGGACTTTATTTTTATCGCTTGGATCGGCTGATAAAGTGGGGTGGATGGTGTGGCGTTTTCGCCGATGACGAGCACACAAAGCTTCTCCGCGTTGTGGTAGATTTCGATCGTAGCGCCGATGAATTGATGAAGGTCAACATCTCGAAGCGAGAAGTCCAACTCTCCGCCCACCTTGTTGAGGCTATAAAAGGTGCGGTGAAGGATAGCCGAGCCGATGCGCGCAGCCGTTACGATAAGAAGCCGACGAAAATCAAACGAAATGCGAGCATAGCAGGCGGAACAACTTTGCCGGAGGGAGATGGAGTAGGAATTACGCAGCCTTTGAGCGGGGCTTCTGCCCGCTTCTCAGATGAATCCCGCCCTCTTCCTCCCCCGCCGGGAAGTCATACCAGTATCCGGGTGGTCGCCATGGATGCTCGATGGCAATTGGGTACCGGATTCCAAGGTGAGACGACATTGCAGGTTTCGGAAAATATCATCCCGCTCGTCGCTCTTGTCCGGGCAATTGAGCATAATTCTGAGGCAAAGGTCGCATTGACTCGGTTCATTCGATACTTGGACGGTGCGCTGGATGCTTGATGTTTTGTCCAAAATTGCGCTTCGCCCACGTGTTCCTTCGTGGACGGATCATGCAAATTGGCGAAATTGGCTCCGTCATGAAACCTATCTCCGATCGCTCAATTCCTGGAAGCCACACCAAGTTGACAGCGTAGCCGCGGAGTCGTTGCGAATTCTTGGCAAGACCACACCGACCTCCCGTACCGAATACCAATGTCGAGGACTTGTAGTGGGCTATGTCCAAAGCGGAAAGACTGCGAATTTCACCGCGGTCGCGGCGCGTGCTTCAGACGTTGGGTATCGTCTAATCGTCGTGCTCTCCGGGATCCACGATTCCCTCCGTGAACAAACCCAAGAAAGACTTAATCGAGAACTTGTAAATGTCGGAGAACAATGGACCACACTGACCGATGGTGACAATGATTTCTTTGTGCCACCCAATCCAAATGGGTTTGGAGCGTCAGGCACCGTTCTAATTGTGGCGAAAAAGATCGTTCCAGTTCTGCGCAGGATAGATGAATGGATTTCACTGGTCGGTTCTCAGATTGCTGATATCCCCTTGCTTTTGATCGACGATGAGGCTGATCAAGCATCGATAAATACCAAAGGCAACCGGCGTGATGCGACGGTAACCGAGTTCACTGATGCGGATGAAAAGCTGAATCCGGATACGGAGCCCTCACAGACGAATGCACTGATTCGGTCCATCCTTCACAGGTGCCCGCGGGCGACATATTTGGCTTACACCGCTACACCATTTGCAAACTTGTTCATAAACCCTGGGGCTGACGACAGAGAGGTTGGGACGGACCTGTTTCCTCGTGATTTCGTGGTGCAGCTACCGCGCCCCGATGGTTACACGGGAACGGAAGAGTTGTTCGGTGTCACGGCGCAGGATAGGAACGTTCTACGAACGGTCTCGCAAGAGGACATTATCCCCCTCCGCTCGAGCCGCCGGCGCAAACACGGCCCTATTCTCGTCCAATCTGGACAGGTTCTGCCGCAAAGTCTTTGTGATGCCTTGCTCGCATTTTGTATCGCTGGAGCCATCCGAGTATTGAGAGGGCTCACAGAGAAACCCCACACGATGTTGGTACACGTTTCCCACAGGCAAGTGGATCAGATACGCATAGGGGATGCTATCCAGGAGCAAATCCGGGCTTGGCGAGCCGTCGAGAATGTTCACCCCGATTCGCTGAGGAACCCTCTGCGATCTGCATTGACGGATTTCGGAACCGTGGTGCTCCCTGATGGAATATCCAGTGAGGATGTTGTCTCCAAGGCCATCGAAGTGCTGCGCCTTCTGGAAGATGTGGCAGTATTGAATTCCAAGACCGGTGAGAATCTCCGTTACGACGAACGTCCTGGATGTCATCTGATCGCCGTCGGCGGCAACCGCTTGTCGCGCGGACTGACGCTAGAAGGCTTGACCATCGCCTATTTCTTGCGCACTACAACTATGGCCGATGCCCTGCTGCAAATGTGCCGTTGGTACGGTTTCCGAAGCGGTTACGAAGACTTGATTCGCATTTGGACCACGCAAGGAATAGCCGATTGGTTTGTGGAACTCGCTGTTGTTGAACAGAGCCTGCGTGACAGCATCGTTCGCCTGGAGCGTGCAGGGAAACGGCCGGATCAGATGCGGGTTGCAGTTCGAGCGCATTGCAACCTGATGTTGACAAGCGCGGCCAAAAGTCGAATGGCAGAGGACGTGTCCAGATCTTGGTCTTCCCAGTGTCCTCAAACCATTTTGCTTCCCTTGGCCAATCCATTAGATCTGCGACACAATCTTCAGGTAACTGCGGAGTTCCTTACGGAGCATCCGCCATCGGTGGTGCGATATGGAGGTGTGATCGGTTACGATGTGCCTGCGGCGGCGGTGATCGATTATTTGAGGCGATATCGATCTCATCCAGATGCCTCAGCGTTCATCAGTGGCGAATTGGCAGATTGGGTGGAGAGGAGAGGGGTTTCTGGTGAGGTAGTGACTTGGACGATTTTTGTCGCTTCTCCCGACCGGGATCGCCGCGCAGTGCTTGGTGGGAGATCATACGGATTGGTGTTGCGCAAACCTGCCGGAATTTCTGGAATCGGTATCCTTGTAGATCCTCGCCACGAAGGGGTGGATTTGCCCAACGGCCCCGATGCTTATCAGAAGGGTATTTCGTTGAATGCTCAGGCGATGCGAGCGAGCCGGCCAGCCACCAATGGGTTGCTATTGATCTACCCATTGGATCCAGTGCCGTTGGCAGCCTCTTCCGAGGCTGTAATCGCTCTCGCTGCGTCTTTGCCCAGGACTGGCGATGAAGGCGAACAATACTTCGTTAACAGCGGAGTTCCGAGTGCCTGAATGGGTTACGCCTGATCGATGGGCCTCCCTCAGGAGCGGGCTCGGTGCCCATCCATTCGTCCGGGAGGCGATCATGGACGGTGATCGCTATACCCAGTGCGCCATCGGTGTGGACGATGCCTCTAGACTCCACTTGATGGTGCAGGTGGCTGACGATGAAGCTGATCTTCCCCCGGATCTGAACGACATCTCCATCCGATATGCGGACAGCGATTGTCTTGTAGTTGACTTGGCTGCGGATGCAGCATTGGAAATTTTCATCAGTCCTATCTACGAAGCGATCATTCGGAGCTGTCTCGATGGGCGTAATCCTGTCCGAGTCATCTCTGAGCATTTAGAACGTATCCGTAAAGCGTTCACGCGTGCCGGATCCGAGATCAGCGAGAACAAGCAGATCGGATTGGTTGGAGAACTTCTGGTGATGCATCACATCCTAATTCCTGCGATTGGAATTCGGGCAGCATTGCAATGGAGTGGTCCTTTGGCGGAAAGACACGACTTCGTTGGCAATAAGGTTCATGTCGAGGTGAAGAGCACCACGCGATCTATAGATCAGCATGAAATTTCTCGTCTGGATCAGTTGCGACCACCGGCTGGAAAGCGACTTTTGCTGGCAAGTGTTCAATTGGAGCGGACAATTGCCGGTGAACATTCGGTAGCGTCCCTGCGGGAAGCGATCCTCGATGCATTAGGCAATGACGGAGCCGCCTTGGACCAGTTCGAATTCAAGATCCAGAAGATGGGCTGGCACGATCGACTGATACAGTCCGGAACGCTACTCCGATTCAATCTGCGATCCTTGTCAGTTTTCGCCGTCGAGGGGAAATTTCCGCGCCTACCAGACGACTATGACCCGCCGCGAGGAGTCGTTTCCGTTACCTATTCCATCAACGTCGCCGCATGCCCGACTTTGCCTCCTCCGGAAGTCATCGAGCTCATTGGCCAGATGTGACTCGTGCTCTTGTGTGAATTGACTGACTATAGATGGCATCCCTGTTTAGGGATGTCTGCAGACTTGTTGGCTCTGTGTATGAATATCCACGCCTCACCCCCGGCTCAAATCGTCCCAGTCTTCCATGCGTGCGTACCGGTTCAGGATCGTGATGGTCACCTCGCTTTCCAGCGCCACCCCAGGTGTGTCCGCGATCTCGATTCCTTCGCATTCCCCGAGCTTGTCCCCGATTTCGAAGAGCAATGTCTCCACGGCGTTCCTGGAGCCGACCGAGAGATCGTCCGCGACCGTAGCCATTAGGTGAGCGAGGTAGGGTTCGCTGTCGGGGAGTTCGTCGTCGGTGGAAAGGGCGATCCAAAGGCCGAGCATATCCCGTCCTGCTTGTGTGCCGAGCTTGGTCCGGACCTTATTTGCGATGGAGGCCCGCCGCTTGTTGAAGGCCGTCGGGAAGGCAACCCTCTGGTAGCGCCTTGCCATCCATTCGGAAACTAGGTCGATCTCAGCCTGCCCCAGGTGTCCGGCCGGCTGGATGCTCGCGAGGATTTCGCGACGACCCCAGCGGCGATCAGCCATCGAAAGCCGCAGGGGAGGAGGGCCTTCCAAATCCAACTGGCGAGGATTCCTGCCTCGTAGACAGTAATTATCTGGTTTCGGAATCCGTTCGGCGGCAATCCACTCGAAGGTCGGTTCCTTCTCCAGCGAGGGATTGGCTAGGTCGCAGCTATGGCTGACCGCGATCCCGATCCGTCCCTCATCCCCTTCGGGGAGCAGGTCGGAAGGCAGGATGGCCCCCTGCCGCCATGACTCCGGTATCCGGAGGCTATCGGCCGCTTCGGGCATCTCGCCTCAGCGAGCGGAGGTTGTCGGCCAGTCGTTGGGAGTTCTTGAGCAGGCTGGAAGGCTTGGAACCAAGCATGCGATCGAGCTCGGCCACGGTGGGTATCCGCGAGCGCCTGCGGGTCACCTCCTCTTGCTCCGCGACGAAGGCGTTCCAAGCGGTGCGCCCCGCCTCGGAATCCAATCCCGCAGCCGCGAAGCCCGAAAGCAGACTCTCCGTCCAGCAAAGGCTGGACGGACGCGCTTTACCGAGTTCCTTCCACGCCTTCGCATGTTCCGAAAGCACCTGGAGGTTGGCTAGGTTCCGTGGGTCCACCACCCTGCCGCGCATCCAGCCATGGACCGCCTGGCGACTGCAGTCCAGGGCGCGGCCGATCTGCCCGATGGTCATCCCCAGGATTTCCTGGATGGATCGGACAAGATGTTCTGCCTCCGGCTTGTTCCGGACGAAGATGCCGGTGAACTCGCATTCGATCTCGGGAACCAGGACCACAGCCCCCGTATGGTCGGAATAGGGCCAGTGCGCCGATCGCAGGTTCGCGATCGACCCGGTTCCTGTGAGCCGAGGTAGTTCGAGAGCGCTCACGGCAAGTTCCTCCCTTTCCATTTGTCGAATGCCATGGGAGTGACGACGTTCCGGAACAGCGTATCCGGAGCCTCGTGCAATGCATCGGTCGCGGAGGAGACAATTTCCGGATCAAAATCGAGGCCATCGGTCGAGGCATGGTCGAAGTCCAGGAACACCGAACCGGGAGTGATGAACTTCAATCCCTTGAGATGGGGGTTGTCCAGGTCGGGTGGAAGTGGCGTGGTCGCAGGGATCACCCGGACGACCATCAGACCTTGCGCGGATTGGAACACGGTGACGGCCAAGTGGCTTTTCCGTTCAAGGCCAGATCCGGCTATCGGCTCCAATCCGGCCATGGCAGGGGCGATGTAATCGGCGAGCTTCTCCCCGGCTTCGGGCTGGACAAGATCGACGTACCGCAGTCCGAGTCGCTCTACCACCGGGATCTCCAGGAGGCGAGCCGCTTCGAGCAGATCCTTCCATTTCGCCAGGAATTCCTCGAAGATGGGATAGTCCGTCGTCTGGATCATCAGGAATTCCTGCGAGAGGACGACGTTCCAGCGCTGTGTCTTGTCGAGGAAATCCCATCGTGGAGTCGGCTGCGTTTCCGTCGAATCCGACAAGCCGAAGCCGAGATTGAGGATCCGGACCGTGCTTTCCCGAAAGATCGGATATCCCAGTTTTTCGCAAGCCTGACGGAAGGCCGGAATGCGTCCGGCCAGATCCAGCCGTTGAGAGAACCTTGCCTGCACCAAGACCAGGACCAACGGAGAGCGATCCAATCGAATACGCGGTAGGGAGCGTGGCATTCCCTTAGTTTACATCAAACTTTACAAGTCGACCAGAGGCTTCACTGCGAAAATTCTCCTCCATCCGCCAACCCCAGGCGGCGAGCGGAAGCAAGCCGGCGGAGACGACGGCAGGGGTCCGGGGGGACGGCTCGTCTCCGGATTGCCACCGGCCATCCGCCCGTGTGGGCGGATGGGTGAGAATCCCAGAGGCCATCCGGAGATTCCGATCCCCCCGGTGGCGGGATTTTCAAGGGCCGCCAGTGGCCCTTGAGCCGGGGTACAGGGGCCCGGCGGCCCCTGTAAAACAGCGGCACCGCAGGTGCAAAAAAGAACACGCGGGGAGCGGCGTCAGCCGAGCCATTGTGGAGGCAGCAATTCCTTGATGGTGCTTTTCCCGGAGCCGTTCGGCCCGGCGAACATCCTGATCCTGGGAACGGATCCCGTCACGCGGATTTTTTCCGGGTGCGCCTCGAACCGATCGCCACCGCAGTGGGCGATGCGTCGAGGTTCCTGACGATGCGCTGCGATCCGTCGGCGGACGTCAGGACGAGCTGCCCTCGGCGAGCCTCGAGGACCTCGCCGGTGGTCAGCGCTTGCAGATAGGCCCGACGAAGAGCGTCCTGCGCAAGCTCCGGGATGTGATCCTCCAAGGACGACAAGGCCGCCTCATCCAGTTGGGGACCTCGAATGGCGGATGCTTCGGGCATCCCTGCAAGATACGTTCGAGACTGGACTGAACCACTAAATCACCGCGCCCCAGGCGGCGAGCGAAAGCGAGCCGGCGGAGACGACGGCGGGGTCCGGGGGGACGGCTCGTCTCCGGATTGCCCGCAGACCATCGGCCCATCGGGGCCGATGGGTGAAAAGTCCAGAGGCCATCCGGAGAATCCGATCCCCCCGGTGGCGGGATTCTCAAGGGCCGCCAGAGGCCCTTGAGCCGGGGTACAGGGTCCCGGTGGACCCTGTGAACGAGCGAAGCGACGGGGCCGCGCAGGCCCCGGAAACCGGTACGGAAGTACAAGCCCGCACGGCAGGTGCAAAAAGACCGACGCCATCGAAAAGTACCGCGATCGCCGCGGCGCAGCCTCAAAAAGAAATCAGAAGTGCTTGATCTCCACCCCGTGCTTCTTCAGCGCGTAGCACATCTGCCGCGACGTCAGTCCCAGCAGCCGCGCCGCCTTCGCCTGCACCCACCCCGCCTTCTCCATGGCCTCCACCAGCCGCTTGTGCTCGCCGGAGAGGGGTTCGTCTCCCCGCGCTTCGAAGGGAACGATGTGCTCGGATCCGTTGGGGACGGATTCCGTCGATTCATCGGCGGGGTCGGGCACCGGTCCGGTCCGCGCGATGGGCAACGGCGTGAAATCGGGCATGTGGGGCTTGAGCTCGACGCGGCCCTTGGACAGGAGCGAAGAGAGGCACGCGTCGTTCTTGCAGGAGTAGTCTTCGGCGTGGATGCACGCGTTCACCGCGAAGGCGGCCGTGCGCCGCACGCAGCTCTCCAGTTCGCGGATGTTGCCAGGGTAGGAGCAGTTGCGCATCAAGGCGAGAGCGTCGTCCCCGAAGGAGAGGGCGGTGCCGTGCATCTGGTTGTAGCGCTTGAGGAATTCCACGGCCAGAAGCGGGATGTCCTCCGGCCGGTCGCGCAAGGGGGCCAGGATGATGGGCACCACGCAGAGCCGGAAGTAGAGGTCCGAGCGGAACTCTCCGTTGCGCACCGCCTCCTCCAGGTTGCGGTTGGTGGCGGCCACCAGGCGAACGTCGACCTTGATGGTGTCCGAACCGCCCACCCTCTCGAACTCCCCTTCCTGCAGCACCCTCAAAAGCTTCGCCTGGAAGCTCGCGGAGATCTCGCCGATCTCGTCCAGGAACAGGGTGCCGCCGTCGGCGAGTTCGAAGCGCCCCTTGCGCTGGGCCATCGCTCCCGTGAACGAGCCCTTCTCGTGCCCGAACAGTTCCGATTCCAGCATGGTCTCCGGAAGGGCGGCGCAGTTGAGCTTGACCATGGGGCCTTCGCGGCGGGGCGAGAGGTCGTGGACGGCCTGGGCGAAGAGCTCCTTGCCAGTTCCCGACTCGCCGCGCAAGAGCACGGGCAGATGGCTCTTGGCCACGATGTGGATCTTGCGCAGCACCGACTGCACGGCCTCGCTTTCGCCCACGATCCCGTCGATCCCCAACCGGATCTTGGACGGATCGTCGGAGGCGAGCTTCTTCTCCGCCAGCCGATTCTCCTCCATCAAGCGTTCCCGGTCCCGGGTGACCAGGGTCTGCAGGTGCGAGGTCTGTCCCACCAGTTTCGCCACCATGGTGAGGGAACGGACGTCGCGTTCGATGGTGTCCGGCCCGGTCTCCGACCAGCAACGCTCGGCGGTGAGGGTCCCGATCACGCGGTCGTGTTCCAGGATGGGCACGCCGATGATGGAACACGGGCGTTCCGAGGCGTGTCGCGTGCAGGTCTCGCACATGCCCGCGGCGTCTTCGTCGGCGATCACGACGGGCTTGCGGATGGCCACGATCCGTTGGACGATGGGCTTGGCGATGCGCTGGAAGTAGTCCGGGGGCGTGAACCCGATCCGGTTGGACCCCACCATGAACTTTGGCTTGGCTTCGGGATCCAGGAGCACCGCGAAACAACGGGTCATGTGGAAGTGGGATTCCAGGCAATCCATGACCGGAGCCAGCGCGACCTCGATCCCGGTCGGGGACGTGAGGACCTGGGAGATCTCGAACAGCCCTGCCACAGCCTCTTCCTGGCGACGGCAGCGTTCCTCGAGTTCATCGACCGATGGTGGTTGGACTTCGGCCAAAGCCATGGTGCCCGCGCTCCTTGGATTGGAGAGAGATTCCCCCATTCCCAGAATCAAATCGGATGCCACATTGGGAATCGGGGCCAAAGCAGATCAGGTGACGGAAAGATTTCCCATCGTGTCCATTTTTCCGTGGAAAATGTCAGAGATTGTCGGAGAAAATGCGGGGTGCCGAAGGGATGCCGCACCTCAATTTGCAATCTCTTGCGAGACGTCAGGAAGAGGAGGCGGACTCACGTTCCGGGAATATTCTCGATCTCGGGTGGATTCGTGCTCGAACGGGCCAGCAGGCTGGGACCCGCTTCGTCCCCGAAGCAGTTGGAAGCGTCCGAACAGTCGGAGCAGGTGGGGGCGGGACAGAGGCCGTAGCTGTCGTCCATGCAGATCATCCGGCTCAGGAACTTCTTCCATTTCATGTCCTGCGCATTGCGCTCGGCCAGCGGCTTGAAGTGGCGCGCCATGAAACGCGAGAGCTCATCCCGGTTCCGAAGACCCAGGTCCTGCCAGAGATGGTGGACTTGGACGGCGCGGCGGGCGACGATGGGCACGAACCGCTTGGAGAGCCAGGAATGGGGCGTGGCGAAGCGGTCCAGCAACTGGCGCAGGCAGGTCTCCTCCGCGGAGACGGCCGCCAGGTCGGGTACCAGCACCGCCGGAAACTCGATCTTGGAGAAGATCCTGGTCTGCAAGACGTTTAGCTCCGCGGGTTCCAGGCCCAGCCGTTCGCACAGGCCGCATCCCAGTTCCCGCGCCTCGGCGCAGGCGAGGGTCAACACGGATGCCAGGACGTGGACATCGAAGGGATCCTGCAGGGGATTGCGCCCACCGACCAACTGGTCGTAGAGGGCCGGATCGGGAAGGGGCGCTCCCTCAAGCACCCGCCGGCTCCGCGCCGTGGGTCTGGCAGTCCTTGGGGCAGACGCGGGAGCAGGCCGAACATCCGATGCAGGCGCCGGTGTCGGCCATGGCCATGATCTTGCGTTCGATCTCGGCGTCCTCGTCGTCCAAGTCCACCAGGTTCCCGTCTTCGTCGATGCCCTTGAGGGTCATGACGTTGCGGCCGCACACCTTGTGGCAGCGACCGCACCCGATGCACGTCTCGGGATTGATGGAGAGCAGGAAGGAAGGCGTCCAAGCCCGTCCATCCCTGGTCGTCGGCGATCCGAGTTCGATCATGGCTTCCTCCGTCGGCATCGCGCTCATGCGATGACTTTCAGCGATTCCCGCTTGGCTTCCAGGGTCCGGTAGGCGTCGTGGGCGGTCTGCGCGACCTCCAGGATCCGCTCCCATCCGGTGGGGAGGTCCTCCGCGAGGTCGTGCAGGTCCATCTTGGCCTTGAGGGCGGCGTTGGACCACTTCTTGATTTCCGACTTGAGATCGTCCGACTGGCTCATGATTCTCCTCCAGAGACGGTCAGTATTTGGCGACATCCGGAAACTTGCCGATCATTTCCGCGGCGGCGGCCACCTGCTTCTCGCCTTCCGCGGCCAGGGCCTCCAGGGAAGGGAATCCGAAGCGGTGCACGTCGCGGAGGTTCTTGTTCACCACGATCAGCCGGCCGGCGATCAGCACCATGCGCCCGAATCCCTCGTGGTGCATCTTCATCATCGGGGCCACCATGATCCCGGTGATGCGCTCCACCGCCAGGCCGATGGCGTTGTAGAAGAGCTCCAGACGCCAGATGGTCTCCGGGTCCGGATCGCCCAGCATGGGGATCTCGGCGCGCTTTTCCTTGGTCAGGATGTACGGCTCCAAAAGGTCCAGATCGGTCTTGCCTTCCCAGGCGCCATGGGTGTCCTGGGCGCGCCACTGCTTGACCAGTTCCTTCACGAACGGGGACTGCATGGTGGCGGAGGGGTCTGTGGCGGTCAGCGTCTCAGGCATGGGTGGGTTCCTCTTCGAAGTCCAATTCGCGTTCCTGGCCCTTGAGAAGCGCCTTCCGCAGCCAGGGAGGCGGCGCGCCCTTGAGCAGTTCCTGGAGCCGGTCCAGCAGGGATTCGATGGACTCCGGCTGGCTCACCTTCACCGGGTGGATCTTCTTGGCCACCACGCGCGCGGCGGCCGACCCTCCGATGGCCGCCACGTAGAGGATGGCGCAGTCGGCGATGGCCTCGAGCTTGGGCGCGAGCTTGTCCTCGTTCCCGTCCTCCTGGAGGTCACCGTCGAAGGAGATGTTTCCCACGAAGGAATGCCCGTCCGGCGTCACGTCGTGGACGGCGATGTTCTTGGCCCACCCGAAATGGGCGTCCACGGTGGAGAGGTCCTGGGTGGCGAAGGCGATCTTCATGGCGACTCCTTGGTGACGAATTCCGACAGGACCGGCCCAGGACGGGTCGCGCCGTCTTCCGGCGTGGTCCTCCAGGTGTCGGGGACGGCCTGGTGCTCGGCGGCCATCAGGAGGTTCCCCACCTGGAAGATCAGGTCGCGGGTGCCGCGGTATCCCACGGAGACCATATGCCCGGCCCCGAGCCGGTCGAAGATGGGAAGGCCGGCGCGGAAGAAGGGGATCCCCAGGCGCTCGGCGGCCTGGCGTCCGTGGGAGTGGGTCACCAGGAGGTCGCAGCCCTCGGCGCGCCGCTCCAGGTCCTCCAGGTCTCCGATCAGGACTTCCTCGATGGGAAGGGCCTCCAGCCGGAACGATTCCGTGGTGGTGACCGCGGCCTCCAGGGTGCAGCCCATCTCCGCGAAGAAGCTCCCCAGGCTCCAGAGGAGATCCGGCTCGGCCCCGATGGCCACCTTCTTCCCCCCGAAGAAGAAATGGCCGTCCAGCATGGCGTCCACCAGCTGGCTGCGCAGGCGACGGTATTTGACCGGGACCGGAAGTCCGCTCGCACCCGACAGGAACGACATCAGTTCGTCGCAGGGCCCAAGGCCCGTCAGCCGGTCGAACAGGACGTACGGAACGCCCGTCTTCTCCTCCAGCGCCAGGGCGCAGGGGCGCATCTGTTCCCCGATCGCCACCGTCCAGGAGGCCTGATTGCAGGTCCGGATCTCCTCCAGGCTCGCTCCCCCCAGTGTGGTGGGCGTGAAGTCGTCGGGGATGTGCCCGTCCAGGGATCCCGAAAGGTCGGGAAGGAAGATGGGCTCGAGGCCGAAATCCTCGAAGATGTTCCGCAATTCGTCGATGTCTCCGGGCGTCACGTGCGCGCCGGGAAGGACGTTGATCCGCCGCGGGTCGGTGCGCGTGGACGGTCCGTCTTCGCAGACCTGCTCGATCAGGGTGGTCACCGTCTTGGCCCAGCCGTCCTGGAAGGCGTCCTTGAAGTCCGGCGTGGACACGAACACGAGGGCGGTTCCGTCCAGTTCCGGGTGCTTGGCGCGGATAGTCCGCAGGAAACCGTCCACGTCGTCTCCTTTGATCTCGGTGACGCCGGTGGAGCAGATCCCGATGATCTCGGGCTTGGCGCGCTTGGAAATGTTCAGGATCGCCTGTTCCACATTCTCGATGCCACCCAGGACGGTGGCCACCTCGCTCATGGCCGTGGTCTGCAGCGGGATGGCCTCGCGGAAATGGCGCACGAACAGGACCAGGCCGAAGCTGGTGCAGCCCTGCGAACCGTGGAAGAGCGGCATGCACCCGCGCAACCCCAGGAAGGCCAGCGCGGCGCCCACCGGTTGGCTCATCTTGAGCGGATTCACCGTGCAGGACTTGGTGGATTTGACGATCGCGGCCATCAGGCCACCCGCGCGAAGGGAATGGTGTTGGCCTGGTCCCAGGGCGCCGCGCGGCGCACCTGTTCCCAGACCGGACTCGAAAGCGACTTATCGATCTCGCGGACCAGGGCCACCATGCCGGCGTAGCCGGCGTAGGCGTGGTGGCGTTCCTGGTTGATGTCCAGCCAGGGCATCTTGGCCTTGAGGGCCACGAACTGGGTGCGCCCACCGGAAAGCATGATGTCGGCCTGGGCGTCGCGGAGCATCGCGTACATCTCGCGCGGCGCGAGGTTGTCGATCATGTGGGCATCCTCGCCCATCAGCTCCTTGATGCGTTCCTTGTCTTCGGGAGTGGACTTCTTCACGCTGGTTCCCACCACCTCCATGCCGCCCTCCTGGAGAGCGGCCACCACCGACCAGCTCTTGACCCCGCCAGTGATGAGGAGGACCTTCTTCCCCAGGAGACGGGCCTTGTATTCGGCGATCCCCGCCCAGGCCTTGGCCTCCTCCCGCTCCACCACCCTCTCGGTGCGTTCCAGGAGGTCGGGCGGGGCGCCGCGCTCCACCAAGAGCTTCGCGATCTGGCGCAGCGAGTCGCTCATGTCGCCGATGCCGTAGAACGATCCCTCGAAGAAGGGGATCCCCCAGTGTTCCTCCATCTTGCGGGCCACGCTGATCATGGCCTTGGAACAGACCATCATGTTGGCGCGGGCGCGGTGGCTCGCGGCCACCTCGTTGTAGCGGGCGTCTCCGGAGATGCACGACAGGATCCGGATCCCCAGCTCGTCCAAGAGCGGCTTCACCTGCCACAGCTCGCCCGCCAGGTTGTATTCGCCGATGATGTTGATATCGCAGGGCGTCGTGAATTCCGGTTCCCGCGTTCCGATCACGTGGTCCAGCAGGGCCGCGCTCGCGAGCTTGTTGCCCAGGTTCTTGGGCCCCACGAAGCCCGGCGAGTTCACCGGGATCACCGGGGTCCCGAACTTGGCGGTGGCGGCCTTGCAGACGGCCTCGATGTCGTCGCCGATCATGGCGGGAACGCAGGTCTGGTACACGAACACCGCCGGCGGCGCGTACTTCTCCACGATCTCCTTGATGGACTTGTACAGCCTCTTCTCGCCGCCGAACACCACGTCGTGTTCGTTCATGTCGGTGGTGAAGCTGGTGCGGTAGAGCTGGGGACCCGAGGACAGGGCCCCGCGGTTGTCCCAGGAGTTCCCCTCGCAGGCGATGGGTCCGTGCACCAGGTGCGCCACGTCCGTGAACGGCTGCAACGCGATCTTGGCCCCGTCGAAGGCGCATCCCCCGGCCGCCGCGCCGGGTTGGAGCTGCTTGGTGCACCCCTTCTTGCGTTCCTTCTCGGATTTGCCCTGGTTCTTGTCGCAACCGGGCTCCTGGAAGGCGTCCTGGATCTTGCCTGCGAGCGAACTCATGGCGGCGGACTCCTTCTCAGCGGATGATGTCGAAGCTGTAGTCGGTCTTGGACGGCACGTTGGTGTTCTTGTCGATGTCGTCGAAGATCTTGTCCAAAATCCACACCAGCACGTTGAGTCCGCCCTGGTACCCCCACACCGGGTAGCGGTGGTGGTGGTGGCGGTCGAAGATGGGGAATCCGATGCGGATGAGGGGCGTGCCGGTGTCGCGCTCCAGGTACTTGCCGTAGGTGTTCCCGATCAGGAAGTCCACGGGCTCGGTGAACAGGAGCGAGCGCATGTGCCAGAGGTCCTTGCCCGGGTAGGCGTGGCAGTTGGCGCCGAAGGGAGAAGAGGCGAAGAGCGCGTCCATCTTCTGCTTCCACTCGTCGCGGGCGTTGGTGCAAAGGACGTGGACGGGCTCGGCGCCCAGCTCCAGCAGGAACCCCGCGAGCCCCAGGCACATGTCGGGATCGCCGTAGATGGCGAACTTCTTGCCGTGGATGTGGGCGCTGGAATCGGCGATGGCGTCCACCAGGCGTCCGCGTTCCTTGACCAGAGCGGCGGGAACGGGAACCCCGGTGATGCGCGAGACGGCCTTCAGGAAGGCGTCGGTGCCGGCCACGCCCACGGGGTGGTTCAGCGCGACCGTTTCCTGTCCGTGCTCCTCGACGAGCTTGAGGGTCTTCTCGGTGCAGTGCTCCTGCATGGAGATGGTGGCCTTGGCGTGGAGGGCGTCCACCGCCTGCTGGAGGGTGGTGCCGCCGTCGTACATGCGGAAGGTGCCGTCCGACGGGGTGTCGAAGGTGTCGCTGTTGTCGGCGAGGATGGTGTACCCGATGCCGAAGAGATCGAGGATCCGCTTGATCTCCTTGAGGTTCCCCACGGTGTAGCCGTCGAAGCCGCCGATGATGTTGATGGAGTCGTTGGCCACCCGCTCCACGGCCGGGACCGTTCCCGCCTTGCCGTCCCAGAAGTGCTCCAGGATCCCCTTGAGCATGTTGTCGTAGCCGGTGACGTGGCTTCCCACGAAGGCCGGGGTGTGCGCGAAGGGCACGTCGAACTCCTCGGCGACGGAGCCCTTCTCCTTGGCGTTCTTGATGAAGGCGTTGAGGTCGTCGCCGATCACTTCCGCCATGCAGGTGGTGGACACCGCGATCATCTTGGGTTTGTAGAGGGAGGCGGCGTTGCTCAGACCGTCGATCATGTTGTTGAGCCCGCCGAACACCGCGGCGTCTTCCGTCATGGAGCTGGAGACGCAGGAGGCGGGCTCCTTGAAGTGGCGGGAGAGGTGGCTTCTGTAGTAGGCCACGCAGCCCTGCGAACCGTGCACGAAGGGAAGGGTCCCCTCGAAGCCCAGCGACGCGAAGACCGCGCCCAGGGGCTGGCAGGCCTTGGAGGG
>Ga0302319_10012719_pt1 | contig 15833 bp, 11 predicted proteins | sample Bog_T0_2_FD_203319 | JGI IMG/M metagenome (GOLD analysis project Ga0302319, IMG submission 203319) | Peat permafrost microbial communities from Stordalen Mire near Abisko, Sweden - Bog_T0_2 | ecosystem: Environmental > Terrestrial > Soil > Wetlands > Peat | place: Sweden: Abisko, Stordalen Mire...
CAATGGGGCCGCGCCGGGGGGCGCGGAAAATCTGCTCAACTCTTACCCGTTGACTTCCAACCTCGCAAGTGGGCATTTGCGAGAGGGGGTAGCTCTACTGGGTGGTGGGGTGCTGTCATGTCTTTTGGGGTTATGGCAGGTGGTTCTCTGAGTGGGGGTTGTAACGTGCGAGCGGAGGTACGGGAAGGTGTATCCACCTTCCCACTAGCGGGATAGTCGTTGTCAAAGAACTGGCCTGTCGTGATCCATTATACCACATAACAGGGTGCGTCGATCTTGGTATAGGGCAGACCGATGGCAGTGATGACGCGGTCGCCGCGTCCTTCGGCAGGCCCCAAGTTGACAAAGAGCACCTGGTCTTCCTCATGGTGGATAATTTCACTGAGGGCCTGTTCGAGTTCGATTTTTTCGCTCGGCGTCAGGTCACACTCGAAAACAGAGTATTGCAGGTGATCGCCAAAGTTTTTGCACGTCTTGAACGCAAGGCGGAGCCGTTTGCTTTCGGAAATATCATAGCAGACGAGATAGGTGGAGCGCATGGGTTATCTGGTGAGGAGGGGTATGTACTGCGCGATTTCGCCGGTCAGGGTCTTGCCGAGCAGCCGGGCCTGGAGTTCAAGGGCGCGGCGGTAGCTGACTTTGTAGTCGAATACGGGGTGGGTCAGGAGCGAACTCATGCGTTGTTCGTAGACTTGGAAGAAGCGTTTGCGTCCCGCAGGGGAGAGGTTGACGGCGTTGCCCGCTCGGACGAAATCCTTTTCGATGACGATGCGGTTATTGATGCAGTTCAGCACGGATGATTCGGCCACGAGCGGACGGAACTCTTCCATGAGATCGAGTCCCAGCGCGGGGCGGCCGAACCGTGGTTGGTGATAGAATCCAATGTATGGGTCGAAACCGACAGCGAGACACGCGAGAGTGCAGTCTTTGCTGAGCATACTGTAGCTGAGGGAAAGAAGTGCGTTGACGGGGTCGGTGGGCGGACGGCGGTTGCGGGTGGAAAAGTTGAAGGTGGGTAATGGCGTGGCCTGCGATTCGGTGGCGGCGTCGGCTTCTTTGATCATGCCGTTGAAGTGCTGGAAGTACTGGCTGGCCGCCGCACCTTCAATCCCAAGGAGCTGCTCGATAGAAGTGGCTTCAAGCGCGTCGTCTGCCGCCCGTTTAAGTTTGAGGATGACCGATTCGGGCGGTTCCACATGATTGCGCATGAGCATGGTGCGATGATTGCGGATTTTCCCGTGCACGAATTGCCGGGCCAAGGCCAGGCAGGTGATCGGATCGCGGGCGAAGCGGAATTGTTCCATGCGCAGGAAGACATTTTTCAGTTCATGCCCCCGGGTGATGCCGTAGAACCAGCCGCCCATGGAGAAATAGGTGATGGGCACGTCCTGCTCGCAGAGGACCTGAATGGCCTGGGTGGTGATCTGGATATTGCCGAAGAGGGCGACGTGGGAAACATCGCGGATGCGCACTTCTTCCACGAGCTTCTCCTTGTCCTTCACTTGCAGCACTTCGTCTTTGCAGCCGACGCGGAAGCCCGGCGAATTGAGATAGAGCGGGCGAGTTTCGTCACGGGCGGCAATGAGGCGACGCACGGGGACTGCCTCAGTTGGCGCAGGTTCGACCGGTCGAAGGTGGAGCAACCGCGTTTCATCGGGCAGGCAAACCGGAGCCAAGGAACAGCGTACGCATTTGGGCGAATCGACCAGCGGTGCGGGAATCGGCCCGGTCATAACTATTCTGGACTCAGCGATTTTTTCGATGACCCAGTTTTCCAGTTCGGGGGTAATGGGCAAACGCACCCGTTGCTTCGTCGTGCGGTAATAGATAACGCCTTCGTTACAGGTGTAGCCGTTGTCCCGCAGGATGAGCGCCTGCAAACCGAGTTGCATTTTGTCGGTGTCCCACAACTCGTTGCCCGCATCGCCTTCACGCGGTGCGCCAGCCTTGTAATCGACGGGGACGACCTCGCGGACGGTCATGGAAAAGAGATCATTGGCCGATGAAGCGGGCGCCAAGCGTACTTCGACCAAGTCCATCTTGGCGATGACGCCGAGCCGTTCGGAGCTGAGTTGGACGGAGCAGGAGTGAATGACTTCGGGTTCGGCAGGTTTCTCTGCCTTCCCGTCGACCTTTGCGTCGGGCAAAGCCCCGCTACCGGAATCGACCTTCTGATGGATGGCCGCACCGCGCAATGTGTCCGCGCTCTCGACAAAAATGCCTTCGACGTACTCGTAATAGAAAAGTCGTTGGCAATAGACAAATTCGTTCAACATCCGCGCCGGAATGGGCTCGGCTTGGATAACGGCGGAAGGAGGTGTTTCTGGCGGTTGAGTTGCCGGAGTTTCTTCGGGCCGGGGCGTGATCGGTTCGGCGCGGAGGGTTTCAAGGATTTTTTGCTGAATGGGAGAAGCTGGGAGTGGCAGCGTCTGCCGAGAACGAGAAATTTCTGCCGCGAGACGATTGTTCACGGCTTGATCGGGCAGAGCCGTGTCGTCCATAAGCGTGAAGTAAATCTAGGGGTGTGGAACAAAGAGGCCAAGACCGAAATGAGAGCCGTAGCCAAAAGCCAACGGACCAGTGATCTTTTCCGGAAATTCAATGGCAAAGGATTCTCCCTCCATTGCTCCATGTCTGCCGCCGCCGCCATGACGAATAATCTGGAATTGAAGACATCGCACAGTTCGCTCATTTATCGAAATACCTTTGGTCTGTCGAATCACTCCTTCAGCGGTCGTCGGATTCAAGGATAATAACCGCAACAAATCATGTCCTGCGGAACCGACCTGCCATCCATTGGCGGGATCCATTTTGGGCCGACCATCGCGAAAAGCTTTGGTGTGGCGAGTCGACACATAGGGTGTAAGCGAGCGCCAGACACGCGCCGAGCGAAAGAGGGCGCAATCCTTGAAGTCTTTTGGTTGGCCAATGCCATGGAGAACGAGCCGGATGTCGTGCCCTCCATGTCCCCACACTTTATTGAGCCGACGCAGCGCAAGGCAGTCATTTTCGTCGAAGCCCATCTCAGCCCAGATGGTGATGTGAGTGATGGCATCGCATGGGCCGTTCGCTTCACAGAAAATATGGGCATGGCGGTGGTCGGCCAGCGGTTTGCCCTCGCCATCGAGTCCGGTGAAAACCTGGGCGCGGCCTTTGCCTTGGTCGGATTTTTTGCAGAGCGCTTGATGTACGCGGTCGGTGATGGAAACGGTCTGCGTGATTCTTGGCGGCACTGCGCTCACGACCGTATACCGTGCAACGGTCGGGTGCGCTCCTTTCCGCCGGGATCGCGGTTTCAGTGTGGGAGCGAAGGCATCTTCGTTACGGGCGTAATTGATGAACTTTGCTCCGGGCGGGAGATTCCATCCTGCATTTTGAAGTTCCCCGGTTTCCGCGTGAAGCGCGGCAAAAAGATCGGCGGGAATTTCGGGTGCTTTGGCTTTCTTGGACGGCTTCTTTTTGCCATCTGTGGGAGGCGTATGGTTCGCGATGAAGTTCTCACGCCACTGTTCATAGTCGGCTAGACTCATCGGGCACAGCAGGCGGACGGTTTCGTGTCCTGCCGGTGGTTCGGCCTTGTCCTTGTCAAACATCGGTAATGCGTTCGCTTCAATCGCAGTTACGCCATCGAGGACACGCGCCGTGACGAGACTTTCCGCTCTGCCAAAGTAGCCCAGCCGTGAAGCGAGGATGCGCAAGGCATCCAATTCCGTTGCGGACAAAGCGATATTCCACGCGACGAGAATACGGGCATTTTCTGGAAGTTGGATGAAGGTGTCGAATATCTTCGTGGTCTTTTCATTCTTGCCTTCATTGTAGGGCATGTAGTGCCGGGTGTGCGAAGTCGTGGCCTGGGGCAGTTGAAAGCCGGGCGGTTGGCTGATTGCGTTTACGAGTAAACGAACCGTTTCCTCCGGGATTTCCCGCGCCTTGAGATACCAAGTCGCCATCAGGGCGCGGACGATGCGCCAGGGCGAAGGCGGCCATTCGACGGCTCCTTCGTTCACATGACGACTCCATGGCGTGGCGTGATAGCGTCCGGCTGGAAAGCTGAGTTCAAGAACAGTCATCGGCTACTCTTCAAAGGTGATGGTCGTGATGCGTGAATCGGCGAAACCGGATGCCGCTTTTTCGATGAGGTTGGGGAGTGCTTTTTCCAGTTCGGTAAGCAAAGGCATTTTGAAGGCATCAGGCCGTTGGATTATCAATTCGCCGACTAATTCCAAATCGCACGCTGTTCGCAACCTGAGACCGTCCCGGAGGAAGCGGAGAATTTTGAAAAGTGCAATCGCTATAAGCAACTCTTCCGCGTCTGGGCCGAGACCAAATCCACGAATGAGCGCGAGGTCAAGGTTAAAGTAGGCGGTGATGGAGCCGCAGAATTCTTCGCGATGAAAAGGCACGTTACCAAAACCTTTGGCTGTGTCACCCGATGGGTCCACAGCATCGTTTTTTACGCCGCCGCTGGTTGCTACGGTCACGTTCTCTGCTTCAATGAACGAGGTAAGCGCCCGTGGCAGGCGCATCCGCCCTCCAGCAATTTCTTTCTTGGCGAGGAAGATTCCATGCAGCAGCGCGTTCGCATCGTATTTGAGCAATGTCGTGGCAAGCTTGCCAATGTCTACGATGCCCTTTTCAGTAATGGCCAGATCGGTCTGCAACGTTTTGAGGAAGGTCTTGCCTTTGCCTTCAAGGATGTAAGGACTGTTAAGCCGGTGCGCCTCAAGGACGGAGTTGGTGAGCGCGTTGCCACCTTTGTCCTTTACCTTCACGAGTGGCAAGCCTTTGAGTGGCTTGATCCAATCGTCGGAAATAGTATCCCAACAAACCGTTTCAAGCCGGTTCGCCATGCTTTGAGCAGATTCGACGAGGAGCATTTTCTTCCCGTCGGGGCCGTCGTAGGTGGCGGCGCCAAGGTCCGGAAAACCGGTGGGTTGAAAGCGCGTGCCCTGAAGGGGCTTGAGGGCGGCTTTGAGCAGCAGGCGTGGTTGGTCTTTGAGTGCTTCGAGGTTCATGTGTTTTGTTATTTGGGTTGTTTGAGGATGACTCTTTCGAGGAGACGGAAATCGCGTTGGCTTATGGGAAACAACATCGCTGCCGCCGTGCGCCGGGCGACATCGCCGCTGACGGGCAAACTGGAAATCAATGGCCCCATGCCCGAGCTGCGAAGTCGGCGTGACGCAAGCTCGGAAGCGCGTTCGCCCTCACCGTTCATTGCCAGTCGGTGAATCGCGGGAACAACTGGAATGGCTTCATCCCCCTTCTCCGCGCGACGAAAACAGAGTCGCATCAGAGCATAGAACGATGAAGGGACGGCGCGGAAATCATCTTCGGGGGAAGCCGTCTCGACTTGGGGCGAATCGCTTTTGTTCTCATCGCTCGGCTGGGAGTCGTCCTCCTCCGATGTTTCGTCCAAAGTTGGCCCCGCCCGACCGCGCTTGTCTTCTCGGATGATTTTGTCCCAATCCACAAGCGCCAATCCCCAAATAAGATCGGCCAGCAAGTCGTCGTTGATCCGGCCCTCGATAAAAGCGGTGATGTCGTCCAGCCTTGCGACATGCGTCGACCAATCCGGCCAGCCCTTGGAACCGGCCTGTTGAACTCGCATGATCCGCCGAGTAAGAATGGCGTTAAGCACGCTGATGAGATCGCCGTCGTGCCACACGACATCGTTGCCGGGCTGCTCCGCCCAGTTTATCCAGGAGCGTTCCTTGTTCGCCCCCATGGTCACTGGCTCCAGATGTTGGCGGAAGTAAAGCGTCTCTTTGCCAAGCCATGCCCGCATTCCCGCAACGGAACAAGCGAGGCGGAACTCCGGGGAGCCGTCGTCAGCTTCCGTGAGCCACTGCTCTCTCAAGCCCTGAAGCGGGCGAAGGTAAGCGCTCTCCGTTGTCCACTTGAAGCTGCGCGCTACTGCCTGTTCCGCCGCACCCAATACGGCGAGAATGTTTTGTAGACCCGGTGTCGAATCGTCGCGGCACAATTCGAGGATGCGCCGTTCAACGCGATTCAAAGCACGCGACACGGAGGCGGGTGCTTCGGGGTTCGCTTGAGGTCCTGCTTTCTGCCGCAAACGGTCGTGCCAGCTTTCAACGTCCGCCAGCAAATCCGCCCGAGCGTTGTGCCGCACTACAAGGCGTTCCAGCGGCGTGGCAAAATAAGCAAGGCCGTTGCGGACTTGGAAACCATAGCGCTGAAACGCAGCGATGCCGCGGTCCACGCCGAGCGTCACGGCGGCTTGGGCAAAATCCACGCCGTTGCGCGCGCGACGTCCGCGAACTTGCGCGCGGCCTTCGCTGAAAATGGCGCGCAACTCGGCAAGTGTCGTCGGTTTACTCCAAAGTGGCATCCACATCTCACAGCGCGCCTCCTTTTCATCCGAGCCTGCCGCGCTCGCGTAACCAACGCCGGTCTGCCGGACGCAAAACGGATACACAAGTGAGCCATCATCCGCACTCTCCAGCCGCTTTACCGATGCGGCAGCAAAGAGCAGCGCGCCTTCGATCATTAAAATGAAATCCCATGGATTTATCGCCGATGGCGCGTCGAAGCCCGATGTGGCATTGGCGCCGCCCGCCGCTCCAGGGAAAAACTGTCCAATGGGTGCTTTCGTGGCCAGTCCTGGGGCTGTGTTGCCGAACAATGCCGCACGCAGCCATTGTTCCGAGCATTCCGTAGGCTCTCCGGTCGCCGGGTTCATCACCTCGGTGATGCGCTGCATGAAGTTATTTGTGAATTCCAACCGCCCGTCGTTGCCGCCGGTGCCCAGGAGTGGTGGAAATTTCGCGCCGTCCTGCCCGAGCACATAGGCCGCATCGAGCCAGCTAAGAGCCTCTTCGGGAAACGAATTGCGACAGCATTGAAGCAGCAGCAACTTTGTTTCACCATCTGGCTTGGCCTTCAATTTGAGCCCATCGAGTTCGCGGTGGGCTGCGGCAATTCCCGCACGGAAACATTCCAGCCGCGATGCATTTCCATTCCGCATGGCGTGCAGAGCCTCGTCATTGTCCGTCGGAAAAAAACCGCTGCCACCATTCCACGGTGCGAGAACAGCCGTAGGCTGGTAGCGCTGACAGAAGAATTCGATCACTGCCTCACCATCCGCTGTCGAATGAAGTTCAAAGTATTCGCCGAGCCACAAGCCGACAGCAGTTGCATCCACTTGCTCGGCGATCAAGCGAAGGACACCCAACGCCTTGAGATAGTGTGCGAGCGGAACGGGAGTGCAGCCGGAAAGAACTGTTCTATTCATTCGCATCACCCTTCATGTTGGGTAGCGGTTTTGGATAAGCTGAAATGCCATGATCCTTGGGTTGGATCATTGTGGCATCGTCATCTGGATCCCAGAGCGAGAGAGATGCATAGGGATTCTGCATGAGACGAATCCACTCGCGCTCGGCTGCTGAGAACTCTCTATTCATCAGCAGTAGGAAATCATCGACTAATCGCATTAGCAAGTACAATTTCGCTTGCGCTTCATTCTGCCAAATGTAATACTCTAACTTCTGCATAGAAGTGTGTGCGGCTCCATTGAAGCGCAGACTGGAGTGCGAGTGCGTTCGATAGTACTCGTCCTTCCGCGCCCATTTCGGGCGCGGCCCCGTTAAAGCCCCATGTGCAAATGATGCACATGGGGCACCGCACCAAAGGGGAGGCGCTTCATGCGGAAGAGCGTTCCCGAAGGGGGTGATAAGATTTTGGTCGATCATGTCACACGAGATGCACGCGCATCGGCGGCGCGAAGAAGGGTTTCGAGATAGGCGAGGCCGAACGGGCCGAGGCGGTCGCGAAGGGCGACCATGCGGGCGAGCCACGACGGGCCGCGCTCGCCTTCGCCCATCTGCATGAAGCTGAGGTCGAGATCAACGGCAGGCGTTGTGATTTCACCAAGCGGAACGGCTGGCAGCACATCATCTTGCCATACGCCGCGGGCAAAGAGCCGTTCGCCATCGTCCGGCGGCGCTACTTCGTTCGGCAGTGACCGGATGGAGAGACGGACTTTTCCATGATGCGCAGCTATGAGGTAGGCAACAAGGTCACGTTCCGCCACGTCGGGCGGGCCGGAGAGCAGCCACGCGAGAGCGGAGGCGAGTTCGTGGCGGAAGCCATGACGGGCACATCGACCGTCTTTGTTTGCGGACTTCGCCCAGAGGGTGCCTTTCCGGGAATCATCTCCGTCACGGAGCATTTGCTGGAACTCGTCATGCGCTTTGCCTACATCGTGCCAAAGTGCGGCGGTGCGGAGCACGGAGGAGAAGCTGGAATCCACAGCGAGCGTAGCTGTGAGCGTTTCGATTTCCTTGATAACATGTTCCGTGTGCTCGGTGATAGTTTGCCAAAAGCGTCCGAAGGAAGCGCGGTTTTCGTCGTAGGCGTTTGGATTTTTGCTCTCTGAGGGATGCGGCGTCGGCTTATGCTTGGGTTCACCGGTCCAGCCCAGATCATTGCTGTAACCGCCGCAGGCGGCATCCATAAGATAGATGTCACCGGGATGTGGTTTGCCCGCTGGCACCCATTTCTTTTCCAACGAGTTCCAGCGCCAGGCTCTGTCCTTGTTCTTTTTTAAGAACTCGTGGGCGGCGGCGATAGACACACGACAGAGTTCGGCGCGATCTGGGGCTGGAGTATTCTCCGCAGGCGATGCGTTGTCATCAACATCGCGCCAGAAAAATTGCACGTCATTGTCCTCGCCATCGCGGATGTAGCGGGAGACATCAAGGTCCTGCCCGCAAATGTCCGGGGTGGTATCGAAAAGATCGACGAGGTCGTGGCGGCGAATCACCGGACGAATCACACGTTCTTCGTCGACCTCTATGCCACGCAATGCGAGCGGACTGGCAGCGGCGAGATTTTTTATGGCGACACGGGCCTTGTCCAGTTCGTCTTTGGAGTAGGGGAGAAGTAATGCATCCTTTTCGTCTTTGATGTCCACCCATAGCACTTGCGCATCCGAAATCTCCGCACGGCGATTGCATCGGCCGATGCGCTGGACAAGCGAAGACCACGGAGCCAACTCGGTAATGAGCAAGTGGGAGGAAACATCCACTCCAGCTTCGACGGCTTGCGTGGCGATGACAATGCGGTCGCCCTTTCCCTCCTCTCCTTCTCCAAAGAGTAGTTTCGTGTGCCGCTCGCGATCAACGGGACGAAAGCGCGAATGGATGAGAGCAACCTTTGCCGGATCGCATAGCGGCTTCCGGCCCGCCGTGAGCATTTTGTAAACCTCTCGCGCGCGGGAGACTCGATTAAGAACGACCAGCGTCAGCGTGTCGGATTTGTGGCTGTTCCGAATAAGGTCGGCGAGAGCTTTCGGGTAAGTCGTTTTCGTCGTCGAGTTCAAGCTGACGGTGCATTCAGAAACTGCTTTCGGCGCTTTGAATATATCATTTGCCCTTCCAGATGAACGCTCCTCCTTGCCGAGTTCGAGCTTCGGCCAGCCATCCGTCGGTCTGGGATGATCGACCGTGGCCAAACGTGATTCGTTGAGGGTAGCGCTCATCCACCAAGTTGGGCAGGAGGCAAATATAGGCCTCTTGCCGTCCGACCGAAATCCGTCCAATTGTGCGCTTGTCTCCACTCCAACACCCATCAACTGCGTTTCATCCATTACCCACAGGCAGTCGTTGTTGAGCAGCCCGAAATGCATGGGCCACCGAAAACGGCTCATGCCATAACCCCGATTGAGGGCGCGGGAAAGGAGCATGTCCTGGGTGCCGATGAGAATCGCGTTGCGTTCGGGGTGGATGTCCCAGTCGCCGTCATCTTCGCCACCCATAAGCAGATGTACGGAGGGGCGTTGTTCCGTATCGGAAAAAGCATTATTAATCCACTTTATGACTACTCGATGCGTCTGCTCAACGAGTGTGCGCATAGGCAGACAGTAGACGAGGCGGCGTGGCCAGGTGCTGCGGTGTTGAACATCGGAGTGCGCCATGCGGTTCCAGAGCCAGGCCGTGACGACGGCAGCGGTTTTGCCCAGGCCGGTAGGAATGTCGATCAGCAGCGACTCGCACGCGCGATCTTGTTTCAAGATCGACGGCTGGTCGGGATCAGCTTTCTCGCCGCAGGCAAGGCGGCATTGGTATTCATAAGGATCATACTTGCATGCCTCATAAAAAAATTCTTTGAAGTATCGAGTGGCGGTATCCATAAGAGGAATGCGTTATTTGGTTCCCGGTTTTGTCGGAAGGCTAACAATTTGGCAGAGACAACGGCAGTCCCTTGGATTTTATTGTATGAATCGTCATCGGCGGTATTGGGTTAATTGTTTTCGCGCGGTTTCCTTGAGACGGCCAATCAATTCAGCCGGGCCCAGAACTTGGACATGTGCGCCCCAACTTAATATCCATGGTTCAATCTCGTGCAGGCTGGATAGGATAAGACGAAACTCGATCTCATCACCGGTAAGCTCTTGAACAGATTGGCTGGGATGCCAAATACGCTCACGGACGAGTTGGGCGGCAAATTTGTCGAAGCGTATGCGGATAGTGTGCTTTCCCTTGGCAGAAAAGACGCCGAGGCTGTCTTTGAGATAGTCCTGCAAGGAGAACTTCTTCGGTTTGGTAAAAGTCTGTCCTGTGCCGATGACGTTGCGCATTCGGGCGAGGACAAAGGTACGCATTTCGCGGCGGTCGATGTCGTGGCCGAAGCAGTACCACTGGTTTTGGATGCAGGCCAAATGGTAAGGCTCAACGGTGCGTTTCTCGAAAGATGAAGCATTGAGTTTCTTGTACTCGAATTTTAAGACGACGTTTTTCCGCACCGCATCGCTGACAACCTGAAAAGTTTTCAAATCAGTCGGTACGATCTCGAAGCTGCGGAAAGAGATGAAAGTCTCCAAGTCGTCCCAAGAGAGAGTGATTTTACCATCGAGGCCGGAAACCAGTTTCTGAAACGCGCTCCGCAGGGGATGCTCGAAAGGCGTGCCTTTGTACTGCATCAGCGCCTTTTGCGCGACAAAAACGGAGATGAGTTCCGCTTCGCTCAACTCCACCATCGGGAAGCTCTCGACCGGCTGGGTGAACTCGTAGCCCTGCCGTTTGTCGTTATATGCAATGGGCAAATTCAATCGGTCTCTCATGAAGTCGAGATCGCGTTGGATCGTCTTCGTTGTTACCTCGATGTCCGTGGACAGAGTCAGCCGGTTCGGATAGCGGCCCGCTTTGATCGTCTGGAATATCTGCTGCATTCGGTCAAGCGGTGGCCGGGTCATGAGTTGTCCCGCCCGTGACGACACACGCTTGAGCGAAGGACGCCTCATGTCTCTGGATGTTAAGGCGTAAGTAATCGGCGTGAAGTCTAATGTTCGGGAATTTTAAAAGCCGTCGCCTGAAGCGTCCTTAGCATCTTCAAAGACAATCTGTGTGACCTCGATTTCATTGCGGCAGGGATCATTGGCTTCGCTGAGACGGACAAAGTCAAGGTGATGCTGTTTCAGCAGCGAGTAAATCGCCTCTAAATGGCGACCAATCATGCGCACTACGCCAAAGGTATAGTAAACAGCAAGTTCCGTATCTCCGCGTATTTCTATGTGGGATAAAAATGAGTAGTGGGCAAAAAGCTGAGTCCTGCCGGGCAACTCGAAGTTAATTCCAAGCAGGCTTGTTCCGAGTTTATAGCAGGTTGGTTCAGGTATTACGGTTGCTCCTTTGAGTTGAGCCATAGTTTTCCTTTCTTGTTTGTGGTTAAATACCAATCCCCATTCGTTGGGACTGGACGGGGGTAAAGTCGAGACGAGGACGCTGGGCAGGAGTAACCGATTGTTGGGGTGGGACGATACGCTCGGCCTTTTCAATTCGCTCATGCTCCTGTTCGTGGCGCATCACCATTTGCCGTGCCTGTTCCGTACGACGATTGACCTGGGCATGAGTGCGCCTGACCTCTGCGATAATCTCGCGGTACGCCGGTAAACGCAGTTGCAGGGACAAATCCGTCCGGGGATTGGCTACCAAGAGATCGAGGGCCGCAAGGCGATTGCCTTCCGGCAAATGGGCCATGAGCGCCGCTTTGTCGGGCGTGTGTACCGAGCACATTTCCCGTCCCCGTGAGCAGGCGACATAAGATGACTTGGCGTCCAGCCGGGCAGCAGCCACTACCACGCGTTCACAGGTCCGGCCCTGCGCCTTGTGCGAGGTGACGACATAGCCATGCGTCCACTGCTTGAATGTTGAAGGCACCGTGATGCCCTCCTGCGTGTGGAGCGAGCCGTCCGGTTCGATTTTTTCGACCGTGAGTACCTGTCCGTTGATGAGGCCAAGCGGCCTCGCATTGGCCCGGATCAGGATTTTGTCGCCGGGACACACCGCGATGGAATGGGGAAGCCTCACGTCGAAAGCCGCAGCCTGTTGGAGTGGCAGAACGTTTTTCCGGCCATCGGTTGCTGTCATTTCCACCGTTCCGTTTTCGACGCGCTCAACGGTGGCCGTTTCACCGGCTTTCCAGCCGCTTGCCGATTTTGTAAACACCACCTTTTGTCCCGGTTCGTAGTTACGCGGATTACGGCGCTGCTGCACTGTCCAGCGTAGGGAATCATGCACTGTACAGGCCGTATCCTCGTTGGGCAGTAAATCGCGCTCCTTTAACCCGGAGCGAATCTCATGGGTCAAATGCCGGTTCTCTTCCCAGGTGGGACTCACCGCCAGACAGCGATCCAGGTTTTTGCCCTCATCGGTCAGATGAAAATAAGCCGCTGCTGCATCCTTCAAATAATGGCCCTGACCCTCATGGACCCAGCCGAGCTTGTCCAACGCGTTCAGACCGTCACGAGCCGCGCCGGACGAAAGCAGGCCCACGGCCTCTTTGTACCCGGCATGTTTCTGGCGCTGGATTTCAGTTACTTCCCACCGGCTGAGATTGCTGTGGGTTTCGAGGACGCGCAGGAAGTCGCCCGCCTCGACCGAAACGTGTTGTCGAACATCACCCACGAAAATCACCCTCATCTCGTGCTGCCGGGCCAACCGCAGCAAAGCCTCGCCCTGCCGGTTCGATTGCAGGGCCGCCTCGTCGCAAATCACCACTGCCCGGCGCAGATCGAATTTGGAGTGATTCTGGAGAAAATCGGACGCAGTCGTCGCCGAAGGAAATCCTTCTTTCCGCAACGTCTCCGCCGCCGAAGCGGTGGGCGCAATGGCAATCACCCGATGACCGGCCTCGTTCAATCCGCGATGAACTTCCCGTTGCAGGGTGGTCTTGCCCGCACCGGCCGCGCCCCGCACGCCGCAACATTGGTCCTTGGTGCTCAGAATGTTCCTTACCGCCTCACGCTGTTCCGGCGAAAGTATTCCCTGCGGTTCAAATTTGTGATTGAGCGCGGGAAGCCTGTTCTTGGTCTTGTTCACAAAATTCACCGAGCAAAGCTCACTTTTCAGACCGTCGCGTGTGGCATACTCTGACCGAAGCGGCTGCACGGGATCATCCGCGAGCCGGATCAACCCGGCTTTTCCCGCTTCCACTTGCGCGGTCAGCTTGGCCGGGTCAAGCGAGCCAAGGTATTGATTGAGAGCCTCAGCCAAAATGTGATGCCGCTTGAGGACACTCTGCCGTTCGAAAAGATGATCGACCGCAGCTTTGAGAGCGATTTGTTCACGACCAGCATCAAGAGCCATCGACCCCAGCTTGGTCCGTTCCAACGCCGCGGCATGGATTTTTCGCAACTGATTCCATTCCTCGGCGCTCAATTGCCCGAACTGGAATTTTCGCACCTCAACAGTTGAGATTTCCTTTAGCTCTGAAGGACGAGTCTGCTTGGTGATAGCATTGACCTCGGCACGAGTCGGTTCACGGCCATGCTTTTCTTCAAACTCGTCGATTTTCTTTTCGATTTCTTCCCGGCGCTTGGCGAACCGTTTGCAGATTTCCTGCGAGACACCCTCTATTTCAAAACCGTTGATCTCCCCCTTTTCCCGCACCTCGCAGATGTCATATCCCAGCGCCCTCACCTCGCGGGCGAGTTCGTTCTGATAGACCTTTCCGGCGTATCGCACCGCCGCAAACATTCCGTTTTCATGGAGGGCATACCATTTTCCCGAATTGGTTTGGGTCGCATTGGCGAGAACGAAATGGGTATGAAGTTGGGGATCAAGCGCGCGGCTGGCGTCATGGGTGAACGCCGCTCCGCAAATGTTTCCGGTCAACTCACTTCCGCGAGCGGTGGCGGTATTGGTCTGACGCGCGGCAAACTTTTCCAGTTCCCTCAGCCCCACCCGAGAAGCTCTTTCATGGGCATCCCTTAACCGATCATCTCCAGCCAGCACCGCCATGAGCGAAACCGATTTTTGAGCCGAGCATTGGAAATCATAAAACGCAACCCGATTCGGCTGAGGCCCCATCTTCAACCGATGAGCTTCAATTTCCGCCTCAGTCCCTTGCCGATGATGCTTTTTGCGAAAGTCCTTCTCAGCCTCACGAGTCAAGGCCACTCGCGTATCCTTGGTACGGGGAGTCAATTGTTCACCACTTAAGGGATGATGATTGGAACGAAGGGCTTCGAACTGCTCAATCGTCACTTCTCCGCTCAGACCCAGCTTTTCCGCTCCAATCCCCACCCATTCGCCAGACACCCTCTCACCTTTGGAATAGTAGTCATTGGCCCGAAGATGATTCTTCAGGTAGGTGCTCCCGATATAAATCTTGGCTCTGGTGAACATGGATTTCTTGACACGATATATCAAAATGCGTAATGTGCAAAGTATATAAAGTATTCATTGGCTCAAATCCGAGTCTCAAAGCCGAAATAACTCCAATCAAAGAAATGACCCATTACATGGCCATCAAAAGCAGGAAAGAAGGGAAGGAAGAGTCGGGTAAGGAGATGGCGTTGCCGCCATCTCCTCCCCTCAGAACCGGACTTGAAAGTTTCCCTTCATCCGGCTCAAGCCGTGGGTAAGCCCTGCCGAAACAGAACCGATGCACTTCACGGATAACATTTCCAGTCTACCGGCGGCGCGGGCCAAATCGCTTGATGATCTCGCGATCAGCGAAGTACCGACTCCAGGCGGGATCAAAGGGATTGGCGTCCGCTTTGATTTTGACGTGCCGCCGGATGGGAATACGGCTGGGGCACACAAGCCGCAGCCAGATGATTTTCCCGTCCGGGGTGCGCTTCCCGGTGTCAGCCGCAAACACCTTCTTGCCGTTCAGGTGGTGCCAGTACCGACTGACGATCCACAGGAACGGTTTTTCCGGGTGCCTGCGTTTGGCCCAGAACCAGAGACTGTTTTGCACGGCGATTTCCAACCAGCAGAACGTCCGCTTGGCCACCACATGCCGGTGGTAGTTGGCCCAGCCCCGCAAAACAGGATTGAGCACGCGGATGAGATCAAGCTGGTTGAGTCCTCGATGACGCCGGATCAACTGCCGCACCTTGTCCAGACACGCAAGCGTGCTTTTCCGGGACGGTTAAATGAGCAGTTTTCCTCCGTACTTGCGGAGGTTTTGGCCGAGGAAATCGAACCCGTCGGCGATGTTGGTGATGCAGGTCTTCTCTTGCGAGAGCTGCAACCCCCGGTCGCGCAGGAACTGCTCGACCAAGGGCTTCACCTCATTTTCCAGCACGTTTTTTTCTGCGCCGGTGATGATGAAGTCATCGGCGTACCGCACCAGATGCACCTTGGGGTTGTGACGCGCTTTACGGATCTGCCTCACGGGGAAGCGATCTTTCAAGAGACGTTCCAAGCCGTCCAAGGTCAGGTTCGCCAAGGTTGGGGAAATGACTCCCCAGACACACTTGGTAAGTTCGAGTTTTCCGTCTGTTTGAGATTAGTGCGGCGGAACTGGCATTTGCGTCCTTGACAAGGTGTCACTAACGGTATTATATATGCGTCATATTGAATCGA
>Ga0302319_10012720_pt1 | contig 15833 bp, 13 predicted proteins | sample Bog_T0_2_FD_203319 | JGI IMG/M metagenome (GOLD analysis project Ga0302319, IMG submission 203319) | Peat permafrost microbial communities from Stordalen Mire near Abisko, Sweden - Bog_T0_2 | ecosystem: Environmental > Terrestrial > Soil > Wetlands > Peat | place: Sweden: Abisko, Stordalen Mire...
GGCGCGAGTGCATCGAGCGTCACCGGCCTCTTTGCTTCTCTCAATGCAGGCGGGCAGCGCCCGGAGGAGCCGAGGCAGCAACCAGTTGCGCCGCCCCCCGCGTTCTCTCCCGCTCCAACGTTCTCGCCGGCTCCGCCCTCGGCCCCCTCGGCAGAAGAAGCAGGCAGCGTGACCCGGTTGATCCAAAGGCTGTCGGAGGGGGTACGCACCGCGCCTCCGGCGGAAGAACTGCTGCCGCCTGCTGCTGCCGCGCCTCCCCCGCCGGTGCCGAGCACCGGGCCGGGGGAGTTCACGCGGATGATTGCGGCGAGCCAATTCAAGGCTCCGCCCCCGGTCCCGCCTGCCCCCGCGCCGCCTCCGCCCGCGCCGGCCTTCACCATGCCTGCCGCGCCCCCCATGCCGGCGCCCGCTGCGCCGCACCTGGTCATACCGCCGGCGCCCAAGCCTGCGCCGGCTGCCCCGGCCTTTCAGGCTCCGAAAATGGAATTGCCTCCCGCGGCGATTCCCAAGCCGGCTCCGCCGGCGCCCGCGGCTCCGCCCGGCAAATTTCAGGAGATGGTGCCCATCCTGCTGGTCATCAACACGTTCCTGTTGCTGGTACTCATGGTTCTGGTGATTTTCGCGCTGAAGACAAAGTAGCTTGAGGCTGCGGGAGTTCAGGGCGGTGAATCCGGGTTGCAGCTTTCCCATTGCCCCGCGCACGTGAGGGGCCACACACTTCAGAACAGCCCCGCAAATTCCAGAACCGCTTTAAACCAGAAGACCGATTTCTTTAAGAAGGGTTTCTGGCCGCTCGAAGCTGGGAATCAGCACAACGCCCTGGGCGCGTGCCCGTCCCGCCCACTTCGAAGCCTCGTCTTCGCTCAGCTTCAGTTCCGTCAACAAGACCACCAGATCATCATGGTTACTCGCCTTGGCCGGCTTGGTCTTGATCCGGCCGGAATAGGGAACAAAGACAACCTCAAAGTGGGGCCGCTCACCCTCCGCGCCGGGATTCACTTTGATTTGCAGGTTCCCCATCAGTTTCACCATAGGCCAGGTCCTTGATCCGTGGTATGCATGTCACTTGCTCTGCCCAGTCTTTCATAGTTGGTCTACCGGTGGACAGTGTCCGGATCCAGGAGCTTTGACCCCTATTCCGCTGCAGCAACCATGAATCCGCGGTCGATAAGCTTGCGCATCATCGCCAGGCATTCCCGCCGCACGGTGTCGAGTGGGGCGTTGGCCACGACGGCAAACTCCTGGATGGCCTGGTCAGCCGTCCGAGTTCCGTCGCAGGTGGCCAGGAATTCCGCTACCAGGGGTTGCAGGGTCAAGTGGTAGGGAAAACCGCGAATCAGCCGTAGCGTGATCGACTCCGCCGCCCAGCGCCCGCCGGACTGGGCGCAGATCTGTTCAAGCCTGGTGTCGGCCGAGAGTTTCGGCTTGATCGCGAGCAGGCGCTGGTCGTCTTCCAATTCCAGCAGCAGGTCGTGGGCGGCAAAGGTTGACAGAACCAACTCTCCAAGATCGCCATTGGGTGTCTTCGGCACCTCTTCGATGCGCACCCAGTTAGCTCCCGAGCGGCGACGCATCACGACCAGGCCATCGTGGATGGCCTCGACGCCGCGCTGGCGATAGTAAGCCATATATTCGTCATACAGCCGGGAGTCTTCCGCCGGGTTGGCGAAGGTCTCGCGAATCCGATGCTGCGCGTATTCGCCGGGGTCCTGAGTCAGCCCTTTCATCACCCATGCGTCGCAACCGGTATCGGCCAGCCATTCGGTGAGCCGCTCTTCCCACGGCTGTCCGCTCACCTGGGCCCATTCGCAGAGCATCTGCATGTAGCCGCCCTCGTTCAGGTGCTCGGGAGCCTCCTTGACGAGGCGGCGGCAGAGTCCATCCAGTTCCATCGAATTATCGCAAAACATATAGTCCTGCTGGGGCGTGATGAAGAAGGGAGGATTGGAAAGAATCAGGTCGAAGCGGCGATTCGCGACCGGAGCGAAACAATCGCCGGCCAGAACTTCGACAGATTCCACCCCGTTCAAGCGGGCGTTGAAAGAAGCGAAGGTCAGGGCTCTCTGGTTTAGATCGGTGGCCACAACCGCGTCGCTAAACCGGGCTGCGCCCAGGCTGAGAATACCGCTGCCTGTGCCCAGATCGAGGGTGGCCTGCGAGTGCCGGCGAATCGCAAACCTGGCTAGAAATTTGCTGGTGGGGTTGGGCCACAGCACCATCTCCGGTTCGGCGCGCTCAATGGCCACCGGAAAGTCGGCAGCGACCAGAAAGCCGTCCGACGGCAAGAGCATTGCAGTGGCGCTCAATTGGCCGGCCTCGGCCCGGAGCAAGCCGCATTTGAGCAACATTGCCTGAAAATCGCCAGGAACTAACTCCGCTGCGCGCGCCTCCGCAATGGAGTGGCCCAGCCAGAACCAGCGCAGCAGGGCGTTGAGCAAAGTGGGTTCGGCTGTCCGGTCCAGAAGGCGGGGCTGGTTGCGCAGCTGGCGGGAAGGCAGCTCTGCCGCGCCCAGGTGCTTGCGGATGTTTGCTTCCCCGTACCCGGCATCTTCAAAGCAGGTGAGCAGCCGGCGAAATTCCTCTTGAGATAATTGGACAAGCATCAGGATTCCACATTACCATCGTGCACCGGTCCAGCAAGGGAAGTTTTGCATTATTTGCCGGGCGACCGATGCTCGTACTTGGACCGGAAAGGGGGCCGGCGCGCCGCCGCTGGACAATGGCGGAATTCCGTGCCTTGTGATCGCCGATGGGAGGGTGCAAGATTCTCCCGTCGTTTCCGCGGTTCTGGCTCAATGAGCTTTTTTTTGGAAAAAACGCCGCCTTTGCGTCAGGGTACGCCTGCGACAGCCGGTCCTGAGCGTGGTCGAAGGGAACTGCACATGCCGCAAAATGAAACGGGCTCTAGCCCTGTGCTCGCGAAATTCCTCGTCATGAGTTGCTACTTCAGCAATTTCCTTGACAGTGGGCGCGGCGCTGAAGCTGCCAATCGTTTGCGCGGACCAACCATTCGTTCACACCCGCCTGGGATGGGAATTCACTGATTTATATTGACCCGCCTCGGGCTGTGTGGTATTAACATGATCACACTGGGACCGGGACTAAAATTCGCGTTATGATTTGTCTCTGCCTCATTCCCTTGGGTCGGTTCCAAACTGAAGTTTTGTGGGTTGCGTGGGAGCGAGTATGCTCCAATGAATTCGCACGCGCGTAGAAACGAACCGTCGTCAACGCTCGTCCGTTCTGAATCATCCTCTGCTGAAGGAAGGAATCATGGCTAGACAAAGCGCACAGCACAAGCTGGACCGGGTGCGTCCGCCCCGGGTGCAGATCACCTATGACGTTGAAATTGGCGGCGCCATCGAGCTCAAGGAACTGCCATTCGTGGTCGGAGTCCTTGGAGATTTTACCGGTAACCCTGAGCAGCCGCTTCCCAAGCTCAAGGAACGGAAGTTTGTCGAGGTGAACCCCGACAATTTCGACACCGTCCTTGAAGGCATGAAGCCGCATCTCTCCTTTGCCGTGGAAAACAAGTTGAGTGACGATCCGGATGCGGCCAACCTGAAGGTGGACCTCAAATTCCGGAAGATGGACGATTTTGAGCCGGCGAATGTTGCCAAGCAGGTCAAGCCGCTCAAGCAAATGCTCGATCTGCGCACCAGGCTCGCCGACCTGCGCGGCTCACTGCAGGGCAATGACAAGCTGGAAGAGCTATTGCTTGAGGCGGTCGGGAACACCGAGAAGCTGGACAAGCTGAAGAGTGAAATCGGTTCAAACGAAGGAGGCTCCAATGGCTGAAGCAGTTGCGAGTTCACAGGCTTCGGGCACCACACTCGATGCCCAGGAAGTGAGTCTTCTCGACCAGATTGTAGAGCAGGGCCGGTTCGGCGTTGAAGCCGCATCGCGCGAGCGCGGCAAAGACCTGGTAAAGGAATTTGTCTCGCAGGTGCTCGATGGCTCGATGACCATCGCCAAAGACGCGGAGATGATGATCAATGCGCGCATCGCGCAGATCGATCACCTGCTTTCGTTGCAATTGAATGAGATCCTTCACCACCCGCAATTCCAGAAGCTGGAAGGCTCGTGGCGCGGGCTCAAGTATCTGATGGACAACTCCGAAACCGGCGTGGGGCTCAAGATCCGCGTGTTTAACGTGACCAAGAAGGAATTGCTGCGCGATATCGAGAAGGCCCCGGAGTTCGATCAGAGCAACCTCTTCAAGAAGGTCTACGAAGAGGAATACGGTGTCTTCGGTGGCGCTCCTTTCGGCGCGCTGATCGGCGATTACGAATTCGGCAAGCATCCTGAGGACATGGCCCTGCTGGATGGCATCTCGCATGTTGCCGCCCAGGCGCACGCGCCCTTCCTCAGCGCAGCAGCGCCCGACCTCTTTAACCTGGAGGGCTACCAGCAACTGGACGCACCGCGCGATCTGGCCAAGATCTTCGACAGCACGGAATACGCCAAGTGGAAGTCATTCCGCCAGGGAGAGGACTCCCGTTACGTTGCCCTCACGCTGCCGCGCACGCTGGGCCGCCTTCCCTACGGGGCGGAGACCAAGCCCATCGAGGAATTTGTCTACGAGGAGCACGTGGACGGCACCGACCACTCAAAGTACCTTTGGATGAACGCCGCCTACTCGCTGGGCTCGAAGATGACTCAATCGTTCTCGCTTTACGGCATGTGCGTGGCCATGCGCGGCGTGGAAGGCGGCGGGCTGGTGGAGGGCCTGCCGACTCACAACTTCGCCACAGATGAAGGCGATGTCGCGATGAAGTGCCCCACCGAGGTCCCTATCACCGACCGGCGCGAGAAGGAGCTTGCCGATCTTGGTTTTGTGCCTCTGGTGCATTGCAAGGGGACAGACTATGCCGCGTTCTTCAGCGTGCAGAGCTGCCAGAAGGCGAAGACCTACGACACGGACGCGGCCAATGCCAACGCGCGCTTGTCGACGCAACTTCCATACCTGATGGCGGTTTCGCGATTCGCGCATTATCTCAAGGCCATGATGCGCGACAAGATCGGCAGCTTCATGTCGCGTGAAGAGGCGAGTTCATTCCTGAACCGCTGGATCACGAGGTATGTGACTCCGGATGACTCCGCTTCTCCGGCGGCCAAGGCCGAGCGTCCGCTGCGCGAGGCGCGCATCGACGTGTCGGAGGTTCCGGGCAAGCCGGGGTGCTACCGCGCCGTCTGCTTCCTGCGTCCCCACTTCCAACTGGATGAACTCACTGTTTCGCTGCGACTGGTGGCTGACCTGCCTGCCGCGGCGAAGTAACGCTTTGTAGTGCTTCCTGGGCCCAGGGCCGCACCGCCCTGGCGTCCGAAATTCAAAGAGTATTCCACACCAATTGCTTAGAGGGAGATCGAAAATGGCAGTTAATGCGTATCTGTTGATCGATGGGCGTCCAGGGCCAAGCACCAGCAAGAAGGACCACATCGACATTCTTTCCTTCAGCTTCGGCGCCAGCATGCAGGCAGTCATCGGCGCTGGTTCGTCCGGCGGCGAAGCCCGCTCGGGCCGCGCCAATGTGCAGGATGTCACGATCATGAAGGTGCTGGACAAGACTACTCCACTGCTGTTCGACGATTGCGTCACCGGCAACTACCTGAAAAAGGTCGACATCATTTACGACAAGCCGATGGGCGACAACCAAGAGGATTACTTCAAGATCCACATGGAAGACGCTCTGATCACCTCGATCCAGCTTTCCGGTTCTCAGGAAAACCCGGTCGAGTCCATCAGCTTCGCCTTCTCCAAGATCAAGGTCAGCTATAACCCCGAAGAAGAGGGCGCGCTGAAGGGCTTCATCGACAAGGGATTCGACGTTCTGAAACTCAAGCCGTGGTAACGCGCGGGCAAGCGGAGACACGGTGCCTATAACTGCCAAGGAACTGTTCGCGGCAGGAAGAGTGCGCGAGGCGGAGAAGATGCTCACGGCTTATTTGCGTGAGCACCCATCCGACAAAGCCCAGCGCACCTTCCTGTTTGAATTGCTTTGCTTCGCGGGCGAGTTTGCCCGTGCCGAAAAGCAGTTGGCGGCGCTTGCCGGCGGCAGCGTCGAATCGGAGACCGGGGCCATTGTCTATTACGCGGCTCTGCACGCGGAGAAAACGCGGCATGAGCTTTTTGAGAAGCAGGCCTTCCCGGTTGGCCCAACAGCGTCCCCCAAGGGAAAGCTGAACGGGAGGCCTTTCAAAAAGCTGTCCGACGCGGATCCGGATATCGGCGCCCGGCTCGAGGTCTTCGCGGCCGGCTCGTATGTCTGGATTCCTTTTGAACATCTGACATCCATCGAGATGAGGCCGCCGCAAAGGCTCAGGGACACGCTGTGGGCTCCTGCGATGGTGCAGGCAGCACCTTCGTTCAAAGAGATGGACCTCGGTGAAGTCATGCTGCCTGCAATCTATCCATTCTCCTGGAAGAATCCAGACGAAGCGGTCTGGCTGGGCAGGGTGACGGACTGGACAGCGGATGAAGAAGGCCGGGAGTACCCAATCGGCCAAAAGATCCTCCTGGTTGACGGGGAGGAGATTCCGTTTCTTGAAGTCCGATCGATCGAATTTGCCCATGCCACCCATGGGTCCACGAAGCAAAAACGCTGATTTCCGGGGCCGGGGACTCAATTTCCATGTCACTTCGCGAAGATATCCTGACTCCTATTGCCGGCGAAAATCCGAGCGGCATCGATCTGCGCTACGACACCAAGCTGCTGATCCACGACAAAATCAAGGAAGCCCGCCGTCAGGACGATGAGCTGGCACAAGGAGAATGGAAAGAAGAGCGCAAGACGGCCAGTTTTCCCTTGGTGGTCAAGCTTGCCCAGGATGCGCTTGCGACCGTCTCCAAGGATCTTCAGTTGGCTGCATGGCTGGCCGAGGGACTGCTGCAGACCGAAGGCTTTGGCGGTTTCCGCGCAGGGATCGGGCTGTGCCAAAGCCTGTTGACCGATTTCTGGGATACGGTCTATCCGGTCATCGAGGATGGGGACCGCGAACTCCGCGCCAGGCCCCTGAACTGGCTCGGTTCGATGCTGGACTTCCCCCTGCGCAACTCCTCGATTACCGCTTCTGGATACTCCTCCATCATCTATAAGGATTCCAGGACGGTCGGCTACGAAGACCAGGTGAAGACCGACAAGGAGCGGGCAGCCCGGGCGAAAGTCATTGCGGCAGGCAAAATTGCCCCGGAGGTTTTCGATAAGGCCTTTGCCGAGACTCCGAAGGCCTTCTACCTGCAGGCAGAGAAGGATCTCGACGGTTGTCTTGAGTCCGTGAGCAACCTGGAGAAGTTCTGCGACGAGCGGTTTGAAGACGATGCTCCCTCTTTCGGCAAACTGAAGAGTTCGCTCACTGAAGTCCGGCAGGCGGTTCATACTTTGCTCCAGAAAAAGCGGGAGAAGGAGCCCGACCCGGTGGAACCGGAGCCGGTTGCCGAGAGCGCTGCCGATGCGGCGCAGGCCGGTGAAGAAGGAGCGGACGGGGGTGCGGCTGGGGCGGGCGGATTTGCGGCATTTTCATCGGCGGAGCCGGCGGACCGACGCCAGGCATTGGCCGCAATTGCGGGCGCTGCGTCTTTTCTGCGCAAGCGGGAGCCATTCAGCCCAGCGCCTTATCTGCTGCTGCGCGGCCTGCGCTGGGGTGAGTTGCGAACGGCATCGCGGCTGGGCGACAGCACGCTCTTGGAAGCTCCGCCGACTGAGCTTCGCCAACAGGTAAAGCGGCTGGCGCTCAACAAGAAATGGGGCGAATTGCTGGAGGCCGGAGAACAGGCCATGGCGCTGCCTTGCAGCAGGGGCTGGCTTGATTTGCAGCGTCTTTCGGTGGCTGCCTGTACGGCCCTCGGCGTGGAGTACCAGCCGATCGCCACTGCCATTCAATCTGCACTGCGCGCTCTGCTGAACGACATTCCGGAGTTGCTGGACGCGACGTTGCTTGACGATACGCCGGCCGCGAATGCCGAGACCAAGCTTTGGCTGCACCATCTGAGCACGCCGCAACAGCCGGCCCAGGCCGCGGACGATGAGACCCCCGCATCGGTTCCCGCCTATTCGAATGGAACGCCCACATGGCTGGCTCAAGCCGCCGACGCGTACGTTCTGGCCAAAGAGGCCCTGGCCGCCGGTCAGGAGGAGAAGGCGTTTTCCATCATGCGCGCAGAGGTGAACCGGCAGCGGTCCGGGCGCGGCCGCTTCCGGCGCACCATGCAGTTGATCGAGCTGGCCGTGGCGGCCGGCAAAGACGCCATCGCCCAACCGCTGCTGGAAGACGTTGCGGCGATCATGGAGAATCATAAGCTCGATGCCTGGGAAGATCCGGAGAGCGTTGCCAGCGACCTGCTGAAGCTGATGCGCAACAGCAAGAAGATCCAGGGCAACGCCGGCGAAAAGCAAAAGCTGTTCGAACGGATCTGCCGCCTTGACCCCGTCCAGGCCTTGAGTGCGGGGTAAACCATGGCCAGAAGTCTCGGCGAAACCACGATCACTGTTTCCGTACTGGACCGGCTCATCGATCTGGAACCGGAAAACCGGATGGAGAACTCTCTGAGCCGTTCGCAATCGGTTCGGCTTTTGAAGGGCGCGGTGCGCCGGGACCTGGAATGGCTGCTCAACTCCCGCCGCATCTGCGACCCGCCGGATGAGGGGCTGAAGGAGGTGAACCGCTCGGTTTACACCTATGGGCTTCCCGACGTTTCCGCGTTGACCATGCTGGCTTCAGGAGATCGCAACCGGCTTGTGCGGCAGGTGCTGGCCACCATCAACCAGTTTGAGCCGCGGCTGGCCAACGTGCGCCTGGTGATGATCGAAGCCCCGGACTCGGGAAAGAAGGATGTGCGTTTGCGGGTGGAGGCGATGCTGCGCATGGATCCCGTCCCGGAACCGATAACCTTCGACACCGTGATCGAGCTGAAGAGCGGGAACTGCCGCCTGACCGGGGGCGATGATGCGCGATGACCTGCTGCTCTATTACGAGCGGGAGCTGGATTACCTGCGCAAATCCGCTACGCAGTTTGCAGAGAAGTATCCCAAGGTCGCATCGCGGCTGGCGCTGGAACCAACCAAGTGTGAAGATCCGCATGTGGAACGGCTGCTGGAGTCGTTCGCCTTTCTGGCCGCTCGCGTTCATCTCAAGATGGAGGATGAGTTCCCGGAGATCACCGAAGGGCTGCTGAGCATCGTCTATCCGCAACTGGTCCGCCCCATTCCTTCCATGTCGGTGGTGGAATTTCAGCTTGATCCGGAGCTGGGCAAGCTGACCACGGGGATGAAAATCGAACGGAATTCGCCGCTCTATTCCAAGCCCATCGGCGGCGTGCCTTGCACCTTTCGCACCTGCTACGACACCACGCTGTGGCCGCTGACCGTGAGCGCGGTGGAGTTGAGCGCGCCCAGCCGGCTGAAGCCCGCGGTGAAGACCAACGACTCGGCCTGGGCGGTGCGGCTCGAGCTTCGCTGTGCGCGCGACATCACCTTTACCGGCCTCAAGGTGGATCAACTGCGCTTTTACCTCGATGGTGAAAGCGGCCTGGTCAACATCCTGTATGAGCTGCTGTTCAGCCGCCTCAATCGCATTGTCGTGCGCGACCTCACAGCGGGATCGCGGCTGGCGCCGGTTACGCTGCCCGCATCGGCTCTCAAGGCGGTCGGGTTCGGCCCGGACGAGGGGATGGTCTCCTATCCTTCCTCCACCTTCGCCGGCCATCGGCTGTTGATGGAGTACTTCGCATTCCCCGAGAAGTTCTTCTTTCTCGACGTATCAGGGTTGGAGTGCGTGGCTGCGGCAGGCTTCAAGGATGCGATCGAAATCATCTTCCTGATCTCGGAAATTGAAGGGGAGGGGCGCGTCCAGCGGCTGGAACTCGAAGTCTCGAAGAAGTCCTTTCGCCTGGGATGCACGCCGGTGGTGAACCTGTTTCCCCAGGTTTGCGAGCCGATCCAATTGAATCAGCGCAAGCACGAATACCAGCTGATCCCCGATGTGAGACGGCCTTATTCGATGGAGGTCTTCTCGGTTGACGAAGTGAGCGCCATCAATTCCGCGAATCAGAAGATTACCGCATACGAGCCGTTCTACTCGCTCCGTCACGCGGGCAAAAAAGAGGACCGATCCTGCTTCTGGCTGGCGCGGCGGCGCCCCTCAACCCGCGCCAACGACGACGGCACGGACATTTCGCTCTCGCTGGTCGACCTGTCGACGGCGACCGTCGATCCGGATGCGGCCATTCTCTCCGTGCGCACCACATGCACCAATCGCGATTTGCCTGCGCGCCTGCCCTTCGGCAACCAGGACAGTGATTTTGAGATGGAAGGCGCGACCGCGATGAAGCGGATTGTCGCGCTCCGCAAACCGACCGGGCCGGTGCGTCCCGCGCTGGGCAAGAGCACGCTTTGGCGGCTGGTCTCCCATCTGTCTCTCAACTATTTGCCGCTGGTCGAGGGGGGCACGGGAGCGTTGCAGGAAATCCTGCGGCTTTACGACGTGGGCCGGACCGCCTACTCTCAGAACGTGATTCAAAGCATCCTCAATGTGCAGAGTCGGCCGCATTTCACGCGCCTGATCTCGGAGCAGGGAGTCAGCTTCGCCCGCGGGGTCCGGATCGAGATGGAGATCGACGAGGACCAGTTCACCGGGGGCGGCGCGTTTCTGTTTGCCTCCGTGCTGGAGCGATTCTTTGGCATGAGCGCCTCGCTGAACAGCTTTACGCAATTGAGCGTCACCACTCCGCAAAGAAAGGAGAGACTCCACGAATGGCAGCCGAGATCGGGACGGAAACCAATCATCTGACAGATTCCCTGCTGGGCCAGCAGCTCACTGACGACGCCTGTTCGTTCGAGTTCTTCCAGGCGGTGGCGCTGCTGCAACGGCTGCGGGCCGGTGCGCAGCAAGTGGGCGGCTTTTCAAGTCCCGAGGATGAAGCAGTCCATTTCCAGGTCAACCAGAGGCTGGGTTTTCCGGCCAGCGAAATTCAAAGCCTGGAGGTGGACGGCGATGCCAGGCCGGAGATGACGGTCAACTTCATGGGCCTTACCGGTCCGATGGGTGTGCTGCCCTATGCCTACAGCGAGCTGATCCTGGAGCGGGCCCGAGCGAAGGATCACAGCCTGGCGGCGTTCCTTGATATTTTCAATCATCGGGCGATTTCGCTCTTCTATCGGGCCTGGCAGAGGTCGAACTTCGCGGTTACTTATAACACTGCGGGACGGGATCTGTTTACCCAGTACATGCTCGACTTGGCCGGGCTGGGCACGGCGGGCCTTCGCGACCGGCAGGAGGTTGACGATGAAGCAATCCTGCATTACGTGTCGCTGGTGGCGTCGCAGTTGCGCTCGGCGGTAGCGCTGGAGCAGATTATCGCGGACTACTTTGAAGTGCCTGTGGAGGTTCAGCAATTTACCGGCGGCTGGTACGGGCTGGATCAAGCGACGCAGTGCGCGATGAACGAAGAGGATTCTGCCTCTCGCCAGGTTGGTTCCGGAGCGGTGGTGGGCGATGCGGTGTGGGACCGGCAGTCGCGGGTGCGCATCCGGCTGGGCCCCGTGGGGATTGAACGCTATTGCGATTTTTTACCAGGTGGCGGCGCGTACAAATCGTTGCGCGCCCTTACCCGCTTCTTCAGCAATCAATGCCTGGAGTTTGAATTGCAGCTGGTGCTCGATCGGACCCAGGTGCCACCTGTCTCACTCGATCTGGACGCCGGCAACCCGGCCCGGCTCGGCTGGGTTTCCTGGGCGAAAACGGAACCGTTAGCATTCGACCCGGACGACACAATTCTGACTTTGTAAGGGGGAAATTATGGGACTGAACCTGAAATCACTGATCTCCAAACTGAATGACCCAGCCCGCTCAGCGCTTGAAGGTGCAGCCGGTCTTTGTCTTTCCCGCACCAACTACGATATTGAGATTGAGCACTTCCTCACCAAGCTGCTGGATTCGTCTTCAGGCGACTTTGCCGCCATCCTGAAGCATTTTGAGATGGACAAATCCAGGCTCACGGCCGAGTTGGCTCGCAGCATGGACAAGCTGAAATCGGGCAACGCCCGTACCCCGGCGATCAGCCCGACGGTACTGAAGATGCTGACCACCGCCTGGACCATCGCCTCCATCGACTTCAACGTGGGCCAGGTGCGGACGGGCTTCGCCATTCTCGCGCTGGTGTCGGATGAGGAACTCTCCCGGCTGATCAACGACGTGAGCAAGGAGTTCCACAAGATCAATGCCGACGCCCTGCGCAAGGACCTGATGGGCATCGTGGCGCTGTCGAGCGAGTCAACGACCGGGGCTATGCCCACCGGCCCAAGTGGGGAGGGCGCGCCCAAGCCGGGCGGCGGCAAAACGCCAAATCTCGACCAGTACACGGTGGACCTAACGGGCAACGCCAAGAGGGGCAGGATCGACCCGGTGCTTGGCCGCGATGCGGAGATTCGCCAGGTGATCGATATCCTCACGCGCCGCCGCCAGAACAACCCCATCCTGACCGGCGAGGCCGGCGTGGGCAAGACGGCGGTGGTGGAAGGGTTTGCCTTGCGCGTGGTAGCCGGCGATGTGCCGCCTCCCTTGAAGAACGTGCAGATCCGCACGCTTGATCTGGCTTTATTGCAGGCCGGCGCCGGCGTGAAGGGCGAGTTTGAAAACCGGCTCAAGGGATTGATTGAAGAGGTGAAGTCATCGGCCACGCCGATCATTCTGTTCATCGACGAAGCGCACACCATGATCGGTGCGGGCGGCCAGGCCGGGCAGGGCGATGCGGCAAACCTGCTCAAGCCGGCCCTGGCCCGCGGCGAGCTCCGCACCATCGCGGCCACCACCTGGTCGGAATACAAAAAGTATTTTGAAAAGGACGCCGCACTGGCCAGGCGTTTCCAGGTCGTGAAGGTCGAGGAGCCCAGCGAGCCGCAATGCATGGTGATGATGCGCGGCCTGGTGGCCTCTCTTGAAAAGCATCACAAAGTTCGCATCCTGGACGAAGCGGTCGCGGCCAGCGTGCGTCTCTCGCACCGCTATCTTGCTGGACGGCAGTTGCCCGACAAGGCGGTGAGCATTTTGGACACAGCCTGCGCGCGCATGGCGCTTTCGCAAAGCGCGACGCCGCCGGCCATCGAAGACCTGACCCGGACGATCGACGCGCTCGAAGTGCAAAAGCGGATCCTTGAGCGCGAAGAAATTGTCGGTGCGGATCACCAGGAAAAGCTGGCTGAAATTGCCGCGCAAAAGGAAAAAGCCGACGCCGCGCTGAAGACCTTGCAAGACCGCTGGGACAAAGAGCGCGAACTGGTGGGCAAGATTCGCGAGATTCGCGAAAAGCTCGAGGTCAGCGCGGGCAAACCGACAAGCGTGGAGAAGGCGGCCAGTGCGGATAAACCGAAAGCCGAGGCGGCGAAGGACGCAACTCCCGCTGCTGAACCGGTTGCGGCAAAGTTCGACCCTGTGGCTGCCAAGGCAGAGTTGCAGACTCTTGAAGCAGAGCTTGCCTCGGTGCAAGGCGAGACCGGCCTGATCCAGGTGTGCGTGGATGCGCAGATTGTGGGCGAAGTGCTCGCAGCCTGGACGGGAATCCCCGCCGGCAAAATGCTCAAGGACGAAATTGCAACAATTCTCTCGCTCCAGGAGCACCTGGCCAAGCGGGTGATCGGGCAGGACCACGCCATGGAAATCATCAGCCAGCGCGTGCAGACTTCGCGCGCGTCGCTTGACGATCCCAGCAAGCCGGTTGGCGTGTTCATGCTGGTGGGCCCCAGCGGCGTGGGCAAAACCGAAACCGCTCTGGCGCTCTCTGACCTGCTCTACGGCGGCGAGCACAATTTGATCACCATCAATATGTCCGAGTTCCAGGAAGCGCATACCGTCTCTACGCTGAAGGGCTCGCCTCCGGGCTATGTGGGCTACGGCGAGGGCGGCATTCTGACCGAAGCGGTGCGGCGCCGGCCGTACTCCGTGGTGCTGCTGGATGAAGTGGAAAAGGCCCACCCGGACGTACTCGAAATCTTCTTCCAGGTCTTCGACAAGGGCAACATGGAGGATGGGGAAGGCCGTTCGATCGACTTCAAGAACAACATCATCATCCTCACCACCAACGCCTGCACCGACCAGATGATGAAACTGGTGGCCGATCCGGAGACAGCGCCCAGCCCGCGCGCCCTGATTGATGCGCTCAAGCCGGACCTGAACAAGATCTTCAAGCCCGCGTTCCTCGGACGCATGGTTCTGATTCCCTACTATCCGATCCGCGACGCGGCGTTGAAGCAGATTATCCGCCTCAAGCTGGGCAAGATTCAGCGCCGCATCCTGGAGAATCACAAGGTGAGGCTGACCTACAACGACGCCTTCCTGAATGAGGTTGCGAGCCGCTGCACTGAGGTTGAGAGCGGCGCTCGAAACGTGGATAATATCCTAACCAATACGCTTCTCCCGGAACTTTCCCGCAGGATCCTGGGCGGCATGGCAGAGGGCGAGAAGATGACGGCGATTCACGTGGGAATTGGAGAGGATGGCAACTTCTCCTACAGCACGCCGGCTTGAGCAGCACGCTGGCTTGAGACACAGGCGCCGATCGCTTCCCAGGCAGCCGGCGCCAATGCGAGAGAACGAAATGGCTGGATCAAGTGAACCAGGTCCGATTGGCGCGTGCGCGGATACGCCGCGCGTTCACGGCGGCCTGCTGTGCAAGGCGTCGCCGGCCAGGCCGGGCCTGGTGACCGGTCGCGGGCTCATTCCGCAGATTTCCGATGACATCCGCAACCGGTTCGTCTTTCGCGAATGGAGGGGCCGGGATTATCTGTACATTCGGGCGTCCGGCGAGTTGGGGGTTCCGGGCGCGGTTTCCACGCATCGCGACCAGCGTGCGCAGCGCCAGGTGTCCTCGGGGAGCGGGGAACATGCCGGCCATCTGATCGGGATTCAATTCGGAGCGCCGGGCGACGGCCGCAACCTGGGCCTGCAAAACGCCAACATGAACACCTTCGCCCCCAAGAAGTATCAGGAGGCATTTACCGGGCCGGGAGGGAGCTATCACAATCTGGAGTCCACCTGGAGGGAGCTGCTGATTGACGGCTGGAGGATCGATGTCATTGTGACCGACAAATATCGCACCAACGAGGATCGGCCCTTCACGCGCAATGTTTGCTGGACCGCGATTGCAACCTGGGGCGAGCGAGACGGCGGGACCCTGGACTTTGGCAACTTTGACTCTCCGCAAAAACGTGCTGCGGAAGCCTGAGCGGCATGAGAATATCGTTTTTGACCTTTCATGCCGTCATGGATTGAACGGAATTTTTCCTTAACGCGGTGGAGGGTTTTCATCCGGCAGGATTCAGGATGAATTACTCTCACCCGGAAATGGCTCAGGAGTACCCATGCCGTACTCTCAAGATAACCGCCTCATCGCCGTCTCCGTGTCAGGGCTCGACAAGGACAAGCTGCTGCTGGCCGGCTTCAAGGGGCACGAGGAGATCTCGCGCCTGTTCAGCTTCCACCTCGATCTGCTGATGGACGCGGTTGACCCGGAAACCAAAACAGCTGCCACGCCGGTCCAGTTTGCCGACGTCATCGGCAAAAACGTCACCATCTCGGTGGTGCAGTCGGACGATGAGCCGCGCTTCTTCAACGGCATTGCTAGTCACTTTGCGCTTACCGGCAGCGACGCGCGATTCCTCCATTATGAAATGGTCGTGGTCCCCTGGACGTGGCTGCTGACACGGTATGCCGACTGCAAGATATTTCACAACAAAACGGTCGTCGACATCATTCAGCAGGTGTTCTCTGATCGGAGCCAGAGCGACTTCAAAATGTCGGCGAACGGAACCTATCCGACGCTCGAGTACACGGTCCAATACCGC
>Ga0302319_10012721_pt1 | contig 15832 bp, 11 predicted proteins | sample Bog_T0_2_FD_203319 | JGI IMG/M metagenome (GOLD analysis project Ga0302319, IMG submission 203319) | Peat permafrost microbial communities from Stordalen Mire near Abisko, Sweden - Bog_T0_2 | ecosystem: Environmental > Terrestrial > Soil > Wetlands > Peat | place: Sweden: Abisko, Stordalen Mire...
CGGGGTTGTTGCGCTACCCGACTGCCGGACCGACGCTACCGGACGCTTTCCACTCTTTCAGCACCCCTTCCAGACAGCCAGCACCGCTCGATCGCCGATTTCGCAACAGGCTCTCAGGCGACGCTCATCATTTCCCATCGGCTCGCTGATGCACGCCGACGAGATCATCGTTCTCGAAAAGGGAAGGATCATCGAGCGCGGCACGCATGACTCGCTGCTGGCGAGCGGGGGGTATTACGGGGCACTGTATCGATCGCAGAGTCACGGCCCCACGCTACCGGAGCAAATCGCTCACGACGAAAGGGTCAGCGCATGAGCGATTTTGGCGGCCGCGGCGGGCATCATGGCGGCCCGCAGGGCGAGATCGGGGAGGATATCTTTGCGCCCTTCGACGCCAACGTTTTCCGGCGCATCTACGAATTCGCCAGGCCGTACCGGGCCAGCTTCGCCGGTGCCGTGGCCGCGACAATGGCGTTCGTCGCGGCGCAACTCAGCGTTCCCTATCTGATTGGCGCGGCGGTGGACAGTGCCGTCGGCAGGGCCGGCAGTTACCCGCTCGACGCGGTGCTTGCCGCCTTCGTCGCCCTGATTGTGGGGAATGCGGCCGCGAACTATCTGCAGGAGGTCACCGCGGCGCGCCTGGCGCAACAAATCATTTTCGACGTGCGGCGTGCGATGTTCGCTCATTTGCAGGAGATCTCGCTTTCCTTCCTGGACCAGACCCATGTCGGCCGAATCATGTCGCGCCTTCAGGGCGACGTGAACGCGTTGCAGGAGTTCTTCGAGACCTCGATCACTGCGACCGGCGACCTGGTGCTGCTGTTCGGGATCATCGGCGTTTTGTTCGTGATGGAATGGCGGCTGGCGCTGCTGACCCTGGTCGTGCTGCCCGCCATGATTGGGATTCGGGCCGTCTGGCTGCCCCAGGCGAAAGAAAAATACCGCCGCGCACGGGATACCTCATCCATCGTCAGCGGCGCGCTTGCCGAGAACATCGGCGGCGTGCGCATCGTGCAGGGTTCGCGCCGCGAGATCGTCAATCTGCGAGACTACGCCGTCAAGGCCAACGACAATTTCGACGCGCAGGTTGCCGCCGCCTGGACGTCGCAGATCATGGTGCCGGCCGTGGACATCCTGACCGGTCTCGCCATGGCGGTCATCGTCCTGGTCGGTGGCCGGCTCGTGCTGACGGGCGACATGGATGTTGGCGTGATGGTGGCCTTTATCTTCTACGTCCAGCGCTTCTTCGATCCGATCCGGACTGTGTCGCAGCAATACACCATGATGCAGCGCGCGATGGCCGCCAGCCACCGGATTCTTGAAGTCCTCGATGTGCCCGTCACCATCAGGGACAAGCCGGGCGCGATCACGTTGCAGGCGATTGAGCCCTCGGTCGAATTCCGCGGCGTGACGTTCGGCTACAAGCCGGGCCAGCCGGTGCTGAAGGATCTCAGCTTCAGGGCGGCGCCGCGGCAGGTCGTGGCCCTGGTCGGACCGACCGGCTCCGGCAAGACCAGCATCGCCGCCCTGACCCATCGCTTCTACGATGTCTGGGCCGGGGAGGTTCTGGTCGGTGGACGCGACGTGCGCGATGTCACACTGGCCTCGCTCGGACGAAACATTGCCATGGTGCTGCAGGAGCCATTCCTGTTCAGCGGCACGGCGCTCGACAATATTCGCTATTCCAGCGCCTGGGCGAGCCGCGCTGATGTCATCCGCGCGGCAAAGGCGGTTCGGGCGCATGATTTCATCGCAAACCTGCCCAACGGTTACGACACGGAACTGGGCCAGCGCGGACAGACCTTGTCGATCGGGCAGCGCCAGCTTCTCAGCTTCGCCCGGGCCCTTCTGGCCGATCCGCAGATCCTGATTCTCGACGAGGCGACGGCCAGCATCGACAGTTTCCTGGAGGCGGAGATCCAGGCGGCGTTGCGCGTTCTGCTGGCGGGCCGGACAAGTCTCGTCATCGCGCACCGTCTGGCGACGGTGCGGGACGCCAACCAGATTATCGTCTTGCGCCACGGCCAAATCCTGGAACAGGGCAATCACGAGCAGCTCCTGGCCAATGACGGGCTTTACGCTGACTTGTACAGGCGGAATTTTTCATCGTTCGACGAGGCGGCTTAAGATCAGGCGGGATTCGGTCGCCCTCGGCATTCCACCCGCGCTCCTGCGCGCACCAACGCCACCGGCGGCCATCAACTCGGCGTGTTACCCTTCCGTCCATCGCGACGTCATGGACGGCGAAGGCTATTGCACCTATCTCCCCAAGGTGGAGGCATTGGCATGAGCACGGAGCGTGCGGTTCTCGCCGGAGGCTGCTTCTGGGGCATGCAGGACCTGGTCCGCAAGCTCCCAGGGGTCTTCTCGACGCGCGTCGGCTATTCCGGCGGCGAGGTGCGCAACGCTACCTACCGCAACCACGGTACCCATGCCGAAGCGATTGAGATCATCTTCGATCCCGCCCAAATCAGCTTCCGCAAACTGCTGGAGTTCTTCTTCCAGATTCATGATCCAACGACCAGGAATCGCCAAGGCAACGACGTCGGTGCGAGTTATCGATCGGCAATCTTCTACACAAGCCCCGAGCAGAAGGCGATCGCCGAGGACACGATTGCGGACGTGGAGGCCTCGGGCTTGTGGCCGGGGAAGGTTGTGACGGAAGTCTCCCCGGTCGGGGACTTCTGGCAGGCCGAGCCGGAGCACCAGGATTATCTGGAGCGGATTCCCAACGGCTATACCTGCCATTTCGTCCGGCCCGGCTGGACACTGCCGCACCGGGCGGTTGCGGCTGAGAGTACCAAGCGTTGAGCGCCTGGCCCGAGCTTTCCTACGAGGCGTGGCGAGACACGGCTGCGACACTCCAGCTCTGGATGCAGATCGTCGGCAAGGTCCGGCTTTCGTTCACGCCCTGGCTCAATCATAGCTGGCACGTTCCGTTTTACGTGACGGCGCGGGGGCTCGGCAGTTCACCCATTCCCGCCGGCACCGAACTGTTCGAGTTCGAGTTCGACCTGATCGACCACCGTTTGGTCTGTCGCACAAGCACCGGCGAGCAACGCTCGGTCGCGCTGGAGCCGCAGACGGTGGCAGACTTCTATGCGCGCGTGATGGCGATGCTGGCCGACCTCAACATCGCGGTTTCGATCAACGCAATTCCGAACGAGATCGCTGACCCAATCCCCTTCCCGGACGATGTTGTCCATGCCGCCTATGATCCTGCCGCCGCACACCAGTTCTGGCGTGCACTTGTGCAGGCGGACCGAGTGCTCAAGCTGTTCCGCACCGGATTTATCGGCAAGGCCAGTCCGGTGCACTTCTTCTGGGGCAGTTTCGATCTTGCGGTAACGCGCTTCTCCGGGCGCCGTGCACCTCTGCATCCGGGTGGCGTGCCTGGCCTGCCGGACCAGGTGACGCGCGAGGCCTACTCGCACGAGGTCAGCAGCGCCGGCTTCTGGCCTGGTAGCGACGCATGTCCCGAGGCGGCTTTCTACTCCTATGCCTATCCCGAACCGCCGGGCTTTCGCGATGCGGCCATCCCCGCGGGCGCGCGGTTCGACACCACGCTGGGCGAGTTCGTGCTTCCCTATGCAACGGTGCGCCAGGCTCCGGACCCGGACATGGTGCTGCTGGATTTTCTGGACGCAACCTACGCCGCCGCTGCTGGCGCTGGAGGATGGGACCGCACGAGCTTGGAGTGCGCGCGAGGCGTCCCAGGCAAGCCCAGACCGCTCGCTTGATTCCGCACTCGTTGCTCGGGCCCCGGCGCGCGCATCGCGGCGAGCGTCGCGGGCACGGCGGGTTCACCCTGTCACTTGTGTGATGGCAGCTGCAGCCAGACGGTCTCCCCCGGCACGAGAGACCGAGATGGCTGCGCGGGGTCGACGCGCAGGAAGAACGTGTTCAGATCGTGGTCGCCACTCGCGCGGGCGGCCCGCCACGTGGCAAACTCGCCCCGATTGCGCATCTCCGTGAGGTGCCCGGTGGCAACTTCACCCTGAGCCGCGACTGGAACCTGCGTGCCGATCGCAACGCCGTCCAACGCATCTTCCCGCACGTCGAAGCCGAACCATGCGCCGCCTTCGGGTATCAGGGTCAGCACCGGCTCGCCGGGAATGACGTCCTCGCCAATTTCCGGCACCACCAGGCCGATTTCCCCCGTGGCGGGCGCGCGCAGCAGCATCTTGGCGGCGCGGGCCTCGATGACGTCTCGCGCGGCTTCGGCGGTATGCACCTGCGCGTCGGCCAGCGCACGCTCCTCCGACGTCGGCCCAAGTTGAGCTTCGGCGTAGCGGGCCTGCGCAACCCTGACATCGGCATCCGCGCGCGCGGACTCGTTGCGGGCCGCGTCGCGCTGCTGCAGCGATGCATCGGAGCGCAAGGCCAGAGTGGCGATCCGGCCCAACTCCTGGTGGGCGAGCGTCTGCGCCGCCTGCGCCTTGAGCACTTCTCGGCGCAGCGATTCGACCTGTTCGTCGCGCACACCGGCATAGACGCGGTCGCGTGCGGCGGCGGCCAGGTCCGCCTGCGCCCGTGCCTCACCGACGGCGGCGAACAGTTCCGGGCTGCTGAGCAGCGCGACCACGTCACCTTTGTTCACATGCTGCCCGGGGGTCACCAGCACGCGCGCCAACCGGCCGCTGACCTCCGGCGAGATTTTGATTTCCGTCGTCCGTACCATGCCCTCGACGGACACCGGAGCGTCGGCCTGCGGGGACCGTGCATACCATGCGCCCAGGGCGCCCAGCGCGACGACCGCAGACAGCAGCGGTAACACCCTAGCCGGCGGGCGCATGTCGCAGGCTCCGCAGCGGCCGCAGATAGGCCAACGCCGTGGCGGTGGCGAAATACAGCAACGTCAGCGCCCACAGCGTTTCCCATCGCCCGCGGACCTCCAACAGGTCGGCGCCCATCTGGTTGATGCGTACGAAACCATCGATGGCAGACACGCTTGGCAGCAACTCCCGCGCGTCGCGCAGGAACGACGGGATCGCCTCGGCTGGCCACGCGGCACCGACCAGGAAGAACTGCGGCAGGCTGGTTGCCAGAACGAGCAGCACCGCGGTCTCGCGATGGCGGAACACCAGACCGAGCGTCTGGCCGAGGAAGCTGGTGGCGAGGATGAACGGGAAGGACAGTGTGACGATCTGCCAGACGCTGCCGAGCGTGGCGAAACCGTACACGCGTGGCATGATCACGAAGTACAGCAGCATCGCCGGCACGTAGATCGTCCAATGCGCCAGTCCCTGGCCGAGGATCGCCGCGGCGGAGGCGCGTGTCCCGCGCCCGGCGGGGCCGCCCTCCTCATACGCGGCGCCACCGAGCATCGCGGCGCCCATCAGCAGGGTCTGGTGCAGGATCAGCACGAAGGCGGCCGGCACGACGTAGGCGGAATAGGACGCGGTCGGGTTGAACAGCGGCACCATCACCAGGTCCACCGGCGCCTTCGCCGCAGTGGCCGCCTGCACGCCGGCGAGCTGCGGTCGGGCGCCCGTGGTGGCGGCGTCGATCTCAGCGGCCTGCACGGATTCCAGAATCCCCTGCAGTGTTCGATTGAACAGGATGAAGTACGTCGAGTCGGCATAGATTGGCAGGCGCGCCGGTACGCCCTTGAGCACGTTGCGCTTCGTCTCCCGCGGAATGCCCACGATGCCGAAGGCGCGCCGCGCCTGGATGGCGTCCTCGGCCTCGGCATAGGTGGCGGCGCGCAGTGCGATAGAGAGGTTGTCGTGTGCGCTCAGGGCCTGGATCAGGCCGCGGCTGAGATCCGTGTTGTCCTGGTCCACAACAGCAATCGGAATGTGGCGGACAAGCTGGCCCAGATACGGCTGCGGGTAGAAAGCCGCGTAAAGCAACGGTGCGAGGATAAACAACCCGAACACGCCGCGGTCGCCAAGCACGCGACGCCACTCCGCCGCAAAGGCGCCGGCGATGCCGGAACCTGGAGGGACCACAGTCTCCTGTTCAACAGGCGCGGCAAAACCGGCACGGGCGAGCACGCGGCAGCGAAGCCACACCAGACCCATAAGGATTGTCGTGATGGCGCAGAGACAAGCGAACGGTTCGGCGGTCTGGCTTGGTGGCGCGCCACGCGCAGCCTGGTCAAACAGTATCTGGATGTACCAGCGCAGCGGCAGGATCGCGCCCCATGCGCGCGGAAACCACCCCATGGCGATGACCGGGAAGCCGACGCCTGCATAGCCGAAGGCCGGCGAAACGATGATGCCCGTGAGGCTGAGGCCAAGGGCCAGGTTCCGCGTCAGCAACTGCAACAGGCAGCCGATCATTTGGTAGGCCACGATCAGCAGCATGGCGGAAAACGTCATCAGCAGAACGTTGCCGCGGAAACCGACGCCGAGCCAGAGGTCGAGTATCGCCACCATCAGCGCGAACATCGCCAACAGCACGAGAAAGTACGGCAGCAGCTTGCCGACCAGGGCGGCGGCGATGCTTCGACCGGACGCGATCCACCAGGCGCCCATGCTGCGACGGCGGAACTCCGATCCGACCGCGTACGCGGCTGAGACCGCGATCACCACGTGAAGCACGGTCGGCAGCACGGCGCGCAGCAGGAACGCGGCGTAGTTCAACGCCGGATTGGTCAGGACGTATTCCTCGGGAACCAGGCCCGGTGCGGCTTCGCCTGCGAGTGGCGTGACGGCAGAAGCCGGCGCCACCGCCGCGGACGCGGCGTTGATCGCGTCGCTGATACTCTTCGAGGCGTTGTTGCCGGGCGTGAAATACTGCGTGTTGTAGAAACCGACAACGTGCGGCCGGCGGCCAGCCTTCAGGTCGCGCTCGAAGTCCGGCGGCAGGTAGATCGCGGCGATACTGTCCCCCGCCCGGATCGCTCGGGAAGCGGCGCCGAGGTCGTCGCCCCGTTTGACGATGGCGATCCCCGGTGACGCGGAGACAGTCTGCACGAACAGGCGCGACGCCGGGGAATGGTCCCTGTCGACGACGGTGACGCCGAGGCCGCGCACGACAGCGGCGCTGAAGGTAGAGCCAAGCAGGACGAACGCGATCACCGGAACGCCGAACAGCAGGAAGCGCATGACCGGGTCACGCCGAATCCAGCGCACCTCGCGCCGGATGACCGCAAGCAGCCCAGGTCCCATGCCGATCACCGGCGCAGATCCGACCAGTCCGTGTAGACGCTCATGCCGGGTCGCAGGCCATCGACCGACTGCGTCGGATAGGCCCGGACTTCAAACGTGCGAAGGTCGAAATCGCCGGTCGATCGCGTGGCGCGCCAGCCCGTGTATTCGCCATTGGCGCCGATCACGCGCACCTCAAGCTCAACGACGCGGTCGTTCAGGGCAGGCACATGAACGTGAATCCCAGTGCCGACCTTGATGTCGCGCAACAGGTCCTCGCGCAGGTCGAACTTCACCCACATGTCACTCAGGTCGACCAGCGTGATCAGCGGAATGCCGGGGAGCACGAACTCGCCGTCCTCGATCGGAATGCGGAAGACCTGGCTGTCGGCAGGTGCCACGACAACCATCTGGTCGACCAGCGATTTAAGGGTTTCGACCCCCGCCTGGGCGGCTTCGACCTTCGACTGAGCGATGCCGAGATCCTCGCGCGTATAGCCGGCGACAGCTTCCTTGTAGGCGAATCGTGCCTGCTCCAGAGCGCGCTGCGCAACCGTGAGCGCCGCGGTGGCGCGGTCGAAATCGGCGACCGGTGCGTCGTGGGTGGCGACGAGTGCGCGCTTGCGGTCGTAGGTCTGCCGCGCCAGCGTCACATCGGCCTCGGCGCGCTCGGTTTCCGCCAGCCGTACGGCGATGGTCTCGGCGCGGAAGCCTGCCTTGACGCGGGCAAGTTCGGCTTGCGCCACCGCGAGGTCTGCCTGGCTCTGCGTGTATTTGGCGACGAGTTCCGGGTTGTCGATGCGGATCAGCGGCGAACCCTGCTTGACGTTCTCCGACCGGTCGACCTCGATCTTCGCCACCCGGCCGTCAACGCGGGCGGCCATGTCGAAGGTCCTGGACTGCACTTCCCCCTGAATGACCAGCGGTTCGCGCCGGGTGAGATACCAGATCGAGAGACCGATCATCGTCAAAAGCAGTATCGCCACGATCGCGACAGGCGCGACCGGAGCAGCGGCCCTGGCTGCGCGTGACGACGCGGTATCTTCCGGCACGGCAGTTCTTCCTGCGACGGATGATAGGAGTTACCCGTCGCAGCCTAGGCGATCCGCCCGGCCGACACTACTGCTTTGGCGCCGGCAACCGGTGCGTTGATATCAGTTTCAGGGAGCGCAGCTCCGCGCGCGCGGCCTCCCTGAATTCCTTCAACGGATCGATCCCGCCCCCTGCTTTCACACGCTGGTGAAGCTCCCAGGCCGTGAGGTTTGGCTCAAAGTAGGTCTGCGTCGCCGCATGCATGATTTTGTCGGCGCAGGCGAGCGTTCGCAGGCTGGACACGACGCGCATGATGCTGACCATGGCGTAAAGGTCGACGAGACCGGGATTTTCGGGTCGTCTTTACCAATGCGTCGCCATAGGCTTTGGACGCTGCGATGATGAAATCCTTGTAGAGCTGCTCCCACCGCGACAACTCGTGTTCGAGCCGGCTTGCTCTTGCCTGTGCGCGCTGGCTGAGCCATGTCGTTATGCCCGACGTAAGGCCGCCGACAATCGAACCGGCGAGCGCCGAGAGTGCGGACAGGTATGCGACGCTCATGCCAGGCGGCAGGCCCGACTTTCACTGCAAAGTGAGCGGACAGCGTCGTTGAATGGGGATCGATGAAGGCTCGCTCACGTTTGAATGGGCGCCGTGAACCAATCCCAGCGAGGAAGCAAAGCGCGGCGGAGCTTGCAGCGACGTCCGTCGGTGTCTGGCGGGTTCGTGATCCCGGCGCTGTCACCGCCAGCGCCGCTGTTGACGACGCAACCGCCCTGGGAGTTTCGGCGATGAGAACGACTGCGGACTACCTTGCCGAAGTACTGCAGCAGGCCGGGGTCAAGCGAATCTACGGCGTTGTTGGCGACTCCCTGAACGGGTTCTCCGACTCGCTGCGGCGCATGAAGTCTATCGAATGGGTACACATGCGCCATGAGGAGAGCGCCGCCTTCGCTGCAGGGGCGGAAGCCCATCTTACCGGGGAAATTGCCGTGTGCTGCGGCAGTTGCGGCCCGGGCAATCTGCATTTGATAAACGGTCTGTTCGATTGCCATCGGAGCGGCGTTCCCGTCCTGGCCATCGCCGCCCACATCCCGAGCACGGAGATTGGTCTCGATTATTTCCAGGCGACGCACCCCGAGAGTCTGTTCAAGGAATGCTCGCATTGCGTCGAACTCGTCTCGCGTCCGGAACTTCTGCCGCAGATCCTGGAGCGCGCGATGCGCGTCGCCGTCGGAAAGCGCGGCGTCGCGGTCGTGGTCATGCCGGGCGACGTGGCATTGAAGCCCCAAGCTGCCAAGATTCCGCATTGGCTGTTACCCAGCAAGCCTGTCGTCCGCCCGACTATTCCGGACCTGCAGCTTTTAGCCGCGCTTCTGAACAAAGGCTCGCGCGTTACCCTGATGTGCGGCGCCGGCTGCGCGGGCGCTCATGACGAGCTGACAGCTCTCGCCGGAAAGCTGAAAGCGCCAATCGTCCATTCGCTGCGAGGCAAGGAGTTTCTGGAATACGCGAACCCCTATGACGTGGGCATGACCGGCCTGATCGGCTTCGCCTCAGGCTATAAGGCGATGAAGAGTTGTGACACGCTGCTGCTGCTCGGCACCGACTTCCCCTACCGGCAATTCTATCCCGATGGCGCCGTCATTGCACAGATCGATATCCGACCCGAAGCCCTGGGCAACAGGTGTCCACTTGACCTGGGCTTGATCGGCAGCGTCAAGGAAACGTTGGACGCGCTGCAGCCGATGATCGACGAAAAGGCCGACGCGGCCCATCTGAACGATGCCCTGGACGACTACAAGTCCGCGCGCAGGAACCTTGACGAACTCGCGGAGAGCAATCCGCACAGCCGGCTCATTCACCCGCAATACGTCACGCGGCTGGTCAGCGAACTAGCCGACGAAGACGCGATTTTCACCTGTGATGTCGGCACGCCGGTGGCTTGGACAGCCCGCTATCTGAAAGTGAACGGCAAGCGGCGGATCATCGGATCGTTCAATCACGGGTCGATGGCGAACGCCCTGCTGCAAGCCATCGGTGCCCAGGCAACCTTCCCGAAGCGGCAGGTCGTCTCACTGTCGGGCGACGGCGGCTTTACCATCATGATGGGCGAGTTCGTTACCCTGATACAAACCGGCCTGCCGGTGAAAGTCGCTGTCTTGAACAACGGGACTCTAGGTTTCGTTGAGCTGGAGATGAAGGCCAGTGGTTTCGTCGATGTCGGTTGCGACCTCAAGAACCCGAACTTCGCCGCTATGGCGGACGCCATGGGTATCAAGGCGATCCGGGTCGAGCAGCCACAGGATCTGAAAGGCGCATTGGCCGAGATACTGGGCCATCAGGGTCCGGCCCTTCTCGATGTTGTCAGCACCCGCCAGGAACTGATCATGCCTCCTGTGACCACCCTCGACGAGGCACACCATTTCGGCGTCTTCATGATGCGCGCCGTGCTGGATGGACGCGGCAAGGAGCTTGTCCAGCTCGCAAAGGAGAATCTGACGCGCTGATGTTGAACTGGGAAGGGCTTCGGCGTGGCCGAAGTCAAGGGGCGGGGCGCGTGGGCCGCGGTCCTGCCTGATGGTGGCGGACATGCCCGGCCGTCGTTGATGCCTCCGGGTCTGTCCAGCAAGCCACCGCTTATAACGGCAGCTCCTTGCCGGCCTGCTCCCGAACGATGAACTCGGCGTACCAGCCCGACCACTCCGCATCATGTTGGCCGGTCCGCTTTTCGTGCTCGCCGTGCGCCGCCGCCGCACGTCGAAGCGCGGCCGCGAGCTCAGTCGACGAGGTGAATGTCGTGGCGTCCGCATCCACGCGTCCCGGCAAGCGGACAGTGACCTCCTGGAACAGCCAGCCGTTTCCGTCCGGATCTGTGAACGAGGCGAACGAGGCGTAGCTGCGCCGGGACGGGTCAGGGCCGCCAACGCGGCCTTCCTGGCCGGCATGATGGAATACACCGCCGGCGTCGTGGAACACTTCGCTGACCTCGATACCGCGCTCGACCGACTCGGCGCGCGCTACTTCGATGTCTGGCACGACAAGATGGAGTCCCTGTGCCCAGCCTGGCGCGACCGATGTAACGCCGGTGCCGAAGATGATTGAGCACGGCGAGCCTGGAGGGGTGAACTGCACGACCCGAAACTCGTCGCCCCTGACGAAGTCAGCGTCGAGCCTCCAACCCAGTTTGCCATAAAAGCGCTTGGCACGATCGACGTCGGAAACAGGGATGACGACGACCTCGAGCCTTATGTCGCCGCTTCGCGCTCTCGGGGGCTCCATTGCAGTTTCGCTGCGCACTTGATGACTGCTCATGTCCGGCTCCTCAGATTTCGATGCTTTGGAGTCAGCGCCAAATGTAACGGCTCGCGCTCCAGGAGACTGGACACACCTCGCTATAACGTCGAAGCTCGTTCCGCCGTGCGCAGTGATTTGAAGGCCGCGCGAAGTTCTTGCGAGAGGAGCGCCGGCTGTTCCCAGGCGGCAAAGTGGCCGCCTTTGGCGAGCTTGTTATAGTGAATGAGGTTGGGGTACGCGCGCTCGGCCCAACTCCGCGGCGTCTGGTAGAGTTCGTCCGGGAAGACGCTCACCGCAGTTGGCACTTTGACGCCTTTGGGACTGAAAAAGGCGCCCTTATATTCCCAATAGAGGCGCGCTGACGAAACCCCTGTGTTGGTTAGCCAGAACAGCGTGACATTGTCGAGGACATCGTCCGGCGTCAGGCCTTCGGCCTGCCCGTCGAACGAACGCGCGATGAGCTCCAGACTGCGCGCATCGTGGTCGAGCAGGAAGGTCGCGAGACCGACGGGCGAGTCCGCCAATCCGGTCAGCGTTTGCGGCCGCGACCCCATGAAGAGGCCGTAGGAAACGTGCTTGTAGAAGAAAACGAGCTGTTCGTACGCGCTTCTCTCCTCAGCGGAGAGACCGGACGGCGCCGGCGCACCGGCGAAAGATGCTTGGTCGATATCTGGAGGAATTGCGCCGGGCATGTTCGTGAGAATGCCGATCAATTCAGGGGGCGCCTGCACGCCGATATAATCGGTGATGATCGCCCCCCAATCGCCGCCCTGCGCGACAAAGTGCTGGTAGCCAAGCCGTCTCATCAGCGTGGTCCAAGCGCGCGCGACCTGTTCCGGCCCCCAGCCGGTCGTCGTCGGCTTGCCAGAAAACCCGTAACCGGGCAGCGACGGGATCACCAGATGGAAGGCGTCCGAAGCGCTTCCGCCGTGCGCCGTGGGGTTGGTGAGCGGCTCGATGATCTTCAGTTGCTCGATCACCGAACCCGGCCAGCCGTGCGTCACGATGAGCGGTAACGCATGTTCGTGCCTGGAACGCACGTGGATGAAGTGGATGTCCAGCCCGTCGATTTCGGTGATGAAATTCGGAATGGCATTGAGCCGCGCTTCCACCTTTCGCCAGTCGTAGTCCGTCTGCCAGTAGCGCAGGAGCTGCTGGACGGTTTTGAGCGGCACGCCCTGGGAGTAATCGGAGACGGTCTCCTTCTCGGGCAAGCGTGTCTCCGCCAAGCGCCGGCGCAGGTCGACGAGGGCCGTCTCCGGAATGTTGACGCGGATGGGGCGAATGGAATCGCTTTTCGCCGCGGCGGCCGATCGTGACGGGGGCGGGCTCGCGTCATCTGCGGCGGCGATGCCCGTCGCGGGTGTGCCCAGAGGCCGGCGATGATCCTGGTCAATTACTTCGGGGTTATTCTGCATGGCGAGCTCCCGAGCGACTGGTGGTTAGAATTCGGATGTGACCCGCGAAGGTTCGTAACCCGCGCCGTCCCGATTGTCGCGCTACGGTGTCCGCGCGCTGCGCAGCCAGCTTGATCATGTGAGTCAGCCCGGCCGAAAATCGACGCTTCCAGCATATCACGGTCCTCTCGCGTTTCATCCGGGGGGAGGCACCGGTGGCAGTCACGATCATTCGAGTTCATGGAATCTCCGGAGGCGCACATACTCCGACGGACCGGGAACGCCCGCTCCCAGTGCGAGAGCTTTTCGGCTCCCCGCTATCTCAGTTGATGGGAAGCATATCGAGCTTCCCGGAGATACCCAATCGCGTATTCTTGTTCTGGTCACTGTGACGGCGATCAGGGACGTCCGTGACTGGTAGCCCGATGACTGGTAGCCTGCGCCGTCACGAATGAATGCCCCTGCGACGCTGACCGTTAGAATGCGGCGAATCGTTTCGTACCCATGCGACGGGTGCACGCCATGACCGAGCAGAGCACCGAGCCAGCTTCGATCAATACGCAACCGACAGCGAATGGCGATGCTTCGGCTGCCCGCGACGCGAAATCCGCGCAGGCACCGCCGGATGCCCGCCCCGCGCCGCAGGAGGCCCGAAAGGCTGCGCGGAAACGAAAGCTTCTCGCCGGTACGCTGGGTGTTGCAGTCCTGGCAGTTGTCGTCGTGTACGGCATCCCGTGGGTCGAGGATATGCTCAACACCGCCTCCACGGACGACGCATACGTCAATGGGCACGTGACGTTTGTCGCGCCCCGCGTGGCAGGACAGGTTTCCCGCGTGACGGTGGATGACAACAACCGTGTTCACAAGGGGGATCTGCTCGCCGAGTTGGACAAGGAGCCCTACCGGGTTGCGGTCTCCGAGAAGCAGGCCGCGGTCGACATCGCGACAGCCAACCTGCAAGCCGCCAACGCGGCGGTGCGCGCTATCGAAGCGCAGGCAAGAAGCCAGCGCTGGAACCTGCAACGCGCCGTGGAGGCTGTTGACAGTCAGGTCGCGCTTTTGCACGCGCGGGTCGCCGCTGTCGAGAAGAGCAAGGCCGCGCTGGTGCTGGCGCAGGTTGAATTCGAGCGGGCGCGGCAACTCGTCGTCAGGGCCGATGTGCCGCGTGAGGTTTACGACCAGCGGCAAGCGAGGTTGACGTCGGCCGGCGCGGAACTCACCGAGGCCCAGGCTGAAGTCCATCAGGTTCGCGTCTCGCTTGGGCTCCCAGCGCAACCTGACGGGGGCGGCGATCCCGGCCAGGTGCCGCCCAATCTCGACGAGACCTTTTCATCGGTCCTCCAGGCGCAGGCGGAGCTTATCCAGAGCGCCGCCCAGCTCGGCATCACACACTCGTTCGACCAGGGTCCGAAAGCGATGCTCGACCAGTTCGCAAAACTGGGCGACATCGACACCGCGTTCGCCCGGTTTGCGGCCGATGCCCCGGCCGTCAAGCAGGCCGAGGCGAAGCTTGAAGCCGCCAGGCGCGATCTCGCGCAGGCCGAACTGGATCTGCGTTACTGTGATATCACAGCCGACATCGATGGCGTCGTCACGCGGCGCAACGTCAATCCGGGCAACTTTGTTCAGGTCGGCCAGAGTCTAATGGCGATTCGCTCGCTCAACGAAATCTGGGTTGACGCGAACTTCAAGGAGACCCAGTTGCGCGACCTGCGCATCGGGCAGCCGGTCGATCTGCGCGTCGACATGTACGGCGGCCGGCACATCTTCAAGGGACGGGTCGCCGGCTTCACCATGGGAACCGGATCGACGTTGGCATTGCTGCCGCCCGAGAACGCAACCGGCAATTTCATCAAGGTGGTGCAGCGGTTGCCGGTCCGGATCGATCTCGTTAACTACGATGCCGATCAGACACCTTTGTTCATCGGCACGTCGGTCGTTCCCCACGTCTATATCAATAAGCCGCCAACAGGACCCGATGCCGGGAAGTTTCTCCAGACCCATTTGGAGTTTCCAAACTCTGGTCCGACCGCCAGTGCGTCGGGCCCCGGCAATGACTGACGCCGTACTGTTGTCGACACCCCTGGCTTCCGGTTCCCGCGCGGCGATAAGCCCCTGGGTCGTCGCCGCCGTTGTCGTGGTGCCGACCTTCATGGAGGTGCTCGACACCACGATCGCGGTTGTGGCGCTGCGCTATATCGCGGGCGGCCTGTCGGCCACCGTCGATGACGGCGAATGGGTCATTACCAGCTACCTTGCCGCCAACGCGATCATCCTGCCCATCACCGGCTGGCTGATCGCGCATCTTGGCCGCCGCAATTATTTCCTGCTTTCCATCGCCGTATTCACCCTCGCCTCGGGGTTATGCGGCATGGCCACGAGTCTCGGCCAGCTGATCCTGTTCCGTGTGTTCCAGGGTCTCGCGGGCGGTGGTCTTCAGCCATCCAGCCAGGGCGTGCTGCTGGACGCCTTCCCGGTCGAGCGGCAGGGCATGGCCATGACGCTGTTCGGCCTGGCCGCGCTGATCGCGCCCGTCGTCGGGCCGACGCTTGGCGGCTGGATAACCGACAGCTACTCGTGGCGGTGGGTGTTCTGGATCAACGTCCCCGTCGGCCTCCTGGCACTAGGTGCGTGTGCCATCACGCTCCGGGACCCCGACTACCTGATCGCACAGCGCAAGGCGTTGCGGAGCCGGCCGTTCAGCTTTGACGGCGTTGGCCTGTCGCTGCTGGTCATGGTCATCGTCTGTTGGGAGGTGATGCTCAGCAAGGGCCAGGAATGGGACTGGCTGGGCGACCCGTCCTGGCGTGTGCAGACGCTGGCGATCTTGTTCGCTGTCGGCCTGGCCGGGCTGATCTTCTGGGAACTGCGCCATCCGAGTCCGGTGGTGAATTTCCGGCTGTTAGCGCAAAGTGAGAATGTCCCCTTTCTGCAAAGTGAGAATGTCCCCTTGATGGCGAAGAGCCGGAGGGGACGAGATGGGGGAGGTCGTGTTGGGAATGAGCGAA
>Ga0302319_10012723_pt1 | contig 15831 bp, 8 predicted proteins | sample Bog_T0_2_FD_203319 | JGI IMG/M metagenome (GOLD analysis project Ga0302319, IMG submission 203319) | Peat permafrost microbial communities from Stordalen Mire near Abisko, Sweden - Bog_T0_2 | ecosystem: Environmental > Terrestrial > Soil > Wetlands > Peat | place: Sweden: Abisko, Stordalen Mire...
CATCTCAGCAAGGAGAGGAAAGAACCAAGTTCCAACAACTATCGGGAATTATGGTTGTCGTTGACCGGAAAGAGTAGTTGACGCCAGACACCGGTGCACAGAATGCCAGATGAATCCCTCGGAGGGGAAATCCCCGGGCGACGATGTAGAAGCAGTTCGATGTGCTGCAACAGCCATTCTTCGGCCCCCCGGCCGAAGAATGGCTGTTGTGATTACGCCGCTTCGTTTACTTCATTCTTATCATGATTGTTGCCGCGCGCAGCGACGATGCCGAGCTGCGGCGCAGCCGTGGCTGGAGAACGAAGGACCTTGTCGATAATGGAGAGGGGCCGGCTACGCACCTCGTCGTACACGCGTCCAAGATACTCACCCAATATGCCCAGACATAGAAGCAGCAGCCCCCCCACTAAAAAAACCGTAGCCGCCACACCGAAACCCGCTGTGTCCACCGAACTCTTCGATAGAAGCATAAAGGACGCAAGAATTGCAGACATAAAGCTTGCCAGGAAAAACAAAGCGAAACTAAGTCTCAGGGGCTTGTAGCTGAAGCTCGTAATAGCATCCATGGCGTACTTGATGCGGCTTATGAACGACAGCTTGCCATCGCCGGCGGCCCGCTCGTGCCGGTCATAGAGGACGACTGTGTTTCGGAAACCGACCCAGGCTCTTAAGCCAGGCAAGTAACGGTTCTTTTCTCCCAGAGCATTGACGGAGTCGACGGCCTTTCGATCCATGAGGCTGAAGACTCCAGCATTAAGAGGGATCGGATAATCGGAGAGAGCTCCCAAGACACGGTAGAAGAGAGGAAAGAGCTTTGCCAAGACCTTGCTTTGTTCCTTTCGGCTCGACCTTACCGCAACTACCACCTCAGCGCCGTTGCGCCAGGCGTCGATCAGCTTCGGCAAAACTTCCGGCGGATCCTGGAAGTCGCCATCCATCAGGATCACCGCGTCGCCGCGCGCGGTCAGGATGCCCGCAGAAATCGCGCCCATGTGGCCCCAATTTCGAGACAGCTCCACCACTACCACATGGGGATCCATGGTCTGCAGGCCCCTCAGGAGATCGAGGGAGACATCGGTGGAACCATCGTTTACATATACAACTTCCCAAGGCGTGTGAGCGCCTTCCAAGGCGATTGCAACAGCTTCATGGAAGCGCACTATCAGTTCTTCTTCGTTATAAATTGGTACAACGACAGAGATCATATTCGACTCCAGGGATTCCGAGTTGTGCTTTCATGAAAGTACTTTCTCTCCTTTGCGTCGGTTGTTATCCAAAACAGCGGACATCAACCTCCGAATTCAAGATCTGACTTCATTCGGGCTCTGCCTGGAAAACTCGCACTCTCCATCGCAATTCAGCAGGTGTTAAGATTATCAAGTATCTTGCGCTGACATGCTGTGTTGTTTTGACCCTGTCATTATCGATAATTTGCACGTCGTAATCAAGTGTATCTAATAGCTCAATCGACAGCCCTTCCGGCGAGAAAAAGACTATCTTGATGTCGTGCGCACGATCCGTGTAATGCGTGCGAATTCTCAAAGCGGATTGTTGCTGAATGGTTGCCGTGAGCTTGTCCTTGGCAATTCCCACGAAATCCGGATCGAGCAAGCTGGCGCGATTTTGCTCAAACGCTGCACTCAGGCTTTGCCACGATTGTAGATAGTCGCGAATCGCTGCTCTACCGGTTTCCTCTGGTAGTGACCGTGGGCCTTGCAGATTCGTGGGCTCCACTCGTACTACGGCTTGAGCGGATGCGAAGCCCGAGGAAGCGGCGAAGAATGTGGTGAGGAAAAAAAGGGGCTTTAACATAGTCATTTCTCCCACCGAATCTGATTCCCCATGACGATTCCGCTCGCGACGGAGAACGTTGCTCCGCTACGGGCGGACAATTCGACCTCCGCAATTCCGTTCTTGAGAGGTTCGTCCACCGTTGACTGAGCGCCGTTGTATTTCTCGGTGAAGGTGACGACGGTTCCATCCGGTATAGCGTTGCCGCTGCAGTCGCGTACCGGATCTGTCACCAATCGAACTTGCTGACCCGACTGTTGAGCGGTCATCTTCAACCCGCACGGATCACCCGGAACCTGCGCTACGACGCGCGTGCTGTAGGCGTCGCCAACTCGAGCCACAAATTTGTCGATGCCTTGCTGGGCCGTGGAGTCCATTACAGTCCAGGCAGCGCCATTGTGCGTCACCACCAAATGCTTTTGCACAGTGCTGGATGGATTCGACAGTTCAAAGGACACTGGCGTCGGGGAGGCAATCAAGTTGTGATAGTCGTCTAAGACATAAACGGCGCCCGTGATGCCGTCACGCAGGCCAACAGGAAGACGAGAAGGCTTCGCGAGAAAGCTGAGGTTGGTAGGTTTGTGTGTTGACACAACATCGAATGAGCCGTTCTGTGTGGACGAGACCCCGGCAAGAACGACCAGGTAGCGACCAGCACTGATAAGCGATCCAGGAGAAAAGAATGCGGTTTCTCCCAACAGCACATCGCGCTTCAATACCTGGCCAAGACCAACAATGTACAGTGTCGCTTGTCCGTTCCCGGCGCTCTGGATTGAGAACGCGCTGCCGGCTTCGACAGTTGTTGGCAAGCGCATGCGCGCGTCCTGGGCAAACGACAACTGCGTGATTGCCACCGCCAAGACGCTGAGCAGAAGTGTCAATCTGACTCTCACTGGAAACCGCCAAAACTATAGGTCGCAACGACTGTCCGCTGACTGCTGACGTTCCTGGCGAGATCCTCGGGAATATGGATTTCAAACGGAACCGGGGTTTGAGGCGCAAGCGCCTGGTCAACATACTGGTCTGCAACCCAGACCACCTGGCCGCTCTTGTTGTAAAAGGTGCCGAGAACATGCGCGACATTCACAATCTGGCCGCTCTGATTGATAAGCTGCCCGGTCAGCGTGGCTCCGGGCGCCGGATGCAACTGCTCGCTTCCGATCTCGATCACAGGGTCTGCCGAGGCTGCAATCAGGGCTGACAAAGGGGTCATGCGAATGCTGCCGACCTCGGACAAGGCTACATTGTGAAACTGGATGAGAAACGGAGTAACCTGCTTCGGCAGCAGGAGGTGATCAATTCTGTCAAAGCTGCCTTCAGTCGCAATTGGAGACTGGTTTTTCGACAACAAGGTTGCGGATACAGATACGTAGGCTGGCACAACATCTTCATTGAGAAGTTCGCCAAGGATTACCACACCTTCAGCCCGGTCCACAGGGTGCATATCCACAATGCGCACATGAGGCGCTTCTACATCCTGAGAGCCCCAGTCATCACCGGAACCGCGGTAGATCACATCCCATCGCAGATAATTTACTGCGATGACTTGCGGCGGCACGATGGATTCCCTGACGATTGGCCACTCCGGTTCCCAGCGGTCTCCATTTCTCACTACGTGCAAGTCACGTGTACTTACGGACAATCCAACGACGGTGGCCCAATGGAGCTTGAGCTCCATCTCAGCTTCATTGGCGGAGGCATGAAGCGGTCGCACCTCAAATCTGTCGAGAGTGGTATACGTAAGAAGGCTGGGGTAGTATCCAGTCAGGTCTTTCACAAATTCCGTCTCGGTAAACTGGGCTCTGTTGGCGAGACTACCATAGGCTTTTTCCCAGGCTTGCTTGCGGATTTCTTCCCCAAGGTTTTCAACTGCGGCTTCCGGCGTTGAAGACGAACGCAGCATGTTTCCCACGCCACTGTAGGCTGCCGCGGATGGCGCAGGCCAGACTGTTCCTATCGCTACCAGGGCCACAGTCACAGCGCCGAGAAGTGCGGCGAATAAGCGTCCATTGTTCACGAGGCCACACTTTCCCGCACGAGATGTTCATCGGTGGCGAATGGGAGTTCCACCTGCTTTTCGTGCCGTTTCTTTTCCGGAATGAAAACCACCAGTATCGCAAGAATGCTGCTGCCGAATGGAAAAATGCCCCACATGAGGCCCTGCCAGTGGGGAGGGCTTTGTGGGGCGTTCACCGGCATCGCCGGAGGTACACCGTCTTTGCTCCACACCGTGATGGTCTTGTCTTCAAGATTGTCAACTGGACGCCAGCCGGCAAAGGACAGCAGCGGATCATAATAATGATCGCGTACAAACACCCATTTCAGCCCGTAGTGGTCTGCGTGCATCAGCATGGCGCGGAGTGCGTCGAGGCCCGCCTCGCCGAAATACTTCGAACTGGTGAGTGCGCCTGCGCCATAGTGAGTCAGTTCCGGCAGCATCCGCCCGGAATTCCATTCGCCATCGACGCTGCTCGCATCCGTCATCATTGCCAACCGGGCAATTTTGTTGCCGAATCCCAAGGTGATGTAACGATACTGGTCGTGACCGTCGCGATTGAGCCACGAGGCGACAGTATCGACCTTGAAGTCTTCAGCATCCGCTGGTCGATAAGTCGCCCATCCCACAGCAATTGAACAACTAAGAGTTGCTGCCGTAGTCAAACCAACAACCGCCCACAGTCGATATCGATCGACGAGTTCCGCTGCCAGGAGTCCGACAAATGGAAGTGCGAGCAACGTTGCCCAATAGCTGAAACGCTCCATGGTCAGCACGTCGAAGGCGCGTCCCAGCAGAAGGCGGCCCACCGGGGTGGTTCCACCGAGCCCCACCATGAATGCCACCCAGAATCCGAGCAACAGAGGGCGTAGCCGAACCACCGCGGAACCACGAAGGAAGATGAAGGGCAGAGCCAGAATCAATGCTCCATAAGGAACGATAAAGTAGTTAAGACCCCACCGGGGGCTGAGTATGTAATTTGCCCGGCTGGGGTGCGGAATGGGAGTTTGCGTGACGGGATAGTGAATCAACGCGATCCAGAACGGTAGAAGGACAATTGCGATTGCGACGCCAACCACAACCGCGATAGCGGCGGTGCGACCCACAAAAGCCGGTGTTGCGATTCGTTCGCCATCATCACGGTCAAGAATCGCCAGCGCGAGAACTGGCACCGCGAAGAAGATTGACCCGAAGAGCAACGTTGCATGGTGGGCGGCAGCGGCTGCCGTAAAGAGTGCACTCGCTTTAAGAAACGATTGCCACCTGCCATGCCTGACCCACTGGAATAGAAACGGAAGAGCGTTGAGGTAAATCGGAGCTGCAGAAGTGGTTCCCAGTTGCCCAGCGGAGTAAACCAGGAAGCTCTCCGAACCGAGGAAGACACTTGCCAGAGCTGCAATCGACGCAGCGCGCGGACTTACCCAAAGCAAGGAGAAACGATATACACCCACGACGAGCAACAAAATGGCAGCAAGTTGTACCGCCATATATCCCATATCCAAGCCAATTACTCGAGATACAAGTGCCACCCACTGCTGCGGCAGAGGAGGATATGTAGTCTGGGAAAAGCCAGCATACCACTTTGCATTCCATGGATCGAACCAATGCTGAACATAATGCGAAGCGAAAAAGATGTGGAAGTTGGTGTCGTAAGACTTCAGAGGCAACTGCATGAGCAGTAGAGGCAGATGAATTGCGAGTGCCGCTAACAGAAGCATGCTTATTGGTAGAGGCGCGGTTGACACGGCGATGAGCTTAGTTCTCTGCACAATTTCCTCACAAACGAATTGTTGGATTCCTGCAAAGCATTTGGCGCGGATGCCTCTGGCACACTGCCATACATTTGCGTGCAGCTTTCTCCACTGCATGCGGTGCGCGCTCGACGCTAGATTAAGTCTCTTATTAGTCAGCTCCTCCGTCTGGTCAATAGGGCACAGAACACCCGACAATTCCCACCGTGCGCATTTGCAATCCTCGTGTTGAGCTTGCTCCCGAATGCTGGGATTTGCCCCAATTGGAGAACCTCGAATCGCAGTTTATCGTTGCGCTGGACGCTCTCCCGCGCAAGGGCGACGGGTCTGCCATCTTTTGTCGAGGGAAGTGAAGCCTGTGCAGATTGCCCGACACCTTGTTGGTGATCAATATCGCACAGGATTGCAAGAGCCAGGGGCGTAGGGTCAGATCAAGGAAGCGTCTCACCCTGCTCGCACCCATCCGAGTTGAGGCTGTTCCGATGAATACTCAGCCATCGAGCCCGATGTAGGATGTGAACCCGCCGCTGTGGACTCAAGACTGCGGCTTGAGGTGAGACTGTTTGAGTAATTCGCATTGGTCGTCAGACGCTTACAGCCGTTTGCAACTACTTGAATTGCGCCGGGAGCTAATCATGCATCTGCAGCCTGCATCGACGGTGCAATTCAAATCACGGAATCCATTGCGCATCCGCTCTGGCGGCCTTGTTGCGACCGGACTTGCATTTTCGATAAATGCATTGGTATTCGCGTGCCTAACAGTATCCTGCAACGTCGAAGCACAGACTTACAACGTAGGGCCTGACGCTTCAAAGAGTCCCCAAATCCCGCCCAATCAGACGCAGTCCCCGGGGCAACCGCTCGGATGGGGATCGAATATTGAGAACGCTCGCCTTGCGCGCGCGGCGGAGTTGGCGCTGCAGCGCGGAGATCACGCACTCGCGCTTGACTATGCGCAGCGTGCCGCACAGGCCGCCCCAGACGATCCGCAGTTATGGTTTCTGCTTGGCTATGCGGCACGCCTAAACGGGAAGTACCCGCTATCGGCGGAGGCCTATAGCAAAGGGATTCGCCTTCGGCCATCTTCACTGGAGGGACTTTCCGGCCTTGCGCAAACGTACAGTTTAATGGGGCGAACCGAAGACGCCGTGCGTCTCCTCAAACAGGTGGTTGCTTCCGATCCCAGGCGTAGAGACGATGCGTTGCTGCTGGGAGATATTTACATGAGGTCGGCAGGCTACGCGGACGCACTTGATTGGCTGGGCAACGCGGAACGAATGAAGCCTGACGCGCGATCGGAGTTGCTGATGGCGCTCTGTTACCAGCACCTGAAACAAATGGATCTGGCGAGCCGCTATCTCGAACTTGCAAAACGACACGCCCCGGATAACCCCGAGGTTCAGCGATCGATGGCGGGATACTATCGCGACGTCGGGAACTATGCTGAAGCGATTGGCGCGCTCAAGTCTATCCGCAACCCGAAGCCGGACGTTACAGCTGAGCTTGCATACACCTATCAGCTCGCCGGCAGGTTGGATGATTCCGCCAAGGTATACGCGCAAGCGGCCAACGCTGCGCCAAAGGACTTGAGCCTGCAACTCTCCGCCGCGCAAGCCGAGGTCTCTGCCGGCTCTGTAGAGAGGGCAAGCCCGTTCCTCACACGTGCCACTGGACTTGATGCGGAGTGTTACCGGCTGCACGCAATTCTTGGAGAGATTGCGAACATTGAGGAACGCGGAGCGGACGCGGTGCGGGAATACAGCGCCGCAGTGGCGAACCTGCCTGCAGCACCGATCGAAGGGCCGCTCTATGGCATTCAGCTGCACATGGATTTGATGAATGTTTACAAAAACCTGGCGGACGACAGCGCTGCCCATCATCAGCTTGAAACTGCACAAGCCGAGATCAACGGGCTTGGAGAGCCGGTTTCCGGTACAGCGCAATTCCTGCGCCTGAGAGCTCTGATCAGGATGAATGCCGGGGATCTCGACGGTGCATTCAGCGACATGAAGGACGCGCTCGCAATGAACGCCCATGATCGCGATGATTTGCAGCTCAATGGAGATATCCTGATGAAGCTCGGGCGTGCCGAGGACGCGATCGCGGAATATAAGCAGATTCTGGCGATAAATCCTGTCAATCGGTTCGCGCTTATCTCGCTTGGTTATGCTTCACGCGCAGCGGGGCGTGACCAGGATGCCGAAAAGTATTTTCGGCGCCTGGCACAAGCCGCTCCTTTGTTATACGTGCCCTATCTTGCACTTGGAGATCTTTATACCGCTCGCCGCGATTTTACAAAGGCTCAAGCTTCTTACGACAAGGCGTATGCTCTGGCTCCGCGGAAGGCGCTGATTCTGGCTGGCGGAATGAATGCCGCAATCGAAGCGCATAACCTGAACCTGGCTGGGTCCTGGCTAAGTCGTGTCACACATGAGATGGAACGAGAACCTCAGATCCTTCGGGAGAAGGAGAGGTATCTAAGTTTCAAGGGTGAATATCAGAAATCTGCCGAGGTCGGCCAGGTAGCAATTGAAGCGTTGCCTCGAGACAGGGACGTGGTTGTCTACCTCGGTTACGATCTGCTCCATCTTGAAAAATACGGCGAACTGCTGGAGCTGACATCGAAGTACCTCGACATCTTTCCGAAAGAACCGGACATTCCGCTGTTGGCGGGCTATGTACATAAGCATGAAGGCATCCTCGAGCTCGCACGGCAGGACTTTTCCGAGGCACTGGCCAGGAATGCCGAGGTGGTGACGGCATATGTGAACCGCGGATACGTGCTGAACGATCTTCGCCAACCGCAGGCGTCCGCGGACGACTTTGAATCGGCTCTCAAGAGGGAGCCGAACAATGGTGAGGCGCATCTCGGACTCGCTTATGCGAACCTCGATCTGCGTAAACCCCAGGCGGCGCTGCGACAGGTGGAACTGGCAGAACAGGCACTGGGCGATTCGAGGGATATTCACGTGATTCGTGCTACCGCTTATGGACGAGAGCGCATGTTACCCAAAGCGGTTAGTGAATACAGGGCTGCCTTGAAGTTCACTCCCGCCGATGGCTTTTTGCACCTCGGGCTCGGGAATACGCTGTTTGCAGAGCGGCAGTATCATGACGCGATTGAGGAGCTGCAGATTGCAGTGAAAGATTCCCCGGACAATGCTTACATCTATGCACTGCTGGCTCGATCCTATGCCAACCTGAATGATCGCGATCAAGCCATGAGATATGTGCGACTGGCAGAGCAGCATGCTCAAGATTCGTCAGCTTCAACTAATACATCTGAGTCAGGTCTAGGCGATGTTTTCGTGTCCACGGGAGAGGCTCTGAGCACTTTAGGAAACCATGTGGCAGCAATGGAACGCTTTCGGAAGGCACTCACGATGTTGGACAGCGATCGCGTAGGAATCCGGCTCGCGATCGCTCAGCTCATGGCAGAGCAGGGCCATACAGACGATGCGGAAAGGCAGATTGTCTTAGCCCAATTGGAGGCTGAAGGACGGGAGACACTGCCGCCTACCGGGAACCAGTTCATAGCGGCTGCGGATGTATTTCGATCCATTCATGAATATCAACTGTCGCAGACCTACCTTGGACGCGCCAAGGCAGCGGGTGCGCCGGATGCGGAGGTTCGGATCGGACTTGCCAACAATTATCTCGCATTGGGAGATACGGCCAGGGCTCAAGCCGAACTCTCGGCGGTAAGCGCTGCCGCGGATGCTTCTCCCAATTACCAATATTTGCTGGCCGAGGCGAATGTCGATCGCCAGGAACACCACAACGCCCAGGCACTGACCTCTTTTGCCCAGGCATCCAACGCGGAAGGTGACGATCAAAGTGCCGAACAGGATCTTCTTCAGGCGGGAGCGGATGAAGGTCTAAGAGTGACGCCCGTTCTGAGTGTACTTTCCAATGCCCTGGTTGAACCTATTTTCGAAAATTCTACGGTGTATGTTCTGGACGCCAAGCTGGACGCGACTTTCCCGGTGCCCAGTTCCGATACTCCTCTTCTTCCGCCTCCGCGATCTTCTGTGCAGACGCAATGGACCAACGTATACCATCTCCATCTGAATCACCTACCCACGACAAGCGGGTTCTTCCAGGTACGAAACGCCCAGGGACAGATATCGGTGCCCGCCACAAACTCAATCATCAGCCGCGATTCAACGGATTACACCTTTAACGCGGGGTTGAATCCTACTGTCAATATTGGAAACAACGTTCTGACGTTCAACAGTGGCGTTCAGGCAACTGTCCGTCGCGATTCTGAGTCTCCGGTTGAAATGAACCAGAACCTTTTTCGCATGTTTACCTACGTGTCGACGAGTTCATTCTTCAACGCTATTTCGGTCAGAGGGTATGTCATCCGTGAATCAGGCCCTTTTACGGAAAGCAATCTTAATTCGCAGGCCGTAGCCGGCGCGGTTGACTTTCGCGTCGGCGCTCCATGGGGAAAGACTGCCCTGGTAACCGGATGGGGAGCCAACGATGAGAAGATCTCGCCTGTCGGTTTCGAAGACTATATCACCTCATCCTACGTGGGCATTGACCGCCAGTTTGGGGAACGGCTGAAAGTCAGGGCAGTGGCAGAGGACCTGCGGGCATGGCGAATCGTCGGAGCGAACTCCGGTATTGCGCAGAATCTGCGTCCAGCCGGCTCCGTTGACTTCACTCTAAAACGCAACCTTGACCTGCAGCTTTCAAGCGCCTACTCCAGCACCAGGAGCTTCCATGCCTACGACGCGATCCAGAATGGTTTTTCTATCTCGTATGCCAAGCCGTATCACCGCAAGTTCAAAGACGATTCCGGAACCGTTGTCCTTGAGTATCCAATTCGTTTTTCAGCAGGCATGCAAGAAGAAGATTTCTTCAATTTTGCGGGTGGTCACAATCAACAGCTGAGGCCATATGTGCAAATCAGTTTGTTTTGAAGGCGGAATCCGATGCGAATATGTCTAGTTGCCACGTTTCCTCCCAGTGGACGGCAGTTAAACGAGTATGCGTTTCATATTGCGCGGGAGTTACAGCGCAATCCCGACGTCGAATTGACCATTCTCGCCGATGAACTGACGGATTATGACTTCGCAACCGACGAGAACGGCAATGCGATAAAAACAAGTCAACTGGCCGAGTTGCCGGGTTTCAATGTGATCCGATGCTGGAAGTTTGGCGGCCTGGCAAATCCTGTGCGTTTGCTAAAGACCATTCGGCGGTTGAAACCCGATGTCGTGTGGTACAACCTTGTCTTCTCCACTTTTGCTACTCCTGAGAACCCGTTTGCCGCATTTGCCGGGCTTTCCGCACCCGCTTTGACACGAGCCGCCGGATTCTTTACGCATATCACATTGCACCATATCGTCGAGCATGTCGATTTTGCCGCCGCTGGAGTGCGAAGAGAAAAGCTAATTCGGATGGGCTCTTATGTTGCCACGAAGGCTTTGCTCAAGGCGCATTCCGTCTCTGTCCTGCTTCCGGGATACCGCCGCACTCTGATTTCGAAATATTCCGCTCAAAACGTGCTGTTGGGTTCACATGGAACATTTGCACCCAATCCAAGTCCTCCCGATTTCAGCAAGCGTGGCAATCCAGGTCTTCGCATTCTAGCAATTGGACACTGGGGAACCTATAAACGACTGGAGACGCTTATAGAAGCGTTCCCGGCGGTCCTTAGGAAAATCCCAAACGCCAGGCTGATCATCGCCGGCGCGAATCAGCATACAAAGGCGGGATATTGGGAATCGATACGCGACGCTCAGCCTGCTGGTTTACCAATTGAGTTTCGCGGATACGTTCCGGAAGAAGCAATTCCTGAGCTTTTCCAGTCAACGTCGGTTCTTGCTTTGCCCTACGACTCGGCGACAGGGTCGAGCGGGCCTGCTCACCAAGCATGCGAGTACGGAGTTCCGATCGTATGCGCCGACATTGGCGATTTTCGTGAAATGGCAGCGGGTGAAGGTATGGCCATCCGCTTCTACAGGATTGGAGATGCGGCCGACCTGGCTCAGCAGTTCATTGAGATACTCGATTCTCCCGAATTGCAACACCAAATGGCGGAACAAAACTTTGCGGCGGGGGTCGAGATGTCGATGACCGGCGTTGTCAGGAACTATCTTCGATGGTTCGCGCTCCACAAGTGCAAGAGAGAGATGCGCAACGCAGGGCGTCTTCCAGGTTTCCGGCCTAGCTGGTTCCAGGCTCTGCGGACAAAAAAGGCTTCATCGCGGCTGAAATCGCGAGAGGCTTTGCCGGTACTGCGCAAAGATGACATGGACAACAGCCACGGCAGGGTGCCTGGTGGAAGCCTTGCTCATGTCGACACAGTTCGCGATTCCTTCGCGTGGAGCCAGCCAGAGGCTTTAGAAGATCAATCGAATGGCGTTGGGGATTAGTCGAGTTCAACGCCCACAATCGACTCAGAAATGAGCCCTCGAATCTGTAGCATCCGTAAGGTTTGCAAGAAAGAGAAGCAAAATGGACATGTTAAGACTCGCGCGCACTCACAAGCCTATGAACTGGAAGTCTACTTCGTTAGCATTCGGTCTCTTCCTGCCCCTGCTTTTTAGCGGTTGCGGCGGTGGCAGCTCCATGGCCACTGGCGCCGCCAAGTCTCCAGTGCCGACAGTGAGCATAGGCGCCAGTCCCGCATCGATTAATGCTGGAGGCTCGTCAGCCTTGACCGTAACTGCGACCAACGCCACTCAAGTGACAATAACCGGGGGCAATGGCAGTTCGTATACCCTGCAACCGAGCGGTGGAACGCAGTCGGTGAGCCCAGCCGCAACGACGACTTACACAGCGGCCGCGACAGGGGCTGGCGGAAGTACCTCGGCGGCTGCGACAGTTACCGTGACCACGGTTTCAACTCCCGCGCCAACTGTCACCATCATCGCGAATCCCACTTCAATTGTTTCGGGGAGCTCATCCATTTTAACCGTGGCTGCGACGAACGCAACGCTGGTGACGGTGACAGGAACCGATGGCAGCTTTTACACTCTGCTGCCGAACGGCGGAACGCAGTCGGTGAGCCCGACCACGACGACCACGTACACAGCAACCGCGACCGGCGGTGGAGGAGACGCTTCGGAGACCGCAACAGTTACACTCACCGCATCGGGCGGCGCTCAAGCCATCAACCACGTTATCTTCATGCTGCAAGAGAACCATTCGTTCGACAACTACTTCGGTATGCTGAATCCCTATCGGGCATCGAATAGCATGAATATCGGAGACGACGGCAATACTTACAAAGTGGATGGCATCGACGACAAGCTATCCACGATCAGCAATGTCGACGATGAAGGCACATCGTATTCTCTTTTCAAGTTCACCAGCACATGCACTGACGATAATACTTCGGATTGGCTGGCGAGCTACGGCGACGCCAATCGCTACAATTTTGGCGCGACCCGCCCGATCCTTATGGACGGCTTCGTTCACAATGCCGAAGGCTACGCAGTAAGCTGCAAGGCTTCTGGGGGAAGCATATGTTCCGGCGACTTCACGGATCTGACCGGGCAGCGCGCCATGGGATATTACGATCAGGGCTTTCTGAATTACTACTACTACATGGCTTCTCAATTCGCGGTGTCCGATCGCTGGTTTTCGCCGGTGGCAACCAAGAGCATCGGCAATCGCATCGCCACCTTCACGGGAGGCACCACCCAGGGCCTGGTCAAGGACCCAGGAGGCGATGACCATCTCTCTCAACTCGATATACCGAACATCTTCAAGGCTCTAGACCAGGCAAAAATATCTTGGAAGATCTATTACACAGTCAACCAGGGGTTCTGCCTCGACGAGGATGACTGCCTTGGCGATTCCAACATGGAGTATCCCGCAACCGACTTCTCTAACCTGACGTATTCGTATCAGTATATGTATGAGAATTCATCTGGTGCTGCTTGTATCGCACCCACCCAGAAGTCCAGCGTAGTCGGCGATGCATCGGACTCCTTCTGCATCGATCCGAACCACGTTGCCCCGCTCTCGCCACAGTATTTCACCGATCTGACCAACGGCACGTTGCCCAGCTTTGCATTCATCGAAGCTGGATACGGGAACAACGACGAGCATCCAGGGTCCGGGCAATCGGTTCTGTTAGGTCAAACGCAAGTGGCCATGGTCGTGAATGCTTTCACGGCGAGTTCTTCATGGAAGGATTCTGTCTTCTTCTTCAGCTACGACGAGGGCGGAGGACCATACGATCATGTTCCACCGGTGCCCGGCCACTCAAATGACTTCACGGATGCTTCCCTGGGAACCATCCCGGATATTTCGACGATTGCAGTGAGTCCAGATGGCTACAACCCCTGCGTGCCCACCACTCCCGGGACGCCGACGCTGCATTGCGATCTGGTATCGACTGACCCCGGGGCTAACTCGGGCGATGCTGCGGCCGTCAAGGGATTTGGCGCGCAGCTTGGCTTCCGCCTGCCAAACATAATCATCTCGCCTTTCACCCGGAAGCATTATGTTTCCCACACGCCGATGGACCATACGGCGGTGATCAGGTTCGTCGAAGACCGGTTTATCGGCAACCAAAAATACCTGACTAACCGGGACGCGGCGCAGCCAAATCTGCTGGAGTTTTTCGACTTCACCAATATCCCTTGGGCCACGCCGCCCACTCCACCGAGCCCTGTAACAGCCGAGTCGCTGGGGTACGAACCATGCACCCCAATCACATTCGGGCCATAAGTTCGCGGCAAACAAAATCACCGTTGTTACTCATGGCTTCACGGGTTATGCATTCAGGATGCCCGCAGTTCGGTGGAGCGGTAGCGAACGCGACCCGGAGTTTGGTAACTTTCCCGAGGCATTTCAAATCGTCCCGGTCTTGGCCTAAAGAACAAGCGGACAAGCTTGCTGGCTTCAGTGTCTCCGCCAGGGGTCCCGATCATTTCTGCGATTTCAATTCGTCAGAAACAACCTCATAAGGCCGCATCATGTCGTTGTCTTCATGTTCCAGCATGTGGCAGTGAAAAACGTATCGGCCAGTATAGCCCACGAATGGGACGATGATGGTGAGAACATCTCTCGGGTTGACTATCGCGGTGTCCTTCCAACCGGCCTCGTTTGCCGCAGGCGGCCGCGGAGTTCCAACCAGCTCCAGGATGCCTTTGCCAAGCGCCACGGGGTTGAACCCCTGACGTTGAACAATCTGAAACTGCACCATGTGCAGATGCATCGCATGAGCATCCTCCGTGGTATTGATGAATCTCCATTTCTCAATGGAACCCAAGGTCACTACCTCAGTGACTGCGTCGTCGTACCCTTTGCCATTGATTCGTACTCCCATGGACCAACCTTGAATCATCTGCTCGGACAGCACGAAGTCCCTCGTGATGGTGGATGTTGTCTCATTCACCCTTTGGAAAAAAGGCGGCGGCGCCATGCTGAAAGCCTTCCTGCTTCCGGGATCAGGCAGGGTCACACGAAACTGCATCAGCTCGTAGAGTTGCTGATAATGCGGGTTTATCATCTCCCATCCTGGAAATGGAGCTGGGGCATTGTTGGACAAGGTCACGATTTTGCCTTCGAGTCCGGAAAAATCGATGATCAAATCAGCGCGCTCCGCAGGCGCCAGCAATAGCTTGTTTAGCGGAGCCGGGTTGGGCAAGAAACCGCCGTCGGTCCCGATTTGGTGAAAGGGTACAAGCGCGGGTATGTCGGTAGGGCGCTTTGCAAGATTGAAGAATAGGTTGAAGACCCGTGAGTTTGCTCCATTCAACAGGCGCAGGCGATAGAGGCGCGGCGCAACCTCCAGATAGGGATAGATAGCGCCATTGACAACTGGAAGGTTACCAAAGAACTGCGGGCCCCAGACGCCTGGAGGGACCTTGTCACCGTTATCCCACGTAGGAGAATAGAGAAGTTGTCCGCCGTCATCGAGCGTGCGATCCTGCAGTAAAAGTGGAATTTCGTAATCGCCGGAGGGCAGGCCCATGCTTTGCTCCTCAGCGTCGCGCAGGAGAAAGAACCCTGACAAGCCTGCATAAACATTCAAGCGCGTAATGCCTACCGCATGGTCGTGATACCAGAGCGTCGCGGCCTGCTGGCTGTTTGGATAAACGTAGCGTACCGAATTTCCGGGCGTGAACCACTTCTCCGGCAGCCCATCGCTTTCCGACGGACTGCGTGCGCCGTGAAGATGGGGTACGGTTCGGACTGCGGGGGCCGGAGGCATCGCCCCATGTATGTGGGGGTCGATATCGAAAATATGCCGGGCAGGCAAATGGTTCTCCCATTGAACTGAGACTGGCTTGTCACGCTGCGCCTCGATCGTTGGACCGG
>Ga0302319_10012724_pt1 | contig 15830 bp, 15 predicted proteins | sample Bog_T0_2_FD_203319 | JGI IMG/M metagenome (GOLD analysis project Ga0302319, IMG submission 203319) | Peat permafrost microbial communities from Stordalen Mire near Abisko, Sweden - Bog_T0_2 | ecosystem: Environmental > Terrestrial > Soil > Wetlands > Peat | place: Sweden: Abisko, Stordalen Mire...
CGTCGGGGGACAGACAGGGAGCGTCGGGGGGTACTTCTACGAGGACGACGCCGGCCACCATGCGAAGCTCATGCGCGCAGTGAAATGATATGCATCGCCAGGGCCGACTCTGAATCCATCTGAATGAAAGCTTTCGGTGCTGCAGACGCCGAGATACATGCAGGTCTGTGAACAACGAAAAGACACTACTTTTCCCGGCCGAGAATCCGGATTACTGGGTGGACGAGCACGGTGACTTTCTTTATCGACATGCACTGGTTCGCGTTCGAAAGCCGGAAGTTGCCGAGGATCTCTTGCAAGAGACATTTCTTGCCGCGCTCCGAAGCCTTGGGAGTTTCGCCGGTCGCTCGTCCGTCAGGAACTGGCTCTGCGGCATTTTGAGGAACAAGATTGTCGATTACTATCGAAAGCTTGGACGGGAGACTTCGTTCACAGATCTCGAGTTTTGCAAGGATGAGTTCGGTGACAAATTTGTCCCCGAAGGTGATTGGTTGCATGTTCATGGTCCGAAGGAATGGAAACCTACGGCAGATGAAGTCATGCATCGGGACGAATTCTGGCAGATGATACGCACCTGTTTTGGCAAACTTCCCCAGCGCATCGCCGATGTATTTATGCTCAGAGAAATGGAGGAGATTTCGAGCAAGGACATTTGCAAGAAGCTTTCCATCTCGGAAAGCAATCTATGGGTGATGCTCCACCGCGCGCGTATGGCGTTGCGGGAATGCCTTGAGAAAAGCTGGTTCACAGACAAACCTGGAGACAAGTAAATGCCGAGCAAAAGCGGATACAATCCCCGCGCCGACCACGATGATTCCCTCATCAAGGGAAACACTTGGTTTACGCGATGGCTTGCCGGCCTGATTGGCGCAGTTACGCCGAAGTGCAGGGAAGTCACCCGCCTTATCTCCCAGGGCATGGAACGTCCATTGCCGCTGCACGCGCGGCTAAAGCTGCGCCTGCACTATGTTTGGTGCTGCTATTGCGGACGGTATGCGCGCCAGTTGGGCGACATTCGGAAAGCGGCGCGCAAATTAGCGGAAAATGCCGACGCAGCCTCATCGGCAAGGCTCTCGCCAGAAGCACGTCAGCGAATTAGGGATGCCATTCGCAACGAGCTATCCCAGTAAATGGCGACGCCACGTCGTGCGTGTACATACCTAGAAGGAAGAGGTTTACACTCTTACGAATTCACCCGGCGGGTCCTCCCCCCAGTCAAGAGAGGGCCCCTCGCAATGCCCCACGCCGACCTCCGCCCGAGGCGCCTCGGCGCAAGATCACATTATAAGCGTTATCCGCCCTCGTAACGCGCACTCGCCTACCCGAAGCTATGGCAACTCAAGAGGGCCTAATCCGCGCACCGAGCGATGTCGAGCTACTCCAGGCGGGCTACCGATATGCCATGGCGCTGACGCATCATCCAGAGGATGCGGAGGATCTTGCGCAGGAAGCGTGGTTGAATCTGAGCCGCCGTTACGGGCGCGTGGAATCACGGGCGATCCTCTTCACGACCGTGCGAAATCTTTTCATTGATCAACGCCGGAGGCGAAAAGTGGTGCGATTCGAATCGATGGATCAGGAGGAGCCGCTCGAATTACCATCCATCTCGCCTGAAGAGCCGGGAGTGAAGGGCGACCTTGACCACATGCTTGCCATCCTGCGGCTGAATGAGCGCGAGATGCTATTCCTGCATTATCACCAGGGCCACACCGCCGAAGAGATCGCCCAGATGACAAACCAGCCCCGGGGAACGGTTCTGAGCCTGATTCACCGGGCCATCGCGAAGCTGAGGGAAGCGGCCGCCAACGCGCCGGCTTAGCCCGGCTCCAATTAACCCATCTTCTTTTCCTCATCTTCGTGTGAGTCCAATCGACGCTATCCAAAAGCGGATCCCTTGACCCACTCAGCATCGGTCGTGATCGGTCCGGACAACTCAAAGAATATTTCTGTCGTCCTGCAATCAAGCATTCATTCGATTCGTCGTTTCTATCAGGAGACCAACGATCCAAGGACGCGATGGGATAAGTCCCACCACGAAATTGAAGGCGAACTGCCTTTTGTCCCCTGGCAACTCCCGATCGGTCGGGAACTAAAGCGATAAAACAAACCATAGACACCAAAAGAGAGGCTAGAAAGCGATGAACTCGAACAATCCCAATACTCTTATCCGGAAAAATGCGACGCTCGCAGCAGCGGTGCTAACGCTTGCCATGGGCACAGCCTTTGCCAACACCAATACCCCAACCGTCCAACCGGCGCACCACTGGCCACCCCCTGCGTCCAATGCCAAGGCGCTCCAGCACAGCGTTACCATTGCCGTCTCCACCCATGGGCGGGGCGTCAGGGCAAAGCCTATCTCGCCTAAATAGGCGCCTCGCCCACGTGCGGCGGGGAAGCGAGCACGGCGCGCTCCTGCGCGCTGACTGCGCCAGCGTTGCCATCAGTCCGCCGAGCCGCCTTTGACCTTCACTCCCCCCGCTACGCCTGAATCTTCAAGGATCTACTACCATGTCCGACGAAATCCGCTCTTATACAGAGTTGCAAAGACACATTCATGAAGCTCCGCGAATCCAGCATCCCGACTGGGTGGAGTCCAATGGCGAATCTACGATCTGCAATTCCTACGAGGCGCGTCTTGCAGAGTGGATCAGCCTGTTCATTACCCAGGAGAAGCGCCAGGCCGCCTGAAGCAGAGCAGTGATTTTGAAACGAAGCCGACCCACGGCCAGTAATCTTCAGGAAGACAAAAGGAAACGCAAGGCCCCGGCGTCCGACCCGCCGGGGCCTCTGTGAATGTTCGGGCCGTCGGCGATGGGCTGCGAGCGACTCAATGAGATTCTCGTCAACATCAACGTCGTTACAGACAGGCATGATTCGCTCTGTCGTCTTGACTGTCGCCTTCGCTTTCTTCGCTTCAGCTGCTCTCTGAGTTGTTCCAGTTCTCGAACTCGGGTTTGTTCAGCCCGCCACCGTCCCGGCGTAAGCGATCGCCAATCATTCTCATACGCACGATCCAAATGGAAACAGGATGGCCCGGATGGTTTCTCACTGTTTTGACGCCTTCGCCGCTTCTAGAACCTTCGCCGCCTCAAGACGCACTCTGAAATCAGTATTAACGTGGACGAAGCCGATGACGCCCTTCGTGTTGACGACAAATACTGCCGGATGAGGAAGGATATGGTCGCTGTTGCCGGTTGCGGCATCCAGGTCCACATTGAAACCTTTCATCCTCGCAAGAGTGGCGTCGTCCACCTTGTAGGAGATGCCGAATGCCTTCACCGCGTTGGCGTCGCTGTCGGAAAGCAATTCGTAATCGAGTTTATCCTTCTGCATTGTCTCGCGCAGCTTGCCCGGCTGATCCATGCTGATCGCGATCAACTGCACGCCTTCCTTAGTCAGGTCGTCCCTGATGCTGGATAGGGAGTGGAGGTGGAGGTTGCAAAACGGGCACCAACCGCCGCGATAAAACACGAGCACGGCGGGTTTCTCGGCAACGATCTTTCGGAGGCTCAATTCCGTGCCTTCGACCGTGCGCAAAGTTACATCGGGAATCAAATCGCCTACTTTCAGGGCGGAGGGAATCGTTTCGGCCCGCGAAAGGAGAGTGCTTAACAGCAGGATGCACATAATTGTTTTCATAGTATGGAGTTTGACCTTGCCGCGCGCCGCTCGGGATCGCGCGCCAGAACGGCACTACGACCATGAGTCAGCATTTCGCGATATTTGTGGATTTAGAACGCGTAACGAACCAACGAGGCGGTTGATTGCACATCGTTGACGAGTGGGTGTCACGTTCGATGGATGAACATGAACCCTTCCGCCGGTTTCTTCTCCCAGCCATCCTGCTTTGAATTTGTGTGGAATTGCTCCCTGACATGCAATCAAACGCCGCCTGTGTTCGTTCTCAGAGGTAAGAAACCGGCATGGAGGTCATCTCCGTCGCCAAAGCACTTACAGTCCACCAATTCACAATCGTTACAGCGGCGAAATAACTACTTTTCGGGCGACGGTCCGGAAAAAACGGGTTCGCTGCGAGTTCTCATCCAAAACAACTATGAACCGCCGCAAACTGTTCGCCATCGTCGCCGCGCTGCTTGTCAGTACGACCTCCTTCCTCAATCAAACCCGCGCCGCGGATTTCCCGAAAGGCTCACCGGAATTCGTCACCAGCTATGTCGCTGCTCTGAAGGCATCGAAGATAAGCGGCAAGCCGGTGGTGCTAGTTTTCTCCGCGGCGTGGTGTCCGCCTTGCCAGGCAAACAAGCACAACGTCTATCCTAGCGCTGCCGTGCAGCCGTTTCACGACAGATTTGTCTGGGCTTACCTCGACGCTGACGAAGAGGCGAACGTACCCGTGATGCAGAAGTTCGGCGTCACCGGGATTCCGCACATTCAATTCCTCGATAAAACCGGTAAGTCACTAGGCAGCGCCGTCGGCGGCACGACGCCGGAGGATTTCGCGAAGACGCTGGAAGATACGCTGAAAAAAGCGCGTTCGTAGCAAGCAGCAAAAACTGAACCGAACGGCCCGGGCGCTCGCCATGCGCTTCCTCCACGGTCGGAATTCTATGCTGCTGCACCGATATTATCCTGGGTTCTCAACCCGCAGCCGAAATCCGAAAGCCGAGTTCCTCCGTTCACGCATCGGGAATGCCTGGCAGCACGCCGACGCCAAGGGTTTCAATAGCCTGATTGAAAGCGGCCGTCTCGACGGGCTTATCGGCCTTCGCGCTACGTGCTGGTCGGACGCATGCGCTGGCGTTTCTTGGGACGGGCCTGCACAATGAGCGCGAAACTCTGTGTCCTCGCGTTGACGATGCGCGGGGCGAAATTCCGCAACCACGCTCTTTTTCACGCCATGGATAATCCTCTTCGCCGCACCAAAATTGTCGCCACCATCGGGCCGGCCAGCAGTTCCCGGGACGTGCTGCGGCAGATGATCCAGGCGGGCATGAACGTCGCCCGCCTGAATTTTTCCCATGGGAGTTACGAGGATCATGCGGCGACGATTGCGAATATCCGCGCGGTGGCCCTGGAACTCGATACGCCGATTACGCTGCTTCAGGATCTTCAAGGACCGAAGATTCGCGTGGGGCATCTGCCGGGCGGGCAGAGGACGTTGAACGTGGGCGAAATTATCTCGCTCGTCCCTCAGGCGGAGTATGGCGAGCAGCCGGAGGCGGTTCCCATCGATTACCCGCATGCGGCGGAGGAAGCGAAAGCGGGGATGCAGGTGCTGCTCGATGACGGCCTGCTGGAATTGGAAGTGGTGGAAGCCGCCGGGACGGCGTTGCGCTGCAAGGTGGTGGAGGGCGGCGTGCTGAAGGACCGCAAGGGCGTGAATTTCCGCTCTCTGAATTTGCGGCTGCCGTCGATGACCGAAAAGGACAAACAGGATTTGGAGTTTGGTCTGGCGCAGGATGTCGATTGGGTTTCGCTCAGCTTCGTTCGAAGCGGGGAGGACATTCGCGCTCTGAAGGCGCTGCTCGCGGAGCGCGGGAAGCCAAAGCCGGTGATCGCCAAGATCGAGAAACCGCAGGCCATCGAGCATCTCGAGGAGATCCTGGATGAGGCCACGGGAGTGATGGTGGCTCGCGGCGATCTCGGCGTGGAGATGAAACCCGAGGCCGTGCCCATGTTGCAAAAGCGGATCATCGAGATGTGCAACCGCCGCGGCATGCCCGTAATCACGGCCACGCAGATGCTCGAGAGCATGATCCGCGAGCCCCGGCCCACGCGCGCGGAAGCGAGCGATGTCGCCAACGCGATCATCGATGGAGCCGATGCGGTGATGCTCTCGGGTGAATCCGCGGTGGGCGCGTTTCCCGTGCGCGCGGTGGCGATGCTGGATCGCATCGCGCGCGATGTCGAAGCGCGCATCGAGTTCAAGAGCTACCCGCCCACGGCTCAGAACAAAAGCGTCCACGCGCTGGGCGCCGCAGCCAATGTGCTGGCGCGGGAACTCCAGCCGCGCTGCATCGTCGCGCTCACGGTCTCAGGCGTGACCGCCCAATGCCTCGCGGCGGAGCGGCCGGCCTCCCTGGTCGTTTCGATCACGACCAATCCCAGCGTCTTTCACTCGCTCAATCTGGTCTGGGGAATCAAGCCGCTGCTCGTGGAAAAACTGGAGGGATCGTTTGAGAATCTTGTGAAGTGCGCCGAAGAAACGCTGCTGGAACGCAAACTCGTGAAGGCCGGGGATGTGATCCTGGTGATCGGGGGGATTCCGGCGGGTGCGGCGGGTGGGTCGAACTTCATCAAGATGCACGTTGTTGAAAGGATGAAGGATGAAGGATGAAGGTCGGAACTCGCTTCGAGCACGCATTCCTTCATCCTTCATACTTATCACCTCGAGTCTTTGCCATCGGTCAGCCATTCGAGGTTGAAGCGCGCCAACGTGAGATGCTCGCCGGCGAATCCGGGCTTATCGCCACGGCCGTAGAATGCGAGGATCGTCCCTTTCTTTGAGACGCCGATGTCGCTGTAGGCGCTGTATCCCGGCTCGACGGATTTCTCCACCGGCCACGTCTTGCCTTCGTCGTAGCTCAATTTTACGGAGAAGTTTTTGCGGTCGCGGTTCTTGCCGGGCTCTTCTTTACCGTCGAGCCGGGTGAGATTGTCCGGATTGCAAAAGAGGATGCGGTTTTTTCCGGAATCCGATTGGAGCGAAAAGCGCACGATGCCTGCCATGCAGACCGGTTCGTTCAGAGCGTCGTCGAACTTCGGCGCGCTCCAGCCGGTTGCGCCGTCCTTGCTGATGGTCACTAAACGGCGGTTGGCTTTCGATTCGCTGCGGTTATTAAGCATCACGCTGCCGTCCGCGAGTTGGATGGCCACGGTCTCACTGGGATTGATCAATTCCTCCGTGCAGGGGATGGCGATCTCTCCGGCGCGCCACGTTTTCCCCCGATCATCGCTGTAGATGGTGGATGCCACGGAGGGTCGGTGAGCGCCGCCGCCAGTGCCGATGGAGAGCCACACGGGAACAAGGAGGCGGCCATTCGCAAGCTGGATCCCGTGATCGGGGCCGGTGGCGAGCACTTTCCACGGATACACTTTGTGAAAGTCTTCGAAGGTATTTGTGATTTCCACGGGCTCGCTCCAGGACACTCCGTCGTCGGAGCTCCGCATGTAAAAGCAGCGCATGTATTCGAGGCAAAACAGGCAATGCACCGTGCCGTCCTGATCCGCGATCAGCACGGGATTGTTGTAAGTCACATCGTTGGGGTCCACGCCCTTGAGTTTTAGCGAGACCGGATTCTTTGTCTTCGGCCCCGGCACGTCTGCGATGCTTTTCGGTTCGCTCCAGGTCTTGCCGTCGTCCGTTGAGCGGCGCAGCACGATATGGATGTCGTCCCAGTCGCCGCCCTTTTTTCGCGCCTCGGCCCACGCGAGCACGGAGCCCTTGGAGGTGACGAGGATTCCGGGAATGTGGTAGAGCGCGTAGCTGCCATCGTGGGCATTGAAGAGATCGATCTTCTCGATGAACGGTTCGGCGGCGAAGAGGCATGCCGAAGGGAGGAGGATGGACGCGGCGAGCGAGCAGAGGAGGGAACGCATGGGGGGAATGTGAGATGGGGTTGCAGGCTGGGGAAGGCGTTGCTGGTGGTTAGTTTGGTTGACCAGTCTCCGCACCGTGGAAGAAGCGGTGGGAATGTGGTTTAAAGGACGGTGGCGGGAATCGTCCCTCGTCCTCTTCCTCGGGGGCGAGAGGCGGTGTGTTCCGACCGCCATTCCGGAATCGCTTCGCTCCGAGAACGAGGACGAGGACGACACCGAGAACGAAATCTCTCGTATCCACGAATCGCAGTGTCTTTGAGGATGCAGCGGATCTCGTGTCAGCGCGCGGCCGCGGGAGCCTCCGCGGGGAGCGGAACCTGGTTGGGGTGCATAAGGTAACCGAGAAGGTCGCGGACTTTGTCTTCTCCGAGACTTTGCAGGAGGCCTTCGGGCATGAGCGATTGCGGCAGTTCCTGAATGCCGGTGATCTCCGCGCGATCCAGGGTCAGCTTCTCGGTCATGGTTTTGAGGGTGAGCGTGCGATCGGATTTTCCAATGACGAAGCCGTTGAGCACGCGGCCATCCTTGAGGTTGACGATGTGCAGACGGTATTCCACGGCGACGACCGCGCTGGGATCGACGACGTTTTCGAGCAGGTAATCGAGGTTCGCGCGCCCGGCGCCGGTGAGGTCGGGTCCGACGTCGGCGCCTTCTCCGTAGAGCCGGTGGCAAATGGCGCACGTCTGGCTAAAGACCGCGCGGCCTGCGCTGAGATCGGCTTTGGCCAGGATCGCAGGGGAGAGCGCATGCTTCAGTTTCGCGATGAATTGCACTTTGTCGGTGGCGGATTCATGCACTTCGCCCCACACTTCGGAGAGCTGCTTGTCCAGCGCGGCGTCATGGAACCCGCGAATCTGCCGGGCGTGGAACGGCGTGATATCCGTCCGCGGGATCTTCCCCTCGCCCACGGCCTTGAGCAGCGGGCCAGCGAAACTCGGGCGGGACACGAGCGTGGCCAGCAATTGCGGACGGTCGGAGGGATGGAACTGCTTGTAAGCCTTGACCAGCGTATTTCCGATCGAGGGATCGGGGAAGCTGGCCAGGCCGCGCGCGGCGATGGGATTGAGGAATCGCACCGCGAGCAGCATCTCGCAAATCTGGCGCAGATCGGGGCTCCGGTTATCGATGAGCGTTTGCAGCGCGGACTTTCGCAGGGTCATGTCCGCGTTGCTATCCAGCGCCACTTTCTTCAGTTCATCGAGAGCGCGGCCGTCGCCGAAGACCACGCTGAGTTCACGCACCTGCGCGGTGAGCGGAGCGCCCGGAAGCGCGTCGAGCTTCTGCGCGAGCGCGTCCCAGGAGGCGGGCTTGGGCGCTTTCCGCCAGCCGGCGAGGGTTTCGGCCATGCCCGCGAGAATATCCCGCGAATAGTCGGGCGAGGGATTCGCGAGCGCGACTTTCAGCAGGTCATCGAGAGGCTGGGGATTTTTATCGACAAATTCGGTGAGCCGCCGGGCGATGTATTTCCTGGTGATGGGGAATTCGCATTGGGCGGCCACTTTCACGAGAGCCTCGGGATCGGAATCGCTCACGGGAATGAGGCCGTACCAAACCATGAGCGGCAGATTATGATCGTCCGCCTCTGCGCGATGCGACACCAGGCCTTCGGCGATCGCGGCGCGCTGTCCGACGGGGAGGCGTTGCAGGGCGGAGGCCAGCGCCAGGTGGACGAGCCCGGAGGAGTCTTCCCGCGCCAGGCGCACCAGATCCTCCTGCCAGAGCGGCGCGGCGGCGTCTGCCGCTGGGAGATCGGGGCGCCACGCGGGGCGGCGGCACGTGACCAAATCCAGCGGCCACGCGTCGCTGAGCATGCGGATGGCCCAGGTGCGGACGTGTTCGTTTGGGTGCCGGAGTTGCGCCTTGAGGAAGGCGCTGTCTGTGCCGCCGATGTCGAAGAGCGTCCAGAGCGCGCGCAGTTTCACGGTGTCATCGGGGTTCGAATCGAACATCGCCAGGAGCTGCTGCTTCGCCTCCTCCAGCTTCTGTCCGGCTGCGGCGCGGGAGGTCAATTCCACGCGCGCCCGGCGCGAGAACCATTCATTCAGGCGGGTGTGCATGCCGGCCAAATCCGCCTCGCTGAGCTTCGAGAAATCGCCGGTCTCCACGGGCTTCGGCTGGCCGGAGGTTATCTTGAAAATTCGACCGGAGTTGCGGTCCACGCCCTGGTGCCCGTGGCATTCGCCGGTATCGCTCCAATCCAGCACGAAGACGCCGCCATCCGGCCCATAACTCAGGTCGATGCCGACGAACCAGGGGTCCGCGGCGAGCATGGTATCCACCCCGCGATGGGCCACGTAGCCGGAGCCGGTGCGCTCCACGAGTTCCTCGTTGGCGCGCCGCCCATGCTGATTCAGCGTGTAGAAGCGGCCGCGATATTCCGCCGGCCAGTTATCGCCCAGATAGAACATGGCGCCGATGTGCGAATGGCCGCCGCCGTAAGCATTGGCCGCGCCGCCGCGCGAATCGGTCCACCTTTTGCCGGTGTCGAAGTGCCAATGGTCCGCATGCATATTGATCAGCTCATAGATATGCGACGTGGGATCCATGGTGCTGCCGCGGGCAAAATGCGCTCCGGCAAAGGCGTGCCAGAAATGGCCGTTCACGGTGTTGACGTTGAAGAGTTCTCCGTCCGCGTTCCAATCGTGACCCCACGGATTCGTTAGGCCGACGGTGAAGTTCTCAAAGACCTTCCGCTCCGGATGGTAGCGCCAGATGCCGCCACGCAACGGCGCGCGCTGATCGGCCGGCGTGCCGGGCGCGCCGACTTCCCCCGGCGCGCTGCCGCCGCTGCGGCCGTAGAGCCAGCCATCCGGGCCGAAGCGCAGGCCATTGGCGAAATTGTGATAGTTTTCCGCGGGAATGGTGAAGCCATCCAGAACCACTTGCGGCGCCGCATCGGGGGTGTCGCTGCCCTTGCGGTCCGGAATGAAAAGCAAATTCGGCGGGCACATCGCCCACACGCCGCCGCGGCCCACTTCCAGGCTCGTGAGCGCCTGCAGATTGTCCGTGAAAACTTTGCGCGAGGAGAAATGCCCGTCGCCATTTTTGTCCTCGAAAATGAGGATGCGGTCCCGAAGCGAGAGATCGATTTTCTTCGGCGGCTCGGCATAAGTGTAATTCTCCGCGATCCACAATCGCCCGCGGCCGTCCCAGGCCATCGCGATCGGATTTTGCACGTCCGGCTCCGCGGCAAACACCTGGGCTTTGAACCCCGGCGGGAGCGTGAATTTCTCCGCCGCTTCCGCCGCGGGCATCGGGTAGGACTTCTGCTTATGGCTGTCGTAGGGCGTGGGAAAGTTGTCTGCGATCGCCGTAGTGGAAATAGCGAGAAGCGCCGGCAGCCAGGCGCGGCAGAGGGAGATGTGGGATGCGGAGCGGGCCTGCTTCGAGCAGGGGAAGTTCAGCTTTTTCATGGAGGAATAGACAGCGCGGGCGTGCGGGACGCGCGTGGATGAGACGCCGGCCTTGGCTTACTTCGTCGGCAGATCGGGCGTGATCGTCTTGACCACCTGCTGCGCCAGCGTCTCATACCCTGTCGCATTGTAATGCACGTTTTTCGGGAGTTGAATCGTGCTCAGTTGCGGCAGGGCGAAAGCGTAGAGGTCGTCGATCTCGATGCCGTTTTCATCCATCACCTTTTTGGCGATGACGTTGTAGGCGAGCACGTCTTCATCCTTGCGGACGGGGTTGATCGTTCCCTCGACTACCGGCGTGGTGCTGCACCAGATCAGCTTCGCGCCGGTGGCCTTGAGCGTCGCCACGAGACTGCGGAGATTCTTCTCATAATCCTCCGGGCTGACCTGCCGCGTATTGTCCAGCATATAGCGGATATCGTGCAGGCCCCAGTTGAAATGGATCACATCCCATTTGCTGTCGCCGAGCCATTCCTTGATGTGCGCGGTTCCGTTGATCGTGGGGCCGCCGTTCGTCGGAATGCGATGCACGTTGGCCTTGCCCTCGAGCAGCTTCTGCACGGGAATCGTATAGCCCATGGAAATGGAGTCTCCGATGAGCAGCACGCGGGGCAGACCCGCTACATCCTCCACTTTGTGGAGCGAAGGATCGGGCTTTTTCGGCGCCGGAGTGGCCTTGGTCTCCTGCCCGGAGACGAGCGGGCTGAAAAGCAATCCGATGATCAGGGCGGCGAGCGAACAGTGAAGGGGAGAATTCATGGTGGATTTCTGACTAACCGCGACAGGGCACCTTGATTAGAACGTGTTTCCCTATTTGGGGCGAGAGGGGAATGACGAAACCCGAATGACGAATGACGATGCCGCGGCCGTGGTTTCCCTTATTTTGGCCCGCGATATCCTGTCGGTGTTAGGAGCATCGATTGCCTCCAATCGCTCTTTGGAAATCATGACGGACAGGGCATTCAGAAAACGCCCTCCGAATCGTCATTCGTCATTCCTCAACCGGCCGTCAGCGCCGCGCGTTCGTCGCCGAGCGCGCCGGTTTTTTCCAGGAAGTAATCGTAGCCGCCGGGATATGGCGCCACGTGCCCGGCGTTCACGTGCAGGACTTTGGTGGCGAGTTTGCGGATGAAATGGACGTCGTGCGAAATGAAGACCAGCGTGCCTTCGTAGTGTTCGAGCGCGAGGATGAGCGATTCGACGGTGTGGATGTCGAGGTGCGTCGTCGGTTCGTCCATCAGGAGGAGGTTCGGCGGATCGACGAGGAATTTGATGAGGTTGAGCCGCGTCTTCTCGCCGCCGCTGAGCACTTCGGTCTTCTTGTAGATTTCCTCTTTCCGGAAAAGGAATGAGCCGAGGATGCCGCGGGCCTCGTTTTCTCCGAGGCGTCCGTTGGCGTCCATGACTTCCTGGAGCACGGTCTTGTTCGGGTCGAGCGTGGCCGAGCGGTGCTGGCTGAAGTAGCCGATTTTGGCGTTGAGCCCTTCCTTGCGCTCGCCTTTTTGGAATTCCACGACGCCGGCGAGGATCTTCAGCAGCGTGGATTTCCCCGCGCCATTGGGGCCGACGAGAACCGTGCGTTCGCCGCGCTCGATATCCACATCGAGCCCGCGGTAGACTGGGTGATCGCCATAGGCCATGTGGATGCCCTCCAGCCCGATGACGCGCTGGCCGCTGCGGGGCGGCTGCGGAATCTGAAAGCGGAACGGCTTCTTCGGCGGAAGTGGTTTCTCGATAAGCTCCATGCGCTCGATCTGCTTCAGTTTGCTCATGGCCTGCGACGCTTTGGACGCCACCTGGCGAAACCGGTCGTAGAATTCGCGCAACGACGCGATCTCCTTCTGCTGGTTTTTATAGGCCGCGTTCTGCTGCTCGTATTGCGCCTCCTTCTGCTCCAGATAGGCGGTGTAGTTTCCCTTCCATTCGAAGAGCTTGCGGTCGGCGATTTCATAGACCGTTTCCACGATTTCATCCATGAACTGCCGGTCGTGCGAGATCAGGAGCACCGCCCCGGAGTAGGTCTTCAAGTAATTCTGGAGCCAGAGCAGCGCGAGCAGGTCGAGATGGTTCGTGGGCTCGTCGAGCATCAGGAGATCGGGCTCCATGACGAGCAGCCGGGCGAGGTGCGCGCGCATCACCTGGCCGCCGCTCATATCGTGCGCCGGGCGTGTGAAATCCGCCTCGCGGAGGCCCAGGCCTACGAGCATGCGTTTCGCCTTCGCCTCCACTTGCGGATTGCTCAGCGCCTCGTGTTTGGCATGCGCTTCCAGGTATTCCGGGCTTGTGACATCGCCGGCGCCTTCCAGCTCCTTCAAGCGTGCTTCCAGCGCTGGCAATTCGCCGGCCCGGCCCGTGGCCACGTCCATTACCGTCTCCGTTCCAATGACCTCCGCCTCCTGCGGCAGGTAGCCGATCATCGTCCATTCATCGCGCTCCACCGTTCCCGCATCCGCGTCCTCCTTTTTCAGGACGATGGAAAAGAGCGTCGATTTGCCGGCGCCGTTCGGTCCGACCAGCGCCACGCGTTCACCGTAGTTCACTTGCATCGCCGCTTCCTCAAAGAGAACGCGGCCCCCGTGGCTTTTTTTAAGATTGCGAATGGTCAGCATGATGAAATGTCTCCCCGAAGAAATCGGCGGGGAGGAATGTGGAGGACAATTCGGTGAATCTCAAGGCGGGACCGCGGAAATGACGAAACCCGAATGACAGCCGAGGCTTTGCGAGACGTCTATGGCGCAATGGAGACCAATGACGATTCCGGAACGCACGCTCCGGGCCATCATTGCGCTTCGAAAACTCAGATATGAGGTGATTGGAGCGACATTGGGTCCCCTGCGTGATCATAAACGACGCATTCCGAATCGTCATTGGTCTCCATTGCGCCATAGGCGTCTCGCAAAGCCTCGGCTGTCATTCGGGTTTCGTCATTCTCCCGCCCTGCGCAGCAAAGACTGCATGCTTTTTCACAAAGCATTGATTATCGAACAAAAAAACAGATTGATACGCCGTGATCATCTATTTCACAGAAACCGAACCTGACTCAGAGGAGTTTTTCGCGAACTCTTTGTCCGATCACGATGTCCGTTTTGCCTGGCGGCTCGAGGACGTGGGAGCGGACGCCGAGATTCTTTCGTGCTTCATCAATTCGAAGATCGATGCCACGTTTCTCGCGGCGCATCCCTCTTTGAAGCTCCTGGCCACGCGTTCCACGGCGGTGGATCACATCGATACGGCGGCCTGCCATGCCCGGGGAGTCCTCGTCTGCTCCCTGCCTTTCTATGGCGATGCCACGGTCGCGGAACACACCTTCGCGCTCATCCTCGCGCTTTCCCGGCGTCTGCGGGAAGTCATGCTCGCGCCAAAAACTGGCCGATTCTCTTACGAAGGTACCCGGGGCATTGAGCTTGCGGGCAAGACGCTCGGGATCATTGGCATGGGGCGGATCGGCCAGCGGGTGGCGGAGCTGGCGCATGCCTTCCACATGAGAGTGGTGGCATACGATGTCCAGCAAACCGCGGCGACCACGGGGAATCTGACCTGCGAGTTTGTGGCGCTGGGCGATCTCCTCGCCGCCGCTCACGTCATCTCCCTGCACGCGCCGCTTTCCGCGGAGACGTATCACATTCTCAACGCCGCCGCGTTTTCCAAATGCCGCCGCGGCGTGCTCGTGGTCAATACGGCGCGCGGTTCGCTGGTGGATACGCATGCGCTGCGCGAAGCGCTGAACTCCGGGCAGGTGGGCGGCGCGGGTCTCGATGTGCTTCAGGACGAGCGCGTCATGCGCGAATCGGCGTCCCGCATTATCGCCGCCGATATCATCCAGCACTTGCGGTCCGATGCCCTGGCCACGGACGACCGGGATGCCGATCGGCTGCGCGAATTGCAGGAGATCATGCTGAGCGACGACGTGCTCTCGCGCTCCAACGTGGTCTTTACACCCCATGTGGCTTTCAACAGCTTCGAGGCGTCCGAACGCATGCGCCGCGCGACCATGGAGATCATCTCCGGATTCGTCGCCGGCCGGCCGGTCAATGTTTTTGCGTAACCGGTGTGCTAACGGCTGAGCGCGGAAAGCTCACCGCCGAGCGCGCAGGGCTCACCGCCGAGCGCGCAGGGCTCACCGCCGAGCGCGGGGCTCACCGACAAGGGAAATCCACCTGCCGGCTCCCTCACTGCCGATCACGTTCAGAGTGGCCGTGATGGTGGAACAGAGCGTGAATCGAGTCGCCGCCGAAGCGATCGAGATTTCCCTGCCGGTAATAATGGGCAACCAGCAGGAGAAGAGCGACGATCAAGACCGCGTGGATGATGTGGCCTACCATTCGGGCAAAGAATCCGATGGCCCAGATGATGATCAAAATGACGGCGATGGTGGCGAGCATGAGGTTTTTGAGGCGGCGGTAAAATTTGAGCAGGATGGCATGTTTTGCGCCTGCCGGGCGAAAGCGCGAACGCCGCGCTCGGCGCCCAAAATGGAGCCTTGTTTCGCTTCGTTCCCGCTGTAGCAGTGGAAGCTATGCGCACCGCGCCCGGAATCAAGAGCCACGTGGCCCGTCATAAAAACACCGCTTCCCGCTGGCGAACCGGACCTGATGCGGGCCTCCTTCGGCGCGTTAATCCCCGGGTGAAACATTGAATGTCCGCCAGCGAATCAGACCGGCATCGGGAATTGAAGCGTCTCGCCCTGGCCTGGGCGCAGACGCATTTCTATCGCATCGCCGCCGCTGAAGTATCCGTGCCGAATCTAGGCGCCCGGCTGGATGTCGCCGCTTACCGCCCCCCTTTTGCGACGAAAAAGGCGGCGAGGGAAAAGGGAGCCCGAGAGGGAGTCCAGGTGGGAACCACGGTAATCTTCGA
>Ga0302319_10012726_pt1 | contig 15829 bp, 15 predicted proteins | sample Bog_T0_2_FD_203319 | JGI IMG/M metagenome (GOLD analysis project Ga0302319, IMG submission 203319) | Peat permafrost microbial communities from Stordalen Mire near Abisko, Sweden - Bog_T0_2 | ecosystem: Environmental > Terrestrial > Soil > Wetlands > Peat | place: Sweden: Abisko, Stordalen Mire...
GGCCCAGGATGGACCGCGGCCCCGGTCCCGGTGAAGTCAGCTTCGCTCCCTTGCCACGGCAGACCTGGCACTCCCGGCAGCCATGGAGCAACACCGGGACGGCGGTGACGTCTGTCTTCTGCTTTGGAGTTGACTTCGGGCTGCTGGACACGCCGTCCCGGGAGACGGGACGCGGCATTCACTTGCGGGCATCCGGCCCGGCATCGTTTTCACACCAGTCACCGACGCTGTCGGGCGCCCGCACGGGATGTCCGGCGGGCATCTGCGGCACAAAGGCCGTGGATCACTGGCCGCGCTGCGCAGGCCCCTGTCCCCGGCCCGGCGGGCCGCCGCCCTGGCCCTGCGGCCTGCAGATCGAGAGCACCGGCGCATGGCCAGCGCTCTCGATGACCTGCTGGCAGGTCATCGGCGGCGTCATCGACAGCTGGGTTTCCCGCGCATTGCCGAAAGCGTCCTCCCAGACACTGCTGGCGATCCGCGCAGCGGCGCCAGGGTCGGAAAAGGGCGCCTGTCCGCTGGACTGTGCCCAGTTCCGCACGGCCAGTCCGGTGCACGTGCGGAGAATTTCAGCGCGTCCGGCATCGCAGGCCGATGTCGCTCCCGCCATCGCGGCGTGGCTCCTGACGAACGCGATCATCGCCTTCAGCGACTTGACCTCGTCCTCTGAAACCTGCGGACCCTGCTGGCTGCCCTGGCCCCTGGGCTGACCCTGTGCGGCCGCATCCCGGGCGAACCCCGGCACGGACGCGAGAAGGAAAAATGCGGCGACGGCAGACGGGATGGTGCGCATGGGTGCAAGTCTGCGCCGCCACGGGGGCAGCCGCAACACTTTTCCTTGCTGATCACCGTTCAGGGCCTTGACACTGGCGTCCGGATGCCCGTTCCTGGCGGTGTGCGTGTTTTCCTTGTCGCTTTGTTGGTGGGGTTGCGATGCCTGAAGTCTGGCAGATGACGCTTGCTGAATTTGTGGGCGGGTGGCCTATGGACAACGCCGCCGATGCCGAGGAGGCGAGGCAGATGGAACGCGATTGCGGGCGTTCCGTCATGGAGGCCGCGGAAAGCCGCCCGTGCGGCGGCCTGCTTCCGGTCCGGTCGGCACCCGGGTTCTACCTTGCAGGGCTGCATGGCGAGGAGGGCGACGTGCTGCTGTTCGCCCACGACGAGACCTACGGCGAAATGGATGTGTGCGGCGGCTACGTCGGGTCGGTCCTGTGGGTTGAACACGGCTCGCGCGGGCGGGGCCTCTCGGCGGAGCTGGTGCTGGCCAAGGCAGGCGCGATCGGCGGGGCGCCGGACCCCGTGAGCTACACCACAGCCGGCCGGGCGGCCCATGAGTCGGCGCACAGGCTGGCCGTGCAGCGGGCGCTGCGTTGCGGCATGCGGGTTCCCGCGCGCGTTCTCCGGGACTATCCGGAGTTTGCCGCGCCAGCGCCGGAAATGCCCAGGCGCGCCGTCCGCCGCGCGGCGGCTCCCCGTGACGGCATGGCCAGCCATCTGCCGTGTGCCGCGCCACAGCCGACGGCCATGGCAAGGGGCTGAACCGGAGTGCTTCCGCGACCGGAGGCGCCGCGAAGGGGTGGGCCAGAATTCCGATGGGATAGCGGCGGATTTGTCCGCAGCCGTTCGGGCGCGTCTGGACGGGCTGGCCGACCTTGTCGCTGCGGCTCTTCAGCTTTGGCCATGCCTCGCCCAACATTGCCCGATTCCATACGGTGGCACCCCTTGTTTGCGACGTATGGAGTTGGGGTTCTTCCATTCTGGAAGGCGTCATGGCCAGCACGGTCGACTGGGATTTCACTTGGCCTCGCAGCGTCCAAACGGTGGACGTCGGTAAGGGATTTCATCTCGTGGCATTCCGCGGGACCGAGGAGATCCGCAGGGAATTCCCATCCATCGCCGGGAAACCTGACTTCGAGCCGAAGGTGGCCAGTGGCATTTGTGAGCCGGGCCGCCATATCAAGGCGGCGATTCACAATCCGGCCGATTACCGCATCGATCGCCTTGTGCTTGACGGCAAGCCGGTAGGTGTCGTCGTGTCGGCGAACAACTCCATGCAGCCAATCGTGGCCATCCACGTCGTCCAGGACGACCGCTCCCTTGTGTCGGCTGCGGTAGCGCAGATCATCTCCGCGGTCCAACGCAAGCAGGTTCCATTCGTGACCGGACGGTTGCAGGCCTTCGATTGCGTGGAGGCATCGCTCGGGCAACAGACCCGGTCCACGCATGAGCTGAACGACACGACGCTGATTACCTATCGGACCGCCGACGGCAGGGTCGGCGGGAATCCGCAAGAAGGTCCGGCGGTCGAGCGGGTTGCTTTCGATACTGGCGCATCATTCGACAGGGCTTCATGTTTGACGGCGACGGAAGATCAGGCGAAGGCCGCATTCGACGTCCAACGGCCTGTTGGTTCCGTTTTCTCCCGATAGTTGGGGTGCCGGGGGCTTTCAACCGCGCGGCAAAGCTTGTCACCGGGGCGTCAGGAAAGATTCCAGGCAGTGGAGACTGGCTTGGGGTGCCCCGGGGTTTGCCGGTGCACCCCAAGCCAGTCGGCCGGATTCCCTCCGGCATTATGGAGTTTAGGGAGGTGCGCCGGCTCAACGACATGGAACCTGGCAAGAGCCAGGCGGGTCGGACGTCGAACAGCACCCGGCCTTCCCGCAGGGTTTGTTTCATGCGGTCAGAGTCGTTCAGATTTCAGGCGAGATTTCCGGCGCCATCCGTGGAAGCTGGACTGGCCAGGCCGATGCGCGCGGATGCCATGGCGATCGGAAAAACCGTCTGGAACGGGCAGGATGCCGCCGCGGTGGCCGCCACCAGTCATGGGCTAAACCCGGCTGCTCCACGCGGCCTTGGGCACCCGGTTCAGCCCATGCACTGGCCTGGCCCAACCGGGTGCGGTCAGGTCAGCGGGGCGACGGCGCTCGCGGTGAGGGTGACGCTGAACATGCCCAAGGTCGCTGCCTGGAAGCTGTACGGGTAGCTGCCACTGATCGTGATGCAGTTCGTGCCGCTTCCCGCCGCGCATGGGGCGGGGCCGGACGCCATGAACTGGGCGGCCGGATAGCCAGCGCTCCGGGACACGGCCACGGCCGCGGCCTGTGCCCCGTCCTGGGTCGGCGCGGACGAAACCATCATCTGCCGGGCGGCCCGGTCGCACGCCCACTGGAGGTTTGACCAGGCGGAGTAGAGGCCGGCCAGTTCGATGGTCCCGACGGACAGGCTCAGGAACAGCGGGAACACGAGTGCGAACTCGACGGCCGCAAGGCCGACCGAGCGCCGCCGCAGGCTGCGCCGCGCTTTCATTGGACCCTCACGGCGATGGTGCTGCCCACCGTGCCCGGCAGCAACGACGCCATTCCGAATATGGGCTGCCATTGGTAGCTGGCGGTGATTTTCACATACCGGTGGACCGGCTGGGCCGAGCAGGTGAGCGCGGCGCACGAGCTCCATGCCAGCATGGTGCTTGCGGACGCGGAGCAGGCGCACTGCGATGCGTCCACGGAAAAGCGGGGGTCTCCGCCGAGCGGGGTCGACGCGAGCATGACATTTGCGGTCCCCGTCCGGTCGCCGGGGCTTGCGATGGCATACTGCAGGCCGGACCGGGCCGCCTGCATCGTCTCCGACCGGTACCAGAGACAGCGCGAAACATCGACGACGCCTGCCACCAGCGCCAGCAATATCGGCGAAACCAGCGCGAACTCGACCGCAGTGGCGCCAGTGGCGCCGATCCGGCACGCTCTCCGCGCAAGGAAACGGATGCGGCCCATGCTGCCCTCCGGACTTCGGGGTGCGGCCGCCACGGACGGAGGCCGTGAGGCCATTCTATCAGGAACCGGCGCCAGCGGGAATGGATGCGCGGCTGTTTGCCCTGAACCGGAAACCGCGGATGCATGGCGCGGTCAGCGAACCTCCGGCTGGGACAGCCTCCTGCCGGGGGTGGCTACGAGAGGCCGCCCCCGGCAGCGCCGGATCATGGCGCGTTGCCGAAGATCCGCTGCCCGACCCTGTCACCCACCAGGATGCCAAGCCGCGCCGCGGTGCCGCCCGCCAGCTCCAGGGTGGCCATGACGGGTCCGTGGCTCCGGATCACCGCCATGCTCCCGGGCACCGTATTCCCGGCGATCGAGCGGACTGTCCCGTCGGCGTTGATGAACACCATGTCCAGGGGGACAAGCGTGTTCCGCATCCACATATCAGACTCGCGCGGCGTCTGCGAGACAAACAGCATCCCGCCGTCCGGCGGCACGCTCATGCGGAACATCTCGCCGGTGGCCTGCTCCATTTGCGTGGCCGCCACTTCGACGCTGAAAACGTGCCGGAGCCCGTCACGCGTGACGATGGCCAGATTTTCCCTGGGCAGTTCCGGCTGCGGCCCGGTGGGTTCCGGGTTCAATGCCGCCGCCAGCGTTACCGTGGCAAAGACTGCGGCGGCCGCCAGGGCGGTGCCTGCAAACGCGGAAGCCAGCAGCAGGGCGGGCAGGGTGCGGCGGTTCATGCGGAGATGCCTCCTGAAGGGTGGCCCAGCGTCAAATCCTGACGCTGAGCAGCGCGGAGCGGCCAAGGAAGCGGCGTAGCCGCCGCGCCAGCCACGGCCAGAGGGTTTCCACGCGGCACAGCTCCCGCTCGAGCTCCATCAGCAGGGGCGGTTCCCTCATGTCGTTCATGACGACCCCGGTCAGGCGTGCCCCCGCGCGGCTGATGGCGGCAACCGCCTCGCCGACACGGTTGGCCGGATTCTGCCCTGACATGGAAACCAGGAACACGGCGTCAGCGGCCGCGGCGGCCGCGGCGCCGGACACGGGCTCGGCCTCCCGGGACAGCATGGGCGCGCCGTCGAGCACGACCATGCCGTATTCGGCGGACCAGCCGGCGCAAAGCTCCGCCAGCGAGTCGCGCTCGGACCACGCCTTTTCCTGGCCGGGGGCCGGGGAGGCAAGCAGCCAGAGGCCCCCGCCGATATCGGCAGGCTGCCCTGGTTCCGGGTCAGCCAGGGCAGTGAACCCGGGCTGGCGGCGGTTCGCGTCGACCAGGAGCGCGCCGCGCTCACGGCTGCTGGCGGCGGCTGCGCGCCGGGCGAGTGCCAGGGCAACGGTGCTGGCGCCGTGTCCGGGCTCAGCCGCGGTGACGGTGACAGAGCGGGCTCCGAGGCCGGCGACAGCGCGCCACACAGCCTCGATCTCGGGGGAGCCAGTCGGGATTTCATTCAAGTCCGTGCACTCCATAAAGGCGCGGATTCCCGTGCCTGGCGGGACGGCCAGGCACGGGAATCCGGTTATCCGAAAGACATCAAAGCAGCTTGACGATCGCGACCATGGATACAACAGACAGCACATCCCGCAGGCCGTCAAAGAAAATCCGCCAGTCGCTCTGCCCCTGGTTGGGCACGTAGACGGTATCCCCGGCGCGCACCAGCGGCAGGCCGCGGAAGTCCCCGGACTGGGCGAACGCGGGAAGGTCGAACGTCTTGGCCTGGTCGGAACCGGGCTTTCCTGACAGGTTGACCACGATGATCTTGTTCTGCAGGGCATCCCCGTTCGGGCCGCCGGCCTCGGCCAGCAGGTCGAGGATGGTCATGCCGTTGCTGATTTGGTAGCGGCCCGGCCTGCCGACCGCGCCGAGCACGCGCACTGCCGTGTCCGAAGGCACCTCGAGCCAGTTCCGGTTGCGGTCCGGAACCAGAATGGCGTCGCCGGGCTTGATCTGCGGCAGGAGGTGGTCGTCGCCGCTCTGGAAATACCGCGCCAGGTTGAACACGGTGACCCGGTCGTGCCCCTCGCCGCGGTGCATGATGCGGATGTTGAGGATGTCAGCGGTCTGGTTCGGACCGTCCGCGGCCGAAAGGATGTCGAGGAACGACAGCTTCGGGTCGAACGCGTAGCGGCCGGGGCGTCCCACGTTGCCGAACAGGTAGATGCTCTGGTTGGCCGGCATCTTGAGCCAGGTCGCGTGGTCATCCTGCGGGGACGTCGCCATGTCAGGGACCACGACGGTCGTGCCGCCATGGATATGGGGCAGTGCGGCGACTTTGCCGCCATGGTCGATGAAGTCCTGCAGGTTGAAGACCGCCTTCTTTCCGTCCGGCGACAGGATCTGGACGTTCTGCAGATCGGCCCGCTCGGTGGCGCCGTTGACCTGCGCCAGAAGATCGAGAATCGACATCTGGTCCGACCACTGCAGACGGCCCGGGCTGCGCACCGCACCCATCACCCCGACCGCGTTCTCCGGTGCGGTGCGCAGCCAGCCGCCCTGCTGTGCACTGCCCTGCGCGTCCCCTTTTTCCGATGGCACGAAGATGGTGTCGAGCTGGCGCAGCGGCGGCAGCGCGTCCGGGCTGCCGGTCTCCAGAAAGCTTTTGTAGTTGAACTCCGTGGTTGCGCCGCCCCGCTGCAGCTGAAGGTGGTCAAGCTGCGCGCCGCCGCGGATGCCTCCCGCTGCCCCGAGCGCCTGCTGCACGTCGGCGGCGGCGGGCAGATCGAACTGCCCGGGGTTGGCGACATTGCCGAGCACGGCCACGTGAATCCTGTGCTCCTTGAGCACGAGGCCGAGGCGGCCGAGGTCGCGGTAGGAAACCGACAGCGCTGACCGGATTCTTTCCTTGGCAGCGGCGAGCGTGAGGTTGCCGACATCCACTGCTCCGACCTCAGGCAGATCGATGCGCCCGTCGCTGCCGATGTGGAACGGCTCCTTGAACGCCTCCTCGCCGGGCAGGGTGATCTGCAGGACATCGCCTGCGCCCAGGACGGAGGACGGGCCGCCGGGCTGGCCCGCGGAACCCTGGTGGCTTGACTGCACCTGCGCCTGCGGATGGGGAACCTGCGCCATGGCGGGCTGCAGGAGCAGGGATGGGGCAACGGTGGCGAGCAGAAGGCAGCGGGACAGGCGGTTCATTGGGCGCACTCCGTCGTGGTCTTGTCTTTTCCGAGAAGATCCGGCTCCAGTCCGGAGATCTCTCCGGCCAGCCGGTCAAGCGACGCTTCCGCGTCCACGGCCATGCCAGCGCCGATCTCCCGCGTCGCCTGGACGGAGGTGTCAAGCGGCTGCAACACCATGCCGGTCAGCAGGTGCTGCTCGGACGACGCCTTCACCAGCCCGTCCAGGCGGACTTTCTCGCAGGCGAGACGCACCCGCGCCTTGTCCAGCTTCTCCAGCTTCGCCACGTCGCTGGCCGTGCGCGGTGCCGCGGTGACCGGGGGACGCAGCTCGCTCATGCCGCCGGACGCTTTGCCGGGCCAGTCGGTGCACCCGGCGAGCAGGGCGAGGCAGGCGGCAGCCATAAGTTTTCCAGCATGCTTTTGCATCAGGCGGCATCCTTGTTGTCTGTCGTGGCGTGGGCATCCAGCAGGCCGGCGATGCCGAGATCCTGCAGGAGGGCGAGCGGCTGCCCGGAGATTCCGTCAACCGTAAGCCGCAGGCCCCGTGCCGCCAGCCGCTTGTGGAGAAACGCTATCGCGCCGACGCCTGCCCCGTCCAGGACAGCCACGCCGCCGAGGTCCAGCACGACATCGCGGTCAGCATCCGCCGCGCAGCGCTCGAACGCATGGCGTGCGGCTCCGGTGCCGGGAGAGTCCAGCTGCGCGCCGGGACGGAGGCGTATCGGGGCGGGACCGGGCGTGCTTGCAGAAACGGCCATATGACAACCTTTGCGGTGGCTGGGGATTGGTGCGGACGGAGTTTGCCTTCAGGTGCCAGCCGCGTCAAGAAATTTGATAAGGAAAAAAGCATCAGCTTGCCTGGAGGCGCGCCGGCCATTATCCTTGGCGGCGCGCCCGGCGTCTCGGGGCGCCGTTTTTCTTTGGGGGGCTCCGTGCGCGACGGTGAGATCTGGCTGCTGCTGGACAGCAGGGGAATGGGCGGCATCGAGAGCCATGTGGCCGAGCTTGCGGCCGGGCTGGCCTGGGCTGGGCGGCGGCCGAGGGTGCTGTTCCTGCGCGACCACGGCCCGCACCCGCTGCGCGCCCGTCTCGACGGCGCCGGCGTCGCGTGGGAGTGTGCTGGCGGCGGACTCCTGTCCCTGGTCCGGCGGCTCCGGAACGGCCGCCCGGCCGTGCTCCACACCCACGGATACAAGGCCGGCCTCATCGGCCGCGCCGCGGCGCTTGCCGCTGGCATCCCTTTGGTTTCGACTTTTCACGCGGGCGAGCGCACCCATGGGATGCTGGCCCTGTACACTGCGGTTGACGCGTGGACATCGTTTGCCGGAGGCAGGATTGCTGTCAGCCAGCCGATTCTGGAAGCGCTCCCGTGGGGAGCCACGCTGATCGAGAATTTCGTCGGCATTCCCGCCGCGGCGCCCCCGGCGGACCCGCCGCTTTCGGTCGCCTTCGTCGGCAGGATGTCGCCGGAGAAGGGGCCTGACCTGTTCTGCGCGCTTGCCGCAGCGGCGCCGGGGCCGAGCTACATGGCCTTCGGAGACGGTCCGTGCCTCGTCCCGTGCGCGGCTGCGGGCGGGGCGGTGTCATTTGCGGGGGGCGTCCCGTCGATGGACGGCCACTGGGAGCGTGTGGGGCTGCTTGCTGTGACGTCCCGCGCAGAGGGGTTGCCGCTGGCCGCCCTGGAGGCGATGGCCCGCGGCATTCCGGTCGCCGCTTTTGCCGTTGGCGGCTTGCCCGGGGCCATCGATGACGGGGTTGACGGGTTCCTGGCACCGGCCGGGGACGTCACGGCGCTGGCGGCGCGGGTGTCGGCCTGGGCGGCCATGCCGCGGGATGGCCGGGCAGCCATGGCGCGGGCGGCCCGTGCGAAGGCCGAGGCCAGGTTCGGGCGCGCCAATGGAACCGCAAGGGTTCTGCGGGTCTACGCCTCGCTGCGCGCCTGAGCGAGGAGCGGCGCCAGGATGGCGGCGGCCAGCTCGCGCGCCGTCCTGGCGCTGGGCTGCCGGAGGAGGGCGGCGATCCGCAGCCGCACGGCGCGCACGTGGCGGCCCTCGGCGGCTGCCCCCTCGGCCTCGGCGGAGAACACCCGCGCTTCGCACACCCGCACCGCTGAACGGTCAAGCGCCGCGACGGCGGCGCGGTGACGCTCCGCGACCACGCGGATGCCTGCGAGGCGCGCCTGGATCTGGCGCGTCAGGCTGCCCGTCCGGTGCATCATGTAATCCACGTGCACAACGGGGTCGCAGGCGGCAGGTGCCATGGCGGCCAGGCGCAGCCAAAGATCCCAGTCCTCGGCCTGCTGCAGCCCCTCGTCGAAGCCGCCGGCCGCGCGCAGCAGGGCGGTTCTCGCCACCACAGTGCTGGTGCCCACGACGTTCTCGGCATAGATGGCCGCCAGCGCGTCGCCGAGCAGGAAGGCTGCTGGCTGGGGATGGCGGCTCCGGAAGCACGGCCACCAGGCGAAACAGGGTCCCTTTGCCTCGCCGGATTCCGTCACGTGCATGTAGTCCGTAAAGGAAAAGCCGACTTCCGGGCTGGCGGCGTGCAGCCTGAGCTGGGCGGCGAGTTTGCCGGGGCGCCAGCGGTCGTCGGCGTCAAGGAAAGCCACCAGCGGCGCGCGGACCGCGGCCAGGGCAAGGTTGCGCGCTGCGGACGGGCCCCGCCCGGCGCCGTTGATATGCACGACGCGCAGGTCTGCCAGCGCAAGGCGGTCAAGCCATGCGGCGGTTCCGTCTGAGGAACCGTCGTCAACAATGATAATCTCGATTTCCGGGCCGCCGCCGATGGATGCGACCGCGCCAGGAAGCCACAGCAACGCATCCCGGGTCGGGATTATCACGCTAACCTGGGGGGATGGAGACGTCATTTCCCTGCCTCTCGGTAGCCGCACGGCGCAAGGCAGTCCGCCGCGCCGCACACCATATCTGCAATTGGGAAGCCTATCATGCCTGACAATGGACGCGCCACAGCGATTAACGGCCCGCTGCCTGGACTTGCCGTCTGCTACGTCGCGGTGGCGATGCCGGTGCTCAGCGAAACCTTCGTGACGAACGAAATCCGGGCGGTGAGGGCGGCCGGCATCACCGTGCTCCCGGTGTCCATGGCGCGCTACGCCGGGGCATGCCAGCCGGATGACGAATGTTTCCGCACCGGGGCGGCCGTGCTCGGAGACATTCCCGCGGCTGCGGCCCTGGCCGCCGCCGCGGTGTCCCCGGCCGGGCTTGCGCGGGCGGTTTTCTTTGCGAGGTCGCAGACCGGGCTGCGACCCCGCTCGCTGCTGCTCGCCGGAGCCAGGCTCGCGCTGGTTGCCAGGCGGGGAGGATGCCGGCACATCCACGCCCATTTTTCCCTTGCCGCCGCCGCCACGGCCATCACCGCGGCGCGGCTTGCGGGAATCTCCTGCTCGTTCACCGCGCACGGGTTCGACGTCCGCGTGTCGCCCTCCGATCTTCCGCTCAAGCTCCGCTCGGCCGATTTTGCGGTGGCGGTCAGCACCGATCTGGCGGATGATTTGCGCGGGATGGCGCCGGACGCGCGGATCGAGCTGGTCTACTGTGGCATTGATCCCGACCGCTTCTTCCCGCGTCCCGTCCCGTCAAACGGACGGATCCTGGCGGTGGGGCGGCTCTCGCCCGAGAAGGGCTGGTCTGTGCTGATTGAGGCGCTCGCTTCGCTGCCACCCGGCCACAGGCCGCAGGTCGATGCGGTTGGCGGCGGAAAGAAGGAGAATGAGTTGCGAGAGTTTGCAGCACGGTCCGGCGTCGCCGCCGACATAAACTTCCTTGGCGCCATGCCTTCCGGCTGGATAGCGTCGGAAGGCCCCCATTACCAGGGGTTTGTCGCACCCTATATTGTCGGGCCGGACGGCAGCTGCGACACCGGCCCGCTGACCGTCAAGGAGGCCATGGCGATGGGCCTGCCGGTCGCCGCCTCGTCGCTGCCCGGACTGCGGGAAATCCTGGGACCGGACTGCGGGCGCCTGACCCCGCCCGGCGGCGCGGCTGCGCTGGCCGAAGCGCTCGTCTGGCTGTCCGGCATGTCCGCGGAAGGGCGGGCGTCCGCAGGTTCTGCCTGCCGGGCCCGCGTGGCGGCGCACTTCACGCTGGCCCGGCAGGCAGAAACGCTTTCCGGACTGTTCCGGCAGGCCGCCGCGTCATGCTGAAGCGTCTGTTCGCCATGGTGCCGGCGCCGATCCGGGCGGCGGCGGTCTATGCCATCGGCATCGGCTGGATAAAAGGCGTCTCGCTGCTGCTCCTGCCACTGCTGACGCGCCTGATGCAGCCGGCCGATTTCGGCAAACTCGAGCTGCTGTCGAGTGCCGCCGAGGTGGGCGGGCTGATCGTCGGGGCCGGCCTCGTGGACACGCTGTTCCGGTTCGCCGCCGGGTCTGGCGAAAAGGGCCGCCGGGCCGCCGCCGATGTTCTGGGCCTTGCGGTTGCCATCACGGTGGCCGGACTGTTTGTCCTGCTTCCGCTGTGCGGGGTGCTCTCCCGGCTGGTGCCTATCCCGACATCCCCGCTGGAGGTGTCGTTTCTGATCGCCGCCATCTGCATGGAGGGGCTCATCGGCGTGCCGCTCGGCTGGCTGCGCATGCAGGGGCGGGCCTTCTCCCATGTCTGGGTGACCGCGGTGCGTGTCACCGTGCAGGCGTCGCTGGTCGCCGCGCTTGTGCTGGAGGGGCACGGCGTGACCGGCGTCCTCCTCGCGGGAGCCATCGTGGCATGTTCCATGGCCGCGGGCCTGGCGGGATGGCAGACGAGGTCCTCCGGCATCGGCATCCATCCCCGCGCCTGGGGCCGGCTTCTCGGCTATGGCGTGCCGCTGGTCGCGGGAGGGCTGGCCTGCTTCATCCTCGGTTCCGCGGACCGCTGGCTGCTGGCCCCGAGCGTCGCCGCCGCGCAGCTTGGGATATACGGGCTGGCCTGCAAGTTTGCGGCAATCGCCGCGCTGCTGACGCAGCCGTTCGAGCTGTGGTGGTATCCCCGCCGCATGCAGGTTCTCGGCGGCGAGGACGGACTGCGCCGGAGCGCGCGCACCGTGGACGCGCTGATGGCCTTTGCGATGCTTGCCGCCGTGGCCACCTCGGTCGCCGCTCCGGAGATGGTGCGGCTGCTCACCCCTCCGGCCTATCACGGCGCCGCGGCCCTGGTTCCCTGGCTCGTGCTCGCGTTCTGCTTCCAGCAAATGAGCAGCCTGGTCAGTGTCGGCTGCTACACCGGACGCACCGGGGCACAGCCGATGGCCATCAACCTCGCCGCGGCCGCGGTTGCCATCATCGGCTACCTCGCCATGATCCCCCATTGGGGCGTGCCGGGGGCGGTGGCCGCGACCGTCATCGCCCAGGGCGTCCGGTTTGCGCTGTTCGCCGTCCTCTCCCGCCGCCGCGCGCCGCTGCCGCACAGGGTCGGTGCCCTGGCGGCCGTCGCCGTGATGGCGGGGGCGGCGGCCGCCATCCCGTGGCTGTTCCATGACCCGGCGGCCCGCATGGCGGTGGGTGCCGCGGGGCTTGCCGCCGTAGCCGCGGCCGCCTTCGCGGCGGGGCTGGCGGGCAGCGTCTGGCCGCGCCGCGCCGTCTGGCAGGCAGCCTGAAATCCCGCGCCGCGGACCGCATCAAGCCGGCGGTCCGCGGCGCGGCAAGCAAAAATGTTGTCGCGGCGGCGGCCATCGCCTATCCTTTCGGCCGTGCGGGCTTTCCTGCGGAGCCGCGGCAACACTGGAGTAAGCAATTGACCGAGAAGACAGCGGCAGTGGCGGACGGCTGCATGCGTCCGCTTGGCGGGCTCTGCGGCATGGCCGTCCTGCTGGTCATCGCCGGGCATGCCGGCGGAACCGCCGGCGCCCCCCCGATAACGGCCATGCTGGCGCCGTTGGGCGATCTGGGCGCCAAGTTCCTGATGGTCGTGGTCAGTTACATGATCACATGGCGCCTTGCCGCCGACATCAGGGACGGGCGCGGGTCGCGCGCGCTGGTTGCCGGGCGCTTTTGCGTGCGCGCGGCAGCCCGCATCTTTCCGCCGTGTGCCGCGTATCTGCTTGCGCTGGCCGCGGCGGTCGGCGCTGGCCTCCTCTGGATACCGTCGGCCGATTTCGCCGCCGCGGCATCGGTCACGGCAAATTCCGAGGAATCGCTGCCCTGGGCCATGGACCACCTGTGGGCATTCGCGGCGCTGATCCAGTTCTGCGCGGTCTGGCCGCCAGTGCTGGCGCTGGTTGGGCTGAGGTGGGGGCGGTGGCTGGCCGCCGCCTGTTTCCTTTGCGCGCATGCCGCCCTGACCGCGTTCTGGTTCATGGCGGACCCCAGTCCGATCGCAATGAAGCATCAGATTGCCGCCACCGCGGTTGCGTTCGCGTCCGGCAGCTTCGCCGCCATGGCGGCGTCCGACCCAAGATGGGCACGCGGTCTGGCAATGCTCACCGGTCCGCGCCCAGCCGTGGCCTGGCTCCTGGCCGCCTTCGCCATCCCGTTTGCCGCCTACCATTGCTCGCCCGCGCTGTTCTACACCGCGGGCCAGAGCGCGATGGCGGTCTGCGGCGCGCTCTGCGCCGCGGGTTGCGCCATGCACCCGCGCGGGCCGCTTGCCAGGCTGGCTGGCAGCCGCTTCTTCGCCGCCCACGGCGCGGCCGCCTGTTCGCTGTTCCTGTGGCAACAGCCGTTTCTGGACACCATGGAGATCCACTGGTTCTCGCGCTTTCCCGGCAATCTCGCCATGGCGTATGCCACGGCCGCCGCTGGCTTTTTCCTGGTGGAGCGTCCCGTCCGGCGGCTTGTGCTGCTCATCCTTCCGACGGGCTACGCCGCCGCCGGCGGCGCCCGGTTTGAGGCGGCCTGGGTATCGCTCCTTTGCCTTGCGGTGGCCTATGTGGGGTCGGTCCGGGGGGAGGATCCTACTGTTTTCTTTGTTGCCACACTCGTGCCCATCGGCCTGATTGCAGGCGTCAAGTTCCTGCTCAACCCCGCCATTCCCGTCATGGTGTTCATCTGCCTGTCGGTGTTCCGCCTCCCCGAGGCGGTTCCCTTTCTCGGGCACTTCAGGCTGCCGAACCTGTTCGCCATGCTGGCCATCGCCTCATTCGCCCTGAATGTCGGGGTAATCAGGAACGTGCGGACATGGTGGTCGAGGGAGCTCACGCTGCTCCTGCTGTTTTTCCTCCATGTCACGCTCTGCATGGTCATGGCAACCGATCACCCGGGCTCATTCGACTACTGGAGCAGCACGTTCGTCAAGATAGCGGTCATGACCTTTGCCGCCGTGTGGCTGACGCGCCAGCCCGCTGACTTTGCAAGACTTAACCGCTGGGTGGTTCTCTCCGGCATGGTGGTCGCCGCAGTGGCGCTGAGCAACCGGATCCAGGGGATCGAGCTGGTAGAGGGCACCAGGGTGACGATCGGGCGGTCCGTCCACTCCACTCTCGGCGACCCGAACGATCTGTCCCTGGTTCTCCTGTTCCCGCTCGCGTTCGCATGCGGGCAGGCATTCACCAGGGGGCTGGCCATCATCGACCGCCTGATCGGAATGGTGGCGATACCCGCCGTGCTCGCGGCGATCATCGCCACGCAGAGCCGGGGTGGACTGTTTGGCGTCATGGCGGTCATGGGCACCATGTTCTATCGGCGGTCCAGGTCAAAGACCCTGCTGATTGTGCTCGGCGTCCTTGGTTCCATGGCGCTGTTTGCCATGGCAGGCATTTCGGACCGCAGCTCCGGCGGCGCGGCGGAATCCGGCATCGACGCGTCGTCGCAGGGGCGCCTCGATGCATGGAAGGCCGCGTTCCACATGGCGCTCGACCACCCGCTGGACGGCGTCGGTCTCAATTGTTTCCTGCAGAACTACTATGCCTATATCCAGACATGGGGTGGCCATGTGCACGCGGTCCATTCGACCTGGTTCGCCGTGCTTGCCGAAACCGGCTTCGTCGGAATTGGCCTTTTCGTCACCATTGTTGTCATCGCCGTCAGAATGGCGATCAGGACATCCAACGCGCTGGACCGCAGTCCCGGATCGCCTGCCGTGATGCGCGCGACAGGGCAGGCGATCGTGGCCGGGCTTGCCGGGTTTTGTGTATCCGGAACCTTCCTGACGCAGGGCTTCACCTGGTTCATCTACATTCAGGTTGCCCTGGTTCTTGCGTTTGCGCGCTGGGCTGCCCTGGCCGGCTACGTCCGGGCGCCAGCCAAAGGTGCCGTCTCCGCCGTCGGCAGGGCTGCGCTGGCCAGATGAAAGTCGGCGGCACGCATCCGCGTGGGCGGCACATGCCGCCGATGCGTGCGGCTGGTCCGGAGTGAGACGCGGGACAGGTCGCTTCCGTGGCAAGCTGCCATCGGCCGCTTCAGGCGGAGGGGCGTGTCCCCATGGCAGCCCTGGCGAGGAGCGCATCGTAGCTCCGCAGGTAATCCTCCATGGCGAGGTGTCGTTCAGCGAACACCCTCGCCCCATCGCGAAGCTGGCCGTCGAGCCAGGGGCCATCGAGCAGGCCCAGCACCTTTCCGGCAAGGACGTCCGGATCAAAGCCAGGGGACAGCAGGCCGTTGACCCCATCACGGACGAAGTCCCGGACCGGGGCGACGTCGTTGCACACCACCGGGGTGCCGCAGGCGAGGGCTTCCCTCAGCGACCAGGAGAGAACGAACGGATAGGTGAGGTAGACATGGGCGTCAGAGCGCTGGAACAGCCGGAGGTGATCCCCGCCGTCAAGCCTGCCGACAAAGTGCAGGCGCTCCCCGTCGAGCTTGCCGCGGACCTCGTTCAGGAAGTGGTCCTTCCACGTGCCGCTGGCCAGCTTCGGTCCGTAACCGCGTTCCGTCCCGCCCACGACGACCACCCGAAGGTCGGGGCGTTCCCGCATCAGGCGTGGAAGCGACCGCATGAATACGTGAAAGCCGCGGTAAGGCTCGAGCGTCCGCGACAGGAAGGTAACAACCTCTTTCTCCGGGCGGAACACCAGATCCCCAAGGC
>Ga0302319_10012729_pt1 | contig 15827 bp, 15 predicted proteins | sample Bog_T0_2_FD_203319 | JGI IMG/M metagenome (GOLD analysis project Ga0302319, IMG submission 203319) | Peat permafrost microbial communities from Stordalen Mire near Abisko, Sweden - Bog_T0_2 | ecosystem: Environmental > Terrestrial > Soil > Wetlands > Peat | place: Sweden: Abisko, Stordalen Mire...
CGCACACGAGTACATGGTCGACAACGGCGCCTACCCGTCGACGCTGGGCTACAAGGGATTCCCAAAGTCGTGCTGCACGTCGCTCAACGAGGTCATCTGCCACGGAATCCCTGATACGACGGTGGTCGCCGACGGCGACATCGTCAACATCGACGTCACCGCTTACATCGACGGCGTGCACGGCGATACCAACGCGACTTTCCTGGCCGGCGACGTCTCGGAGGAGCATCGGCAGCTCGTCGAGCGGACCCGGGAGGCGACGATGCGAGCGATCAACGCCGTCAAACCCGGGCGCGCATTGTCGGTGGTCGGCCGCGTCATCGAGTCGTATGCGAACCGGTTCGGTTACAACGTGGTTCGCGACTTCACCGGTCACGGCATCGGGACCACCTTTCACAACGGTTTGGTCGTCCTGCACTACGACCAGCCCTCTGTCACGACAGTGATGCAGCCGGGAATGACGTTCACCATCGAACCGATGATCAACCTCGGCTCCCTGGACTACGAGATCTGGGACGACGGGTGGACGGTGGTCACCCGGGATCGCAAGTGGACTGCGCAATTCGAGCACACCCTGCTGGTCACCGAGACCGGCGTCGAGATCCTCACATTGCCGTGAGTCTCGTGGCGCGAGCAGACACAAAAGCCCCGTTTTCGGGCCGAAAACGGGGGCTTTTGTGTCTGCTCGCCGCAAAGGGGTGAGCGGGGCTCTGCTGGTCGCGGGCACCAGCTCCGACGCGGGGAAGTCCACGGTGGTGGCCGGCCTGTGCCGACTGTTGGCACGCAGCGGGGTCCGGGTTGCGCCGTTCAAGGCGCAGAACATGTCCAACAACTCCGTGGTCACTGTCGAAGGTGGCGAGATCGGCCGCGCCCAGGCAGTCCAGGCCAGGGCGGCCGGGTTGGAGCCCAGCGTGCGGTTCAATCCGATCCTGCTCAAACCGGGCAGTGACCGCACGTCGCAGCTGGTGGTTCGCGGGCAGGTCGCCGAATCGGTGACTGCGGCGTGGTATGTGGAGCATCGCGATCAGCTCGCCGCCATCGTCTCCGAAGAACTGGCTGGCTTACGTGCTGAATTCGATGCGGTGATCTGTGAGGGCGCCGGCTCGCCAGCCGAAATAAATCTGCGTGCAACGGATTTGGCCAACATGGGATTGGCCAGGGCGGCGAACCTGCCGGTGGTGTTGGTCGGCGACATCGACCGCGGCGGCCTATTGGCTCACCTCTTCGGGACGGTCGCGGTGCTCGAGTCCGACGACCAGGCCCTCATTGCCGGCTTCATCGTCAACAAATTCCGGGGCGATCCCGCGCTGCTGGAGCCCGGGCTGCAGCAGCTACTGGCGATGACCGGCCGCCCAACCTATGGGGTGCTGCCCTATGCCGACCAGCTCTGGCTGGACGCTGAAGATTCGTTGTCGGCCTTTGCGCGCCGTGTCATCGGCACGCCGGAACCACCGCGTGGCGAGGACTGGCTGCGGGTGGGTGCGGTGCGGCTGCCCCGGATTTCCAACTCCACCGATGTCGAGGCCTTGGCCTGCGAGCCCGGCGTGCTGGTGCGCTGGGTCAGCGATCCTGCAGATTTGGCCGACGCCGACTTGGTGGTGCTCCCGGGCACCAAGGCCACCGTCGCTGACTTGGCGTGGCTGCGGGACCGCGGCCTGGCCGGCGCGATCGCCGATCACGCCCGCAGCGGCAAGCCGGTGCTGGGCATCTGCGGGGGATTTCAGATGCTCTGCCGGTGCATCGACGACACCGTCGAATCCGGTGCCGGGGCGGTCGACGGGCTGGGGTTGCTGGACGCCGACATCGTCTTTTCTGCCGACAAGGTCCTGCGCCGCTGGATGACGCCGCTGAGCGGGTATGAAATCCATCATGGCCGGCTCGTCCGGTGTGCCGAGGCCAGCTGGTTCGATACCGGCTCCGGGAACTCCGAGCACTCCGAGCCGCAGGGCATCTTGCGAGGCGCGGTTTTCGGGACGCACTGGCACGGTCTGCTCGACAACGACGACTTCCGTCGCGCGTGGCTCACCCTTGTCGCCGGCGCGGCCGGCCGCCGCGGATTCGTGGTCGCCGACGACGTCAACGTCGCCGCGCGGCGGGATGCCCATTTGGACCTGATCGCTGAGATGCTGGCGGCACACCTCGACGTCGACGCCGTGCTGAGCCTGTTGGACGGTGGGCCGGTTCAGCGACCGCACGTCGCGATCGGGCTGCGAGAACCCGCAAAAACTGCACGCACTCAGACCGACCGGTTGTAGCGTGCATAAGTGCCCACGATGATGACCACGCTCGACGGGTTTCCGGTCTCGGTGAGCGTAACTGGTCCGGACAAAGGCATTGTCGTCGTCATTTTGGGTGACGAGGACCGTGCGCCCGCCGCGTATGACGTGGCGTGTGAGCGCCTCCACACCGCTTCGCTTCGAACCGTCGTCATCGGCATCGAGCCGGGGCTGACCGCAAAGTCGGTGGTCGGCATCCTGGACGTGCTGGGGATCAATTGGGCGGTAGTGGTCGGCGACCGCGCCGGCGGCGAGCTCGCCTGGGAGCTGGCGGCGACCAGGCTGGGCCGGTTTGTCGGTCTGGTGGTCATCGACCGCGGACATCCGCGGGTGGCCGACCTCAACGGTGTGGTCCGCGACGACCACTGTCCACCGGTGGAGATCGGCACCACCGTGCTGGTCAGCTCCCCGGCCGCGCGGGCCGTGGCCGGCGACAGTCAGCGGTTCGTTTACGCGGATTACCGGATTGTCGACCTCGGACGCCGCAATACGCAGGAATCGACCGCGCAGTTGACCGCCGAGATCGTCATGCGTACCAGTAGCTGGTAGACCGCCCGCCCTGGTTGACTAACGGTCGTGACTTCTCCGGCGTTGTCGTGGACCGAGCTGCAACGGCTGGAGGCGGCCGGCGATGTGGATACCGTGATCGTCGCCTTCACCGACATGCAGGGACGGCTGGCGGGCAAGCGGGTGTCGGCCGCGATGTTCGTCGATGAAGTCGCCGCACACGGCGCTGAATGCTGCGCCTATCTGCTGGCCGTCGACGTCGAGATGAACACCGTGTCCGGTTATGCCATGTCGAGCTGGGACACCGGTTATGGCGACATGGTGATGACGCCGGACCTGTCCACGCTGCGGCTCGTTCCCTGGCTGCCGGCCACCGCGCTGGTGATAGCCGATCTGGGCTGGGCCGACGGGAGCGCGGTCGCCGTCTCGCCCCGCGCCATCCTGCGCCGCCAGCTCGACCGGCTGGGCGAACGCGGACTGGTCGCTGATGTCGCCACCGAGCTGGAGTTCATCGTGTTCGACGAGCCGTATCGGCAGGCGTGGGCCAGTGGCTACCGCGGGCTGACCCCGGCCAGCGACTACAACATCGACTACGCGATATTGGCGTCGTCGCGGATGGAGCCGCTGCTGCGCGATATCCGGCTGGGTATGCAGGGTGCGGGCCTGCGGTTCGAGGCGGTCAAGGGCGAGTGCAACACCGGCCAGCAGGAGATCGGGTTCCGTTACGACGAGGCGCTGGTCACCTGTGACAATCACGCCATCTACAAGAATGGCGCCAAGGAAATCGCGGATCAGCACGGCAAGAGCCTCACCTTCATGGCGAAATACGATGAACGCGAAGGCAACAGCTGCCACATCCACATCTCACTGCGGGCTGTTGACGGGACTGAACACGGTACGGCGGTGTTCGACGACGGCAGCGGGCCGCACCGCATGTCGCCGACATTTCGCAGCTTTGTCGCCGGCCAGCTGGCGACGCTACGCGAGCTGGCGTTGTTTTATGCCCCGAACATCAACTCCTACAAGCGATTCGCCGACGGCAGCTTCGCGCCCACGGCGGTGGCCTGGGGGCTGGACAACCGCACCTGCGCGCTGCGGGTGGTCGGCCACGGCCGCAACATCCGGCTTGAATGCCGGGTTCCCGGCGGCGATGTCAACCAGTATCTGGCGGTAGCGGCCTTGATCGCGGGAGGGCTGTACGGTATCGAGCGGGGGCTGCAACCCCCCGAGCCTTATGACGGCAATGCGTACGAAGCCTCTGATGTGCAACGGCTACCCACCACCTTGGCGGAGGCGGCCGCGCTGTTCGGGGCCTCGGAACTGGCGCGGGAGGCGTTCGGCGACGACGTTGTCGCGCACTACCTGAACAACGCCCGCGTCGAGTTGGCGGCATTCAACGCGGCCGTTACGGATTGGGAGAGGAAACGCGGCTTTGAGCGCCTCTAGAGCGAGACGGCCGGTCGTTGGTCTGACCGCCTATCTGGAGCAGATACAAACCGGGATTTGGGACGTCCCGGCGAGTTATCTGCCCGCGGATTACTTCGAGGGCGTGACGATGGCCGGCGGTGTCGCGGTGCTGCTGCCGCCCCAGCCGGTGGATCCCGACGTCGTCAATTCTGTTCTCGACAGCCTGGACGCCCTCGTGATCACCGGCGGTTATGACCTGGATCCCATCGCCTACGGCCAGCAACCGCATCCGACGACCGACCAGCCTCGCACTGCCCGCGACAGCTGGGAGTTCGCGCTGTTGCAAGGCGCGCTGGCACGCGGGCTGCCCGTGCTGGGTATTTGTCGCGGCGCGCAGGTGCTCAACGTTGCATTCGGCGGCACGCTGCACCAGCACCTGCCCGAGGTCCTCGGCCACAACGGCCATCGTGCGGGCAACGGGGTGTTCACCAGGTTGCCGGTGCGCACCGTGGCGGGAACCCGGCTGGCCGCGCTGGTTGGGGAGTCCGCTGAAGCGCCGTGCTACCACCATCAGGCTATCGACAAGGTCGGTGCGGGCCTGGTGGTCAGCGCGTGGGATCCCGACGGGGTCGTCGAGGCGGTGGAGCTAGCGGGGGACGGGTTCGTGCTTGCGGTGCAGTGGCATCCGGAGAAGTCCCTGGACGATCTGCGGTTGTTCACCGCGATCGTCGACGCCGCATGGGCCTACGCCGGCCGATGAGCACGATGCAGCTGATCAACCCCGCGACCGAGGAAGTGCTGCGCTCGGTCGACCACACCGACGCCGCCGCGGTCGACGACGCGGTGCAGCGTGCGCGGGCGGCTCAGCGGCGCTGGGCACGGCTGCCGCCGGTCGAACGCGCCGCCGGTCTGCGGGCATTCGCGGCCGCCGTCGACGCCCACATCGACGAACTGGCCGCGCTCGAGGTGACCAATTCGGGGCACCCCATCGCGTCGGCGGAGTGGGAAGCCGGCCATGTTCGTGACGTGTTGGCGTTCTATGCGGGTGCCCCGGAACGGCTTTCCGGCAAGCAGATTCCCGTCGCCGGCGGCCTGGACATCACGTTCAACGAGCCGCTGGGCGTGGTCGGCGTAATCACGCCCTGGAACTTTCCGATGACGATCGCCTCCTGGGGCATCGCGCCTGCCCTGGCCGCCGGCAACGCCGTGCTGGTCAAGCCCGCGGAATGGACACCGCTGACCACGATGCGGCTCGGTGAGCTGGCCGTCGAGGCCGGGCTGGACCCAGACCTGCTGCAGGTGCTGCCCGGGCAGGGCACGGTGGTCGGGGCGCGGTTCGTCACCCACCCAGACGTTCGCAAAATCGTCTTCACCGGGTCCACCGAAGTCGGCAAGTCGGTGCTGGCAGGCGCGGCGGCCCAGGTCAAGCGGGTGACGCTGGAACTGGGCGGCAAAAGCGCCAACATCATCTTCGACGATTGCGACCTGGAGCGCGCGGCAGCGACCGCACCCAACGGGGTGTTCGACAATGCCGGGCAGGACTGCTGCGCGCGCAGCCGGATCCTGGTGCAGCGCAACGTTTACGACAGGTTCATGGAGCTGTTCGAGCCGGCGGTGCGCAGCGTCGTCGTCGGGGACCCCGGATCGCGTGACACCGAGATGGGCCCACTGATATCCGCCGCGCATCGCGACAAGGTGGCCTCCTACGTCCCCGACGATGCGCCGGTCGCATTCCGCGGCACCGCGCCGGCCGGTCGCGGATTCTGGTTTCCACCAACGGTTCTCACCCCGAGACGCGCCGACCGGACCGTCACCGAGGAGATCTTCGGCCCAGTGGTCACCGTGCTGGTGTTCGACGATGAGCACGATGCCGTCACGCTGGCCAACGACACCGCCTATGGGCTATCCGGATCGATTTGGACCGACAACCTGTCTCGCGCGCTGCGCGTATCGAGGGCGGTCGAATCCGGCAACCTCTCGGTTAATTCGCATTCCTCGGTGCGCTACAGCACGCCCTTCGGCGGCTTCAAGCAGTCTGGGCTGGGTCGTGAGCTCGGCCCCGACGCGCCGCTGCATTTCACCGATCCCAAGAACGTGTTCATCGCGATCAAAGAGGAGGGCTAGTGGCTCCGTTCGATCTCACCCGACGGTTGTCCGGCCGGGTGGCGGTCATCACCGGTGGCGGCAGCGGCATCGGCCTGGCCGCAGGTCGCCGCATGCACGCCGAGGGTGCCACCGTCGTCGTCGGCGACATCGACGGCCACGCCGGCGCGGCGGCGGCGGACGAGCTATCGGGTTTGTTTGTGCCAGTCGATGTTTCCGACGAGAGTGCTGTCAACGCGTTGTTCGACATCGCGGCCACAACCTACGGCTCGGTCGACATCGCGTTCAACAATGCCGGCATCTCGCCACCTGATGACGACCTGATCGAAAACACCGAGCTCCCCGCGTGGCAGCGCGTCCAAGACGTCAACTTGAAATCGGTGTACCTGTGCTGCCGGGCGGCGTTGCGGCACATGGTCCCCGCTGGAAAGGGATCGATCATCAACACCGCATCCTTTGTCGCGGTGCTGGGTTCGGCGACCTCGCAGATCTCCTACACCGCATCCAAAGGCGGCGTGCTGGCCATGTCAAGGGAGCTGGGAGTGCAATTCGCCCGGCAAGGCATTCGGGTCAACGCGCTGTGCCCCGGGCCGGTCAACACCCCGCTGCTGCAAGAGCTTTTCGCCAAAGACCCGGAGCGCGCGGCCCGGCGTCTGGTGCACGTGCCGCTGGGACGCTTTGCCGAGCCGGACGAAATCGCCTCCGCCGTAGCATTTTTAGCCAGCGACGACGCCTCGTTCATCACGGCGTCCACGTTCCTGGTGGACGGCGGCATCAGCTCGGCCTACGTCACTCCGCTCTGAACGTGATCAACGGAATTGCCATTTCGGCCGGTGTAGCCGCGCCATGAAAACCTATCAGGTGAGCCGTTTCCTGGGGCTCGTGGCCGGTCGCCAGCACCGCGAAGTCGCCGTTGCAGATGACAACAACATCGCCGATTCGGGGCAGGTTCCGTGGGATCACCGGCCCGAACATTCCCGTGGCCACCGCCTCGGCGCGGGCATAGACCTGCGCCCGGCCGTCCATCACTTCGTGCCAGGTGGCCAGCACATCGTCTGTCGCGCCGGGCTCGGTGTGCAGGTAGCGCACCCGTGGCTCGCCGGCGACCACCCGTATCCCCGCGGCGAGCCGGGGGTCGGTGTCGATGTCGATGCGCGCGTACTCGGGAACGTTGAGGCCGCCGTGGTCGGCGGTCACCAGTAGCGCCGCATTCGGGGGCAGCGCCTCGACGATGCGGGTCAGTAGCGCATCGACTCGGGCCGCGGCCTCGTGCCACTGGGTCGAACCGATGCCGAACAGATGGGCCGCGGTGTCCAGATCGGCGGTGTAGCCGTAGACCAGGCCCGGCGCGGCGTGCAGTTCGTCGGCCATCCGCTGGGCGTAGTCGTCACCCGTGCGGGTCGGGCAAAACTGTGCGCCCCGGTATGCGGCGTCGGTCAGTCCGCTGCCGATGAACCACTCCGGGAGTACGGCGCGCACATCGATGCCGGCTTGCCGCAGGCGCTCGAACCAGGTTGGCAGCGGCTGCCATTGGTTGGGGGACGGGTCGTCGCGCCACCGGATGTGGTTGAGCACCCGGTCGGTGCCGGGGACGTTGAGTGTGAAGCCCAGGATGCCGTGCTCGCCGGGCTGCGCGCCCGTTCCCAGCGATACCAGGCTGCTCGGCGTGGTCGACGGGAACGTGCAGGCCAGCTGATCCAGCCAGCCCGGCCGACCCAGTTGGTTGCCGCCCAGAACCGACGCCAGCAGCGGCGCGTCGCTCGCCAAGTCCGGTAGCAGGTGCCAGCCCATCCCGTCGACCAGCACCACCGCGATGCGATCGACGTGCCCAATCCGATCCACCAGGGCCAACCTGTCAATCGCGCCCGGCACCCCGAGCAGGGCCGCCGCCGCCGGCAGCACATCGCAGATCGAACCGGGCAGATGGTCGGCCACGCGGTCAGTTTGGCACGAATTCAGACGCGCGCCAGTCGCTGGCTGGTCACGCGAAGCTGGCGGTCGGTGCTCTCGGCCAGCGCGCGCACTTGCTCCGGCTGTAGCCGCCCGCACAGGCGGCCCCAGTGCACCGCGACCTCGTCGCCGACGGCGACATCGGGCACCGCGCTGTACCCGTCGGCCCAGACCTCGAGCGGGCGCACCGAGGGTTCGGACAGCGTCAGCCCTTGGCCATCCCAGCAAAGCCGCCGGCACAGCACCTCGATATTGCCGCCGGTACGGGAAGTCACTGTTCCCCAGGTGATTCGGCAATTATCGAGCACACCCATCGGATGTTCGTCCATGCTACCGTTTCTCAGGCCCAGGAATCGGGTCCACGGATAGACGCCGAACACGTGAAAGCAGTGATTGCCGGCCGCCTCGGATGTCAGGTCCGGAGTCAGATGCGACCAATAGCGGCCCGCTTGCGGTCCGAGGATGGCCAGCAGCGCGTTGAAGAGTTCGCCCGGCTCGAGGCCGGCGCCAACACCACCGCCGAGCCAATAGGATTCGACCAGCCGGTAATCCAGCGGGTCGGCGATACCGGTCAAGTCGGACAGCACCCGCAAGTACGGCCAGGCCCCGGAAAACTTTGTCGCCGCAGTACGCACGTCGTCGACCGAGCCGTCACGCAAGGTCGCACCCAGCGGTGGACCGCAATAACCCAAGGCGTTGGGCGCATAGGCGTAGCGGGCGAACATCTCGGCGCCGCGAGCGTCGACCAACTGCTCACACCCGCCCGGACTGCCCTACGAGCTTGATGGCATCGCGGTGCATGCGGCCGAAGTTGTAGTACGCCGCACACGCCCCCTCCGGGGACACCATGCACGTCCCGATCGGGGTCTCCGGCGTGCATGCGGTGCCGAAAACCTTGCATTCCCAGGGTTTGAGCACGCCTTTGAGCACCTCACCGCACTGGCAGGCCTTCGGGTCGGCGACCCGAACACCTGGCATTGTGAACCGCAGCTCGGCATCGAGCTCCGCGAAATCGTCGTGCAAGCGCAACGCACTTTGCGAGATGAACCCGAGTCCCCGCCATTCGAAGTGCGGACGTAACGCGAACACTTTGGCCATCAACGCCAGCGCCGCGGGGTTTCCTTCTTCGGGCACCACTCGTTTGTACTGGTTCTCCACCTCGCATCGGCCCTCGCGGATCTGGCGCAGCAGCATCGCAACCGAAGCCAAGATGTCCAGAGGCTCGAATCCCGCTACCACCAAAGGCTTTCCGTACACTTCCGGCACGAATCGGTATGGCCGGTTACCCACCACGGCCGACACGTGCCCGGGCCCGATGAATCCGGACAGCCGCAGGTCCGGCGACTCGAGGATGGCTTTGATCGGTGGAACGATCGTGACGTGGTTGCAGAACACACTGAAATTGGGCAGCCCCAGATCACGAGCCCGTACCAGCGTGACTGCGGTCGACGGCGCCGTGGTCTCGAAACCGATGGCGAAGAACACCACGTGTTTGTCGGGGTTGTCGATCGCGATCTTGAGGGCGTCCAAGGGCGAGTACACGAAGCGCACGTCGGCGCCGCGGGCCTTGGCGTCCAGCAGGCTGCCGGCGGACCCAGGCACCCGCATCATGTCGCCGAAGCAGGTGAAGATCACGTCGGGTTGACCGGCCAACCACATCGCATCATCGATTCGGCCCATCGGGATCACGCAGACCGGACAGCCCGGGCCGTGTACGAGTTCGACGTTGTCCGGCAGCAGGTGTTCGATGCCGTGCCGGTAGATGGTGTGAGTGTGCCCGCCACACACCTCCATGAACTTGAAGTGGTCGGGCGCTGCCCCGGCCAGATGCTCGATGGCAACCAAGAGTTTGCGGGCCGCCGCCGGGTCACGGAATTCGTCAACGAATTTCATTTCGGTCTCCCTTCAAACAATCGCCGACGAGTCGAAAGCTTCGATTTCGGTGGTGTAGGCCTCGCCGAGCTTTTTGATCGCGGCCAGGGTGAGCAGCGCTTCGGTCTCGTCGATCTTGGCCATCGCGAACCCGACGTGAACCAATACCCAGTCGTCGGGCTCGGGCATGTCGTCTTCCAGCAACCGCACGCTGATCGTGCGCTGCACACCGCTGACGTCGACCTTCGCCAAATAGTTCGCCGGATCGGTGATCTCAACGATTCGACCCGGAATCCCAAGGCACATCTGAAGCCCCTTCCCTAACAGATTCGCGGTAGCGGGTCCCCGACAAGCATGTCGACGATCCGCGTCCCGCCGAATCCGGTTCGCAGCACCACCGTTTCGGCCGGTTCGCTGACGATCTCCCCAACCTCGGCCGCCTCGGCGCCCAGCGGATGCGACCGCAACGCGGCCAGCCCGGCCTCGGCCTCCTCCGGCGCGACCACGGCGACCAACTTGCCCTCGTTGGCGACGTAGAGGGGATCGATGCCGAGCAACTCGCAGGCGCCATTCACCATGGGGTGCAGCGGTAGTCGTTCCTCGTCGAGGACCACGCCAAGTCCGCAGGCTTGTGCGAGTTCGTTGCACACGGTGCCCACGCCGCCCCGGGTCGCGTCTCGCAGCCACCTGGTGGACGGCGCGGCCGCCATCAGCAGTTCGACCAGCGGGCTGATCGACGCGGTGTCGGAACTGATGTCGGCCTCGATGGCGAGGTCGCCCCGGGCCAGCATGACCGCCATGCCGTGATCGCCCATCGACCCCGATAACAGCACTTTGTCACCGCTGCGTACCGATTCCGCCGCCAGTCGCCGTCCCGCGGGAATGAGACCGGTTCCGGTCGTGGTGATGAATACTCCATCGGCTGCGCCTCGAGGAACCACCTTGGTGTCGCCGGTGACGATCTGCACCCCCGCGTTGGCGGCCGCGGCCGCCATGTCGGCGACGATCTCTTTCAATTCAGTGATGGGGAACCCTTCTTCGAGTACGAATGCCGCCGAAATCCACGATGGCACGGCCCCGGCCATCGCCAAGTCGTTGCAAGTGCCGTGAACGGCGAGTTCGCCGATGGAGCCACCGGGAAAGCGCCTTGGTTGCACCACAAAAGAATCGGTGGACATCGCGATGCGCTCGCCACTGGGCAAGGTGAGCACAGCGCCATCGCCGAGGGACTCCAGCGTCGGGTTGCGGAACGCTTCTACGAACACCGCGTCCACCAGCGCCGCCGAGGCTTTTCCGCCCGCTCCGTGCGCCAGCGTCACGTGGTCGTCGAGCAACCGGGGGCGGCGCCTGCGGAACGATTCGATCCGCTCGATCACCTCACCCTCGGCGAACCGCGGCCCCGACGAAAGGTATTCGCCTGCTGATTGGCTCATGCGGCCCCCAAACCTTGATCGCCGGAACGTAGCTGGGTTGCCACCCAGAGCTGATAGCCGAGCAGCGCTTGCGATTCCTGAATCCGGTGCACGCTTTGCGAACGAACGACGAAGCATACGTCCACATCTGGGTTGTTCAGGAACGCCCCGCCGTCGTATCCGGCGAAACCGACCGTGTAGAGGCCGCGCCGGCGCGCCTCGGCCAGCGCGGCCAGCAGGTTGGGTGAATTGCCGCTGGTCGACATGGCGATGGCGATGTCTCCGGCCTTCGCGCGGGCGATCAACTGGCGGGCGAACACCACCTCGAACCCCACGTCGTTGCCCAGCGCGGTGATGATCGCCTGATCGGCGGTCAACGACCAGGCCGGCAGGGATTTTCCGGGCCTGCCGATCGGCGGACGGGCGAACAGCCTCGCCAGGGTCGCGGAATCGGTACAGCTGCCGCCGTTTCCGAAGGTGAACATCCGTCCGCCGGCGGCGAAACGGCGGGCCATCTCGTTGGCGGCCCGGTCCAGCGGTTCGGCGTTGGCTTCCAGGGTGGCGTGCCGCAGCGCCAGGCTCTCGGCCGCTTTTTCCTGCGCCGACGCGGCCAGGTCGGCGAGCAGCGACCTGGGATCGTCTTCCTGCGCATCGATGAACGGATACAAGAAGTTGGTGGGTTCGTCGCTCATCAGGTGTCCTCGATCCCGGCCGTGCCGGCATCTTCGTCGTCGACCCGGCTGATCGCCGTGCCGGCGTGCACCAGAACCAACTCACCGGCGGCGACAGGGTCGACAAGCGTCGTCACCACGTCCTCGATACCGCGCGCGGTGCGCACCGGGGCCACACCGTCAGCTGAGGTCGCCACTACCTCGCCCAGCCGGCCTTCGTCGCTACACGTCACGCACGCCCCTGCTGTTTCGTCGGCGCATACCGGGTCGGGTTTGAGTAGCCCGGAATGCTCGAAACACACGTGGGTCAGCTCCCATAACAGGTGATAGAACAGCACGAATCCACCCGTTGCAGGCACTCTCGGGTCGGCGTCGTCGAGCCACAGCACATGGTCTGCCAAACCGGCCCCCGGTCGTTCACCGCTGCCGATCCAAATCGTGGTGGCGCCCCAGGCCGGGCCTCGCCGCATGACCGAGCGCACGTCGGGATCGTGCGCGCCGGAGACCGCGACCACGATGTCGCCGGGCCGCACCGACACCCGCACCAGATCAACAAGGTCGGGCCCGGTCAGCGCCACTGCCGGCAAGGCGCGTTTCCCCACGATCACCGGATGCACGAACTCGACCGCAATGTGCTGCGCATGCGGTTCCCACGACGGTGCGATGCACCACATGGTGGCACCAGCCGCGAACCGCCTGGCCAACGTGAATGCGGCCGCGGCCAAATCCTCGGCCAGTTCGGCGCCCAGCCCGCGTTCGAGAGCGGAGGGTGCAGCGGCGGCACCAGAGAGAATCGTCACGCGCCAGCCTCCTCTCGCGCAATCAGCATCGAGATCACGGCCTGACCCAGCGCCAGCCCGCCGTCATTGGGCGGCACCGTATGATGGGTGAGCACTTCAAATCCGGCCATTTGCAGTTGCTTACGACATGCGCGCAGCAGGAGTACGTTCTGGAAGACCCCGCCGGTAAGGCCCACCAGTCGCACCGCCCCGGCGACCTGACCGACCACTTCGGCGACCGCCACCGCGACCGCCTGGTGGAACCCGGCCGCCAGCTGTGCAGGTGGCGTACCCGTGTTCAGGCCCGACACCAGCGTCTGCACCATGGAGGCCGGATCGATCACGCCGTTGGGCCGTACCACCAGTCGCAACGGCGCTGCGGTCGGAGCCGACTCGGCCAATGCCTCGAGTTCGATGGCGGCCTGGCCCTCGTAGTCGATGCGGTGCCGCACCCCTAGCAGCGACGCGACCGCGTCGAAGAACCGCCCCATGCTCGAACACCGCACACACCCTATCCCGCTCTCTAACTGCGAGCGGGTCAACCGTAACTCGTCCGGCGTCGCGGCGGCGACCGGAGCCAGATCGGGCGTCCACTCGACGCCGGCCATCCACAACTGCGACAGCGCCATTCGCCACGGGTTGCGCACCGCGGCGTCGCCGCCCGGCAGCGGCACGGGCATCAGATGGCCGGCGCGCACAAAACGGTGGCTGTCGGTCCCGAGCGTGAGAATCTCCCCACCCCAGATCGTCTGATCGCAGCCGTAGCCGGTGCCGTCGAAGGAGACTCCGACGATCGGTTCGCCGATGTGTCCGTGCTCGGCCAGCAGCGAAACCACGTGCGCATGGTGGTGCTGGACGAGATCGAGTGGGCGATCGCCCGCCCGGCGCTCGGCCCAGCTGCGGGTATGATATCCTGGATGTAAATCGGCGGCCAATCGCACTGGCGTGCAACGTATTTCGCTGAGCTGCTGCACCGCGCGTTCGAACGCCAGCATCGTCTCCCAGGTGCCCATGTCGCCGATATGCCCGGACATGTAGGCGCGTGAGCCGTCGGTGAGGCAGAAGGTGTTCTTCAGTTCCCCGCCCACGGCGAGCACGGCCGGGCCGTCCCGCCCGATATCGATGGGTAGCGGTGCAAATCCGCGGGACCGGCGGATCGGCAGTTCCCGGGCCCCTTCCTGGTCCCCGATGACGCGCACCACCGAGTCGTCACACGGCACGTGGATTGGCCGGTCGTGGTCGAGGACTGCGTCGCAGAGAACCGAAAGCCTCTTGGCGGCATCGTCTTCGGTGAAGCAGATGGGTTCGTCGGAACGGTTGGCGCTGGTCAGCACCAGCGTGTCGGGGACCTGTGCGTCGTCGCCGGGGACGGGCGCCAAAAGCAGATGGTGGATCGGGGAGTACGGCAGCATCACGCCGAGCAGCGGACTACCCGGAGCAACGGCGTCGGCGACCGGCGCCCCGGTGCGCCGCCGAAGTAACACGATCGGCCGCGCGGGACTCGACAGCACCGCGGCCTCGGTGGCATCGATGTAGGTGTATCGGCGTGCAACGTCGAGGTCGCGGACCAGCACCGCGAAAGGCTTCGCACCGCGCGCCTTTCGCGTCCGAAGCGCACGGACGGCAGTGTCGTTGTCGGGCGCACACGCCAGGTGGTAACCGCCGATGCCCTTGATCGCGACCACCGCGCCCGCGGCCAGCGCCCGCTGGGTGGCCGCCAGCGCGGTATCTGATCCGGTTACCCTGCCGGTCTGCGAAGAGAACCACAGCGACGGACCGCAATCCGGGCAGGCGATGGGTTGCGCGTGGAACCGGCGATCCGCTGGATCATGGTATTCGGCGGTGCACCGGTCACACATGGCGAATGTCGACATAGTGGTGGCGGGCCGGTCGTACGGCAACTTGCGGATGATGGTGAACCGCGGCCCGCAGTTGGTACAGGTGACGAACGGATGACGGAAGCGGCGGTCCCGCGGATCGAACAGCTCGGCAACACAGTCTTCACACACTGCGACATCGGGTGGGATTGGCGTCTTCGCAACGGTGTTCGTCTTGCTCGCCACAATCCGGAACCCGTGCCCGTGCGTGGTATCGACGGCGATGTGGTCCACGGAGACGGTACTGATGCGCGCGAGCGGCGGAGCCTCGGCACACAGCCGGTGACGGAATTCGTCGACACGCCCGCGTTCTCCCTGCACCTCGAGAAACACTGCGCCCGAATCGTTGCCGACGAACCCGGCGAGACCGAGCTCGCTCGCGATTCGGTGGACGAACGGACGAAAGCCAACCCCCTGGACGACACCGGTCACGGTGAAGTGCTGGCGGACGTCCTCCGACCGGAGCATCAGGGGGGTATCGGTCATGTCAACCGCCCTCCGGGCTGATCGCCGGGTCGATGCGGCCTCTTCCCATCAGTTCCAGACCGGCCATCGCCTCTTCGGCTCCGGCCCGGTCCGTCTTCTCGACGACGAAGCCCATATGAATGATCACCCAGTCACCCGGCGCGAATGTCTCCTCTGGCAGCATGCCGATGTTGACCTTACGCTGCTCGCCGGTGACGTCGATGAGAGCGAGCTGTCCTTCGTAGCCGTCCAGCACCCGGATCACTTGACCTGGTATCCCCAGACACATGGTTCAGCGCTCCTCGTGCACCGATGTGGACGAAGAAAAGGAAGACGCCGCAGTTTGCAATGCCGCGACGATCTCCTCGACCGCGCGCACAGCTCGGGGGACGGCTTTGGCGACCGGTTCGGTGAGACCGATTCCCTCCTCGACGCTGCCGGCCTCGCACCCGACCACGACAGTGTAGGGCGGACTGCCCCCCAGCGCCCGCAGGCCGGCGAACACCGC
>Ga0302319_10012732_pt1 | contig 15824 bp, 10 predicted proteins | sample Bog_T0_2_FD_203319 | JGI IMG/M metagenome (GOLD analysis project Ga0302319, IMG submission 203319) | Peat permafrost microbial communities from Stordalen Mire near Abisko, Sweden - Bog_T0_2 | ecosystem: Environmental > Terrestrial > Soil > Wetlands > Peat | place: Sweden: Abisko, Stordalen Mire...
GGCTACTGCTCCCGGATAGTCAAAACTTGTAAACTTGTCACCTTTCAAAAGAAACCCGTGAATAGCACCGGTATAAGGAGCACTAACACCCGGTCCATACCCACCCACAATGTGACCCGCCTTGTTACTTCCGGCCACATAGCTACCCACGGAGCCGGGAAATGTGTAGATTCCGGAGGTGAGGGTCAGAGCGGGGCTGTCGAGCGCCAGCCCTGCCTCTTTTGAGGTGTGAGACGGCACTGCTCCCTGGTAGAAGGGTGGCATTGAGCGGCGGAAGCGCCTCGCTCTAATGCCCGTTGGTGATGGTTGTGGGAGCTGCGCGAACGCCGTGCCGCAAATCAGCCCCAGCGCAACGATCGTGGCGATCCCAATTGTTGTTGTCGATTTCATAGGTCCTCCTAGAGCACAATCTATCCGCAAGAAAGCTGATCACTTCTTTTCTTAATGAAAGTCATTCCGCGACAGCTACTTCCCAATCGTCGCGCTAAAACCCATGAAGAAATCATTGGCATCGATCGTTTGTCCCACGATCACTCCCTTGTCGTTTATTCCCCACGGCGTGGTGGAACTAACTCCGGCATAAGGAGAGTCGAAGGAAGAGAATGTGCCACTCTCGAGTAGGAAGCCGTGGCTGAGCGGGTTGCCGTATGGATCAATGCCACCGTCGTCCCAGGTACCGACGATCTGTCCGCTGTTGTTGATGCCCGTCAGATAGGTGTCAACTGCTCCCGGATAAGCCACGTTTGTGAACGTGCCGCCGATCAGCGTGAAACCATGAAATGTGCTTCCGCCGTCGCTTGAGTAAGCCCCGACTATCTCGCCCGCATCATCGATCCCGTATGCGATGGTGCCGTTCGAGCCTGGGTAAAGAATTTGTGCAGAGAATGTTCCGCTTTGGAGCACATACGACTGCGACCAATTCACTCCCGAAAATTCTGCCGTTGCGAGAATCTGTCCGCTGTTGTTGATAGCGACGAGTTGGGTGTATTGCGCCCCCGGGTAATCCGCGCTGGTGAAGGTATTGCCGACCAGAGTGAATCCGTGCCCGCTATTGTCCTCCGGATCGAACGAGTAGTAACCGACGATTTCTCCTGAGGAGTCAACATTGAATGGAACGGTAATGGGCGCACTCGGATAAACAATTTTCTTGAATGAGCTTCGCTTGAGTGAGAAGCCGTACGCCGGCAGGCCTTGGCGAAAGTCATTAATGTCGGGGCCCCATGAACCAACGACTTCTCCCTTGTTATTGATGGCCTCCGCCACTGTCTGAGGTGCGTTCGGGTAGTCAATCGTGCCAAACGCGAAACTGACAGTGGGTGCCTGCTCTCGGGCCGTCGTGACGTGGTTGTTGTGGGGGAACGGAAATGGGAACGGCCTAGGGCGGCCTTGACTCGAGGCCACTCCTCCACCTAACAAAAGAACTCCAATCCAACTTGCGACTAGACTTTTCCTATCCATTGTGTTGCCTCCACGAATGTGCTCAAAGTGGCAAAACTCCGAACGTGCGTGCGAATGCGGCGTTGCCACCAAGTTGCCAGCAGCCGGGCCCCAGACGAAAGTGGGCGCCCGTTCTCCGAACGATCTATTTCCCGTTCTTCAATGGTTGCGTTGTTACTGGGAGCAACGGCGAAGCTGCAGCGGAAGGCAGCGAGGCCGACCTCACACCGGTTGCCGATGAGGGCAGAGCTTTTTTCGCCGGATCATGAGATTGCGGCTGCCCGTGATTCACCTGCTCATGTTGTCGCATTCGCTTCAATGAATCCAGGTCGTGGGTGTGGTCCACAAAGCGCACGTTTTCGTAGTTCCGCCGCGCCGCCGTGATGCGGTAGCCGAAAGTCAGGTTTGCGGTCCCTCCGCCCAGTTCATGGACCTCGAAGGAGTTGGCCGAGCGGTTGGAGACGTAGAGTCCTTTGCAATCTCCGTAAGGCGTCAGGAAGACCTGGTATTCCTGGCTCGTGTTTACCGTCTGCGTGAAGGTGGCATCCAGCGCAATCAGGGCCGAGCCGTTCGTTAATTGCGTCGAACCAAAGTCCTCAAACCAGTTCTTTGGTGACTCGATGGCGGCCAGCGCCACCATGCGATTGCCACCATCGACCGGCACCACGGCGTTCTTGGAGCCAGTGCACAGGAGGTCTCCGCTCGGATCGATGGAGCATTCCCCACCCGTGGCATCGTTGACCGCGACGAAGGGATAGGTTGATCCGTTCACGGCCTCGGTCAAGAAAGTTTCGTATCCGGTTGGACTGTTGTTGATAAAGTAGCCCGCAACATAATCATCCGCTGTGCCCATGACACCAGTGACGTATCCGGCTGTACCGCCATCTCCCCAGACGCCAGATCCGGCAGAAAAGAGCGTGCCTGTGTTGCTCTCGCTTCCGTTTTGGCCCCAAACGCCGACAGCCTCGAGGCTGAGGACCGAGCCATACACGCCGATCTCAGATCCGCTGGCATTGGCCGAGCCCCAAACGCCGTAGGCGTTTGAGGCGGTGCTCGAAATTTGGCCGACCACTCCATAGCCAGCCCCGCTTGTCCCACGATTGGTGCCAAGGATCCCCACACCGTCTGATTGAGAAGAATTGAATGCGCCTCCAACGATTGAAGCTGCGGCGTCGATCCCAACAGTGCTGCCAACGATATTGATCGCCGTGCCATTTGGGACCGTCAGATCGATGCCGTCGCCGCTGCCTGTATTGTTTACCGCTAGGGCCGGGCCACCGCTGCTAACGTTAAACGTATTGTTATTGCCGAAAATGTTCGCTGCCGCCAGTTGCGGCACAACGCTTGTGTTAATACTCAACGTTCCGCTGGTGGTGATCGGGCCGCCGGTCAAGCCAAGGCCGCTGCCGACACTCTTCACCGTGCCCGTTCCCTTCGCGGTAGTGCAAGCCCAAGCCGATCCGCTCCAGGAGAGAACCTGCCCTGAGCTGCACGTAGTAATCAGGCTGAGATTGAGCGTTCCGCTAGTTCCGCCGCCCGTGAGTCCACTACCAGAGGCTGTATTGATCCCGGTGATTCCGCCGCCGTTCCCACCGGAGGCGAAAACGACGTCCAACTCCGGCGGATGACTCGTTGAAGTACTTTCTTTGCTGTCAAAGGTCGCAGTCAGCGGGCTATTGCCAACCAGCGCGATGCCGTCATTGGCGGTTCCGTTCAGCCACGCCTGCACGGCCGAGGTGATGTCGACGAGGATGTACTGATTCTTATCGGAGGTTGTCAGCGGTACGCTCGCCGCGATTGTCGTTCCCAGAGCCGGAGCGTTGCTGGCGTCAATCGTAGCCTCCGACCACGTGCCGTTGACATAGTCGACATTGAAACTGCCGGCCTTGGTCACGGAATTGACGTAGAGCTTCAACGTCGCTTTGGTAACGTCGGAGCCCGTGTAGCCGGCAGGAATCGATGACAGATTGAACTGAATGTAAGCAGTCTGCGAAGCGCTCTCGACATCGAGCAGCGTCTTGGAGCCATAGTTCGTCGTTGCGGCTGCTGTATCAATGTAGGAGTCCCCACTGGGCGTCATTTGCGCATAGCCCATTCCTACAGAGAGCACGACCACCAACAGCAGAGAAGCATATGTTCCAGCAGATCCGACCGTCTGCCACATGTAAGACCTTCCATGGTCGGGCGTGCTTGGGTTCTGCACTCGAATGCGCTTCATAACATCCTCCTATTTCCAATACTGATTAGCGGTCCTAATAGCAAAGGTCACCAAATCTGGCTCGGCGGTGGCTGTCGTCAAGGACGCTCACTGGGATAAAGCGGAATTGGACGAAGAATCGGACCAAATAAAAAAGGATCACCATTTAACAATGCGTTCTCAATCACATAGGAACAGTCTTCGCTTGACACTGGCTCTCTCAGCGGCTAATCTGCAACCCACGAATTTCCTGTCGAACCGGGGCTGGCATGCCGGAAGATCGATCCCATGTTGTCCGGCAGTTGCTAGAGGGCTGGTACGCCGGCAATGACGAAGCGCTACATGCCGTTCTTCCTCTCGTTTACGAGGAGCTTCGTCTGGTCGCCCATAACTATCTTCGGAAGGAGCGCCGGGATCATACCTTGCAGAGCACGGCCCTCGTGCACGAAGCGTACTTGCGCCTTGAAAAGCAAGGAAAAACAAAGATTGAGAACCGAGCCCACTTTCTGGCCATCTGCGCCGGGCTGATGCGGCAGATCCTCGTTGACTATGCCAGAGCTCGCCGCGCTGCAAAAAGAGACGGTGGCGATCGTGTCACCCTGGATGGTGAGATGATCAAGAGTCGAAGCGTGGACCTGCTGGCCTTGGATGATGCGCTGAAAGAATTGGCCAAACTGGACCCCCAGCGGGGTCGCATCGTGGAACTTCGCTTTTTCGGCGGTCTCTCGATCGAAGAAACTTCGACGGCGCTCAACCTTTCGCCGATGACGGTCAAGCGACATTGGGCAACCGCGAGATTATGGCTGCATCGCCAAATGTGTCGAGCCACATGACCCCTGAACGCTGGCAACAGATTGCCGATGTAGTCGACCACGCGCTGGAACTGGAGGCCAGTCAGCGTGCCGCTTTTGTGGATCAAGCCTGTTTGACAGACCCCTCCCTCCGGCGAGAAGTCGATTCTCTGCTCGGCGCCGATAGTCAACTTCTCACCAGCTTCCTTCAGTCACCGCCCATGTCGGAAGGGATTATGGCCGGTCTCTGCGAGACTGCGTCGGGCGCTGCATTGGGCCCCGGCCAAGTCTTTGCCGAGCGTTTCCGCCTGGACCGCAAGGTCGGCCAGGGAGGAATGGGCCAAGTCTGGCTTGCTGAGCAAACGTCTCCGGTGCGGCGTCAAGTTGCCCTAAAGCTGATCAAAGCCGGAATGTACGACGAGGCCGTCGCGCAGCGTTTCCAATCGGAGCAGCAAACTCTCGCGATCATGGACCACCCCGCGATTGCAAAGGTCTTTGACGCAGGAACCTCTGCTCAAGGACGACCTTATCTTGTGATGGAGTACGTTCCTGGATCGCCCATCACGGAATATTGCGATCACAAGAAACTCGGGATTACGGAGCGCCTTGAGCTTTTCATTCAGGTGTGCGAAGGAGTGCAGCACGCCCACCAGAAGGCGATCATTCATCGCGACTTGAAACCGGCGAATATTCTGGTGGTCGAAGTGGATGGACAACCGGTGCCACGCATTATCGATTTCGGATTGGCGAAAGCGACCTCGCCGCAAGCAAATGAGCAGACCCTGTTCACGCGGGCCGGACACTTTGTTGGCACGCCCCGATATATGAGTCCCGAGCAGGCCGACCCGAATGTCAAAGACATCGACACCCGCACTGATGTTTATTCGCTAGGGGTTATTCTGTACGTCCTGCTGGCAGGATCACTTCCACTCGACGAGGAAAACGGGGGGAAACTTTCTCTGGACGAGTTCCTAAGAAGGTTGCGCGAGGAGGAACCTGTAAGGCCGAGCGCCCGCGTGAAACGTGAGCGGGAAACATCGAGTGTGACCGCGGAAGCGCGGGGCATCGAGCCCAAGCAACTGGCTAGCCAGCTTCGAGGTGATCTTGACTGGATCACGATGAAGGCGCTGGAAAAGGATCGCGCTCGGCGTTATGGCACACCCTCGGAGCTGGCGTCCGACGTCCGGCACTATCTGAACCATGAGCCCGTCGCCGCTCGTCCCGCCAGCGCAGGCTATCGGTTGCGGAAGTACGTACGCAGACATCGCATTGCTGTGACGGCGTTGGCAGGGCTGGTCATGGTACTAACAGCTTTCGCAGTCGTACAGGGAATACAACTCCGGCGGATTACGCGCGAACGCGACCGTGCCAATCGCGTTACAGATTTCATGACGAACATGTTCAAGATGTCGGATCCGAATGAGGCGCGCGGCAACCAGGTGACGGTGCGCGAGATTCTCGACAAGGCGTCGAACGACATTCAACAAGGTCTGGCCAAAGATCCGGAATTGCAGGTTCACATGATGGGCCTTATGGGGAGCGTCTACTCAGAGCTCGGTCTGGATCGCCGTGCACAATCGCTGCTCGAACAAGCGAGGGAGATTGGACGACGGAGCCTCGGCAGGAACAATCCCGAAACAATACGAGCGGAGAATGACTTGGCGTGGACCCTGACGAATCTAGGCCATTACACAGAAGCTGAGAAGGTTTTGCGCGAGACAAGCGATGTCAGCCGTCGCGCCTTCGGGACCGAGAATCGGGATTCGCTTATATCCATGGACATTTTGGGCTGGACTCTGGACTTGGAGGGTAACTATGCCGAAGCCGAGAAGATCGATCGGGAAACTCTCAACTCCCGCGTTCGACTCCTCGGAACGGACCATCCGGACACCCTCACGTCAATGGGCCGTTTGGTGTCGGTTTTGTACCATCAGGGCCGATATGGCGAGTCCGAAAAGATCGATCGACAGATCCTCGATGCTCGCCGCCGTACTCTCGGGCCAGAACATCCGTTAACCCTTATTGCAGCGAATAATCTGGCTTCCAATTTGCATCTCGAGGGGCAGTATGCCGATGCAGAGAAGATCGACCGCGACACATTTGACGTTCGCCGGCGTGTTCTTGGGGCAGAGCATCCGCTGACACTAAGCTCGATGAGTAACCTGGCAGACGTGCTTGGAGATGACGGTCAGTATGCCGAAGCGGAAAAGATCGATCGGGAGTGTCTTCAGATACGCTTGCGGGTTCTCGGACCGGAAAATCCTGACACCCTCACATCGATGGATAACCTGGCTTACGTTTTATTCCATGAGGACCGCTACGATGAGGCAGAGGATCTGGCGAGGCGGGCAGGGAATGTACGTCGGCGCGTGCTTGGACCGGAGCATCCAGAGACGGCTCTTTCCACATACACTCTGGCTTGCATAGCTCTTCGCCGCGGTCAACGTAATCGCGCACTGGTACTGCTGCAGGAAGCCGTCGATCATGGGCTTTCACCAAGCACCGCCCTCGGCATGGAAAAGGATCCCGATCTCAAGGTGCTTCTCGGGGATTCCCGTTTTGCAGCGATCGTGGCCGATGCCAAGCAGCGGGCTGCCCGGAAGCGGCAAAACTGAGAACTCGTCGGCTAACCGCCAGTTTACTCGTCATTCGGCAACAATCAATGCCAGGAGCTGAGATCGCTTTCAACCCGACATGTGGTTACTAATCCGAAAGCTTCCGTGTGAACAGCGCCCTGAAGCTCTCGCTCTCACACTCCCAGCCACTACACGCTTCAACTAGGCCGATGACGGCAAAGCGTACGTCGTCCGAAGGCGGACGGTCGGGCCGAATCGGTAGTCTTCGGCGGCCAGATGTGATGTTGTCCAGAAGTCTTCATCTACGAAGTTCACGGCATCTGTACCGGTAACCAGCGCTGTTCTTGATGCTGGCACAAGTCGAGTCGCTTTCGCCACCGGCTTTTGGATTTCCGGGGAACCCAAGATAGCGGGGAACACGGTGATCATTTCCGGCCGTCCAGCCAGCAAGCTCCAATAGAGCTTCGCGGGGGGGACGATCAGTTCGGCGAACTTCTTGTGGCCTTCGAGAGACCCGTCACCAGTACGCGCGCGCCCCATCGATGAGCATCTTCGCGGTCGCGAGCCCCCCGGCGTAACCGTTTTGTAAAAACCAGCCCCCCTTAAATGGGCAGCCCTATTTCAATCCCAGGTCGCTCAGTATCTTGGGATGTTTCGCCCTATTGTGCGCGAACCGCGCAAGGAGTAGAAGGACCAGTCGGAAGCTGCAAAGAATGAGGAGCGATCAGACTCGCCGCCTCATGCCGAATCGAAGCGCGCAAGCAATGAACAGAACAGGCAAAGTAGGGTGATGAAACCCGCCAGTGCGGCACAAGAAGAACGTCAAGCCAACGTGAACCTTGGCCCGAGAATTTAAGCTATGCTGACCATCTCAAAGCCACTTTCCTCAGGCCAGGCGCAGACCTATCACCAGAAGGAGTTCACCGCCAAGGAGCAGAACTATTGGTCGTAGCGCGGCGTGATTGCAGGCATCTGCTTTGTTAGGCTCCTTGTTCTCTGCGCGTTTTAAACCCCTCATCCCTTCTCGTTCGAAACCCATGGCAGAGACGGCCCCTTCCGCCGTCAAGGGTGAAGCTGTCGCCAGCCACAAACCGGCTGCCCTATGACCGCTCGGGCTCTGCACAACACCTCTCCACTACGAGGGAATGAAGTTTTTTAAACGCTCGTAAAGGAGAAAAGCAATGCAGCGAACCACTCGACTGCTATTGAGTATTTGCCGGGAGGCAGACTGGTCTGGTTGCACTGTAACCTGTAGGGCAGTACGAAAGTACCTGAATAGTGTATTTTGTCGACTGGACTAGGGGCATTCGCCTTGGATTGCGGCAGAGGATCAGGATCCCTGGTTTCATAGTAATCAGGATCGACCTCCGCTTGGGCGTAGGCCCGAGGATTTCCAAGTCCGACGAACACTGCCAGGCCGACGAAGCATGTGATCCACCGTACTGTTTTCACTAGTCACCTCCTTCTGATTGGCTCCAATGGCTCCTGTCGCATGAGACTTGCTCTTGCGTGAGCGGCGGCTATTTTTGGTTGACCGCCAGTTTGCCGACCGGCGCGATCGGATGCGACATCGGAGCCACTTTGGGCGCAGCCGGCATGGGTGGTGGAATGGGAATGCTGAGCGGTGTCTTGTGCTGCGACGGCGAAGCGTTGTCGCGTTTCAGCATGGTCGGTCGATGGTGGACGATCTGCTCGCTTCCCGGTGCTGGCGCCAGGAAGCCGATACGCGCCGTTTCGGGTGCTCCGACAAGTTCGGGATAGAGATAATGGCCGCGATCGGCAGGAGCCTTCTCGACTTCGACCTGAATGCGGTGCGCGTTGGCAAACGCATCCTGCCGTGTTCCCGTCACCTGCCATGAGACTTTCACGTTCGGCTTGTCGGTCCGAATGCTGAATTGGTTGCCACTGATCTCGGAAGCCACAATGGCTTGCGCGAACTGGCCGATCACGGTCAACTGATAGCGGAAATCTCGATTGAGGGTCTCGAACCAATTTGGCAAAGTAACCGTAACCAGACCTGCGTCGTCGGTGGTGACGTTGCCGTCATACATGTTCTTCATGTCGGGCGACTCGACGAAGGAGTGATAGAGATATTTATTCGCCGGATCGAGCGGGTGGTCGATTTTGAACGAACCGCCGCCCTTTGAGAGAGTTCCGAGCACGTCAACATTTCCGCTTGTGGCAATCAACTGGTCGACGTTGCTGATGCGGAGATGTACCGCGGCACCGGTCACGGCGTTAACGTAGGTATGGCCGTTGTTGCCGCCGGTGAGTGTGTAGTTGTTGCAGTTCGTCATACCTCCCTGTCCGAGTTGGAGACCCATAAAGCCAGTGTTGCAGCCCGGATTTCCAATGGCCGCATAGGCATCGATCCCCGTCATAACCGCCTCGAAAACCTCGTTCGCGCCCGCTGCATCGTTCTGAACAAAGAGGGTGGGGTACAGCTGGCCGTTGTTAAGAAAAAGACCGGCAATGGCATCGTCGGCGGTACCCAGTACGCCTGCGAAATTATTCGGTCCGCCAGTGTCACCCCAGACACCCGCATACCCCGTGCCTGCTCCCTCAGCGCTGCTGCCATGTGCAACCCCGTAAACCCCGGTGTATGGACTCGCAGCAAGTACGCCTATACCACCGGACGAACTGCTCGAACCCAAAACGCCATAGTTAGTACCCGATGTGGATAGTGCATATCCTCCAACACCAATGCCGGAAATCGAGGCCGCTTCGCCCACCATACCGTAGGTAGTCCCGCTCCCGGCCCCGGCATAACCTAGAACGCCATCGGACTGTCCAACCCCTTCCACGCCGGGTACTGATGCGTTGGTGGTGGTCGAGAAAATGGTGTTGCCGGCAGACAAGGCTGTAAGCGTGCCGTTCAGAGTCTGGTTGTTGGAGAATGTGTTGGCCGTCGCTAACTGGGCAAAGGCTCCTGGAGCCTGTCCGCCGAGTTCGTTCGAATTATTTGCTGTCACATTGGTGAGCGCCGCACCGTTGCCGGAAAACGACGACGCGGTGACGGTGCCGTTCACCGTCTGATTCGCTGCGAAGGTGTTAGCCGCCGCTAAGAGCGGAACTTTGGACGTATCCAGGCTCAGCGTGGTGTTGCCGCCTAACGCCACTGAACCACCCCCCGTCAAGGCTGTGCCCGGTGAGAGCGTCAGCGAGGGATTCGTCAGCATAGCGTTGCTAACTCCGGAGGTCGCAATACTCAGTGTGCCCGAACTGGTGATCGGGCCGCCCGTCAATCCCGCGCCGCTGCCGATACTGGTCACTGTTCCCGTTCCTGGAGAAGCGCACGCCCAGGCGCTACCTGTCCACTGCAGAATCTGTTTCGATCCGCATGCGTTGGTCAGCGACAAGGTGAGTGTTCCGCTGCTGCCGCCCCCCATTAACCCGCTGCCGTTGGCGGTGATGATGCCCGTAATCCCCCCGCCGCCACTTCCTGGCGTAAACACAATGTCTAACTCGGCCGAATGACTCGTCGTCGTGCTTTCCTTGCTGTCGAAACTCGCGTTCATCGGGCTATTGCCGACGAGCGCAATGCCGTCATTGGCAGTTCCACTTAGCCACGCCTGCACTGCCGTGGTGATGTCGATCAGGATGTACTGGTTCTTATCCGCAGTCGTGAGCGGAACGCTCGCGGCAATCGTCGATCCGAGCGTCGGGGCGTTGCTGGCATCGATCGTGCTCTCCGACCAGGTGCCGTTGACATAGTCCACGTTGAAGCTGCCCGCCTTGGTCACGGCATTGACATAGAGCTTTAGCGTGGCCTTGGTGATGTCGGCGCTAGTGTAGCCAGCGGGGATCGCGGACAGATCGAACTGAATGTATGCCGTTTGCGAGGCGCTCTCGACATCCAGCAGTGTCTTAGCGCCGAAGTTGGTGGTGGGGGTGGCGGTGCTCGTGTAGGCATCCGCGCGGGGCGTCAGTTGGGCAGAGGCGCCGCTCGGCAAACAGGCCAGGCTGAGCAGAAGAATGAGCAGTTGAGACTTTAGGTTTTTCATGGCACCCTCTAAATTCCTTTCATTCACTCGTGAATCGGAACAAGCTGCCGGCGATGAAGCTGAAACCTCAATCGCCGTGAGCCGCTGTTGCGCTCGCATCTACTGCGGCCCAGCCGAATCATCCCTCACGGGAGCACTCGGAACACCTGATTGCTCTCAAGAGTTCCGCCTGGAGTCGTCACCTCAACGAACCCACTAGTCGCTCCGTTCGGTACGAGCGCTGTCAGATAAGTGTTCGAGACAACGTGGAAAGTCGCCGCCGACCCGTTGAAAGAAACGGCAGAGGTCCCAGTGAATCCCTGGCCTAGAATTTGAACGGTCTTTCCAACTTTTGCCGAAGGCGTAACGAGTCGGACGAACGGCGGTAGCCCGGCGTTTAACGAGTAGAATGTCCCGACATCATCGGTGCCACCCCATGCGCAGTCCCCATAGAAAGATCCGTCCGTATGTTGCGCGAGCGGTGTCCCTGGTGCTCGAGCCGAAGTACCATCAAAGCTGTACAGGATGCTGAGACCTCCACTGCCTAAAGGAATGGAATAGATCGCGCCAACGTTGAAGGTTCCCCCATAGGCCGTAGTCCCGTACAGAACTCCGTTCGTGCCCTGAACCAAAGCTGCGAACGGTCCTGCGCCGTCTGTATTGGGGTTGAAGTCAAAGAGATCGGTGAAAGCTCCAGCCGGGCTCATTTCGAAGACGACGCCATTGTTGTACTTGCCGCCGCCGCTGGCTGTGCCATAGAAATTGCCGTCGCTGGCCTGCATCAATGGGGCGTACGATCCATTGCCGTGGGCTCCGTCGAAGCTGTGCAGAAGGGTTATTGCGCCCGCGGGTGTGATCTTGAAGATGGCACCAAAATTAAAGTTTGCCCCTGATAGGTTTGTGCCGTAGAAGTTTCCATCACTCCCCAGGACGAGTGGCGCAACGGGCTGGCAGCCGTTGGTTCCGTCGAAGGTATAAAGAGTCTTGAACGTTCCCCCCGCCGTAACTCGGTACACGGTGCCGCAGTTTGCCGATCCCCCAAAATGTGTCGTTCCGTAGAAAGCGCCATCCGTGCCTTCGACCGGCGCTCCAAATGGTTCGGCCCCGTCACTTAGCCCGAATCCATGCAACAGCTTCAATACGCCCTTTGGGGTTACTTTAAATACAGTCCCGTAGTTAGAGGGGCCGTTCACCCCGGTGGAACCGTAGAAGTTTCCGTCGGTGCCGAGCGTGAGTCCGCCGGAAGGAGCTGCGCCTGTTAAACCATCAAAGCTGTAAAGTACGGTGACTTGCCCCGCGGGAGTGGCCTTAAAAACTGTGCCTGCCCCATCCGTTCCTCCATAGTTGGAAGTGGTGTAGAGGTTTCCATCACGACCCTGAACCATGAATCCAGGAAAATTGGGGTGCGCCGGGTCCCCAGCGTGGGTCCCGAAGTTGTACAAGAGTGCGACTTGTGCGCTGGCACCCGAAACAAGCACCAGCGAGAAAGCCAGTGCCAACAGCGGCGCCGAACATATCACCACACGACTGTTTTTCATCATGATTCTCCTTGCTAAATCTTTCGTGAAACCTTCAACCGAATCTCATTAACTGGGCTTGCGCGGCTCATTCAGATAGGCGCAAACGGCGGCACAGAACTATCATGCGGGGGCGCTTTTTTTGAATAAGCAGAAGTCTGGTCCCGCACACTGCAGTCCCGTGTGGCGTCGCCACTGCTCCACACGGGCTGACATGGACATCGTCTTCTTGTCTCCTCAAAACTTGATTTTCTGGGCCCGAAGACCTCAGTCGTCCCGTTCGAGCGGCAGATTGGCGTCACCCGGCAGGATTGGCAATGGATCGTGCCTAACGATTCGCTGTTTTTTTCGTGACCTCGTATGCTGATGAAAAAGGTGGCCATTGTCGCTGGAACACAGAGTCGATGTCGAATGTCATCCTCTTCTGGGGTGGTCGCAATTTGCCTGTCGCGACCCCCACCAGTGACCTTTCTCTGCCACCAATCCGCGCCGACGTTCAGTGTTTGGGGGACCGCCTTTTCCCGATGCTTCCGCTGGCGATGATTCCCTGGTTCCCACCCGCACTGATCACCACGGTGTCGATTTCCAAACCGCTATCCATAACGACGAAGTTTGCGGTCACCGGCGGACGTCCGTCGGTAAAGTTGATGGTGAAGGTGCCGGTGCAATCGGAATTTACTGTGTAGGTCCCCGTGGCCGGGGTGTGGGTGAAATCGGCGACAACTTCGCCGCTCACCGTGACCGTGTCGATCTGGGTGAGCCCGCCTTTGCCATCGAACTCAGTCATCGCCACGCCTACCTGTGGACCCGTCGGTCCTTGGCCTCCCAATTTGTTGCCCTGGATCGTGAATCCGTAGTTGCCGGTGATGAGTTTGTTGTTGCACGCAGCCGACTCACTCTGCGCGTATCCTGACCCCAAGGCCGCGAGCGTCAGCAGAAGCAACGCGGCCACATCTACGACTAGCTTCTTCTTCATAAACTCTCCTCATTCATATTCATTGATTTCTTGCTTTCCTCAGCTTGCCAGCTTCCTCGTGAAACAACTGCCGAAGTGTGTGTACTCTTAGCGCGAAACCTGAATCCGGTCAATTGACCCGCCGTGAACCGTCGCTGACTTGCTAAGAGAAAGTTGCCGAAGGAGTTATTGAGTTCCATGAACTGAGTTCTGGGGTAAAATCAGGGTCCTTGGGTAAAGGTTCATGGTCCCGATTGCCAGTCCCAGCCGCCGCGTTCGCACCGGACTCTTCGAAATTGACTTTGGCTCCGGCGAAGTTCATAAAGAGGGGCGGAAGGTGCCTATGCAGGAGCAGCCTTTTCGAGTTCTGGCCATCCTGCTGGAGCATCCTGGCGACGTGGTTACCCGCGAGCAGTTGCAGGCGAAGTTGTGGCCATCCGACACGTTCGTGGGATTCGATGAAGGCTTGAACACGGCCATCCGGAAACTGCGGGTGGCCTTCGGCGACTCCGCGGAGAACCCTCGATTCATCGAGACCGTCTCCCGGCGAGGCTATCGCTTCGTCGCGCCGGTTCGTGAAGTCATCGCGGTGACCCCTCAACCTTCGGATAGTGTCGTTGCTCCAGGCGCTGCCGCCGAAGTGGAGCATGACCAACCTTGGCGTATCCGACTCCTAGCTTTAGTGCTTTCGGCGGCCGTTGTGCTCGTCCTTCTTGCCGGCATCGCATACCTGATGCTCAGGCATACGTCCGCAAAGGAGGCCGTACAAAAGCGGGTCATGTTGGCGATCCTGCCTTTCCAGAATCTGAGCAATGATCCGGAGCAGGAGTACTTCAGCGACGGTTTGACGGAAGAGACCATCACCGATCTGGGCCAATTGAGCCCTGAGCACCTGGGCGTCATCGCTCGCACCTCCGCTATGGCGTACAAGCACACAGACAAGACAATCAGCCAGATCGGGCACGAACTGGGCGTCGACTACATTCTTGAAGGAAGCGTGCGCCGAGACGGTGAACGGGTCCGCATCGCCGCCCAGTTGATCCGCGTGCAAGACCAAACCCATCTCTGGGCGCAGAGCTATGATCGCGATCTCCCGGATTTTCTGAGTGTGCAGAACGAACTCGCGCAAGTGATCTCGCATCAAGTCGACTTGCGACTCGCTTCGGGAAAGATGAGGGGACCAGAGGCAACGCGTGGGCTGGATCCCGAAGCGTACGACCTCTATTTGAAGGGTTTGTATCACTGGAACATGCTCACTCCGACCGGCTTCAGCCAAGCCATCATTTATTTTCAGGAGGCGACAAAAAAGAATCCGAAGTATGCCCTGGCTTATGCCGGACTGGCGGATTGCTATGCCATGCTTCCCATGATCGGCGATTCGCCTCCTCGGCAGTCGTTCCCGGGTGCACAGGCGGCAGCGGCAAAAGCTTTGGATTTGGATGATGCACTCGCCCAAGCCCACGACTCCGACGCGCGGATCAAGTTGTTTTACGAGTGGAACTGGGCTGAATCCGAACGACAGTCCGTGCGCGCAATCGCGCTGAACGGCAACCTGGCGGGAGCGCACCTTCGCTATGCTCATCTCCTGTCAAATCTCGGTCGGCACGAGGAAGCGCTTGCCGAAGCGGAACGAGCCCGTAAGCTCGACCCGCTCTCTTTGATCACCAATGCTCTGTTTGGGATGTTCCTTTTCCAGGCGCGCCAGTACGACGCGGCTGTCGAACAGTTGCAGAAGACAATAAGAATGAACCCGCATTTTTGGGTCGGCCACCTCCACCTCGGAAAAGTCTACGAGCAGAAGGCGATGTATCAGGCAGCCATTGAAGAGTTTACAAAAGCCCGCGATCTTTCCGAGGCAAACTCGGAGACGATTGCTTCGCTAGGACACGCGTACGCGTTATCCGGCAACCAGGATGCTGCGCGAAATGTGCTTGAGGAATTGAAGCGCCAATCACAGAACGGCTACGTCCCGCCATACAACATAGCCATGATCTATGCCGGTCTCGGCGAAGAGGATCACGCTCTCGACTGGCTCGAAAAAGGGTACGAGGCTCGCGACGTGCATATGATATTTCTCAAGGTCGATCCCAAATGGGACACCTTCCGTACAAACTCCCGCTTTCGGGACTTGTTGCAGCGCATGGGATTCACCTCGGGACAGCAGTAAAGGCAAATGTCTGGAGAAAGACCTGAATCTTCGCTATCAACACGCCTCAGAAATCAGGGCAGATCTGCGACGAATGAGGCGCGACACGGATTGGGCGCAACTGCCAGCGATAGCCGCTACTGGAATCGCGGCCCTTAGACAGAAACGCGCGACAGCAGTTCTTCTTGCGGTTGTCGCGGCGCTGATTGTGTGTGTTGGCGG
>Ga0302319_10012733_pt1 | contig 15823 bp, 12 predicted proteins | sample Bog_T0_2_FD_203319 | JGI IMG/M metagenome (GOLD analysis project Ga0302319, IMG submission 203319) | Peat permafrost microbial communities from Stordalen Mire near Abisko, Sweden - Bog_T0_2 | ecosystem: Environmental > Terrestrial > Soil > Wetlands > Peat | place: Sweden: Abisko, Stordalen Mire...
AGCATGGTGGGCGCCGTCGCCATCAATTACCTGCCGGTGAACATGCCCCCGGTGGTGGATGAAATTGTGGTCACGCCGGGAGCGCGCGCGAACTCGATCCAGCCACAGCCTGGCCAGCCGCAGCAGATCACCATCACTTTCCCGTCGACGCAGAATCAGGGGATCAGCTTCGGGCAGGAGCCTGGCAAGGAGCCATTATCGGCCTTGAAGGAGCGCACGGCCGTTACGGTTCGCTGGGCCGCGCACGACGACAATGGCGACGAACTGAGCTTCTCGCTTTATTACCGCGGCGAGGGCGAGCGCAACTGGCAGTTCCTGCACGACCACATTACCGAGCGCTTCTACTCCTTCGATTCGTCGCAGTTGCCCGATGGACATTATCGCGTCAAAGTCATGGCCAGCGATGCGCGTTCGCATAACCCGGGCGAGGCGCTGACCGCCGATCGCGTCAGCGACGAGTTCGTCATCGATACGACCCCGCCCGTCGTCTCGGGACTCGAAGCGCATCTCGCGGACGGCAGGATTCACGCGTCGTTCACGGCAACCGACGCTACCTCGCCTGTTGCGCGTGCGGAATACTCCATTGACGCGGGGCGCTGGCAGTACATCGCGCCGGTAGGCAAGATCGCCGATGCGCTCACCGAGCATTTCGAGCTGGACGCGCCGCTGACTCCGCCGCGCCCTGGCGTAGAGTCTCCCGCCGATCCAAGCGAGCACGTCATCTCCATCCGCGTCTTCGATCGGTACGACAACGCGGTCACGGTCAAGGCGGTGGTACGGTGAAGCTGCCGAAAGCGGTTAGCGATGGAACGGTCAGCGATGAAGCGGCGATGATGCGGTTAGCTAGAGAACGGTTAGCGAAAATGCGGCTAGCGCAGACATGAGGTTTGAGCTCTTTGTAGCGGCTCGCTATCTGAGGGCCAAGCGCCGTCAGGCCGTCATCGGTGTGATTACGTGGATCTCGATTGCCGGCGTGGCCGTGGGCGTCGCTTCGCTGATTCTGGCGCTCGCCATCACCAACGGCACACGGCGCGATCTGCAGGATCGCCTGCTCAGTTCCACTTCGCACGTGGACCTGATGCGCACCATGAGCGACGGCATTCGCGGCTGGCGTCCTCTGATGGAGCAGCTCCGCCACGTTCCTCACGTCGTTGCAGCGGCGCCGGGACTCTTCGAGCCGGTGCTGATCTCGCGCAATGGCGCGCGCGCCGGCGGCGCCATGCTGAAGGGCATCGTTCCCACCGAGGAGCGGACGGTCTCCGATATGCTGGCGAATCTCAAGGCGGGCAGCGTCGCCCCTCTCAACCAGCCAGCTAACGCCGAAGACCAATACGGTGCGCCCACGCCGCCTATCGTCATCGGCACCGATCTGGCTGACTCGATCGGCGCAGGCCTTAACGATGTAGTCATGGTCACGAGTCCCCAGGGGGATCTGACGCCTTACGGCATCGTTCCCAAATACCAGCGCTTCCAGGTGGTGGGCATCTTTCACTCCGGCTTCTATCAGTACGATTCGAGCTTCGGCTTCATCCGTCTGGCGGACGCGCAGCGGCTCTTCGGCGAGCCCGACCTGGTTTCGATCATCTCCTTCCGCGTCGACGACCTCTACGGCGCCAATGTCATCGGCGATGCAATCGAGAAGGCCGCCGGCCCCGGTTTCACCACCACCAACTGGATGGAGCAGAACCGCGAGCTCTTCCGCGCTTTGAAGCTCGAACAGATCGTGACGTTCATCGTTATTGGCCTCATCGTCTGTGTCGCGGCCCTCAACATCCTCATCGCGCTCACCATGATGGTGATGGAGAAGACCAAAGATATCGCCGTCCTCATGTCGATGGGGGTCGAGCCCGGCCAGGTGCAGCGCATCTTCCTGCTCCAGGGATTGCTCATCAGCGTCATCGGGACCTTCATTGGCCTCATCCTGGGCTACGTGCTCGCCTGGGCAGGCGGCCATTACCGCTTCATCCATCTTTCCGCCGATGTTTATTCTCTGGACTATCTCCCCTTTGCGCCGCGCATCCTGCATGGCGTGATTGTTACGGCGTTGTCGCTGGGGGTATCGCTGCTGGCGACACTGTATCCGTCGAGCTCGGCGGCGCGGGTTTTGCCTGCCGAGGCTCTTAGGTATGAGTAGAGGCAGCTAAGAAGCGGTTAGCTGGTGAAGCCGTTAGCTAAAGTGCGGTTAGCTAAGAAGCGGTTAGCGATAAGCGAGGGGAGAGGCGAGTGAAAGAACGAGCGGAGGGTGAAAAGGGAATTGAAGTTCCGGATTGCGGTGGGATGACGGAAGGGGAAAGGTTCCTGGAATCAGTTCGGATTGGGATGGAGCAGGCGGAGCGGGGTGAGTTCATCGAGGAAGCGGAGATGGATGCTCGGGTCGAGCGGATGCTCCAATCCGGACGGCCAAGATAGAAGCACATGTCAGAGAACATTTTGGAAATGCCGGAGTGGGGGGCAATTGAGCAGCTAAATTGCTCCAAATACATCGACCTGCGGGAGATTTCCGAACCGAACAAACAGGCATTCAACTCCCTGAGAATCATCGTCGAAGAGGCGATCGTCAATGAAGCAGCCGCAGTGGTCAGTGACCGACCAGAGCTTGCAGGCCTTCTGGCGGGAGCGCACCCCATCGAATCCGTCGAGGGTTGCAAGACGTTCCAGCTATCGTGGAAGCATTACCTGGCTTACCTGGTTACCGAGGAACTGGTGGGGTCAAACGCTTCGAACGGCTATGCCGACGAGGCCTACACGGGCCGGATTCTGCGTGTGTATTCGAAATCGCACTTTCTTGATCACATGATGCGCGATACTGGCGGTCACATTCAGGAAATCGTGCACTACAAGCTCATCTGCCTCAACCACCTCATTGATGTTGTGTCTTATCTCCCGCCAAAAGTGGAGGTCATTGCTGGGTTACGGCCTCCCCAACGAAGCCTGCGGCTTCAGTAGCATTCATGCGGAAGGTTCAGCGAGGCGTCGTGAACATCCCCGCCTGGCTGCTTGCATCCTAAGAGTCGTACACGGCCTTAAACCCCGGGGAGGAACGGCATCAGGATGAAACGGAAAGTCGCGCTCGCTGCTCTCGTGTTCACTCTGGCGGGGCCGCTCTGTTTTGCGTGGTCGTTTCTCACCCACGAAACCATCATCGACATGACATGGGATGCAGGCATCAAGCCGGTTCTCCTTAGCCAGTATCCGGATACGACGCCCGAGCAGCTACGCGCGGCGCATGCCTATGCTTATGGCGGCTGCGTCATTCAGGACGCGGGCTACTATCCGTTCGGGCGCCCCTCGTTCAGCGATCTGACGCATTACGTGCGGACCGGCGATTTCATCACCAACCTCATCCACGAGGCCCGCAACGTGAACGAGCTGGCGTTTGCCCTGGGCGCGCTCTCCCATTATGTGGGCGACACCATGGGACATATGGACGCCGTCAATCCGGCGGTGGCGGTTGAGTTCCCGGACCTCGCGCAGAAATACGGACCGGTTGTCACCTACGAGGAGTCGCCGCACGCCCATATCCGCACCGAGTTTGCCTTCGACATCGATCAGCTCAGCCACTCGCGTTTCGCGCCCGCCGCGTATCTTCGCCACGTCGGCTTCGAGGTCCCGCGCAGCCTGCTGGAGCGCGCCTTCTATGTCACCTACGGCCTTTCCCTGCACAGCGTCATGGGCGATGAGTCGCATGCTCTTCGGAGTTACGAGTGGGCGGTTCGTGTCTTCCTGCCCCGCGTCGCCTATGCCGAAGTGTTATTGCATCGCAAAAGCTTTCCCCCCGATGAGGACCTTCCCGGCTTCCACGAATTTGAGCAGCGGCTCAAGGACACATCGGCGCGCAACGGATGGGAAGCTTACCGCAAACACAAACCCAGTTTCACGACGCGCGTCTTCGCGGTCCTCGTAGTGATTACCCCAAAGTTCGGCGTGCTTTCCGGCCTCGCCATTCGCGGGCCCAACCGGGAATCCGAGGAGAAATACGTTGAGGGCGTGAACCGGTCGACGGACCGTTATCTCGAACTCCTCGGCGTGTTGGCGCAGAAAGGGCACGAAAGCTTTTCTGTCCCCGATCTCGACCTCGATACGGGGTATGCAACCCGTCCCGGAACCTACCAACTCACCGACAAGACCTATGCAACGCTGCTGGGCCGCGTGACCTCCGATACCGCGATGCCGCCGGTCGGACTCCGCCACAATATTCTCGCTTTCTATTCCGACCCCAACGCGCCCATCGAGACAAAGAAACATCCCCGCCAGTGGCAGCAGGTCCAGGAGGACCTGAAGACACTGCGTGACATGCCGGTGACACGGATTCCGAACGCAAAGTGAGGTGCCGGAGCAACCGCAGAGGTAAGAGATTCGTCGCCGTGGCTGACAACAGTAACTTCTGAACGCACAACTTCTGATTGTGAGACCGCCGCATTCAAGGCTGCGGCGTGTATTCTGCCCTTGGCATGAAGCGCATCCTGACCGCGGCGATTCTGATCCCTGTCGTCCTTCTGCTGATCTTCGTTTCTCCCAGGTGGCCGCTTCTGCTGATGGCGGCGATCTTCGTCGTTGCGGCGCTGGCGTTATGGGAATATCTCGGACTGGCCGACGCTATGGGGGCAAAGACACCGCGCATTGTGGTCATCGTCTGCCTCGCGATTCTGCTGGCCGCCGTCTTTCGCCGCCCCGACCTGATGGCTCCCGTCACCGGATGCCTCGCGCTGGCGCTGCTGATCCTGTGCACATTTCGATCGCCGATCAATCGCGTTTTGCCCGACACTGCCTACTCGGTTTTTGGCCTCCTTTATATAGGCCTGTCGATGTCGACCATTTATCTCTTGTCGTCGCAGGACAACGGCCCGGCGCTGTTATTGTTCTTGCTGCTGGTGGTCTGGGCCGGGGACATTGCCGCACTCTACGTCGGGCGCGCCTTCGGCCGCCGAATGCTGGCGCCGAAGCTCAGCCCCAACAAGACCTGGGAAGGCACTTTGGCCTCGGTCGCCGGCAGCATCCTCATTGCGGTCCTGCTCGTTTTCGGGGGAGGAATTCTGAGCGCGCAGGGCATGGAAATCCTTCTCTATCCAGGCAGCTATCTCCATTGGATCGGCCTGGCGGTGCTGCTGAATATCGCGGCACAACTCGGCGATCTGGTCGAATCCGCCATCAAGCGCGGCGCCGGCGTCAAGGATTCCGGCCGCCTGCTGCCCGGCCACGGGGGCGTTCTGGATCGCATCGACGCGCTACTGCTGGCCGCGCCGGTGCTGTGGTACGCGCAGCTGGCGCAGCAGTCCTTCTAACGGGGAATGCTTATCGTTGTTGTTAAACTGAACCACGTCGAAGGACTCCTTTGAAACACCTCGCCATTCTTGGTTCGACCGGGTCCATCGGTCGCAGCACTCTGAGCATCGTCGAGAGCTACCCCGAACGGTTCGCTGTTACCTCTCTCGCGGCCGGAAGCAACATTGAAGCAGCGTACGAGCAATGCCTCCGCTGGCGTCCGCGTGTGGTCTCGATGGCCACCGAAAAAGGAGCCTCCGACCTGCAGCAACGTCTGCGCCGGGCGGGCCTCAGCACTACCGAAGTGGTGTGGGGAAGCGCAGGCACGATCCGCGTGGCCACGCTGCCGGAGGTGGACTTTGTCGTCTCCGCCATTGTGGGGGTTGCCGGGCTGGAAGCCACCTATGCCGCCGTCGAGGCGGGCAAGACCATCGGCCTCGCCAATAAGGAAGCCATGGTGGCGGCAGGGGAGATCCTCACCGCTGCTGCACGCGCGAAGAACGTCGCGCTGCTGCCCATCGACTCCGAGCACAACGCCATTCATCAATGTATGCGCGCCGGTCTGCGTTCGGAGGTGCGGCAGATCTGGCTGACCGCATCGGGTGGACCCTTCCGCACTCTGCCGATCGAGAAATTTGCCAGCATCACGGTCGAAGAGGCCCTGAACCACCCCACATGGGTGATGGGGCGGCGCATCACCATCGACTCGGCGACCCTGCTGAACAAGGGCCTCGAGATCATCGAAGCCTGCCGCCTCTTCGATCTGGCGCCTTCCGCGATTAAAGTCACAGTCCATCCGCAATCCACGGTGCACTCGCTGGTGGAATATGTCGACGGGAGCCTGCTGGCACAAATCTCCGTCACCGACATGCGGCTGCCGATTCTCTATGCCCTCAACTATCCGGAGCGGGTGGCCTCGGATTTGCGCTTCGACATGACCGCACTCGCTGACCTGAATTTCGAGCCGCCCGATCTCCAGCGTTTTCCGTGCCTTCGCCTGGCCTATGAGGCCGCCGAGAAGGGGGGAGCGCACCCCATTGCGCTCAATGCGGCCGACGAAATTGCGGTCGAGGCCTTCCTCAAACGGGCCATTCCCTTTACCGGGATTCCCGATACAATAGAGCGGGTGCTCGAGAGTACTCCTACGACGCATCCGACGACGATAAAAGAAGTACTTGCGCTCGATAATGAGGCGCGCGAGTTGGCTCGGGAAGTTCTGGCGGCGCGGGAAAGCGCTTCAACTTTGTTGAGTCCTTAGTATTTTCTCCGGTATCCTGCCGAAGTTTGCACTGGTTTTGCCGAAGTACTCCCTATGCCCTTTGCCGTTACCGCCACCGTTTCCTTCCTCCTCGTGCTCGGCATCATGGTGCTCGTGCATGAGTTCGGCCATTTCGCCGTCGCCAAGCTTTGTGGCGTCCGCGTTGAGGTCTTTTCGCTGGGCTTCGGCACTCGCCTGTTGGGAGTCAAGTGGGGCGATACCGACTACCGCATCAGCGCGCTGCCCCTTGGCGGTTACGTCAAAATGTCCGGCGAAAACCCGGGCTCTGAAACCACCGGCGATCCCGGCGAATTCAGCTCGCATCCGCGCTGGCAGCGGGTATTGATTGCTGTGGCCGGACCCGTCTCCAATTTCGTTCTGGCCTTCGTGCTCATGGCCGGCCTTTACATGATGCACAACGAGGTCGAACAATACCTCGATTCTCCCGCCGTCCTCGATATCGTCCCGCCGAATTCGCCTGCCGGTCGCGCAGGCCTCCAGACAGGCGACCACATCCTCCGCTTTGACGATGAGAAGAATCCGACCTGGGAAAAGCTGACCGACCGCGCCATGCTCGATGCCAATTCAACGGTTCCCATTACGGTCGAGCGCACGATCAACGGACAAGCCAAACAGTTCAGCACCGAGCTTCTGCTCGCCGACCCCAGCAAAGGTCAGGACTTCGAGATTGAATCGCTGGGTCTGCTGCCCAGAGAGCAATCCGGCCCCGTGATTGTTGAGGACGTCGTGCCCGGCAATCCCGCTGCGAAAGCCGGTTTGCAGTCCGGCGACGGTCTGGTTTCCGTCGATGGCCAGCAGGTGCACGGAGTCCCGTCCATCATCGCGGTTCTCGACGAAGCGGGCAACAAACCAGCCACGCTCGTCGTGGAACGCAATAGCCGTCAGTTCAACGTCACCGTGCAGCCCATCTGGGCCGATTACGGAACCGGCCAGCCCGGCTATCGTCTGGGATTCACCGCCGCGCCGCCCCCCTTCCACGTGGAGCAGCTGCCGTTGCCGCAGGCTGTGCGCCGATCCATCGCCTACAATCTGCGCTTCTCCGGCTACATTCTCGATATCCTGCACCGCATGTTCACGCGCCACGGTGCGGTCATGCAGCAGCTCAGCGGTCCCATCGGCATGGCGCGCATGACCGGCGAAGCGGCCGAGATGCACGGATGGGAGCCGATTATCGGCCTCACCGCGCTCATCAGCCTTAACCTCGGCATCATGAACCTGCTGCCGATCCCGATCCTCGACGGCGGCATGATCCTCCTCCTGTGCATCGAAGGCCTGCTGCGGCGCGATCTCAAGCAGGAGTTCAAGGAGCGGATGTATCAGGTCGCCTTCGTCATGCTGATCCTGTTCTTCGCCTTCATCATGGTCAACGACGTTTCGAAGCTGAACCTCTTCTCGCGCCTCAAGCCGTAGAGGCTTTTCCCAGGGCGAAAAAAAAGGGTCCGCCATGCGCGGGCCTTTTGCTTTGGCTCCCCACCGTCAGAGAGCCATCGGCGGCGGCTGATATCCGAACTCACTCTCGATGGCCGCGGCCACTGCCAGCACCAGCTCATCCTGGAACGGCCGTCCCGCGATCTGCACTCCAATCGGCAGCCCCTCTCCGAACTCACTGTCCACCCTGCTCACCGGAACCACCGCCGCTGGCCCGCCCAGCAAATTGAACCACTGTGTGTACCGCATCGCGTCGAAGTACGAGACCGCCTGGCCTTCCACAGTCCAGCTGCGCTCGAAGGGCCGAAAGGCAGGGATGGAACAAACCGGACACAGCAGGATCGGGAACTCCCGCATCTCCTCGAGCAGCCGCGCGCGCACGTTGTCCGACTCAACCCATGCATCGAGCAGGGAACTCGCGGTCAGGGGCGTCTCGGCCCGTGCAATCGCCAGATAGTCGCGGAACGTCGGGCTCAGCTCATCCTCGCGCCCGCGAATCGCCGGCTCGTAGAGGATGGCCCCGCACTGCACAAAGAAGGTCCACCACAATTTCCGAGCCTCTTCGAGGGCCTTTGGTCGAAATGGTTTCACCGTGAATCCCTGCCGCTCCAGTGCCCGCGCAGCATTCTGCACCGCCGCTCGGGTCTCTGCCGTCACCGGAACAAGGCCGTCATCTTCGAACCAGCCAATCGGAATCCGCTTCGCCTCCACGAGTGAAACCTCCCGATGCGCAGCCGGGGCGCTGTGAGGATCAGCCAGGTTTTCACCGGAGAGCGCTGCAAACAGCAACGCCAGATCGCCAACGGTGCGCGCCATCGGTCCGATCGATCCGAGAAACGAGAACGGTCCGAGGCATGGAGGCAGATGACCCGTCGCCGGGAATCGCCCAGCCGTCGGTTTCAGCGCGCAGATGCCGGTGAAGTGCGCAGGCTCGCGCACCGATCCGCCGCTGTCGCTGCCGAGGCCGCCCGCTGACATTCCCGCCGCAATCGCCGCTGCTTCGCCCCCGCTCGATCCTCCTGCTGTGAAGTCCCGATTCCAAGGATTGCGCGTGCTCCCATAAAGCAGGTTCTCTGTCTCGTACGCCATGAGGAACTCGGGGCAATTGGTAGTCCCCAGCACCACCGCTCCCGCTGCAAGCAGTCGCTCGACCACAACGGCGTTTGTCTCGGGGATCGAACCGCGATTCAGCACGCTGCCAATCTCGCAGCGGTACCCAGCCACGGCAATCGACGACTTCACTGTCATCGGCAATCCAGACAGCGGTCCCGACGGCGCGCCCGGCCGCACCCGCGCTGCCTGCGCCCGCACCCGTTCCACATCGAAGTCCACAAGGGCGTTCAGTTGCGGATCGAGCCGCTGAATTTGTGCGATATGCTCGTCCGCCAGCTCCAGCGGCGTGATCGCGCGGCTGCGCAACAACGACAGTTGCTCCGTAGCGGGGAGAAGCGTGACTTTCATGGGGAGAATCGACCGCCATTATAATTTTTTGAAGTGCAGACTGATTGGTTGGACGCGCCGAACGCAGTTTCCTCGTCTTCCTGGGCCGCAATTCTGGGGCGCGAAGCCGCAATTCCCCGCCCGATCCTCATCCCCGGCATGGCTCGCCGCCGCGTTCTGGTCACTGGCGCGGGTGGTTTCATCGGGGCAGAGATGGTTCGCATCCTGGCGGCTTCCGGTGCGGCGCGCATCGTTCTCCTCGAAATCGCTGAGCAGCCGCTCTTCGCAATTGCTCATGAACTGGAGCAACGCGGCTACGGCGACCGTTGTGTGCCGATTCTTGGCAACGTCTGTGATCGGGCTCTCCTCCACGCTGTCTTCGATGAACACCGGCCGGAGATCGTCCTGCACGCGGCGGCGCTGAAACATGTGCCGCTGATGGAGCGCAACCCGCTTGCGGCGGTCTCCACCAACAGCATCGGTACGTGGCTTTTGGCGCAGATCGCTGCCGAGCGCGAAGTCCGCCGGATGATCTTCGTCTCCACGGACAAAGCGGTCGCTCCCCACAGCATCATGGGTGCGTCGAAACGTATCGCGGAGCTCGCCATGCTCGTGTATCCGCAATATACGACCGTGCGACTCGTCAACGTGATTGGCTCTCCCGGCAGCGTGGCTCCTCTCTTTGCGGAGCAGATTGCGGCCGGCGGTCCCGTGACGGTAACGGATGCAGCGGCCAGCCGTTTCTTTCTCACTCTCGACCAGGTGGCTGCACTCCTGGCCGGCGCCGTCACCAAAAAAGCGCGCGGCCTCCTGGTTCCCGATTCTGGCGAGCCTGTAAGCATCGAAGACCTGGCTCACCGCATGATCGCTGCCAGCGGGCGGGATATTCGCGTCGTTGTCACAGGACCGAGGCCCGGCGACAAGAGCGATGAATCGCTGCTCGCCGAATACGAGCGTGACGACGGTCCCGCGACAACAGGATTGCGCCGGGTGATCAGTCCCACCATTCCCGATCTCGACAATTACATTGCGGGCCTGGCTTCGTCGATCGCCACGCGCGATCTCCCGGTTCTGCTGCATCTGGTCCAGGAGCTCGTGCCCGACTACGAGCCAAGCGTCCTCCTGCGCGACTCCGTCACCGAATGCCCACCGCAATGAAGCGCCGCATCGCTGTCGTCACCACCTCGCGCGCCGACTACAGCCATCTGTATTGGCCGCTCAGGCTACTCTCCGAACACCCGGAGGTCGATCTCCGCGTCATCGCGATGGCCTCCCATCTCTCGCCGGAGTTTGGGGCAACCATCCGCGAGATCGAAAAGGACGGTTTTCCCATCGCCGCTCGCATCGAATCGCTGCTCAGCTCCGATACCGATGTTGGCATGGCGAAGAGCATCGGCGTTGCCGTGCTCTCACTCGCCGACACGCTCGGATCGATGCGCCCCGACTTGCTGCTCCTGATCGCCGATCGCTACGAGATGCTGGCGCCCGCGTCCGTGGCGCTGTCGCTGCGCATTCCCATCGCGCACATTGAAGGAGGCGAGATCAGCGAAGGCGCCATCGACGACGCCGTGCGCAACGCGCTCACCAAGATGAGCCACATCCATTTCACATCGACCGAAGCCGCGCGCGAGCGCGTCATCGCGATGGGCGAAGAGCCGTGGCGCGTCCACCGCGCCGGCGCTCCCTCCCTCGATCACCTACGGCGCAGCAACCTTCTGTCCCGCGACGAAGTCGAAGCCGCCTGCGAGCTCGATCTGCGGATTCCGGCGATGCTGGTCGCCTATCATCCCGTCACCCTCGAACAGGACACCACCGTCGAGGCAACGGCTCTTTTCGACGCTCTTGAGGTCATCGCAGAGCAGGGAACCACGCAGATCGTCTTCTGTTACCCGAACGCCGACGCGGGCAGCCGGTCGCTGCTGGCGCGGGCGCGGGTCTTTCTGGCGCGCCACTCCTCCGCCAGGCTGTTCGTCAACCTCGATGCCGTCACGTACTGGAGCCTGCTCCGTTGCGTCGATCTGATGGTGGGCAACTCCTCGAGCGGCATCATGGAAACGGCTTCTTTCGCGCTCCCCACCGTCAATGTGGGCCTGCGCCAGAAGGGCCGCGAGCGCGCGCCCAACGTTCTTGATGCAGAGCCGGACGCCGCTTCGATCCTAGCCCGCATCGCCGAGTCGCGCACCTCCGCATTCCGCTCCTCTCTCGAGGGAATGACGAACCCTTACGGCGATGGGCACGCCGCCGAGCGCATCGTCAAAGTGCTGACCACGTCGCCACTTGGCAGGAAACTGCTCATCAAGCGAGCCATGCCAATCCAGCCGTCCAGCGTGGGTTCGTCTTCGTGAGCGCAGTGGACATCCCGCTCTCCGCGCCTGACATCACCGATGCGGAAATCGACGCTGTCGTCTCCGTTTTGCGCACGCCGCGTCTGAGCCTCGGTCCGAAGATGGAGGAATTCGAGGCCGCGATGGCCGTGTACAGCGGGGCGCCCCACGCCGTCGCGGTCAGCTCCGGAACCGCGGGCCTGCACCTCGCGCTGCTTGCCGTCGGCATCGGTCCAGGCGACGAGGTCATCGTTCCCTCCTTCACCTTCATCGCGGTCGCTAACGCCGTCCGCTACGTGGGCGCGCATCCCGTCTTCGCGGATGTCGATGCCGAATCTCTGAACTTGTCGCCCGGCAGCGTTGAAGCCGCCATCACGCCGCGCACTCGCGCGCTGATTGTTGTTCACACCTTCGGCCGTCCTGGCGATATGGACGCCCTCCTCGACCTCGGCCGCCGCCACAATCTGCTGCTCATCGAAGACGCCTGCGAGGCCATCGGCGCGGAGATCGCCGGACGCCGTGTGGGATCCTTCGGCGACGCCGGAATCTTCGCGTTTTATCCCAACAAACAAATCACCACAGGCGAAGGCGGCATGGTCGTGACGCCCCACGCGCAAATCGCGCAGCGCATCGCGTCTTTACGTAACCATGGCCGTTACGCATCCGGAAGATCGGCTGCCCAAAATCCCGAATCCAGAGACCCAGTTGTCGATCACGGCTTCGAACACGCCCAGTTGGGCTACAACTACCGCCTCTCGGAGATGCAGTGCGCACTCGGAGTGGCGCAGCTCGCCCGTATCGACGCCATTCTCGCTCGCCGTGAAATCATCGCCCGGCGCTATTGCGAATCGTTGCGCGGCCATCCGCATCTGCTCCTGCCCGCCGTGGACATCCCCGGCCAACGCCTGAGCTGGTTTGTCTTCGTGGTTCGGCTTTCGCAGTCCTTTACCCGGGACGATCGCGACCGGATTATGCACGCTCTGGCTGCGGAAGGCATTGCCACCGGCCGCTACTTCGCGCCGATCCATATGCAGCCCGCGTACTCGGCGTGGCGTCCGTCATTCCCTCTGCCGATCACCGAATCCGTCGCCGAGCGAACGCTGGCACTGCCTTTCTTCAACCGCATCACCGAAGAGCAAATCGATCGAGTTTGTTCTGTGCTGCGAGCGGCTCTTAACGACAAAGTTTGATTGACCTCCGCCACGAATCCGGCACAAATGGACTATCTGGATTTTCTTTAGCAGATGCTACGATGAGCCATATGGCCCCCAGCCGGAAGAAAGCGATTCGGCCGCCTGCCGCCGCTCGTAAAAAATCGCGCTCGAAACCATCCGGCCATCCCCGCGATCTTGTCATCCTGACCGGCCTTTCCGGTTCGGGCAAGGCCTCGGCGCTCAAGGCGTTTGAGGACCTCGGCTTCTACGCTGTCGACAACATGCCGGTAGCCCTGCTGGCGCATTTTGCGGAGCTCGTGGCGCATTCGCGCGACATACGGCGCGCGGCGCTGGTCGTGGATGTGCGCGAAGGGCAGAGTCTCGAGAAATTCCCGACCATCCTGCGCGAAATTCGCCGCACCCTGCCGACGACTTTGCTTTTTCTCGAGGCTTCCCGGGCCGCACTGCTCGCCCGCTATTCGGAGACGCGACGCCCGCATCCGCTCGGTCGCGAAGATAGCGTCACCGGCGCGCTCCACGAAGAGCGGCGGCTGCTCGAACCGATTCGGAAGGTCGCGGACATTGTCATCGATACAACAAGATTCAATGTTCACGAGCTGCGCGCCTATATCCAGCACAAATTCGTGCACGAAAGCGACGGCAAGAGCCTGCTCATCTCATCCGTCAGCTTTGGATACAAGCGTGGCGTGCCGCTCGACGCCGATCTCGTCTTCGATGTGCGCTTCCTGCCCAACCCGCACTTTGTTCCCGAATTCCGCAATCTCACCGGGAAAGATCCGAAAGTCGAGCAGTACATCGTCGGCTTCCCGCAAACACGTGAGTTTCTTGACCGCGTCACCGACCTGCTGCTCTTTTTGTTGCCGCACTACATCAACGAAGGCAAAAGCTACCTCACCCTCGCCTTCGGCTGTACCGGCGGCCAGCACCGTTCGGTCATGATCGCCGAGGAAGTGGCCCGCCGCCTCGCGGGGCAGGGCTATCAGGTGAAGACCGGCCATCGCGATATGCCAAGGTGAAGCAGCCGGTAGCCTGTAGCCCGCAGCATGGCTTCAGGACGCGTGCTGGGAGATGGACAGCACGTTGCCGTCGGGATCCTTGAACCACGCAACCTTGTCGCCGTTGGGAAACGTGCAGATGCCTTGTGCGTCCTGACCGATATTGGGGTAGCGTTCGAACGAAACTCCCTTTTGTTCAAGCTTCGACATAGCGGACCCGATGTCGCTCGCCTCCCAGCCCAGCACCGTATACTGCGCTGGCGTAAAAGCCTGAGACTTCGCAATGCGCAGCATGACACTGCCCATATCGAAAACCAGTGCAAACCCGTCGTCGCGCAGGAAGGCGAATCCCAGTTTGTCGCGATAGAAAGCAATGGCGTCGTCCGGCTTTTGCGTCATCAGAAAGGTCACAACACTGTCCATAGAAACCTCCCGCGCGAGCCAATAGTACACGCTTCATTCGCGCGATCATGATTCTCTCCGGCGCGCCAGCCCATTTCGTCCCTCCTTTTCCTCATGGCGGCGCGGCGATCCTCCTGGCCGCGCACGCATCAGCAACCTAGAATAGAAGCAACACCCATGCCGGAATTCACCCATCTGCATCTGCATACCGACTACTCGCTGCTCGACGGCGCCTGCGACGTGGAAAAGCTGGTCAAGCACGTGGCCAGCATCGGGCAGAAGTCCGTCGCCATCACCGATCACGGCAACATCTACGGCGCGGTGCACTTCTTCGATGCGGCGAAGCATCACGGCATCCATCCGATCCTTGGCTGCGAGCTCTACATCTGCCAGAAGGACGATCATCGCGCCGAGCCACAGGGCGACGACTACAACCACCTGCTCGTCCTCGCCGAGAACGAAGAGGGCTACCGCAATCTGGTCCGCATCACCTCGGAGGCGTCGCTGCACGGCTTCTACAAAAAGCCGCGCGTCAGCAAGAAATACCTCGCCGAACACGCGAAAGGGCTCATCGGCTTTTCCGGCTGCCTCGCCGGCGAGCTCTGTGAGAACCTCATGGCGGGGAAATACGAAGCTGCCCGCGCCACGGCGAGCCAATACCAGGACATCTTTGGGCGCGGCAACTTCTTCCTGGAGATCCAGGACCAGGGCCTCGAACTTGAGAAGAAGATTCACGCCGACCTGTTCCGGCTGGAGAAAGACCTCGACATCCCGCTGGTCGCCACCAACGACAGTCACTATCTCTGCGAAGACGATGCCCATGCACATGAAGTCCTGCTGTGCGTGCAGACCCTCTCCGCGATCAGCGATCCGAAACGCTTCAAGTTCGACTCCGATCAGTTCTTTGTGAAGTCGGCCGCGGAGATGGAGCGGCTGTTCGCGCACGCGCCGGAAGTCGTCAGCCGGACCATGCAGTTCGCAGAGCGCTGCCACCTCAAGCTGAGCCAGGTCGACAATCCTTTTCCCGAGTTTGCCGTTCCGCCTGGACACACTATCGACAGCTATTTCGAAGAAGTTTGCCGGGAGGGCCTGAAGAAGCGGCTCGCGACCGCAGTGCGGCAGCTGGAATTGCGCGGCGCGCAACGCACGCCCGTGCACGAATATGAATCGCGGCTGAACTTTGAAATCGGCATCATCAAGCAGATGAGTTACTCGGGCTATTTCCTCATCGTCTGGGACTTCATCAAGTACGCGCGGGATCATGGGATTCCGGTGGGCCCGGGGCGCGGCTCGGCCACGGGTTCGCTGGTGGCCTACGCGATGGAGATCACGAACATCGATCCGATGCAGAATGTTCTGCTCTTCGAGCGTTTTCTCAATCCCGAACGAGTGACGATGCCCGATATCGACGTGGATTTTTGCCAGAACCGCCGCGGCGAAGTCATCGAATATGTCACGCGTAAGTATGGCCGCGAACAGGTGGCGCAAATCATCACCTTCAACACCATGGCCGCCAAA
>Ga0302319_10012737_pt1 | contig 15820 bp, 15 predicted proteins | sample Bog_T0_2_FD_203319 | JGI IMG/M metagenome (GOLD analysis project Ga0302319, IMG submission 203319) | Peat permafrost microbial communities from Stordalen Mire near Abisko, Sweden - Bog_T0_2 | ecosystem: Environmental > Terrestrial > Soil > Wetlands > Peat | place: Sweden: Abisko, Stordalen Mire...
ATCTTCCAGTGCGCCGCATGGCTCTGGCATGACCTCCGCCGCTATCATGGCCTGGCCGTGGGGAGCGGATGCCGGGCATTTGCCGTCTCCCAGAACTGGTCGTGCTACGACCATTCCGCCTTGCCGACCTTTTCGGTCCGCGCCAATTCCTTCGAACGAGTGGTCTGCGATGGGTACCTGGATCCGCTGCCCGTGGCGGAGCAACTGGACTTCATGCATGCCATGGTCCTGATGCTCAGAACCCCGGGTCAGATCCTGCTCTCGACCACGGATCCCAAGGGATTCATGGCATGCAGCTGCGATAGACGGCTCTCGTACCCGAAGCGGATACGCCCGGAGATCCTGCAATACTTCAAGGTGTAATTCGGTCGCCCCCAGGGTGTCCCGATCACAACAGGGTTCTGGATCCAGACATCGCCCCCCCTCTTCTCCTGCGCCGCCCGGTCGGCTAGCGCGAGTTTCTCCCTAGCCCATCCTCTTCAGCGCGAGCCGCTCACTTAAATCCAACGGGATGGTGCGGTTACGGGATTTTGCTAAGCCCGATTTTAGTATACACTAATTATATTCACCGATTCCCGGAAAATACGCCACAATTAGTCAGATATAATGCAGTTGAATGTCGATCTACCGCTGGTAGAGTCCATACGTATACACCAAATGGCTAGCCTCCAGCGTACCCGCGTCAATGGCACGACCTACTGGCGCATCGTCGAATCCCGACGCATCAACGGGAAACCACGCGCCATCCCCATTCTCCAGCTGGGCACCGCTGACGCCCTGCTGGCACGCCTTACCGAGGCCGCATCCGGGCCGCTGCGCCTGCGCTCCTTCCAGCACGGCGGCGTCGCTGCCCTCACCGCCATCGCCCGCCGCCTCCAGATCGCCGAGCTCATTGATCGTCATGTGCCGGTACTCTCCAAGCCAGGTGCGCCTAAACGGCCGTCGGTGGGGCAGACCATGGTACTGGCGGCTTGCAACCGCGCCCTGCATCCGCGATCGAAGCGGGGGTGGGCCTCCTGGGCCGTGGGCACGTCCCTGGCGCATCTCCATCCCGGTCTCAAGACCAAGAGCCTGACCAGCCAATTCTTCTGGGACCAGATGCACCGCATCTCGCTGGATGCGCTCGCGCGCATCGAGCGGGATCTCACCAAGCTGGTGGTCGCCGACCTCGGCGTCTCCCTGGATACCCTCTTCTACGACACCACGAACTTCTTCACCTACATCGATACCACGAATGCCCATTGCGACCTGCCCCAGCGGGGCCACAGCAAGCAGAAGCGCTCCGATCTGCGCCTGTTCGGCCTCGCGCTCCTGGTCTCGCGCGATGGGCAGATACCGCTGTGCACGCAGATATACCCGGGCAACCGCGTCGACGCGACGGAGTTCCCACCCGCGCTGACCCTCATCCGCAGCCGCTTGGCGGATCTCTCGCTGACCCTGCAGGACGTCACCCTGGTCTACGACCGCGGCAACCTCTCGCAGAAGAACCAGCACATGATCGACGAGGCGACCGTCGGCTATGTCAGTGCGCTGGTGCCGGCTCAGCACCGGGATCTCATGGCCATTCCGCTCAGCGACTATCACGAGATCCAGACCGGACGGCTGAAAGGGCTGCGCGTCCATCGCACCGCTAAGACAGTCTGGGGGGCTGATCGTACCGTGGTGCTCTATCTCAGCGAGACGCTGCGGGCAGGGCAGCGTCGTGGGTTGGATCAGGGGCTGGCGCGCGCCCTGAAGACCCTCAATGCCTGGAGAGAGAACCTGGAGAAGCGAGGATCGGGATCGCGCTCCCCCCGCACCACCGAACGGCGCATCGATCGCATCCTCGCCGCCCAGTTCCTCAAACAGGTCCTGACCATCACCTATGATGACAGCAAGACCGGAGCTGCCCGCCTGACCTGGGCCATCGACCACGATGCCTACCGGCATCTCTGCGACGACTACTTCGGCAAACGCATCCTCATCACCAATCGGGAAGGCTGGAGCAGCGACGAGATCATCACCGCCTATCGCGGGCAGAGCCAGGTCGAGAACACCTTCAGGCAGATAAAGGATGATGAGCACTTCGCCATTCGGCCGCAATTCCACTGGACGGACCAGAAGATCCACGTGCATGCCTTCATTTGCTTGGTGTCGCTCCTGCTCGGGCGCGTGATCGAGAAGCAGGCGCGCACACTGGGGCGCACGCAGTCGCTGTCGCGCCTGATGGACGAGTTGGATACCGTCCGCTTGGCCATGGTTCTCACGCCATCGGGCAAGCGTGCCGGGAGGCCGCGGTGCCAGTGGATGTTGGAGCAGACCGAACCAACAACGTTGGCGCTGTTCAAGAGTCTGGTGCCGGATTCGCCACCGTTTGTGTATACGCAGGCGCTCACGCCAAGCTCATAATGAGAACGGGCTTAGGCGCTATCGAGGGGTGCGCGCGGAGAAACTCGCGCTAGGCTCCGCCATGGACCTTACGCATAGCCTCCAATATCTCGGCGTGATCACCGGGCTGTCCGGTACCATCTTGGTCAGCCAGCGATCGTCGGCACTGCGGCGCGGTGGATTCCTGGTCTGGATGGTGAGCAACTCCTGCCTGATCGGCTGGGCCTGGTCGACGGGGACCTGGGCCCTGCTGGGCATGTACGTCTTCTATTCGGTAACGTCGTTCGTGGGGTGGTGGAACAATCGTCTGCGAGGGGGAGCCCCGTCCACGGAGCCGTCGTCAGGGTGACGGGCCTGGTCGAAAGGGTTGCTGGCATTGCGGTGATCTTGGGGTCAGGTCACGAAACGGAAAAAATACATAGCGCTGCTGCAGCCCGTGCCAAAGGCCGGCCGGTTGACCCTTGGAGACGCCAGCACCTGCGAATACCACGCATCGTCCCTGCACGATCGAGGCGACAAGTTCATCGGGGAAATCGATTGTCCCGAGGATCATGCCGTCGCCCTGCAATGGGGAATAATGGCACCGCATCCATTCTCGTAGGCACGGGGATGCGGTCCACCCCACGTTTCGAGGTACCGCACATGGTACTGTCCGGTGCAAGTGGTCAACATGAGCGCTTCGCTTTCCCCATCATCATTCTGGCAGCGCCAGAGTACCCTGTTCCACCGTGCGCAGCGAGCACCCCCGCCAGACATGGTCGAGCTGCTCAATGGCCGTTCCGATGGCCGTTCCCATATCGTGAATCATACGTTCTCCCACCTCCATGGCCCTATCGCCCGCTGCCGAGGTGCGCAGGAGATCGCCCAAGGTGAAGAGCGCCTGGGTCTCAGGATCACGCATGGTCACCCGGTCGACGGACGAGGACACATCTACAGGCGACAACCAGCCCGACGAGGTGAGCATCGCTTCGCCCAGGCCGCATTCCCCTTCGCACCAGAAGAAGCTGTGGCCATCGTCTGCACCAGCCAGCTGGAAGACCACGAAACGCGCGGAGGCCAGGCAGTGGAGAGGTCGAGGCGAAATCTTCTCCACTGATCGGACTCCCGGACCGGTAGCCTCACCGATGGTGAAGGCCTCGGGAGCAGTCGTGGTGAACGGCTCATGCGTGAGGCCATGAAGAAGCACCGCTCCATCGTCATCGATGACCAGCGCGGGCGCGAGCCCCGAGAGGCTTGGCGGGTGCGAACGGACTCGATGACGCACATATTGCGCGGTTTCTGCGGGGATGAGGTATCGGGGGAAATGCGACGTCGCGCTCACCAGCGTCGGATTGATCTCGTTTCCCCACCGGAAATAGCTGTCAACAACATCGTAGAGCATGGTCGATGTCCACGGTGAGGGTGCCACCAACGGAGCCGGATCTGGCATGGGATCGTCGAAGATCTGCGCTGGTCACCGTGACGATCCCAATCCGGCGCATGAAGGCCATCGGCCTCGGCACCATCCGGAATACAATTCAGCGAGCGGGCGCCCGATTGTCCCACCAGGAGCCAGAGGTCAATGAACGCTTTATCTCGACCGGGCCATTTCACCAGAAGGTCGAACCATCAATATTCGACGGCTGTCGCCCCGGGCCGACTGGACCGCAGCGTTGCTCCATTGCGTTACGGTCACTCCATTGCGTAATGAATGAACCGGCCACGGTCCAACTTCTAGAAGCCGTCCGTGCGCGCCCGGGACTCGATGCCTTGGGTGGCCTGCTCGAGCGCGCGCACCTCGTCGGGCTTGAGCACCGCGCGGGCGAAGGCATCGAGGTGCTCGAGGTCGGCGCGGCGCTGGGTATGTCCATAGACTAGCCGGAGCAGGGCCAGGCGCTGGATCGCATCCTCGAGGAGCGCCTTGGCATAATCGGCTCGAGCACCGGTCGTATCCATACGTGCAATGCGGTAGGCTTCGAGCAGATCGTCGCTGTACGACTGCCGCAACGCCCCGTCGAATGCCTGGGAGAAGGTCCCCATATAGGCGAACTCGTCCTGCTGGATGAGGTGGATTGCCATCGCCGCATACTGCCACTGGGCTGCTGCATGACTGACAGCGTCGAGGTGCTTGAAGGCGGCGACGAGCTGCTCCGGGGTTTGAGCGCGCTCGGCCAGGAGCAGGTAGCGCGCGAAATCGGCGGTCTCCGCTGGTACCACCTGTCCCTTTATCGGTGACGGGAGCGTTGCCGCCCCGGCCAGCGCCTGGTTGTAGGCGCCGGTCATGCAGGCCTCATACGCTGCCCGGGCCGGCTTGAAGCTCTCGGCAAGCGCGACGAACTGGTCGCGGAAGTCCTTCGCATTGACCTCGTAGGGCATCATACCGCCCGCTGCAGCACAATAGCACCACACCCATTCGATCTGGGCTAACGCCCCGGCCGGGTCTTCATTCTGGATCAGCCGTTTGGCATCGGCGAGTTTAGACCGCGGGTCGGCGGCTCGCCACGGTGTCGTCCATGTACGGGCTGCCGGGTCATAGCGGATCGCCTGGGCGGCATCGGGCGGCCGCCCGGCATGGGCGGCGGTGTATATTGTGCCATCTTGCGTGAGCAGGAAGTCCTGGGTCCCGAGCTCCGGTTCGGCCGGCCAGGCCAGCACGGCGAAGAACCGCTGGCGGTCGAGCACCCCGGGAAGGCCGACCTCCGGAGCCGCGTCCTGTTCGCACAGCAGCCCGGTCGGTCCTCCGGGCAGGACGGCGGCGAAGACGTAGCCGCCGGCTGTGCGCCCGGTAGCAAACGGCCCCTCAAGGAGATGCAGGTACCGGGTGCCGTCGGGATGCGGAAAGGAGGTAGTCGCCCCCAGCCCGGCTATCTGGGCGATCCAGCCGAATTCGCCGATCTTGTCCTGGTTGAGGTCCTGGTAGCCCCCGGCCTGGAACTGGATTTCAGCCGGAAAGATCTCTGACCGCAGGATGTGCGCCACCGCAACTTCGCGGTCGCGGATGGCAGCGGGCGATTCCGCGCCGAAAACCGTCGCGCAGCACACCAGCATGAAGATGAGCATCCACTGCATAAAAACTCTCTGGGACATGCTAGCAGAACCAAGCCGAGGCGTCTAGCTAGGGATAGCCAGCCGGCTGTGCCCTCCCCATGCTCACACGTCCCGCCCGGCCCATAGGCGTCTCTTGCCCCTTCCAGTGCAGCGATGGCTCGCCGCACCTCCCGCCCTCGACGCAGTAAAGCCACGCTGGCGGCACCTGAGTCGCCCACTCGTCAGCGGTGTAGCCCCACCACCGGGACGAGCGCCAGGGCTCTGGCCGGAACATCACGAGCCACTCTTGGGGCTCGCTGCCGTCAGCGGGCGTGAAGGTGATGCGATGAGTGGGGGTGAAGGGGTCGTGTTGGGCGAGGGTGGGCATGGGATCTATTATGACCCTTCTGATATCTGGGGAAGGCTCAAGCCGGGAGGCTGACGATAGCCGATTGCGTTCGCGACGCATCCATGTCCACCGTCAGTGGCGAACAGGTGCCAGGAATGGGGCGTCTGATGGAGGAACCCGGCGTGGGGACGCCCAGTCCCAGGTGCGAACTCGCCGATAGGCATAACGCAATGGAGCACCAGCCTAACGCAATGGAGTCTCCCTGTGATCAGGTAACCATCCGGGCTGTAACCAAGCCGATGGAGTTCCACTCAGGCTCCTGCACACCTGTCGGCAGCAGGGAATCACCGGGGACCCCAAAATAGGCGCATCCGAGAAGTCCTTGCCTTGACAGGGTTTGTTTAGACCCTATCATGCAGGGATGCGTACTCCCCATCCCAACGATCGCCGCTTCGGCAACGATGCCGGGGATGGCTCCGCCATTGGCGTCATGGGCGACGCCATTGGCCACTTCGCGATCGCCCAGGCACGTCATGCGCACCGCTGGGTCGCCTGGCTGCGCGACCATGCCGCTCCAGGAGCCAGCGATGCCTCGAGCCGCACCTGGGAGCGTGACCTGCGCCCCTGGCTCCGCTTCCTCGATCAGCAGCGCTGCGACACCCCCACGCCGGCGACGGTCGCGGTCTACCAGGCCGAGCAGGTCGCGCACTATCGACCCAATACCGTCAACAACCGGCTGCACGCCCTCGAGCGCTTCTATGCCTGGTGCGCTGAGCAGCAGATCTACCGCCCGATCGCTGAGGGCATCGAACGCGGCGCTGCGACCACGCGTAGACCGCCGGTGGATGCGATACCGGACGCCTTCGCGACCGCCATCCTCGCCCTCATGCCGGGGAACACGCTCTTGGACCTGCGCAATCGCGTCATCCTGGCCCTGATCGGTTCCGGCCTCGAGACCATCGCCATCCATCGCGCCTTGGTCGGGGACGTCGATGTCGCTTCCGGCATCCTGCATTTCGCCACCCGGGCACACCCGGAGAAGACGGCGAACCTCACCCTGGAGCCCGCCGTGCGTGCGGCGGTGGTCGACTACTTGGAGGAACGGTTCCCGCAATGCCAACTGGTCCCCTCGGCACCCCTGGTCACTCCCCAGGATAATCAGGAGAAGCCGCTGAGCACCTTGTCCATGCGGCTGCTCTTCAAGCGCTGCACCGAACAGTTTGGCATCGGCAAGGGTCGGCTGACCACCTCGGTGGTGCGCGCGGCCGCGGTGACCTCGTTGGCCGCCAGGGTCGGCGATGCCGCCGCGGCGCGGCGCCTGCGGTGCCGACCTGCGAACCTGCGGCGGCTGACGGCCCGCATGACTCGCGTCATCGAGCCCACGACCAGCAGATCTCTGGCGCCGATGTAGGGAGTATCCCTCGCCGGCGACTAGGCGGACCACACGACTGGTGGTCTGAACGACCAGGGTCGCGCGCTGTCCAGACGGGCGATACGCGGCACCCAGACGCAGCTTGCCTGTGTCCCTCGTGCCCGCGACGATGCCGGTATGCCCACCCCTGAATCCATCGCTGACCTCGTCCACTGGTGCCAGTGGACCGGAGCCATCCTCGGCATTCTCGGCGCGTGGTGGGTCGCCAGCCAGACCCCCCGCACCAGGTACTGGGGCTTCGCCTGCTTCACCAGCAGTAACATGGTCCTGATCGCTGCCTTTCTCTGCATGTCGGCGTGGCCGCTCCTCGCGATGCAGGCGATCTTCCTCATCACCTCCCTGCGCGGGATGATGACGAACCGTCTGGCTTGTGAAGCTCGGGTCGTGCCACAGCACCCGTGATCGGACGAGCACGACCGACGCCACCCACCAACATCGATGCATGGAAGACCACCGCATGCCACGCTCCATCACCATCACTGTCCCTGACGAAATCTACGAGTACCTCTGGGTCCTGTCCTCATCGCACGCGGTTCCGTCAGGAGGCGTCACCGCAGTCCTGCAGCACCTGGTCAGGAGTGCGGCTGACGGCGTGCGGCGACCTGGATCGTGGGAGCGCCAGTGGATCAATCAGGCATTTGGCGGTGGATACGACCACCATCTCGCCATCGATCCGGATGCCCCCCACAGCACGGTGGTCACCACGAAACCGTCGGACGACGAGCACCCCAAAGGCCGGCTCCCACCACCGTCCGCATCCTGACATCCTTCGCTGGTCGCCGAAATGAGCTGATCGTGACTGACTTCAAGGCGCCAGAAACCATCCGCACCTTCCGGGGCCGCCATGGCCACGACCTGGTGCGTGCGGTCATTGCCTGCAATGCCCTGATCCGTGAAACCTATGCCCTGTTCTCTCCGTTCCCGGACATGGAAAAGATGACCTCGGCGATGGCGTTTCTCACCCGTCTGACAGCGGTCATGCGCACGCATCCGATCGAGGCCGACCCGTACCGAATGCAGACCAGATGTGGTCGGCACGGCACGGCATGGACGTATCAAAGCGCCTGCGTGGTCATCCGCTGCGCCCACCGGCAGCCATCGACGCGCCGGCGATTCCCCTGGATCGGTCGCCGGATTCCCAGCGCCACTGATTTCCAGGATGCGCTCCGGGATTTGGAGGATGCTGCACTCCAGGCCGACCTGGCGGTCGCGGTGGCGGTGGATTCCCTCCAGCGCCTCGACCCCATTGTCCGGCTGCGCTGGACCAATTGGGGCCTCAGCCCGCTGGATCCGCGAGGTGTGCAGATCGTGCCGCGCGCGCGGACGCACTGGACCCCTGGACGTTGGACCGCGTTCTGGACACCGGCCGCATCCCTGCTGGATCGCGCCTGGCTTCGCTGCCAGGGTTTCCTCGAACGGCTGGAGGAGGCGCCGCCACCGCCTCAGCAGGCCATCCCCTGCTTTCCGGACGGCAGCCCCATCCCCATCCAAGACCCGGCCACCGCTGCAGCCGAGGATACGGATGGCTTCCTGGTCGTCCCCGATTCCGGAATGTGGGATTCCGCCCATCTCCCCGTCTGGCTTCCCCCATTCCCAGAGGCGGGCGCCTCCCCCTATTCGCTGATTTGGCCGGAAGCGCACCCGTCGACGCCGCTGGCCATCATCGCTGGCGGGGCTTGTGCGCTGTCCCACGGGCGTCCTGGTCCAGACCAGGGATCAGCTGCCGCTCAGCGGGTGGTCCACGGCATAGCGGCCGCCGTCCGCTGGGCAACCTGCGCGCCCACAGACCGCTTGGCCGAATGGCGGGTCAGTGGCCCTGGCATCGCTCTGGTCGATGGACTGCGTCGCCATGGCCACGATGTGAGCGCCATCCGCCATGCGGTTCACGGCCTGCTGGTGAGCTGGTCCCCTCCACCCATCGAACCCTTCCATGATCCCAGCGCCGGATTGGACGTATATACCCACAGCATCCTGTCCCTCCTGCAGCTCCACGTGGCTGCAGGCGCCGAGGATACCGCGGGCATCCCCGCACTGCTGCTTCTGCTCAGTAGACCCTGGACTGTCGACCACCATGGGGCATCGCTGCGCGCCGCCCGCCGCTTCCTGACAGCCCATACGCCCCTGTGGTCCCACGATGCGCAGCTGGCTCGAGACATCGGCGAAGTCGAAGTCCGATTCCAGCGTGAGCTGGGGTCGCCATCCTCCACCAGAACGGCGAACTCCCAAGTTTGAGGTTGTGACTGCGCGAATCCTGACCACGCCGAAAATGGTGATATAGCCTCGCACGTGCTGGTGCGCAAACGTGACCAGAGCCTTCCGCGCGAAGTCCATGACCATGTCCTCGGCACAGGAATCCCAGGCCCCAGTTCGCATCGGCAATCATCATCCGCGATCGTCGGAGGCCCCGAACGATACCGCTTCGTGAACGATCAGGATCAGTCGATTACCCGATCCAATGCGGTTATTGAGCTGGAGCCGACGGTTGGGCATCCGACGAAGGCTCGGCAGGAGGAAGAGCCGCTGGTTGCGCCGTGCGCAACGGTTTGACGTTAGCGGGCTTGATGGGACGACCGGCATCACGGGTAGCGCCGCGTCGCGGGGGGGGTGACGAGTGGTTCTTCGCTTTGGATACCTGATTGGGGAGGTGAACTCGGCCCTTTCTGCCCTGGTGCTTATTGGCCGGATACCGCTGCCGCTCCTTGCTTCCGGGAGGCCGTCCACGCCGACCCGCCTTCATTGCTTTCTTTGCCTTTTTTACCTTCTTTACCTTTGGAGATTTTTTCTGAGCGTGAGATGGCCGAATCGGACTGGCACTCGCCTGAACGAGCGCCTCGAGCTGTGCTGTCGCCTTGTCGAGCGCGCGCGCGACCTTCGCCAGGATCGCCTGCTGCTTCAGGAACCCGCGAGCAGGCGTCGACGCTATCCCTCGTCCCACCTTCACGAGTTTATGACGCTTGTGGGTCAATCCCCCCTTGCGACGTGAGGCCTTGGGCCCGGCGGCCTTGAGCACCGCATCGGGAGAGATCCCCAGGAATTTCGCGTACTTCGGTATGCATCGCGCATTCGGCACGCGTGCCCCGGTCAATGCCCCCTGGAAGGTGGGGTAACTGATGCGAACGACTTGAGCCGCCTGAGACGCGCTTAGCTTCTTGGCGGACATTTTCTTCCGGAGGAGGGACGATAACGCCGTCATGAATGGCCTCGTTGGGCAGAAGTGACTATGTCAGAGACAGTGCGCATCATGCGATGACCGAGTCACAGGAGAGTCGACGGAATTGCCACGATTGCAAGATGCGTTCGTACGGATTTTCCCATCAAGTCCTGCGGTGCATCCTCCGGACGAGTTCACGGGGACAGTCCTCACCGAGGAGATGATCGTCTGCCTCCCGGAGAGCACGCCTTCACGTTTGGACTGATCCTCCCCCCTACCTGCAAGAGACCGTCTGTTCTCCCTGTCGTGGAATCACAGGAGATGCGAAGGTCTCGGGCGATGGCCACATCGAGGTCTCATAGACGTTCAAAGACCCTCTACCAGGCACTGGTGATTCCCCCGACGGTGGTGATTGGCCTATGGTCAGCCCAACGCTTGTCACCCCTTCGATTCACTCCCCCCATGACCGGTGCTCCATGAATGATCTCTTCCCGTGGCTGAATGCGCACCTCCTCGATCTCGGCGCTAGCGCCGCGGCTCTGGTCTGCGCCATCCTGCTCATCCTCCTGATGGCGTGGCTCGCCAGCCTGGTCTACGCGGTCTCGGTATGGGGAGCCAGGCGCCGCTTGGCCTACCTCCGGCTGGCCAGCGACCAGCAGGTGGTGCAGTTGCAGATCCGCAAGCGGGCCACCGACGATGGCCGCATGGTCGAGCAGCTGCGGACCCTGCAGGCCTCGCTGGCGGCCTCCCTGCGCCGCGAAGAGGACTGCCGCCGGCTGCAGGCAGCCCTCGAGGAGAACCTGACCGGGCGCACCGCCCGCACGACCCAGCTCGAGGAGGATCTCCAGGACGCTCGCGAAGCCCTCGAGGAGCAGGACGAGGTCATGACCACCATGCGCGACGAGGCGAAGGAGCTCAAAAAGGGCAAGCAGGTCCTCGAGGCCCAGCTCGACGCCTCGACCGGCGAACTCGCCCAGCGCGACCAGGTCATCCAGCTGCTCGAGAGTCAGCTCAGAACGCAAACCAAGACCGCCAGCATGGCCAACGCGGGCATGGACGACCTGAAGCGCGAGCTCACCCTGCTCCGCGAACGCCATCAGGGCGCCCTCGAGCAGCTCGAGCTCTACAAGCGCATGAGCCTGCAGGATATCCCTCGGTAGTCGGGATCTCCGGCCACACGGGGGCTGAAGTCGGCCATTCGTGAACCGTCTGCTGTCACCATGACATTTCGAGCTCCTGCCGGCACGTGCATCCCGATGAGGAAGGATAGGGCCGCATCAGCTACCGTTTGGTGACGCAGCGGTCCTATCAACACTGCCGAGTCGTTGCTGAATCACCCGAAGTGAATCAAGGCGTGGGTCGACGGAGAATGGATTGAGCGCATCATCGAGCGACTATTCGCGTGCCCGTGATGCGCTGATGGCTACCATGCTCGTATGAGCGTTTCCATCACCACGCAGAGCGAGGCCAGGAAGGTCTATGCGCGCTCCGCGCTCTGCTACCTCTGTGGAAAGCCCCTGCCCATTCTCGACCTGGGTTCCCAAAGAGTATCGCCGACGGGTCCTGACGTTGACCGCGATCATGTGGTTCCCGACAGCGTATTCCCCCCTGCGGACCGCAGCAATTTCCCGCTGCTCTTGAAAACGCACACCGCGTGCAACCGTGCGCATTCGCCTGTGGATCAGAAATTTTCCGAATTGTTCAGGCTGCATTGGGATCCCAGGCCGGACATGAACCTGCAGCGCCTGCAGCTCGATTGGCAGGTCGATCCATCGGGCCGCGCTACCCACAGCATGTGGCGCCATGACGATCTCACCGCCATGGTCTTCGATTGGATCCGCGGATTCCATTACGCGCTGTATGGCGAGTTCCTGCCGCTGGCGAGCCACCGGGCAACGCTCCTCCCCTTCAGGGAGCTGCGCCCCGATGGGACCGAGCCTGATCTCCGGCAATTTGTCGGGTTTGCCGGTTTCCTGCTGCGGCAACGGGTCCTGGCGCATTTCGATCGCATCTACGCCTACAATGGCCGGCTGTAATACGAATGTGCCTGGTACATCGACAAGGGCATGCCGACCTGCGCCTACGCCTTGGACGTCAATGGCTGGTCCATCTTCAGCGATCCCGCTGCAGGCGGGCTCCGCTGCGCCATCGGAGTCTACGTGACCCGGATGGTGCCTGGCAATGCCACTCCGGGATCCAGGCTGATCTTCAGCGGCGATCCCCTTACGCTCGATCTCTTCCCGGAGAACCGCGAACGGTATATGCGGGGGAATCGCGAGATGATCAGGAAAACCGTGTCATAGCGGGAGAACGCGCATGCGGGATCAGCGACCACAGCGAACCGCCGCCTGCCGTCGCCAGGCACCGCCTGCCGCCCGCAGCCACCAGCATCACGGAATGACCGCCGAGGTCGCCGAGGTGCGGCTGGCCTTGGAACGCAGAAGCTCCAACTTCTCGCCCTCGATGATCCGTTCCACCAGGCGCAGCCTGAAGAGATGACCCATCTGCACCTCCCAGGGATGGCTGTTCGGGCGCGTCAGCTCAAAGACGATATTGGAGGCGCCGGGGAAGAATGAGCGGATCTTGTTCTCGAGGTCTGCGGGCAGGCGGCCGCTCACCGCACTGAGCGTATCCGGCTTGCCCAAGCGCTTGACCACGTCCTTCTGCAGCGATTCCAGCCACAGGCGGACGCCGGCGGCTGCGGCCGCGATGGGCATGGCTTCGGCGCATATCTCGGCGAACTGCCTGGCCACCTCCGGCTTGTTGAGGCGGGTATGCTCATCGACGACATCGACCGAGATCTGCTTCTCGCGCAGCGTGCGATCGACCGCCAGTCGAAAGCACATATGGATTTCGCGCAGCTGCGGCTCTTCCGGGGTGTTGCGCTCCTCGTAGAACACCTCGTAGGGCATCTCCAGGCTGCGCACCTTCTCGGTGATCAGCGCCGTGACGATATGCTCGCGCAGATCGGCATGGTCGGCCGGCGGTGGTTTGAAGAGCTCGCCGCGCGACCGGTGCTGATCGCGACGTTGCTCCTCGATGACGATGGAATGCACCGCATGGTGCGCGGTGGGGATGGGGACGGAGGACGCCAGCCAGCCCGCCGTGGTGGTGCGATCCTCGCGATCGCCCATCTCGTAGATGATGCTGCGCTGATGCCCTCGGCCGATGTTGAGGATGTGCTCTTCCCCGAAATGCTTCACCAGCTTGGCAATGGCATCCTGCGGCACGCCCGACGCCTTGAGCACCGTCGCGGCCGCCTCCGGGGTGCGCTGCGGCTTCCCGCTCCAGAAATTGGGGCCCCGTTCGCAGTACAGCTCCTCGGCCTGCTCGAGCAGCTCGTCCACCAGCTTGAGCGACATGGTGCCCTTCTTGGCCGAGCCGAAATCGATGGGGATGACCACCTTCTCGCCCTTCTCCCCATCGGCCTCGTCCTTGAAGGTGTGGCCGTACTTGAAGTAGATGTTGTTGCGCGCGACCAGCTGCACGTCCCTGAGGTAGCCGATCTCCATCCATTCGCGCAGGCATTTCCAGATCTTCCACCGGTACTTCCGCCACTTGGGCGCATCATCCTGGATCGAGCGCTCGCAGCCCAGGCATTCGACCCACAGCTCCAACAGGGGGATGCGCATCGACTTGCGGTGGCGGGATGCCAGGCGGACCTCGATCACCTTGTGCAGCTGGGCGCGCCAGCGCTGGCCGCTGTAGGCCAGGTTGCGCGTGTAGTTGTAGTTAGCCACGATCCAGGGACGCTCGGAGCTGCCGCCGCGCAGGGCATTGGTGAGCTCGGGGTTCAAGGTGATGGCAATGCCATTCGGGCGCCGACCACCGGTCGACACGCCCTTCGCCGTGTCGGAGGCCGAGATCAATCCATAGAGCCGCGGGCTGGCTTCCTCCACCTGGTCCGCGAGGCTGGGATCCTTGGGCCGCATGTAATGGCGCTGCACGAACAATCCGCCCAGGGCATTGACCGCCTCATCAACGAATTTGTAGAACCGACCGTTCAGGCCCTGGTTCACCTCCCTGGCCAGCTCAGCGTAAGTGACCATGATCTTCGGTGAATCGTTGCGCGTCGCCAGCCAGCGCTGATGCCAGAGCCGCAGAAAGGAATCGAAGATGGTGTCGTGACCGGGCTGGAGCACACCGAGGGTGTAGAGGATGGTGTTGACCTGGCGCACCATGATCGCCTCACCTTTGATCCCGAGCTTGCGCAGCTGGTCGACGTGCATGACCTTCTGCTGGCCCTTCTCCTTCAAGGTCTGGTAGTGCGGATGGGGCGCCATGCGGTGCAGCACCTTCCCCGGCCTGGTGGTCTGCACTGGGTGGCCATGCTTGTCCGGCAGGGTGATGGGGATGTCCTCGACATGGCTGTCATGGCTGAGCGTCAGGTCGCTGAGGAAGAGCAGCGTGGGCGCGCTGTCCTCGACCGTGGCCAGGGCGGTGGAATCGGCGAGCTCGTCCACCGCGAAAATATCCTGCTGACCGCGTTCACTGTGCCGAGACATTCGGAGCTCCCTTCACTGCAGGTACAAGATCTAGTGGTTGCGACGCACAACCCCTTGGGGTGTTCCAACTCTGTCGAGAAGTGGCAAATCCAACGGCGATGAAGATTTGGCAAACGCACCAGACGTTCTCTTTCTGTCGAGTAGTCGGGTCCGTGGGTCCGGCAGCAGCAGAATATGAGCCGTTCCACATGTGGCGAAAAGTCTGCGTCGGAACATGGTAATATCTAGCGGAAAATGTGCATTTCCGAGATGCCATCCGCTACAGAAGGCGCGGCGTTCCCAATACGTCGAGAAGTCTCCGGGTCAAAACGGCGCCTTCAGGCCAAGGATCTGATCCGAGGTGTTCCCCATATGTCGTAAAGTTGCAGCGGTCGGAGGCGAACCAGCATTCCCATTTTGTCGAGAAGTGTGGGGCTAACTTGTGTGGATGTGGTCACTTGAGTTGAATTCCTTTACGACTTTTCGACCAGCGGGGAACGATGATGTAAAGCAGTATACCAAATGGTCTTACAGACAAGTCCACGCACGCACACGCCCCCTAGAGGAGGTGCACATGCGCTCATCGGCCCCTTCGGTCCCCTCCGCCAGGATCACGATGTCAGCGCATGACCTGAGAACGATTGACCCAGAGCACGATGGAACCCATTGCAATAAAGGCTTCTACGCCATCAATCATGCGCAGCCATGTGTCCTTCCCCGGCATTACTTCCTGACGCTCCGGGAACGACACCCCCCAGGACGTCCTGTCCACGTCCCCAGCCCGGTGTCACTTCACGACCTGCAGGGAACACCCGCCCATTCCGCTGGCACTGCCGGCGACTGCACCCCAAGGCGGCGATGTCCGGCGGTCGCGGCGGGTGAGCAGCGCCGCGGATGCAGTGGACAGTCCGCACCGCGTGGGCAGGCGGATCGACCAAGGGAACAGCTCGATACGGCGAGCTGGCGCGGCGAGAGAGCGGCACCCACACCTCCTGAATCCTGTAGGGCACTGTCCACTTCTCGACCTGGCC
>Ga0302319_10012739_pt1 | contig 15819 bp, 9 predicted proteins | sample Bog_T0_2_FD_203319 | JGI IMG/M metagenome (GOLD analysis project Ga0302319, IMG submission 203319) | Peat permafrost microbial communities from Stordalen Mire near Abisko, Sweden - Bog_T0_2 | ecosystem: Environmental > Terrestrial > Soil > Wetlands > Peat | place: Sweden: Abisko, Stordalen Mire...
CGGTTGGATATGTGACTAACGGCGTTCACATGCCGACTTGGGACTCGGCCCTGGCCGATGACCTTTGGACGCAAGCCTGTGGCAAAGACCGCTGGCTGGGGACAACGAAAACCATTGAGCGGGACATTCACAGCGTCTCCGATGCCAGCCTTTGGCAATTTCGCAGCGCGGCCCGCAAGTCTCTTGTCGAATACGCCCGTGAGCGATTGTCCAGGCAACTGGCCGTCTCTGGTGCGCCGCCCGGGAATGTTGAGGGAGCGAAGCATCTGTTTGATCCCAACGCATTGACCCTTGGTTTTGCGCGCCGCTTCGCGACCTACAAGCGACCAAATCTGCTGCTTCACGATCCTGAGCGGCTCCTCCGCCTTTTAACCAATCCTGAGCGCCCCGTGCAACTTATCCTTGCTGGCAAGGCACATCCGGCGGACCAGGCAGGGCAGGCTCTGATCCAGGAATGGACGCATTTCATCCGGCGCACTGATGCGCGCTCCCATGTAATCTTCCTCAGCGATTATGACATGCATTTGACCGGGCATCTGGTGCGGGGCGCGGATGTCTGGCTCAACACGCCGAGGCGGCCTTGGGAGGCGTGTGGAACGAGCGGAATGAAGGTGCTCGTCAACGGCGGTATCAATCTTTCGGAATTGGATGGCTGGTGGGCCGAAGCCTACACACCCGAAGTGGGGTGGGCATTGGGGGATGGTCAGGAGCATGGAGACGACTCGGCCTGGGATGCGGCCGAAGCCGCAACGCTTTACGAGCGGCTCGAACGGGAGGTTATCCCTGAGTTTTATAATCGCGATGCACAGGGCATTCCCGTAACATGGGTTGCCCGCATGCGAAAAAGCATGGCGCAGTTAACACAGCGCTACTCCGCCGACCGCGCGGTACGCGAATACACCGGGCTACACTACCTCCAGGCTGCCGCTGCCTGTAGTTCACGCACCGCAAATAATGGGGCAATCGGCAGGCACATAGTCGATTGGCGGCGCAGTCTGGAACAAAAATGGGCTGAACTGCACTTCGGTGAAGTAAAGGTGGAGACCCGTGGCGGGCGCCACGCATTTGAGATCCAGGTCTGTCTCAACGGCATCGCCCCCGAGGCGGTAAGAGTTGAGCTTTATGCAAACGGAATCAACGGAGGCGATCCTGTCCGGGAGGAAATGAAGCGCGCGCAAGAGCTGCCTGACGCATCCCAGCGATGCGTCTATCACGGCACGACGTCCGCTACGCGTCCAGCGAGTGACTACACCGCGCGAGTAATACCCCAATGCGACGGCGTGGCCATCCCCCTGGAAGACCCACGAATCCGGTGGCAGCGATGATGGAAACAGCCCAACACGAACCGCACGATTATATCCCGGAGATCTCCGGGAGCGCTGATATCCGGGTGGGTTCTCCGCTGCCTTTGGGAACCCAGGAGAGCGAAGGAGGAGTTAATTTCTCCATTTTCAGCCGCGATGCCAGCCGTGTGCGATTGGAATTGTTCGTTCATCCCGAAGACGCAGAGCCAGCACGTGTATTCGATCTGGATTCAAAATGCAATCGCACCGGCGACGTGTGGCATATTTGGATCGAGGGGATCGTTACCGGACAATTTTATGCTTACCGCATGGATGGCCCTTACGAACCCAGTAAAGGTCATCGCTTCAACTTCAACAGACTACTCCTCGATCCCCTGGCTACCGCGATCTCGCTGCTGCCCCCGTGGGATTTTGCATCTGCGCGTGGATACGATTCTTCCGCGCCGGAGCGGGATTTGGCTCCATCGAAGCTGGACAATTCCGCGTCGATGCCCAAATGCGTATTTGACAACGAGCCCTTCGAATGGGCTGGAGACCAGCCACTCCGGCATCCCTGGTCAGAGACTGTTATTTACGAAGCGCATGTTCGCGGCTTTACCATTCATCCCAATTCGGGCGTGGATCATCCGGGAACCTACCGGGGTCTGACGGAAAAAATCCCCTATCTGAAAAAACTGGGGGTGACGGCCGTGGAACTGATGCCCGTGCAGGAGTTCAATGAAACTTCTGTCACTCGTAGAAATCCGCAAACAAGCGACCCGCTTAGGAATTATTGGGGTTACGATCCCGTGGTTTTTTGTGCGGCAAAAGCCTCCTACGGCAGCCCGGGTGGTTTGGGCCGGCAAAAGGTGGAGTTCAAGGAAATGGTCCATGCTTTTCATCAAGCCAATATCGAAGTGATCCTGGATGTGGTGTTCAATCACACGGCGGAGGGAGACGAAATGGGGCCAACGCTTTGTTTTCGCGGGATCGATAATGCGATCTTTTACACTTTGGCGGGCGACAGACGCTACTACAAGGACTACACGGGCACAGGCAATACCATCAACGCAAACCATCCAGTGGTAAGAGACCACATTCTGGCCTCGCTCCGTTATTGGATGGTCGAGATGCACGTGGATGGATTCCGCTATGACCTGGCTTCGGTTCTCGGCCGGGACGAATCCGGCAAGCTGATAGCCAATGCCCCTCTTCTCGAACGGATCGCGGAGGATCCTATTTTGAGAGACGTGAAAATCATAGCCGAGGCGTGGGACGCTGCCGGTGCATACGAGGTGGGTAGTTTCTCAGAGAGGCGTTGGGCGGAATGGAACGGCCGGTACCGGGACGATGTCCGCCGTTTTTGGCGTGGCGATGATGGAATGCTCGGATCGTTTGCCAGCCGCATCTGCGGCAGCGCTGACATCTACACCAAGTCGGGGAAAGGCCCGAGCGGTAGCATTAACTTTGTTACCTGTCACGACGGATTCACTCTGAACGACCTGGTGAGCTATCGCTACAAGCACAATGAAGCAAATGGAGAAAACAACCATGACGGGGCAAACTGCAACTTTAGCGACAATTGCGGTACTGAAGGCGGGACAATGGATCCAGGAATCGAGGCTTTGCGGAAATGCCAGATCAAGAACTTTTTGCTGACGCTGTTAATCTCGCGTGGGGTGCCGATGCTGCTTGGCGGAGACGAATTTCGCCGCACGCAGGGGGGCAACAACAACGCCTATTGCCAGGACAACGTAACGAGCTGGCATGATTGGAGCAATCTGGAGAAGCACAGGGAAATTCTCCACTTCACCCGTGACATGATCGCGTTCCGGCATGCCCATCCGATTTTGAGCAAGGAGCGATTCTATGCGGATGCAGAGATCCAATGGTGTGGCTCCCAAGGGGGATTACCCAATTGGGCTGATCCAAAAGAAAAACAGTTTGCCTGCCTGATCCACGAAGATGATGAAAGCAAAATTTGCCTGATGTTTAATGCCGGCGGTAATGCCGTCAACTTCGTTTTGCCACCCGGAAGGCCGGGATTTCGGTGGAGCCTGGCTGTCGACACCTCTCGCACAACGCCACATGATTTGTTTGCCGAAGGCGAGGAACCGCTTTGTGAAGATTCATTGACTTATCATCTGCAATCCCGGTCCAGCGCCATACTTTTGACCCAGACAACTAATCATCCGGAACGGCCGCGTCATTCAACGTCAAATGAAACACGACACACACACACCGAACGGAAAAAGAGTAAAAACCATGAACACGAATGACCATTTGGAACCGACTGTATTCGTCATATTCGGCGGAGCCGGTGACCTGACTTGGCGGAAACTTATGCCCGCATTGTTCGATCTTTCCCAGGACCAAAGCATGCCCGCTGATTTTGCGGTCATTGCTGTGGATCGCGTGGACTTGAACGACGAAAATCTGCGCCGCCGTCTCCATGACGGGGTCAAGAAGTTCTCCCGTCATGGAAAGGTGCCGGGCCATGCGTGGAGCGAGTTCGCAAAGCATATCCACTACCAGCAGGGCGATTTCAAAAAACTGCACACTTACACGGCCCTCGGCGCGCAATGCGTCAAGTTGGAAAAGGAATGGGGCGCAAAAGTCCACCGTATCTTTTATATGGCCACACCGCCGAGCATGTTCGGCGAAATTCCAAAATACCTAGGCAAGGCCGGACTGGCGAGTGACCGTGAATTGGCGCGGATCGTGGTCGAGAAACCGATCGGCTATGACCTGGATTCCGCCCGCGATTTAAACGCCATCCTCGCTGCCAATTTTGACGAGTCCCAGATTTTTCGCATTGATCATTATTTGGGCAAGGAAACGGTGCAGAATATTCTGGCATTTCGTTTTGCCAATCCGCTCTTCGAGCCGATCTGGAACCGGCGCTACGTGGATTTCGTGACCATCACCGCTGTCGAGGCTGTTGGTGTTGAACATCGCGGCGGCTATTACGACCACGCCGGAGCGCTCCGCGACATGGTGCAGAATCACCTTATGCAACTGCTCTGTCTCGTTGCAATGGAACCGATGGTCTCCTTCGAGGCCGACGAGATTCGCAACAAGAAAGTCGATGTCCTCCACGCCATTCGTCCAATTCATCGGGACACCGTCCATGAAAGCATCGTACGTGGGCAATACGGCAAGGGTTGGGTGGGCGGTAAAAAAGTTCCCGGTTACCGCGAAGAAGAGGATGTTTCGCCTGATTCCCAAACCGAGACGTTTGTCGCGCTCAGGCTGTTCATCGACAACTGGCGCTGGCAGGGCGTGCCGTTCTACCTCCGCACCGGAAAGCGGCTCACCCGTCAGGCCTCGGAGATTTCCATCCAGTTTCGCGGCGTGCCGCATCAGTCGTTTCCGGCGGAGTCCACTCTCGATTGGCAGTCGTCCCGGCTTGTAATGTCCATCCAGCCCGAAGAAGGCATCGTGCTGCGCTTCCAGGCAAAGCATCCCGGACCAAAAATTCACCTGCGCTCCGTGGAGATGCAGTTCAACTACCAGGAGGCATTTGCCGTCCAGTCGCCTGAGGCTTATGAAACCTTGCTGTGGGACATCATGAAAAATGACCCAACCTTGTTCATGCGCGCCGACCAGGTCGAGGCGGCCTGGCAATTATTGATGCCGGTGCTCAATGTCTGGTCAGCGGCTCCCCCCAGTGATTTTCCCAATTACGCGGCAGGGAGTTGGGGACCGGAGGACACTCAGAGCCTGCTGGGTCAAGGCCATAGTTGGCCACTGCCGACCGAATTAGCGCAACAAAAGAAAACCAAGACGGACCCCGAATGCCATTCACGTCGAAGAAAAAGGTGAATGCGAGACGAAGTAATCGAAAGCTCATCATGTCCGATCACGCTAAAAGATTTGTGATAGTCGGGGGCGGTTTTGCCGGAGTGACCCTGGCGCAACAACTCGAACGCTTGCTTCCTGCTGATATGGAGGTGACCGTCATTAGTACTGAAAATCACCTGGTTTTCACTCCCATGCTCCCCGAAGTGGTAGGACGAACCATCTCTCCATTGGACGTCGTGGTGGCTGGCCGCCGGTTGACCCGGCGCACCAGGTGGCTGGAGGCGCGAGTCAGCCGGATCGATCGCGAAAACAGCGAAGTGCATTTTGTGCGGAGAGACGAAACAGCCGCTTCAATGAGTTACACCCACCTTGTATTGGCTTGCGGTTCAGCAGCAAATCTGGACGTGATCCCAGGATTGGCTTCGCGCGGCTATCCCTTAAAAACGGTCATTGATGCGATAGTCATGGGCAACGATTTGATTGGCAACTTCGAGGCCGCCGCCATCCAGCCCGAATCGACGGCGCGCCAGCGGCTGATCACTGTTGTCGTCATTGGCGGAGGTTTCAGCGGCGTGGAGGTGGCAGGGCATATCGGCGATTTGATGCGAGGTATTCATCGGTTCTATCCAGAGCTGAAGAATGAGACCCCGCGCATCGTTCTTTTGCAGAAAGGTGATCAGCTTCTACCCGAGTTACGTCACCAATCCTTATCCGCGTTTACACTGGAGAAACTCCGGCAAAACGGAATCGAAGTGAGGCTGCAAACAGCGGCCCAGAAGGCCGACTCCATGGCGGTGCATTTAACATCCGGTGAGCGGATCGAGACAGGAATGATCGTCTGCACGGTGGGAACTGAGGCGCATGCGCTTATCAAGGGCTTGGGTCTTGCGCTGGAAAAAGGCCGTCTGAAGACCGGCCCGGACATGAAGGTGGAGGGTACTGCCAATCTTTGGAGCATCGGTGACTGTTCGCTGATTGCCAACGCCTACGATGGCAAGTCATGCCCTGCGACCGCGCAATTCGCGATGCAGCAGGCCCGGCAGTTGGCGGAGAATCTTGAACGCGCGTCGCGGAATGTTGCAACGAAGCCGTTTTGTTTTCGTCCGCGAGGCATGCTTGCCTCCATTGGCCATCACAACGCAGTGGCAGTCGTTTATGGAGTCAAACTATCCGGCTTTATCGCGTGGTTCTTATGGCGGGGAGTCTATCTGGCGAAGCTGCCAACGCTCAGTCGCAAGCTTGAGGTGGCGATAAGCTGGGCCTGCAGTATTCCATTTCCACCAAACATTGTCCAACTCCGGCTCCCACAAAAGCAGTCGCAGAAGACAGGAAGCAAAACGAATCATCCTGATCTCACCCATGGCGGCTGATCATCAAAACACAAAAAAAGGAAAGTTGTCGCATGAACACACCAAATCGTTTCGCACCAGACGGCCCCGGAATTCCGGCGCGCTGGACATCCAGCACCAAAACCGGCGTAGGCACGGCCCTCAGCGATAAAAGCCGCGTCTGGTTCACGCTGAGCCATGGAATCTTCAACGAGATCTATTATCCCCGTATTGACCAGGCCTGCATCCGCGACATGGGATTGATCGTCACGGATGGAGTGGAGTTTTTTTCCGAGGAGAAACGCGATGCCGGACACGAAGTGAAATGGATGGCGGATGGTGTGCCGGCATACCAGTTGATTAATACCTGTCGGGAAGGCCGCTACCGTATTGAAAAGCAGATTGTGACCGACCCACATCGAAACTCAGTGTTACAACAAGTCAAGTTTCACGCGCAAAAAGGGGGGCTTTCAGATTATCACCTGCACGTCCTGCTAGCGCCGCATCTGGGAAACCATGGCGACGACAATACGGCGTGGGTAGGCGAGTTCGAGGGCACGCCATTGCTGTTTGCGCAACGAAACGATTGCGCGCTGGCGCTGGCTTGTTCCGCCCCTTGGACGAAAAGGTCGGCCGGCTATGTTGGCTCGTCTGACGGTTGGCAGGATTTGAAGGCGCACCACCAGATGACCTGGGAATACACGCGCGCGGGAAATGGCAATGTGGCCCTTACCGCCGGAATTGATCTTTCCAAATCGGACGGAAAATTTGTCCTGGCACTTGGTTTTGGCAAAAATCCAGACGAAGCAGCCCGGAACGCCATCGCCAGTCTGGGCGATGGTTTTGACAAGGCGAAGCATGATTACATTGCAGGCTGGCAGGATTGGATCAAGACGCATGTGTCGCTCGAGCCGGGAGAAGTTGCTCCGGGCGATCTGGCCCAGAAGAGCCTCGCCGTCCTGCGCACTCATGAATCCAAGCAGGCACCCGGCGCCCTTATCGCCAGCCTCGCGATTCCGTGGGGATTCAGCAAGGGGGACGATGATCAGGGTGGATACCATCTCGTCTGGTCACGCGACATGGTGGAGACGGCGGGAGGTTTGCTCGCTGCGGGTGCGCACGAAGACGCCCGACGTGTGCTCTCATATTTGCAGCGAACCCAGCAGCCGGACGGTCACTGGTCACAGAACATGTGGCTGGATGGTTCGCCCTATTGGAATGGAATCCAAATGGACGAGACGGCGTTGCCGATTCTGCTGGTGGACCTGGCCCGGCGCGAGAAAGCCCTGGCTGCAGGCGATCTTGAAAAGTTTTGGCCGATGGTTAAAAAGGCTGCGGGTTATCTGGCGCGCAGCGGCCCGGTGAGCCCGCAGGACCGCTGGGAGGAAGATCCCGGCTACACCCCGTTCACGGTCGCGGCGGAAATCGCGGCGATGCTGGCGGCGGCGACGCTGGCGGAATTGAATCACGAAGCCTCACTCTCAAACCACCTCCACGAGATCGCCGATGTCTGGAATGATTCCATCGAACGCTGGATGTATATGTCCGCCACGGACTGGTGCAGGAAGTTTAATGTCGAAGGCTATTACGTCCGCATCGCGTCGAAGACAACGGGAACGGACGGGGCAAGTTTGCAGGAAAATATCAAAGTCAAGAACGTGACGGCCTCCGAGGACACCCGCCTGGCCAGTCATCTGATCAGTCCAGATGCACTGGCGCTAGTGCGTTTTGGGTTGCGTGCGGCGGATGACCCGCGCATTCGCGACACCGCCAAAGTCATTGACGCCCTGCTCAAGGTGGAAACGCCGAACGGCGCGACCTGGCATCGTTACAACGACGACGGCTATGGCGAGCATGAGGACGGTTCGCCATTTGACGGAACGGGAATCGGTCGTGGCTGGCCGCTGCTCACCGGCGAGAGGGCGCACTACGAACTGGCTGCAGGCCACGAGGAAATCGCCAGACAACTTCTGGTCGCCACAGAATCATTCGCCAACGAAGGCGGTTTAATTTCCGAGCAAATCTGGGATTCACCCGATATCGCGGAGCACGAACTTCATCGTGGCCGGCCTTCCGGGTCGGCCATGCCGCTGGTGTGGGCTCACGCCGAGTATTTGAAGCTTCGACGCTCGCTGCGCGATGGACGGCTCTTCGACCAGCCGCCGCAAACCGTGCAACGCTACCTGAAGGAAAAAGCGGTTTCCCCGCGCCTGACGTGGCGGTTCAACCACAAGCTGCGTTCGGTGCCGCCCGGCAAAATCCTCCGCGTCGAGCTGATGGCTCCGGGGGGCGTGCATTGGACCGCTGATGATTGGAAAACGCGCCAGGACATCAAGACGCTTGATGACGGCCTGGGCATTCATCTCGCGGATCTACAGACCGGGTCGCTGCCCGAAGGCACACAGGTCAAATTCACTTTCTTCTGGCCGGACGCCAATCGTTGGGAAGGCAAAGACTTCATGGTGCGCATTGCCACCTGGCACAGAGAAGAAACGGTGTCGGCGGAAAGGCATGGGGCCAATGGAAAATAAAACCCAGACGGACGGAAAACATTTCGTCTATCTCGCCACAGCCATCTCGGCGCTGGGCGGGATGCTGTTCGGTTATGACATAGGCGTCATCTCCGGGGCCATCCTGTTCATCAAGAAGGCTTTTTCGCTTTCGGCGGGCATGGAGGAAATAGTGGTCAGCTCCGTTTTGCTGGGATCACTCGCTGGCGCGGCGGCCGGCGGCGTTTTGGCCGACCGGCTGGGTCGCCGGAAATTATTAATCGTGACAGCGATTGTTTTCGGCTTCGGCGCAGTAGGAGCAGCGCTCGCACCGGGCACCGCGTGGCTGATTGCCGCCCGCATCACAGCGGGAGTTGCGATCGGTATCGCTTCGTTTGTCGCGCCGCTCTACATTTCCGAGATCGCCCCAGTCGCCATTCGCGGGAAGCTCGTCTCCATCAATCAGGTCGCGCTCACAAGCGGCATTGTGATTTCTTATTTGATTGATTACGCCTTTGCCGGCTCGCAGGCGTGGCGCTGGATGTTTGCGATGGCTGTGATTCCCGCCGGCGCATTTGGAATCGGATTGATTTTCATTCCCGACAGCCCGCGCTGGCTGGCCGCTCGCGGTCACGAGGACCAGGCCAGGGCGGTGCTGAAACGAATTCGCTCCCCGGATAAAGTCGAAGGCGAGCTGGACCAGATTCAGCAGAGCGTGAAAAAGCAAAAGGGAAACTGGGCTGAATTGTTCAGCCCGCTGTTGCGCATGGCAATGATCGTGGGCGTTGGCCTGGCCGTCGCGCAGCAAATCACCGGAATCAACACGGTCATCTATTATGCTCCGACCATTTTCAAGTTCGCCGGTTTGTCTTCCGCGTCGGCGGCGATTCTGGCCAGCGTCGGCGTCGGCGTCGTCAACGTCGCCCTGACCCTGGTGGCGATGCAACTGATTGACCGGATTGGAAGGCGGCCGCTGCTATTGATCAGCCTGGGTGGAATGACGATCAGTCTGGGCGTCCTGGGCCTGGCGTTTTCTCTTCCACAATTGTCCGGCAGCCTGGGATGGATCGCAGTAGGCAGTCTCATGGTATATGTCGGTTCTTTTGCCGTGGGGCTCGGCCCGGTGTTCTGGCTGATCCTCTCGGAAATTTATCCGCTCTCCGTACGGGGGCGGGCCATGAGCGTCGGCACGATCGCCAACTGGGGCGCGAACCTGATCGTGGCTTTGTCGTTTCTGACCCTTACGCAGGTCATGGGCAAGGCCGCGACGTTTTGGTTATACGGAGCAGTCAGCATCGGAGCGTGGCTTTTTGCATTTTTCCTGGTGCCGGAAACCAAAGGAAAAACTCTCGAACAAATTGAAGAACACTGGCGGTCGGGAAAGGCCCCGCGCGAATTATGAAAAAATCATCCGTGAAGCCAACGACCGCACAGATCCTGACCATCAACGGCGGTTCGTCGAGCATCAAGTTCGCGCTGTATGAGGCGGTCAAACCGCTGAAGCGCGGACTTCATGGAACGGTTGACCGCATCGGCTTGAGCGGAACGAATTTAACGTTCAATGAACCGACGAAGAAAAGGCCGCAGCGCCACAAACTCGCCGCCGCCGATCATAAATCAGCGGCATATTCCTTGATTGACTGGCTCGAAAAGCGAATTGATTTCAAATCGGTAAAAGGCGTGGGACATCGCGTGGTTCATGGGATGAAACATACGGAACCAGAGATTGTTACAAAAAGGCTATTGGATGAACTGCGTCGCATCAGCCCAAACGACCCGGATCATATGCCGCGCGAGATTGAACTGATCGAGGCGTTCCGCCGGCGGCATCCGAAACTGCCACAGGTGGCCTGCTTCGATACAGCTTTTCACCAGACCATGCCGCGTGTGGCCAAGCTGCTGCCAATTCCTCGCCGTTTCGAAGCCAGGGGAATTCAGCGTTACGGTTTCCACGGGTTGTCCTACGCCTATCTGATGGAAGAACTCTCACGCCTCGGCGACCCGGCGGCCACGAAGGGCAGGGTGATCCTCGCGCATCTCGGCAATGGCGCGAGTCTGGCCGCCGTACACAATGGCAAAAGCATTGATACCAGCATGTGCTTCACACCGACGGCGGGCCTCGTGATGAGCACTCGTTCCGGTGATTTGGATCCCGGCCTGGCACCTTATCTGGCGCGCACCGAGCAGATGACCACAAAACAATTTTACGAAATGGTCAACCATAAGTCCGGATTGCTCGGAGTTTCGGAGACAAGTTCCGATATGCGCGATCTGCTTGAGCACGAAAAACGGGATATGCGTGCGGAGGAAGCCGTGGCGTTGTTTTGTTATCAGGCGAAAAAATGGATCGGCGCCTACGCCGCCGCGCTCGGCGGCCTGGACACGCTCGTCTTTGCCGGCGGCATCGGCGAAAATGCACCAGCCGTCCGCGCCCGCATCTGCGAGGGGCTGCGCTTTCTAGGCATTAAATTGGGCGCGGCAAGGAATGCCAGAAGCGCTGCAAAAATTTCCACCGGTGCCAGCGGGGTCACAGTGCGCGTAATTCCCACGGACGAAGAACTGATGATCGCGCGCTCGGTTTTGCGTTCCTGTGCAGAGACCATCGCAGACACAAAGAAACTATCATGAGCATCAATACCGTCCCGAACCAAAACCAGTAACATCAAGGAACTTTATGAAAGCCACCCAACTCCTGCATAACCAGGGCCAGAGCCTCTGGCTCGACAACATCACGCGCGACCTCCTCAATAGCGGCACGCTCAAGCGCTATATTGACGAACTGTCGGTGACAGGGCTGACCTCCAACCCGACCATTTTTGATCACGCCATCAAGAAAAGCGCCGCCTACGACGATGCAATCCGCGAGGGATTGGCGAATGGAAAAACGGGCGAAAGCCTTTTTTTCGATCTGGCACTGGACGATCTCACACGGGCCGCCGACCTGTTCCGGCAGATTCACGACCGCACGAACGGCGTGGATGGCTGGGTGTCGCTCGAGGTGTCACCACTTCTGGCGCATGACACGGCCGGCACCATCACCGCCGCCAGGGAACTCTCCACGCGGGCGGAGCGACCGAACCTGTTCATCAAGATTCCCGGCACCAGGGAAGGTTTACCGGCCATCGAGGAGTCGATCTTTGCCGGTGTGCCCGTCAACGTCACACTCCTGTTTTCACGTGAACAATACATGGCGGCGGCCGAGGCCTACCTGCGCGGCATCGAACGGCGCATCGCCGCCGGGCTTAACCCCGTGGTCGGTTCCGTCGCCTCGATGTTCATCAGCCGTTGGGACGTAGCCGTGGCGGACAAGATCCCAGAGGCGTTGAACAACCGGCTCGGCATCGCCATTGCCGGACGCATCTACAAGGCTTACCTCGAAGTGTTGAGCGACCCGCGCTGGCAGCGTGCATACAATGCCGGAGCCCGGCCTCAACGCCTGCTGTGGGCCAGCACGGGCACCAAGGACCCCAAGGCGTCCGACACCCTCTACATCAAGGTGCTTGCCGCGCCGTTCACGGTGAACACGATGCCCGAGGAAACTTTGAAAGCGCTGGCCGATCATGGCGAAATCGGAGCGATCATGGCGGCTGACGGCGGCGATTGCGAAAAGGTTTTGGAACAGTTCGCCAAGGCTGGCGTGAATGCGGACACCCTGGCCGCACAACTGCAGGTCGATGGCGCAAAATCTTTCGTGAAATCATGGAACGAATTGATAGCCGTGATTGCGTCCAAGAGCGAAGCGCTCAAGGAGACGGCTGAAGTGGCAAAAGGTTGATTTATGAATGTGCTGGCCATCGATATTGGCGGAACCTGTGTCAAACTTCTCGTGACGGGACAGAAGGAGCACAGCGAATTTAAATCCGGCCCCAAGCTTACCCCGGCAATACTGGTTGCGGGGGTGCTCAAGCTCGCGGAGAATTGGAAATATGACGTGGTGTCCATCGGCTATCCCGGACCGGTTTATCATAACCGGCCGGTCTCGGAGCCGTATAATCTTGGGAAGGGATGGGTTGCATTTGACTATCGAGCGGCTTTTAAGAGGCCGGTGAAAGTCGTCAACGACGCGGCCATGCAAGCCTTGGGGAGCTACAAGCGCGGCAGGATGCTCTTCCTGGGACTTGGCACCGGTTTCGGCTCAGCGATGATTGTGGATGGCCTCCTCGCACCGATGGAACTGGGCCACCTGCCTTACAAGCAAGCGACTTACGAGGATTATGTCGGGATTAGTGGTTTGGAAAAGCATGGAAAGACGCAATGGCGGAAAGACGTCGTGGACGTGGTGGAGGGATTGATTGCCGCCCTTGAACCGGACGATGTGGTGCTTGGGGGAGGCAACGTCAACAAACTGAAAATTCTGCCGCCCGGCTGCCGTGTGGGCGACAACGCCAATGCATTTCTCGGCGGCTTTCGCTTGTGGAAGAAGGTTGTTGTCCAGCAAGATGCCGTCCATGCAACGCCTTCTCCACATAAGCGCAAAGCAATACAACCCGGCACCAGCGGGAAAATGAAAGGATCACGACCATGAAAGCAACGATCAGACCACTCACCCGACGCCCGGCATGGAAGGCCCTGGCCAACCACCACAAGAAGATCCAAAAATTGCATCTTCGGAAATTGTTCTCTGATGACCCGAAACGCGGCGAGCGGATGGCAGTCGGGGCAGCGGGGCTCTATCTGGATTATTCGAAAAATCGCGTCACGGACCAGACTCTGAAACTGCTGGTCCAACTTGCCGGGGAATCCGATTTGAGCGGACGGATTGCGGCCATGTTCAGCGGCGAAAAAATCAACGTCACGGAAAACCGTGCTGTCCTGCATGTCGCGTTGCGCGCACCGAAAGGCGCAACCATCCTTGTGGATGGCAGGAACGTAGTGCCGGAAGTCCACACCGTGCTCGACAAGATGTCCGCTTTCTCAAACCGCGTCCGGAGCGGTGCCTGGAAGGGGCATACCGGCAAGCGCATCAAGAACGTCATCAACATCGGCATCGGAGGCTCCGACCTGGGCCCGGTGATGGCCTACGAGGCGCTCAAACATTACAGCGAGCGTTCCATGACGTTCCGGTTCGTCTCGAACGTGGACGGTATTGATTTTGTGGAGGCGACGCGCGATCTCGATCCGGCGCAAACGCTGTTCATTGTTTCGTCAAAAACTTTCACCACGCTGGAGACGATGACCAACGCGCAAAGCGCGCGCGACTGGCTACTCAAGAGACTGGGCGGCAACGCCAAAGCCGTGGCCAAACATTTTGTGGCGGTTTCCACGAATGCGGAAAAGGTGTCGGCGTTCGGCATTGATACGGCGAACATGTTCGGGTTTTGGGATTGGGTCGGCGGCCGCTACTCGATGGATTCGGCCATCGGTCTCTCGACGATGCTGGCCGTCGGGCCGGACAATTTCCGTGCGCTGCTTAAAGGCTTTCATGAGATGGACGAGCATTTTCGCACAGCGCCGTTCGAAAGAAACCTGCCGGCGCTGATGGGACTCCTGTCGGTTTGGAACAATGACTTTTTCGGCGCGCAAACGGTGGCGGTTTTGCCTTATGAACAATATCTGAAACGTTTTCCCGCGTATCTTCAGCAGTTGACGATGGAGAGCAACGGCAAGCACGTCACGCTCGCCGGGAAAAAAGTGGATTACCAGACAGGGCCGGTTTATTGGGGCGAACCCGGCACCAACGGACAGCACTCGTTCTATCAATTGATTCATCAAGGCACGCGGCTCATTCCTTGTGACTTCATCGCGTTTGCTCACGCCCTCACGCCGCTGGGCCGACACCACGATATTCTCCTGGCGAACGTATTTGCCCAGGCCGAGGCGCTGGCCTTTGGCAAAACTTCGGATGAAGTCAAAGCGGAGGGCACGCCGGCAGCACTTGTGCCGCATCGTGTTTTCGAAGGCAACCGTCCCTCGAATACAATTCTGGCCGATCGGCTCACGCCCGAAGTTCTCGGCAAACTCGTCGCCCTTTACGAGCACAGCGTCTTCACGCAGGGCGTCATTTGGAACATTGATTCGTTTGACCAGTGGGGCGTCGAGTTGGGCAAGGTGCTCGCCCAGCGAATCGTCCCCGAACTTGAGAGCGGGACACCGCCCAGGCTCAAACATGACAGCTCTACAAACAGCCTGATCCGCCGTTATCGAAAATTGAAGGCGGCGAAATAAAAACTCCCGGATATGACAGAATTCGGACCTGATGGAATGCAACCACAGTCAGCACAAGGCAACAGCACTGGACAAATCCGCCAGCAGCGTCCGCACTGGATCGATCCCCTTTGCGGTGGGTGGCCTGTGCGCTGACATTCCCGCACAGACTTCCGACAACGCTTATCGTATCATCGCAGATCGTTCCCTGTAAACTACACTCCGGCAACGTGCGCCTCGGTAGCGCTAGGCTGATGTTCGCTTATTCTCGATCCAGCATTCATCCATGGCTATTCTGTGTGCCTACTGGTTGGCGTTGGCTCCCAAATTCCGGAGTAGGGTTTCACCCCATAGCGCCCCCTTCGTGGAGTGCTACCCTCATCGCAAGAAAGAGAGAGGGCTTTTGCACGAAAGCGAAACCGACATTACCCGACTGATCGCGATAATCACGGATTCGCCCCATGCGCAAAAATGCTCGCTTAATACGGCCATGATCTACGAACTCGACCAATCAAGCATCGAAGCAGTTCCTCACCGTTCCGGTGAGGGGCCGACCGACGAACAACTCATGGGACTCATCAAGCAGAAGGATGACTCTGCACTCGAAATGCTGTATCGCCGTCACACACGGCTGCTGCGCTCTATCGTGGCCCGTGCGCTCAATAACGAATACGACATCGACGATGCTATCCAGGATATTTTCCTCGAAATATGGCATCAGGCCGGACGTTATGACGAAGGCAAAGGGAAAGCTCTGGGCTGGATTGTGAC
>Ga0302319_10012743_pt1 | contig 15817 bp, 13 predicted proteins | sample Bog_T0_2_FD_203319 | JGI IMG/M metagenome (GOLD analysis project Ga0302319, IMG submission 203319) | Peat permafrost microbial communities from Stordalen Mire near Abisko, Sweden - Bog_T0_2 | ecosystem: Environmental > Terrestrial > Soil > Wetlands > Peat | place: Sweden: Abisko, Stordalen Mire...
CCGCCCGCTTTGACAAGCTGGCGACGATCTATCCGCTCAAGCGCTCAGCGCTGGTGCCCATGCTGCTGTACGCGCAGGATGAGGTGGGCTACGTCTCGGACGAGGTGGTCGCTGAGCTCGCCGTGCGGCTGGACCTGTTGGAACTAGATGTGCGCTCTGTGCTGAGCTACTACTCCATGCTGCGCACCAAGCCCGCGGGCAAGTACAACGTGCAGGTCTGCACCAACATCAGCTGCATGTTGCGCGGCGGCTTTGAGTTGCTGCAGCACTGCAAGGACACGCTGCACATTGAGCACAAGGGCGTTACGCCGGACGGCCTCTTTTCGCTGGAAGAGGTTGAGTGCATCGGCGCCTGTTGCTGGGCGCCGGCCGTGCAGGTGAACTACGACTTCCACGAAAGCCTGACGCCGGACAAGATGGATACGCTGCTCGCCGTGTACGCTGCCGGACGTGGCAGCAATGAGCCGCCCAGCCCCAGCATCGGGAGTTCAGCAAGCCCAGCGAGCACCGCACCGGAGGCCAAATAATGCCCACCCTCGTCTCCCACCCCGATGAAGTGAAGGTGCTCTCCAGCCGCTTCGGCAAGGGCGCCACCAACATCGAAAAGTACATTACGCTCGACGGCTACAAGGCCACGCAGCTCGCCATCGAAAAAGGCCCCGAGTGGATCATCGCGGAGATGAAGGCCAGTGGCCTGCGCGGGCGCGGCGGTGCGGGCTTCCCCACCGGCATGAAGTGGAGCTTCGTCCCCAAGACCAGCGAGAAGCCCAAGTACATCCTCGTGAACGGCGACGAATCCGAACCCGGCACCTGCAAGGACCATGTGATCTTCCTCGAAGACCCGCACGCGGTCATCGAAGGCACTATTATCGCGGGGCTGGCCGTGGGCGCGAAGACCGGCTTTATCTATCTTCGCGGCGAGTATCGCTACCTGCTCAACATCATGGAGAAGGCCGTCGCTGACGCCTACGCTAAGGGCTTTCTGGGCAAGAACATCTTCGGCAACGCCGGTGTGGACTTCGACATCATCACGCAGACAGGCGCTGGCGCGTATGAGGTTGGCGAGGAGTCGGCGCTGATGGAGTCGCTCGAAGGCAAGCGCGGCATCCCGCGTATCCGGCCGCCGTTTCCCGCGGTCGTCGGACTGTACGGCGGGCCTACAGTCATCAACAACGCGGAGACCATCGCCAACGCGCCGCACATCCTGCTGATGGGCGGCGAGGCCTACGCCAAGCTCGGCAGCGAACGCAACGGCGGGACAAGACTGTTCGGCATCAGCGGGCACGTCGAGCGCCCCGGCGTCTACGAGCTGCCCATGGGCTACAGCCTGCGCGACGCCATCTATAAGGTCGCCGGCGGCATCAAGGGCGGCAAGGCGCTCAAGGCTGTAGTCCCCGGCGGCGCGTCCTGCCCCATCCTCCGGGCCGACGAGATCGACGTGGGCCTGGACTTCGACCAGATGGCCAAGGCCGGCACCATGCTCGGCTCGGGCGGGATCGTAGTTTTAGATGAGACCGTCAGCATCGTCGAGTTCGCGCTGCGCACCATCCGCTTCTACCAGCATGAGAGCTGCGGCTGGTGCATCCCCTGCCGCGAGGGCACGGACTGGATCAAGAAGACGCTCACGCGCTTCCATGCCGGTGGTGGCAACAAGAAGGACATCGACAACATCCAGTACCTCGCCGAGAACATGATGGGCCGCACGTTCTGCCCACTCGGCGATGCCGCAGCGATGCCCACGCTGGGCTTCGTGAAGAAGTTCCGCAGCGAGTTTGAAGAGTACCTGGAAGGCAAGCGCGTGGAGAACCCGCTGATACAGATCACGCCGGTGGGAGAGCCGGAACTTGTGGGAGCGCACTAGAAGAACTCGTCCATCGCGGGATTTGAAGACGGAGAAGCATTGATGAAGGTATCGAAATTGCTTGTGTTGAGCGCCGCCCTGGCATCAGGCCTGATGCAAATGTGCATGCGCGCTCAGTTCTACGGCGTAGCCCCTGCCAACTCGCTGCACAGTCTCTCCATGCTCAAGCCGCCGGCGGGGAAGGATGTTGCCATTGTGGTGTTTGAAGATCTGGGATGCCCTGCATGTGCCCATGCACATCCTATCGAGCTACAGACATCCACCGAGATGCATGTACCCATCCTGCGTTACGACTTTCCCCTCCAGGCCCATATCTGGACGTTTCAGGGCGCGGTATATGCGCGGTATATCCAGGAGAAGATTGACCCCCGGTTAGCAGATGCTTACCGCAGCGACGTGTTTGCCGCGCAGATGTCCATTGCGAACAAGGACGACCTGCAGAAGTTCACGGAACACTGGTTGCAGCGCCACGGACAGCAGATGCCCTTCGTTCTCGACGCCAACCAATCACTCGCCAGGGCGGTGCAGGCGGACTATGACCTTGGGCGTCGAGTGAATGTGAGTTACACACCGACCATCATCGTCGTCACCAAAGACAAGCAGCAGGTGGTCTGCGGTACAGGCGATAATAGTTATGACCGGCCTGAACATATTCGCGCTGTTGTGGAGGCTGCGATCGCGCAGTGCAAGACCGCTTCGAGACACGCATCTGCGACACGCTAGGCCCGCACAGGGCGAAGACCTTTGGAAGCAGGACAAGGAACGACGATGCCAGACGTAACCTTCACCGTAGACGGCCAAAAGCTCACCGCGCCCGCGGGCACGTTACTGATTGATACCTGCAAGTCCGCCGGCATCGAGATTCCGGCCTTCTGCTACTACCCTGGGCTCAGCCTGCAGGCCGCATGTCGCATGTGCGTGGTGCGGCAGGAGAAGGCGCCCAAGCTCCAGACCGCCTGCACCACGCAGGTGGCCGAGGGCCAAGTCTTCACCACTGAAAGCCCCGAGATCGCACAGGCACGCAAGGCCACGCTACAGATGCTGCTGGGCAACCATCCGCTGGACTGCCCGGTGTGCGACGCCGGCGGCGAGTGCGAGCTACAGGACATGACCTTCAAGTACGGGGCTGCGGATTCGTTTTATGCCGAGCCCAAGAATCATCGCGAGGAGCAGCAGTGGTCGCCTGTGGTGTACTTCGACCGCCCACGCTGCATCCTGTGTTACCGCTGCGTGCGCATGTGTGGCGAGGGCATGGACATCTTCGCGTTGGGCGTGGAGAACCGCGGCGCCTCTTCGGTGATTGCACCGAACGTGCCGAAGCAGCTCTCGCCGGACGACTTTCCGCGCCTGGACTGTGAGCAGTGCGGGATGTGCATTGATGCCTGCCCGGTGGGCGCGCTCACCAGCGGGACATATAGGTATAAGACGCGGCCGTGGGAGATGAACCACGTGGCCACCGTCTGCACCCACTGCGGCGACGGCTGCAAGACCACGCTGGGCGTACGCTCCGTCTCAGACGGCAGCGAGATCGTGCGCGGCGACAACCGCGACAAGAGCGGCATGAACGGTGACTTCCTGTGCAACAAGGGCCGCTACGCCTTTGACTTTGCGAACAACATTGAGCGGCTTACCAGCCCGCTGCTGCGCAAGGACGGAAAGCTCGTCCCAGTGAGCTGGGAGGAAGCGCTGAGCTTTGCCGGCAGCAAGCTGCGCGAGTTGCGTGATACGAAGGGCGCGAACAGCCTCGGCGTGATCGGCAGCAACCGCACTACGAATGAAGAGAACTATCTGCTACAGAAGTTCGCGCGCACCGTGCTGGGCACCAACAACATTGACCACCACCGCACGGCGGACTTTTTGACGCTGGCGACTGCCTTGCAAGGTACTACGACAGCAGCCGGAGGAACGCGCTTTGCCAGCCAGCGCTGCGTGGAGAAGGCCCCTGCCCTGCTGCTGGTGGGCGGCGACCCGACGAACCAGGCTCCGCTGACCGCGTGGAACATCCGCACCAACGTGCGCCTGAACAAGGCGCGGGTGTACGTCGCCAACCACGAAGAGATCAAACTGCGGCGGCAGGCGAAGGCCTTTGTTCAGGTGCAGCAGTTTGGCTACGGCTCGTTCGCGGCGTATCTTGCCGGCGATGACGCCTCCGCTGAAGCAGCGTCCATCGTCGCGCAGGCCGATGAACTCAGCAGCTTCCGCAGCGCCGTGCTGGGCGAAGAGAAGCTCGTCGTAGTCGTCGGCAATGAGGTGCGTGGCGGCGAACTGGCGAGCCTGATCCGCGCGTTGCCCAGCGCAAAGTTCGCGCTACTGAGCGACTACGCCAACTCGCGCGGCGCATCGGACATGGGAGTGCTGCCCGACGTGCTGCCCGGCTACCAGTCGCTGAAGGGTTCCACGCTGGCCAGCGAGTATGGTGCAGCCGATATGCCGGGGCTTGATCTGCTGGCGATGTTTGACGCAGCGGCCGCGGGCAATCTCTCCGCGCTGTATGTTGTTGGCGCGAATCCGGTGAAGCGCTTCGGCATCGACCCGGCTGCGCTCACGAACATATTCGTCATCGTGCAGGATATGTTCCTCACTGAGACCGCGCTCCTCGCAGACGTGGTGCTTCCGGCGACCAATCTCTACGAAAAGTCAGGCTCCGTCACCAACAGCTACGGCGACCTGCAACTGGTCAGCAAAGCCGCCGACAGAGCCGGCACGCGCTCCGACTTTGAGCTGATCGTGCGGCTCGCCGACAAGTTCGGCCATCCCATCGCCTCGCTGGTGCCCTTCGGCAAAGGCCTCCGTGCGGACATGGGACAGACCCGCGGCGCGCAATCGGGTGAGGCCGACCGCCACAGTGTCTGGCTTACCGCCAACAACCTGGAGCTGAAGCTCTCGCCCTTCGACCCGTTCGCCATCCTCGATGAGATTCAGCGCGTGGTTCCCGGTTACGATAAGCTCCTACGCCTGCAACTGCTCAGCGGCAACGACCAGCACATTGCGCCTGCATCCACCGGCCTGGTACAGATCGAAGGCCGCAAGGACCTGGTGCTTCCCGCCGGCGACACGCTGTTCACCTCAGGCTCGCTCACGAAGTTTTCTCCGATGCTGCAGGACGTGCAGCGCCACCAGGCGACTGAGGTCGCCGATCACCTGGCCTCGGCCGACTGATTCCAGCCACTAGCTGCTAGCCTTCAGCTATTAGCTAAAACCGTTATCGAAGCAAAGCAATGGCTAAAGGCTAGGAGCTAGAAGCTAAGAGCTAATGACGCAATCTCATCCATTTCTACTGTTCCTCGCACTCAGCATCGTCAAGATCGCTGTAGTGCTGGTCATCACGCTCATGGCAGTGGCCTACACCGTGCTGCTGGAGCGCAAGGTGCTGGGCCGGTTGCAGAACCGCTGGGGCCCTTCGCGCACCGGGCCGTTCGGCCTGCTGCAGCCGCTGGCGGACGGCATCAAGCTCTTCCTCAAAGAAGACATGATGCCGCTGGCGGTCGAGCGGCCCCTGTTCATCGCCGCGCCGATCATCGCGCTGGCCTGCGCGCTGGTCTCCATCTCCATGGTGCCCTTCGGCAAGCACACGCTGGTACCTGGCACCGGCGTGGATATCTTTCAGGTCGCCGACCTCAACATCGGCCTGCTGGTCATCCTCGGCATCACGTCGATCGGCGTCTACGGCATCGCGCTCTCCGGCTGGAGCTCCAACAACAAATACTCGCTCTTCGGCTCGCTCCGCGCGACCGCACAGATGATCAGCTACGAGCTGGCGCTGGGGCTTTCGCTCGTCGGCGTGGTGTTGCGCGCGCAGTCGCTCTCGCTGCGCGACATCGTCGCCTCGCAGTCGGCGCACGGCCTGTGGAGCTGGAACGTCCTCGGCGGCTGCCAGATCATCGCCTTCTTCATCTACCTGATGGCCGCCTATGCGGAGACCAATCGCAGCCCCTTCGACCTGCCCGAGGCCGAGAGCGAACTCGTCGCGGGCTACCACACTGAGTATTCGTCGATGAAGTTCGCCATGTTCTTTATGGCCGAGTACGCCAACATGATTACCGTGGCCTGCGTGGCCACGCTGCTGTTCTTTGGCGGAGCGGGCTCACCCTTCGGCCACCTCTTTGACCACTTCGGCAACGGCTGGTTCCTCGCCGCCGCCCTGCCGGTGTTCTGGTTCGTGGCCAAGGTCTTTGCGTTTCTGCTGCTCTACATCTGGGTGCGCGGCACGCTGCCGCGCTTCCGCTACGACCAACTGATGGGCTTCGGCTGGAAGTTCCTTTTGCCGGTGGCCATGCTGAACATCCTGGCCACGGCGCTGGCCCTGGCCTATCACGGTTGAGGCCGCAACCCATTTACAATCGAGAGCATTAGATATCCGTAGCCACAATGCAAATTGCCCTGTTCACTATCTTCGGTCTGCTGGCGGTCGCAGGAGCGCTCAACCTGCTGCTGCAGCGCCATCCCATTAACAGCGCGTTGTCGCTGGTGGTGGTGATGATGTCGCTGGCGGTGCTGTACTGGTCGCTGGGCGCGGAGTTCCTCGCCGCCGCCCAGGTCATCGTCTACTCCGGCGCGATTATGGTGCTGTTTGTCTTTGTGATCATGCTGCTGAACGCCGGTGCCGAGGAGCACACACGCGGCTCCCGCGTGGCCGCCATTGTTGGGTTTCCCGGCGCCGCCGCCATCTTCTGCCTGCTCAGCTTCGTCTTCCTCTCGGAGCGCCACCGGCTGGGAACCACGCGGCTGGGCGACTCCGTCACCGGCGTGGGCTCCAACATCTCCGAGATCTCGCACACGCTCTTCACCTCCCTGCTGCTGCCCTTTGAGGTGACCAGCATCCTTATCCTCGTCGCGATTCTGGGCGCGGTCGTGCTCGCACGGAAGGAGCTCTAAATGATGATCCTTATCGTCGTGATGTGCGCTACCCTCCCCATCCTGATGGCTGTATTGTTCATTGCCTTCCTCATGAAGCGCAAAAAGAGGACAATCTAATGGTTCCCATCGCCTACTATCTCGTCCTTGCCGCTGTGCTGTTCTGCATCGGCGTGGCTGCGTTCCTCTTCAAGCGCAACATCATCACCATCTTCATGTCGATTGAGCTGATGCTCAACGCTGTGAACCTGACGTTCGTGGCCTTCGCACATCAGTGGCACCAGATCAACGGCCAGATCTTCGTCTTCTTCGTCATGGTGGTCGCTGCAGCAGAGGCCGCGGTCGGACTCGCCATCATCATTGCGCTCTTCCGTGTGCGCCAGACCCTCAACGTGGACCAGGTGAACCTGCTCAAGAACTAGCTCTTGGCTTGCTCTGCGACTTTGCGTTCTTACTTTGCGTCCTCTGCGTTAAAGATTTTGCTGTTGTCTTTGAATCGAATCGATGAATCCTAACCTTCTCTGGCTCATTCCGACTCTGCCCTTCGCCGGCTTCCTGCTCAACGGGACGCTGGGTCGCAGGCTGCCGCGCCCAGCCGTCGCGACCATCGCGCTGCTCTTCACACTGGCACCGGCGCTGCTGGTCGCTGAGCTGTGGGGCTTTATGAAGTCAGTCGGCGCGCCGCTGACACTCTCCACTGCCAGCCACCCCTGGATCGCAGTCTCCGGCCTGAGCTTTGACTTCGCCTTCAGCGTTGACCACCTCACGCTGATCATGCTGGGCGTGGTGACCGGCGTCGGCTTCCTCATCCATCTCTACTCCGTGGGTTACATGGCGCATGAAGAGGGCTACTGGCGCTACTTCGCCTACCTGAACCTCTTCATGTTCTTCATGCTGGTGCTGGTGCTCTCCAGCAACTTCCTTCTGCTCTTCGTCGGTTGGGAGGGCGTGGGGCTGGCGTCGTACCTGCTCATCGGCTTCTACTTCACCAAGGACTCGGCCGCGAACGCCGGCAAGAAGGCCTTCATCGTCAACCGCATCGGCGACTTCGGCTTTCTGCTGGCGATGTTCCTGCTGGTCGCGCACTACGGCTCGCTGAGCTTTGACAGCGTATTCGCGCAGATCTCCGCAACGCACCTGAGCGGAGGCTTTATCACTGCAATTGCGCTGTTGCTGGTGGTTGGAGCCACCGGCAAATCCGCGCAGATTCCGCTCTACGTCTGGCTGCCCGACGCGATGGAAGGCCCCACGCCGGTCTCCGCGCTCATCCACGCGGCCACCATGGTCACCGCGGGCATTTATATGATCGCGCGCTGCCATGTGCTGTTTGACCACGCACCCGCGGCGCTGGTAGTCGTCGCCATCATCGGCGCGCTCACCGCAATCTTTGCCGCGACCATCGGCATGGTGCAGCATGACATCAAGCGCGTGCTGGCGTACTCCACCATCTCGCAGCTGGGCTACATGTTTCTGGCCTGCGGCGTGGGCGCGTACTCCGCTGGCATCTTTCACCTGATGACGCACGCCTTCTTCAAGGCGCTGCTCTTTCTCGCAGCAGGCTCCGTCATCCACGCCCTGGGCGGCGAGCAGGACATGCGCAAGATGGGTGGCCTGCGCACAAAGATTCCCATTACGTTCTGGACCATGAGCGCCGGCGTCTTCGCCATCGCCGGCATCTATCCACTCTCCGGCTTCTTCTCCAAGGATGAGATCCTCTTCCAGGTCTTCAGCCGCGGCGGCGCGTTCTACATCCTGCTGTGGTTCGTGGGTCTGGTCACGGCCGGACTGACGTCGTTCTACATGTTCCGGCTGTGGTTCAAAACCTTCTTCGGCGAGCCGTACAGCGCAGGACACGGCCCCAGCCTGACACCGGACCTGCACGCAGCGCACCGCGCGGCCGTCCACGCCCGCCACGACACCACGCTGGTCCTGGAAGCCGAGCCTGAGCCGCACGGCGTCCACGAGTCACCGCCGATGATGACCTTTCCGCTGGTCATCCTCGCCGCGCTCGCCATCATCGGCGGATGGGTGGGCATCCCGTTCGCGCTCGGCGGACAAAATGAGTTTGAGCACTTTCTGCATCCGGTCTTTCACCCCACCCCCGCCGGTCAGACGCAGTTCTATCCGGAGTTCGTCTCCGGCGGCGCAACGGAGCTGCTGCTTGCGCTGGTCTCGCTGCTCACAGCGGGGGCGGGCATCTACTTCGCATGGCTGCTCTACTACCGCAAGCCCGGCGAGGCCACCCGGATCGCTGAGTTGAACCCGGCCACCCGGATGGCTTATAAGCTGCTGGACCACAAGTATTGGGTGGATGAGATCTACCAGCGCGGCATCGTCCTGCCGCTGCTGGGCGTCTCACGGTTCCTGCTCAACGGTCTGGTCGAGACAGGCATTGTGCAGGGCTCCGCTTGGCTGCTGGGCGAAGGCGCGGTCGGCCTGAACTGGCTGGTGCGCCGCGTGCAGTCCGGCAACATCCGCTCCTACGCCGGCTGGCTCGCACTCGGCGCTGCCTGCGTTATCGTTATCGTCCTGTTCGGGTACCATCCACTGCTGCATTAGCCACAAACTATGAAGCTTCCATTATGAATTTCGACCACCACATCTTGACGCTGCTTCTGCTCACACCGCTCATAGGCGCGGCAGTGCTCGCCCTTCTGCCGGAACGCCAGGGCAGCAAGTCCCACGCCATCGGCGCGCTGGCCATCACGCTGATCACGTTCCTGCTGACGCTGCACCTGCCCTTCCACTTCAGCACCACAGCAGCCCCGGGCAGCTTCCAGTTTGAGCAGAACCTGCCGTGGATCACGCTGGGCGCGGGCTCCGGCATCCATTACCACCTCGGCGTCGACGGCCTCTCACTCTGGATGGTCGTGCTCGCCGGTTTCCTCGCGCCCATCGGCGTGCTGGCCTCCTGGAACGCCATCCAGCAGCGGACGAAGCTCTTCTACACGCTCTTCCTGCTGCAGCAGGTGGCGATGCTCGGCATCTTTGTCTCGCTCGACCTCTTCCTCTACTACGGGTTCTGGGAGCTGTCGCTGGTGCCGATCACGCTGTTGATTGCCACGTTCGGTCGCACCGAAAACCGCCGCCGCGCCGCCATCAAGTTCTTCCTCTACGCGTTCATCCCCTCCGCGCTGCTGCTGGTCGCCATTCTTTGGCTCTACGCGCGCACCGGCACCTTCGATCTGCCCGCGTTGCAGGCGCTGGCCGCCGCGCACACCATCTCCTCGAGTGCGCCGGCGCTGTTGCTCTGCTCGCTGGTCTTCCTGGTCGCCTTCGGTGTGAAGGTCCCCATCTTCCCGCTGCATGGCTGGCTGCAGGAGGCCGTCGCAGAAGCCCCCACCGCCGCCGTAATGGTGCTGGCCGGCAAACTCGGTCTGTACTCCATCCTGCGCTTCAGCCTCGGCATCTTTCCCGAGCAGTCGCGCCATGTCGCGCCCCTCCTGATTGCGCTTGGCGCCGTTGGTATCGTCTACGGCTCGCTCATCGCGCTGATCAAGACCGACCTCAAGAAGCTCGCCGCATTCTCCACGCTGGCGCACGTCAGCTTTGTGGTGCTGGGTATCTTCACCTTCACCGTGCTCGGCGTGGACGGCGGCATCTTCCAGATCCTCAACGAGTCGCTCATCGGCGCGGCCTTCTTTATCCTGCTCGGCCTGCTCTACGAGCGCTACGGAACCTACGAGATGCGCGACTACGGCGGCCTCGCCACCAGGCTGCCGTGGATGGTGACGATGTTCGTCATCGTCACGCTGGCGGCCATCGGCCTGCCCATGCTGAACGGCTTCGTCGGCGAGTTCCTGATCCTCTCCGGCACCATGCAGTCACTGGTCGCCCACCACGTCCTCTGGACCGTGCTCGCCACCACCGGCGTCATCTTCGGTGCGAGCTATATGCTGTGGATGATCCAGCGCATCTTCTACGGCTCAGTGGGACTGCGGCCCAGCGAGGTGCAGGGCTGGGACCTGTCTCCGCGCGAACACGCCGAGCTGTGGCCCTTCGCTGTCCTCTTTCTGGTGATGGGACTGGCTTCGCCGTTGTGGATGAAGGCTATCGACACCTTCGGCGCGACGACTGCCCCCTCTGCCATATCAAAGGATGTGTCATCTCGACCGAAGGCGGCGTCCTTTGCCGCCGTAGTGGAGAGACCCGCAGATTCTGTTATGGAGTCGACACCATGCACGCTGGCGGATGGCAACTGCGGCAGCATCACCAACGTCAGCATCCATCAGGAGGCCCGCTAAATGTCGCCCAACCTCCTCGCCGTTCTCCCTGAACTGTCCCTCACCCTCGCCGCCGTCGCTGTGATGATGCTGGAGCCCATGATCGCTCCCGGCAAGACGCGCCGTCCGCTGGGCTGGCTGGCCATTGCCGGCACGGTGGCCGCTGGCCTGGCCGCGTTCTACCAACTGCACGTAGTCAACGCCAAAGGCCCCATCACCGCCTTCTACGCGACGCTCCAGGTCGATGCCTTCTCGGTCTTCTTCCATCTGCTGATCGCGGCCATCGTGCTGGTCACGCTGCTGGGCTCACTGGACTACTTTGAAGCGCCCATCACCCACGGTGGCGAGTACTTCGCTCTCGTCCTCTTCGGCGCAACCGGCATGATGTTCATGACCAGCTCCGTCGAGCTGCTGATGGTCTTCATCGGCCTGGAGATCTCATCCATCTCCACCTACATCCTCGCCGGCTTCCGCAAGGGCCGTGCCACGGCCTCGGAAGCCTCCATCAAGTACTTCCTGCTGGGCAGCTTCGCCACCGCGTTCTTTCTCTACGGCATCTCGCTGTTGTTTGGCGCGACGGGCTCCACCAGCATTGGCCCCATCGCCGCCGGCCTGCTCACCACGCCGACACCACGCCTGGCGCTGCTCGCCGTCGCAATGATCGTCATCGGCGTTGCGTTCAAGGTCTCCGCCGCACCGTTCCATGTGTGGACGCCGGACGTCTACCAGGGCGCGCCCGCTCCTGTCGTCGCCCTGATGTCCACCGCGCCCAAGGCCGCGGCCTTCGCTGTGCTGCTGCGCTTCCTCTTCAGCGGCGTGGGCGGATACCGCGACCACTGGGTCCTGCTGATTGAGATCCTCGCCGTGGCGTCTATGTGCATCGGCAACCTCGGTGCGCTGCTGCAGCAGGACGTGAAGCGCTTGCTCGCTTACTCCTCCATCGCTCATGCAGGATACGTGCTGGTGGCCTTCAGCTCTTCCCACAAGGACGCCATCTCCGGCGTGCTGTTCTACACCGCAAGCTATGCCGCCATGAACGTCGGTGCCTTTCTGGTGCTCACGCAACTCTCCGGCTTTGACGAGCGCGTGCGTTCGCTGGACGACTTCACCGGGCTCGCGCTCAAACGCCCGGGGCTCTCCGCTCTGCTGGCCTTCTTTCTGCTCTCGCTGATCGGCATCCCCTTCACCGGCGGGTTCTTCGGCAAGTTCTATGTCTTTTCAGCGGCCATCCAGGACGGCCACACCTGGCTGGCGATCATCGGCCTGATCAACTCCGGCATCGCCTGCTTCTACTACCTGCGCCTGCTGGCGGCCCTCTACGCGCGCCCGCTGCCGGACACCGTCCGTCGGCTAGCGCCGCGCAAGGTCACCGCGCCTGCCGCGCTGGCGCTGGCCGCGACCGCGCTGGCAACACTCGGCCTGGGCATCCTGCCCAACCGCCTGTTGCACCTGGTGGAGCGCGCGACGCCAGAGACGGTCGGTGCGCAGGCGATTGCACCGGTCACACCAGCGGACGACTCTGCCGCCCCTGCCACGTCCTCCCGCTAGCTACCCGCGAGCAGCAGAAAGGCCTCCGCAACCGCGGAGGCCTTTCTGTCTACCCTGATTCCTGTTCGTCGATCCGTGCCCTTACGCCTTCACCTTCAGGAAGATGATGACGAAGGTGAACAGCGCCAGCGACTCAATGAACGCCAGGCCAAGGATGAGGAAGATGAAGATGCCAGGACGCGCACCGGGGTTCCGTGCCAGCGCCTCAGCAGCCGAGGCCGTCGCCCTGCCCTGTCCCAGACCGCAGAGACCGGCAGCCAGGGCCATGCCCAGACCGGCCGCCAGCGGAACCCACTGGGAGGCCGGGCTGTATCCGCCTGTGGACTGTGCGAAGGCCGGCGTTGCCAGAAGCATCGCGGCCAGACTCATGAATACATATTGCAGCTTGCGCATTGTGTGACTCCATGCCCCCGGGTTCTCGCCGTCAGTGGGTGGTTGAGGCTCACCGTGCTGGCCCCCTCACGCTGGAGCGGCGGTAGTACGCACCTCGAACTGGGAGCACCCGTCCGAGGGAATCTTGTGCGTCGGCGTAGTGACCTCCGACGATTGCCTTCTGGCCCTGGACCCTGAGCCCTAAACCTTCCTTCTAGTGGTCGTGCGCCACGGCCAGCGACAGATAGATCGCCGCCAGCAGGAAGAACACATACGCCTGGATCACAGCCACGCCCAGGTGCAGGCCCAGAAAGACCAGCGGAATGCCGATCGGCACCAGCGAGAAGAACGCCAGTGTCAGCAGGTCACCCGCAAACATATTCGCGTACAGACGCACGGTGAGCGACAGCACCCGTGCGCAGTGCGAGATGATCTCAATGGGAAATAGCAGCGGATACAGCCACCACACCGGCCCCAGGAACTGCTTGATGTAGCCCGCGCCGTTCTCGCGGATGCCGTGGTAGTGGTAGTAGACAAAGGTGACCAGCGCAAAGCCCAGCGGCACGGTCACATTCGCGGTCGGCGACTCCAGCCCCGGAACCAGCCCCAGCAGATTGCACAGCAGGATGAACAACCCCAGCGCCGTCAGGTAGCCGGTAAAACGCTCATGTCCGTGCCCGATGATCTGCTCGCCCTGGTCGCTGACGAACTCATAGGTCATCTCGGCCAGGTGCTGCACGCCGGTAGGCCTCTCTACGCTGAGCGTGAGCCGCACCGTAATGAAGTACCCCACCAGAATCAGAAAGACCAGCAGCTCCATGGCAACGGCGTTGGTAATGGGCGCAGCAGCGTAGGCGGGAGTCACATGCACCAGCGCCAGCAGCTTGTCCACCGGAGCGGCGAACAGGTGGTTAAGAAGTTTTGTGAAGAGAAGCTGAGTGGGCATATCAAGAAATAAACAAGTCTTTCGTTCCTTGGATGGTCGCTATACCGTCCATGCTTTGACCAGGCGAAGCGCCTGAAACGTGAGCGAGAAGATGCCCAGCCCAAGACCCGCAGCGAGCGCATAAACAGAGCCATCCAGATACTTAAGACTAACATACAGCACCACCAGGGCCACGCCCAGGCGCAGGAAGAAGCCGGTCAGCACCATCGCCAGCGGACGCGCCGTTCCGCCCGCATCCATGCGCTCCATCACAGCGCTCATCAGCCGCAGCCACTCCCACAGTCCAGAGCCCGAGATGGCTGCTCCCACCAGCAGCAGCACGGCACTCTGCCAGCCCAGCTTCCACCAGACCAGCGGCAGCGCCAGCACCGTAATCACCGCCAGCAGCCGCAGCGCGCGCAGCATGGTGCGGCGAAAGTCCGCGTCAGAAAAATTCTCCATCGTCTGCATCAGCCATCGCTCCGCTTCAGGTACTTTGCGGCGGTGCGGAAGATCTGGATAAACCCCGCGGCCGCGCCCAGAAGAATCCCCACAATCCCTATCCAGCCAGTGTGGAAGTGGTGGTCCAGAGCATCGCCTGCGAGCCATCCCAGCAGGCACCCGGCGGGCAGCGCAATCGCCAGCTGAATCATGGACTCCGCCGTGACCAACTCGCCCAGTGCCCCGGTCTTTTTACCGTTATCCGCCATCGCCTAAACCGTATCACCACGAGCCTCCGCCGCGCGAATCTATGCTTTACTTCGCGACCTTTGCGTTCTTCCATTGCGTCCTCTGCGTTAAAGCTTTTGCGGTTGCCGTTGCTCTTGCCTTTGCTTTTCGCACCTCCCGGCCTCGTATACTGAAGCGTCGCTATCATCCGCAAAGTGAGCCGCACCTTGTCCCAGTACGACAGCCCTTTCGAGAAAGACCTCTACCAGCTACGCCGCGACAAGCTCGCGCAGATCGCCGCTCTGGCGCAGAAGCTCGACCCCAGCCTCACCGCCGCCGCCGCGAAGTACCCCAACAGCTTCGCCTTCACACATACATTTTCTCCGCAGATTGAGAGCGTCCCCGCCCTGCTGCCACTCGGCCTCGACGCAAACGGTGAACCCAAGTCCGCCGAAGCGCTCGAAACCGAGCACATCGAAGCTGCTATCGCCGGGCGCATCCTCGCCATCCGCGTGCAGGGCAAGGCCGGGTTCGCGACCTTGCAACAGGGCGGTGAGCGGCTCCAGATTTATGTCCGCAAAGACGACGTCGGCGACGACCTCTTCGACATCTACAAGCTGCTCGACCTGGGCGACCACATCGGCGTGCGCGGCACGCTCATGCGCACCCGCACCGGCGAGCTCACGCTGAAAGCCCAAAGCCTCACGTTCCTCACCAAAGCCATGCTCGCGCTGCCCGACAAGTGGAGCGGCTTGGAAGACGTGGAGACCCGCTACCGCCAGCGCTACGTAGACCTCATCGTGAACTCCGGCCACACCCCAAAACAAGCCTCAGAAGATAAATCTGTCATCCTGAGCGAGCGCAGCGAGTCGAAGGACCCCGACGCTGCCAGTCCCACCACAACCGCCGCAACCATCTCCACCACGGAAGCCCCCAACGTCCGCGAGACCTTCGTCAAGCGCGCGGCCATCCTTCGCGCCGTGCGCAGCTTCTTTGACGCGCGTGGCTACCTCGAGGTCGAGACGCCGATGCTGCACACCATCGCCAGCGGCGCGGCGGCGCGCACCTTCAGCACCCACCACAACGCGGAAGACATGGAACTGTCGCTGCGCATCGCACCGGAGCTGCACCTCAAGCGCCTCGTCGTCGGCGGCTTCGACCGCGTCTACGAGATCAACCGCAACTTCCGCAACGAAGGCGTCGACACCACCCACAACCCCGAGTTCACCATGCTCGAGTTCTACCAGGCCTACGCCAACTACCACGACCTCATGGACCTCACCGAAGAACTCATCAAGACCGTCGCGATGGAAGTGAATGGAACGACCATCACGAAGTTCAATGGCGAAGAGATTGATTTGGGTA
>Ga0302319_10012747_pt1 | contig 15815 bp, 13 predicted proteins | sample Bog_T0_2_FD_203319 | JGI IMG/M metagenome (GOLD analysis project Ga0302319, IMG submission 203319) | Peat permafrost microbial communities from Stordalen Mire near Abisko, Sweden - Bog_T0_2 | ecosystem: Environmental > Terrestrial > Soil > Wetlands > Peat | place: Sweden: Abisko, Stordalen Mire...
TCTCAAAGCGTTTTCACGAGCATTACACCCTCAAGCACGAGTGGTTAGACCTCAACAAGACCCTCGCCGAGTACCGCGCCGGGCAAGTTGAGCCGAAAATCGCCTAATTAGGCGGTCAAAATTCAAATGCACGGCAAGGTATACACCCTACGTGTGCCCGAAAGCTTGCAAATGAACAGGAAAAAACGAAAAATGTATAGTATTCCCATGCGCGCCGCCTTTTTTATCCTCACGGTCATCGTTGCCTCCGCCCAAACTGTGCCCGAAAAGTCCCCGTTCTCCTTCACCGAAGTCATGATCCCCATGCGCGACGGCGCCCATCTCCAAACCGTCATCCTCGCTCCACTCAACCAGACCGCCCCGCTTCCCATCCTTCTGGAGCGCACGCCCTATGGCGTCCCTGCCGCGGCCCCCGCAACCATCTCCGCCCGCTGGCTTGAACTCTCCCACGACGGCTACATCTTCGTCCTCCAAAATCTCCGTGGCCGCTTCAAATCCGAAGGCGTCTTCAACCTCTCCTCTTACGTCAATCTCTCCGACCCCAAAGCCACCAACGAAACCACCGACGCCTACGACACTATCGATTGGCTCGTCAAAAACGTCCCCAAGAATAACGGCCGCGTCGGCATTTTCGGTGTTTCTTACGACGGCCTCACCGCCGCTCTCACCTTGCTCCATCCGCATCCCGCTCTCAAGGCCATTTCCGAGCAAGCCTCCCCCGCCGACCAATGGATGAATGACGACGACCACCGCTATGGAGCACTCCGCCTCAGTTACGATTTCGAATACGCCGTCCTCGAACAAGCCGACAAAAACGCTAACACCCATTTCGCTTTTGATATCTTCGATACTTACGACTGGTATCTGAAACTCGGCCCCATCTCTAACATAAACGCTAAGTACCTCCACGGCTCCATCCCCTATTGGAACGATTCAGTCGCCCACCCCAACTACGATGAGTTCTGGCACAAAGAAGCTTGGGTCAATCAGCTTCACAACAGTCCCGTGCCCAACCTCAACGTCGCCGGCTTCTGGGATCAGGAAGACCCCTGGGGGCCCTGGCAGATCTTCCGCAACTCCGATAAAGACGGCATCTCGGCGCACAACATTATGGTCGCTGGCCCCTGGTTTCACGGCGAATGGCAGTCCCCGCAAGGAGACTCCATCGGTTTGATCCCCTTCGGTGGCCACGAAACCGCCCGTGAATTTCGTGAGCAAATTGAAGCTCCTTTCTTCCGTTACTACCTCCACGGCTCGGGCGAAAAAATCGCCTGGAAAGCCAGCACCTTTCAATCCGGCTCTAACACTTGGCACACTTATTCCGCTTGGCCTCCCAAAGAGAGTAACCCAACCAACGTCTACTTACACGCCGACGGTACTCTTTCCATCAACCCTCCTTCGTCATCCCAGTCCACTTACGTTGAATATCTCTCCGATCCCGCCAACCCTGTCCCCTACCGCCCGCGTCCCATCTCTCCCACCTATCCAGGCGGCGATTGGCGTACTTGGGAGGTCGCCGATCAGCGCTTTGTTGACCATCGCCCCGACGTCCTCAGCTTCGTAAGCGCACCTCTTGAGCACGACCTAACCATCACCGGCCCTGTCTCCGCGCAACTCTATGCCGCGACCTCCGGCACCGACAGCGACTTCATCGTCAAGCTCATTGATGTCTATCCCGACAACGCCGTCAAAGACAACTGGAACGCCGACGCTGGCCCCAAACCCGGCGACTACGCCAAATCTCTCAACGGTTATGAACTCCCAATCGCCATGGAAGTCCGCCGCGGCCGCTTCAACCAAAGCTATGAAAACCCCGCGCCCCTCACACCCAACACCCCCACGCTCTTTCCCATCCCCCTCCGCGACCGCGACCACGTCTTCCTCAAAGGGCACCGCATCATGGTCCAGGTCCAATCCACCTGGTTCCCTCTCATCGATCGCAATCCCCAAACCTTCACCCCAAGCATCTACACCGCCACCGAAGCCGACTACGTCAAAGCCACCCAGCGCATCTACTGCTCCCCATCACTCCCCTCCCATCTCGAACTCCCCATCATGCCCGAACCATAAGGATTTTTTAATCCGCGTTCATCCGCGTTCATCTGTGGCCAGTTCGCAGCAGCGGTGTCCCCCTTGCGTGCCCAGGCGCAGCCGCCCCACCCGATATCATGGCTCCAGTACCCCTCATCCGAATGCAAACCAAAAGCTTATGGTTATCGTGCGCCCTGATGTTGGCCTACGCCATCCTCAGATTAGCCATCATTCCTCCCGACGCTGCCGCCGTCGGCGGCTTCAAGCACGACGGTGCCTATATCGGCATAGTCGCTAACCAAGTCCGCGCCGGCCATGGCTTAGTGAATCCCGCGCACTACTTTCTCTTCCTCAAGCCAGAGAAATTGCCCATGCCTTTTCACAACGCTAACCCAGGCTATCCGCTGGCCGTCGCGGGCGTCGCCACTCTGCTGAACTCCGATGCCATCCGCGCCGGCCTCATCATCTCCGCCCTGTCAAGCCTCTTGCTCATGAGCGGCATCTTCTTCCTCGTTCACAACTACACCAGCGATTGGCGCATCCCTCTCGCAATCGCGTTTCTAGTAGCTCTCTTCCCAGCCAACTGGGCCGATTCCCTCAACGTCGTTCCAGATGCCTTATGTACCGCGCTCGGAATCTGGGCGCTGGCTGTGGTAACCCGGAAACAACAGTCGTGGTGGTCGGCCTTACTCATCGGCGTCCTGCTCGGCGGCTCCTGGCTCTGCCGGTCCAGTTCGTTGCTCCTTTGGCCCGCTGTGCTCTGGTTCCTAGTCCGCAGCTTCCCCATGCGCCAAGCAGTGCGCTTCGCCCTCTTGGCGGGCATTTCGTTTATCGCCGTCATCAGTCCGTGGCTGATTCACACCTATCACGTCTGGGGCTCGCCGTTCCGTTCCGACGCGCCTTATTACATGTTGCAGAACTATTACGCGCTTCGTTTTGGCGGCGATGTTACGCGCTTCTGGCGCTCTCTCGACACGCCTCCCACCTTTCGAACCATCCTCAAAACCGAGCCGTTAGCGTTCCTCCGCTTTTACCTTCACCAGATTCCGACATTGCTCTACATGTTACTGGCCCAACTAACTGACTGGCACAAGGTCTACTTGCTCCCTTTATTCGGATTGGCCTTCGCGGCATTAGCCTCCGCTCGTCGCGTCTGGCGCACGCCCGAGTTTCAAGCGGCCGGCATCCTTGTATTCTTGAACCTTGCCACCCTGAACGCGCGCGCCCCAACCGTCGAGCTGCGTTATCTCGGTCCAGCCTTGATCGTCGTCCTGCTACTGGCTCTCGTGCCATTGAAATCAGGTCCCCGCTGGCTCGCGTACACCGCGATCGCCTGCTTCACTTGCATGAGCATCGGCGACGTCGCCTTGTTTCGCACGCTGGCCCGTCCTAACAACGAGAACATCCAAACCCGCCAAGATTACCTCGCCGTCGCTCACGAATTCCCAGGCCCAGTCATCGTCCCCATGCCCTATTTCTTCACCTACTATTCCGGCCGCGCCGCTCTGTCTCCGCCCTATGCAAGCAAGGACGATTTGCTCCGTTTCATGGACAAATATTCAGTCCGCTATCTAGCCCTACCAACCGCGCAATTATCCTATTACTACGACATGAACAGCCTTGCACCAGCAATTCAGCCTGTCAAACAAGTGGGAAGCCTTTCCGTCTTTGAAAGGCTTCCATGATCTCGGTCGTTGTTCCCGCTCTGAACGAAGAGTCCGGTGTCGCCGAACTCTACACTCGTATCACTTCAGCAGCGCAGAGTTGGCCTCAACCTCTGCACGAGCTAATCCTGATTGACGACGGCAGTACCGATCGAACGCTGGCCATTTGCCGCGAGATCGCGCAGAAAGATCCGCGTTTCAAGGTCATCAGCCTCAGTCGCAACTTCGGACATCAACCCGCAGTCTCAGCCGGCCTCGCGCATGCCACCGGATCCGTCGTTGTTGTCATGGATGCCGATTTGCAAGATCCCCCCGAAAGCGTTGGTCCGCTGATCTCGAAACTCGACGAAGGCTTCGACGTTGTCTACGCCATTCGCACCAAGCGCAAAGAAGGCATCGCCAAGCGCGCGGCTTATTTCCTGTACTACCGGCTCCTCCGTAACCTCGCAACGCTAAACATTCCCCTCGACAGTGGCGATTTCTGCGTAATGCGCGGTGAGGTCGTCCAAGCAATCTGCGCTCTGCCCGAGCGCAACCGCTTCATCCGCGGCTTGCGCACCTGGGTGGGATACCGCCACGTCGGCGTCACCTACGAGCGCAACGCCCGCTTCGCCGGTGAGCCGAAATATACCCTCAGTAAGTTGATGAAGCTCGCGCTCGACGGCATCGTCAACTTCTCTGCCAAACCCCTGCACTTGGCCATGATCGCCGGCGTGGTCGTTGGCTCCATTGCCCTATTGTTGAGCACCATCGTCGTCGTCCAGTACATCTTCAACTTGACCGTGCTCGGCTACAATCCTCGCCATGTCGCTGGCTGGACCAGCCTTATTCTCGTTCTGTTGCTTGTCTCCGCCACCCAGTTATTCTGCATCGGAATTCTGTCAGAATATATGGGTCGCCTATTTGAAGAATCCAAACGCCGTCCTGTATTCTTAGTTCGCGAACGGATCAACATAACCCCGCCGCCCGATCTGGAGGCCCGCAGATGATCGTCACCATCCAACAGCACATCATGTTTGAGCAGCAGCGCCGCCATCCAGAAGCGCGCGGCCGCTTCTCTTGGCTCCTCTCCGGTCTCACTCTTGCTACTAAGATGATTGAAGCCAAAATTCGCCGTTACGGCTTATCCGACGATGTGATCGGCGCAACGGGCGATACCAACGTGCAAGGCGAAACCCAGCAGAAGCTCGACGTCTACGCGAATCAGGCATTGCTCCACTGCCTCGGCGTTCGCGATAGCGTCGCCGCTCTGATCTCCGAAGAAAACGAAGAACCCTTTGTTTTCGACAGACCTCCCTCCGGCGGCGAATACATCATCATCTTTGATCCGCTCGACGGATCGTCCAATATCGACGTCAACGTGAACGTGGGAACCATTTTCTCCATCCTCCGCAAGCCGCCAGGAATTGGCGCCGACGTAAGCGCTGCCATTCTCCAATCCGGCGCGAACCAGGTGGCGGCTGGTTATGTCGTCTACGGCCCCTCAACTATCTTTGTCTACACCACCGGGGACGGCGTTTACGGCTTTACCCTCGATCCCGCCATCGGAGCCTTCGTCCTCAGCCACGATCGTATGCGAATGCCCGAAAGCGGAAAGATCTACTCGGTGAACGAGGCAAATGCCGACACTTTTCCGCAGTCCTACCGCGATTGTTTCGCCGATTTGCGCAAGAACGGCTACACCTCCCGCTACATCGGTTCGTTGGTAGCCGATTTTCATCGCACGCTGTGCAAAGGCGGCATCTTTTTCTATCCGCCCACCGCCGCGCATCCAGATGGCAAACTCCGCTTGCTCTACGAAGCGAACCCTTTAGCCTTCATCGCCGAGCAAGCCGGCGGCCTCGCCAGCAACGGCCAGCGCCGCGTCCTCGACGTCAAGCCCAAAGACATTCATCAACGCACACCTCTCGTCATTGGCAGCCCAGCCGAAGTGCGCCCGTTCTTGTCTTAGTCGCGTTATTGTCGATCCTAACTTTTATTTGACATGACTGAAACTTGGGTGTTACTCTTAATGCCAAGCCAAGTTACTAGCCAAGTCGGAACTGTTAGCCCCGTCGTGCTCCTTTCCTAAAAACTTTTCACAACTGGGGGACGCACGTCTTGACGCTCGCTAAGTTTACATTCTCTTTGTCTCTGCTCTTCGGCTCTTCTGCCATCCTCGCGCAGAACCCGCTCGGCTCAGTTCAAGGCACCGTGAAAGATTCATCGGATGCCGTTGTTCCCGACGCGCTCGCCACTTTGAAAAGCGCCGCCGGAGTTGTGGTCAAAACCACTCTGTCGGACGCTTCGGGTGTCTTTACCTTAGCTGATGTGCCAGTCGGCGGATATTCACTCTCAGTCACCGCCAAAGGTTTCGAGCCGTTCGCAATAGCGAATGTCACTGTTACCGCCGCCAAAATCAGCGAGGTCGCCGTTTCTCTGGCCCTCGCGCGCAGTTCCAGTCAAGCGGAGGTCAACGCGAAAGTCGACGCGCTAGAAGTCATTCCCGATACCCCCACGAAAAGTGTCTTCGGAATGGACTTACCAATTGAGCAGACGCCTCGTTCCATTTCTGTCGTCAGCGCTGAAACGGTCCAGCGCTATAACATTCAAACCGTCAACGATTTAGCGCTTGTTTCATCCGGCACCTTTACCGGCAGCTACTTCGGCATTCCCGGCACTCTCTTCGTTCGCGGCGACGAAAGCGACAATTACTTCCGTGGCTTTCGCCGCGCTGAAAACGAAGGTAGCTATTCCACGCCGCTCGGCGCCGCCGAAACCATCGAAGTTGTAAAAGGTCCGCCTCCCACGCCTTACGGCGCAGGCAAGAGCGGAGGCTTTCTGAACTTCATCCCCAAGAGCGCCCGCAGCAGCACCGCCAAATGGCTCGAACATCCGGAAGCCAAAGTGACACTCACCTATGGCAGCTATAGCCAGAAAGTGGGCGGCCTCGATTTCGGCAGCCCTCTCACCATTGCGGGTCACCGCGCGGGACTCTACGCCTATACCGATTTTGAGGACTCAAGCAGTTATTACAACTACATTCATAAGCGCGAACAACTCGGCCAACTCGCTTTCGATAGCGAGTTAGGAGGAAAGTGGCGCGTGGAAACGGGCGTCCAATTTTATCGCGGTGAGCTACCCCAGAATGTGGGCTGGAATCGTCTCACGCAAGCGCTCGTCAACAACGGCACGTACCTCGCTGGCACCCCGCTCCTCAACCTCTCCACCAATGGCTATAACATTACGCCCGCCAATGTTCAGCGTGATAGCCTCCAAACCTTTGTCTTCACCCCTAACTTCGCGCCTGTCTTCGAATCTCCCGCTTATGCGCAAACGGCCGCGATGTTCGCCCTGAATCCGGCCACCGTCCATCTCACTCACTTGAACGACAATCAGATCATTGCCGATGCCGGCGATTTCAGCCACGCAAACACCGCCACCGGTTACTTCGACATCATCCGCGATATTCGCCCAGGCTTCAGCTTCAAGAACCAAACCTTCGTTGAAACATTAGATGCCAACAAGTACACGGATTACGAGTTTTCGTCTTACTACAATCCAAAGGTTTTCGAAAACAAGACTACGGTCGACTACGAACTGAAGCCGGCGCCCTGGGTCACGATTGAAACCACCACCGGCTTTGCCGTCCGCCACACCGGCTTCACTTCCGGCGAGTCTCGCACACCGGAAGAAAACGATCGCCGCGATTTATCGATTGGCCCCACGGCGAACGACCGCTTCTCCGGAGCCTTCACTTCCTACGCCATCAACTCTTATGATTACTTTCAAAAAGGGAGCTACTCCGATATCGGCGAGTTCTTCCTCAGCGATATCAAACTTTGGTCGCGACTCAGCATTTTAGGCGGCGTTCGGTACGACCACTACAACCCGCAATCCACCGGCACTGATGATGGCGAGCCCATGGTTCACACGAGTGGCTCCGACGGAGCCACCACCTACAACGTAAGCGCCAGTTATCGCCTGCCGTATCAAATCGTGCCCTATTTCACCTACGCCACGTCGCAATATCTGAGCGTGGGACAGGGCGGGGAAGTGGATTATTCAACTATTCCCAATAAATCCTATATTCAGGCCGCTCATCTTTCCGAGGCAGGCGTAAAGATGGCTTTGGCCAGCAAGATGCTTGCCACGCTCTCCCTCTTTCAGCAGAAGCGCGCCAGCTACAACACGCTTAGCAGCACGGTTGATTACTATCAGACCAAGGGCGTCGAGTTTGAACTCCGCGCCGCCGTCAATCGTTACTTGACAATTACCACTGCCTACACTTTCCAGCAGCCAGAGCAACTGAACATACCGTTTGAGCTCGGTATACCGGGTACCTTGATCGGACTCACGCCTCAACAATCGTATGGTGGCCGTTTTATCGGAGACGCTAGTATCTTCGGCCTCAAAGTTCCGGTCGAAGTGGCCGGGCAACCGAAAAATGTTGTCAGCACGTTCGTCACCATCACGCCGCAACGGAACTGGGGCGTAACCTTCGGAACTAGCTGGGACCAAAAGGTCGAAGCCGGCTACATTAGCGGCGTCATTTTACCCTCCTATGCCGTCTTTCGCGGCTCGCTCTTTTACAAATTTAGGAGATATGAGGCTAATTTGTCGGCCAATAACATTGGCGATAAACGCTATTTCACTTCGCAATACCTGTTTTGGGATACCTTCGTGAAACCGAGTGAAATGCGGACATTATCCCTAACGCTAAGCTATCGATTTGGACGGGATGCTCACTAGTGAGGTCGCATCTCCAGACCTTATCTACGGTCTGGACGATAAGCCTCCGCTGCGTTCGTCCATCTTTGCGGCTCTCCAACATGTGCTGGCCGTGTTCGTCGGCATCGTCACGCCCCCTCTCATTTTCGCCAAAGCCCTCAAGCTCAATGCCAGCGATGAGGGCTTATTAGTGAGTATGGCTTTGCTGATTTCCGGTATCGGGACTATCCTCCAAAGCCGGCGGCTCGGTCCCATCGGCTCTGGATTACTTAGTATTCAAGGCACCAGCTTCGTATTCCTTGGCCCCATCATCGCCCTTGCCCAAACCGCCATGGCCGAAGGCGCTTCTCAACGTTCCGCGCTCAGTATGGTGTTCGGCACCTGCTTGTTAGGCGCTTTGGTGCCCATCATCATCAGCCCGTTCCTCCAATTTGCCAATAAGCTCATCACCCCACTCGTCACCGGCATCGTGGTCACTCTCATCGGACTCACGCTCGTGCAGGTTGGCATCACTAGCTTGGGAGGTGGTTTCGAAGCACGCGGTAATGGGAGTTTTGGATCTCCGCAAAACCTCCTATGGGCCGCTGTCGTCGTTAGCCTAATCGTGGTTTTCAACAGCAGCAAGTCCGAATGGCTCCGCATGGCCTCCATCGTGCTCGGTCTCGCTGGAGGTTATCTCGTCGCCGCCATAGGCGGCAAAATCGCCTTCACTCAGTTGCACACTTTGGCGTGGGTCACGGTTCCCATGCCTCTTCACTATGGCTTGGGCTTGCGCGTCACCGCCCTCATTCCGTTCACTTTTCTCTATGTCATCACCGCCATCGAGTCTATAGGAGATCTCACCGCTACATCCTCCTTAACCAATCAACCCATCACCGGCCCCATCTACTTGCGTCGCCTGCGCGGAGGAGTTATGGCCGACGGAGTCAGTTCCATGCTCGCGGCGCTCTTCAATTCATTTCCCAGCACAACCTTCGCCCAAAACAACGGCGTCATCCAACTAACGGGCGTCGGCAGCCGTTATGTCGCCTTGTTTGTGGGAGGCATCCTCATGCTCCTCGGCCTCTGTCCCGTCGTCGCGGGTGTCGTTCAATCCATGCCGCCTTCCGTTCTCGGGGGTGCAACCATCATCATGTTTGGCACGGTTGCTGTCTCGGGCATTAAGATACTCTCTACCGTAAATATGGACCGCCGCGCCTCCACCATCGCGGCCATCTCCTTCGGTCTCGGTCTGGGAGTAACGTTCGTACCTGAGATCATGCAAGGCATGCCTGCGCTTGTCAAAGACACCTTCTCTTCCGGCATCGCTACCGGCGGAATGTGTGCGCTTCTTCTCAACGCAGTCCTTCCTAAATGGCCACCCTCTTAGTCAAGAACGCGCACACACTCGTCACCATGGACGCGCAGCGCCGCGAGATTCCGAACGGAGCTGTCTATGTGAACGGCCACGCCATTGAGCAAGTCGGGCCCAGCGATACGCTCCCCTCAACCGCCGACGATGTGCTCGATCTAAAAGGCCGCTACTTACTACTGCCCGGCCTCATCAACACGCATCATCACTTCTACCAAGTCCTCACCCGCGCCGTTCCCGCCGCTCAAAACTGCGAGCTGTTTGATTGGCTCAAGACACTCTACCCAATCTGGTCTAAACTCACCTCCGAAGGCGTGTATCTCAGCGCGCAAATGGCCTCCGCCGAACTGATGCTCTCGGGTTGTACCACATCCAGCGACCACCTTTATCTCTTCCCAAACGATTGCTCACTTGACGACGAGATCCGTGCCATGCGCGACATCGGTATGCGCTTTCACGCCAGCCGTGGAAGCATGAGTGTGGGAGTCAGTAAAGGTGGCCTCCCGCCCGACTCACTCGTAGAAGACGAAGACCAGATCCTAAAAGATAGTCAGCGGCTTATTGATGCCTATCACGATAACGCGCGCCATTCGATGACGCGCCTCACACTCGCGCCGTGTTCCCCTTTCTCCGTTTCTCCCAACCTGATGAAGGAGTCCGCGACACTCGCCCGCACCTACCCCGGCGTCCGCCTCCACACCCATCTTGCCGAGAACGACCGCGACGTCAGCTACAGCTTGGAGAAGTTTAACCGAACCCCTGGCGAATATGCCGAGTCACTCGGTTGGACAGGATCTGACGTCTGGCACGCCCACTGTGTCCAACTCGACCATGCGGGTATAGAAATCTTTGCCCGCTCCAAGACGGGTGTCGCCCACTGCCCAACCAGCAATATGCGTCTCGGCAGCGGTGCCGCTCCCATTCGAAAGATGCTCGCCGCGGGCGTCGCCGTGGGACTCGGCGTCGATGGCTCCGCGTCGAACGATTCAAGTCATCTTTTCCACGAAGCCCGCGCCGCCATGCTTTTGTCGCGTTTAGCCGAACGCGACGCCACTGCCATGACCGCCCGTACCGCACTCGAACTCGCCACCCGTGGCGGCGCCGAAGTTCTGGGTCGCGACGACATCGGCCATCTTGCTCCCGGCACGTGCGCAGACTTCATCGCTATCAATATCGATCGTCCATCGTTCGCCGGCGCCTGGGATCTCGTCGCTGCCCTCGTCCTGTGTGACGTGGACACCGTAGATTACAGCTTCATTAACGGCCGCAAAGTTATCGATCAGGGCCGCCTTATTCCATGCGACGTTGAAAAGTTGATCGAAACCACAAACGTTTATAGCCGTAAACTAGCGTTGTGATCCTAAAGCTTCTCTTTGTCATCGCAGCCCTGGCTCAAACTGAGCCGCCGCCCGGCGTCGTCATCGACCATGAACCCGAAACCTCCGGCCGCTACATCGGCTCCCCCTCCATCGCCATCCTCCCGAATGGCGCCTATGTCGCCTCCCATGACTTCTTCGGTCCAAACTCCGGCGAGACCACCTCCGGCATTACCCGTATCTTTGTCTCTAGTGACAAGGGCCGCACCTGGCAGCAAACCGCCGAACTGCATGATCAGTTCTGGTCCACACTCTTCGTGCATCACCACCAGCTCTATCTCATGGGCACTTCTTTTGAATACGGCCGCATCGTCATCCGGCGCGCCTCCGATAACGCCGCCACCTGGACTCCGCCCTCGTTCATCACCTCCGACGCCGGGTACCACACGGCGCCTGTTCCCCTGGTTGAGAAGAACCGCCGTCTCTGGCGCGCTTTCGAATATCATCCTGCCGGCCCTTGGGGCCACTTTGAAGCGCTCATGCTCTCCGCGCCAACAACGGCAGACCTACTCAATCCAAAATCCTGGAGTATGACCGAGCGCGTCCCCTACCCGCCCACACTCTCCGAAGGCGACACGTTTCTCGAAGGCAACGCCGTTATCGCACCCGACGGCTTTGTTTACGACATTCTGCGGGTACACAACCTGGAAAAATCCGCCACCTTTCGTGTCCTCAACGACGAGCGCATGCACTTCGAGGGTCTCAGCACATTCCCGGGCGGCGCCAAAAAGTTCACCATCCGCTTCGATCCGCAAACCAAGCTTTACTGGACTCTCGCGAACCCCGCTCCAACCGACAACCCACTCTCCGCAACCAACCCCGCAGCAGTGCGTAACGTTCTTAACCTGCTCTCATCTCCCGATCTCATCACTTGGCGCACCGAACACCTCGTGCTCACTTACCCCGACCATCTACACTACGCCTTCCAATACGTTGACTGGCAATTCGCCGGCCCCGACATCATCTTCGTCTCCCGCACCGCTTGGGACGCCGCCCGTGCCCACGACGCCAACTACCTCACCTTCCATCGCCTCGAAGACTTCCGTATCCACAAAACGGAGGACCAATAGTCCGCCTGCCTGCTATTTGTCATGAACTGAGGCTTACGCGGCGTTGACCACGACTCTGGAGAAGCTGTCAAGGGGTCCGATCGCGATTTAATGTGCTCTCAAAAATACTGTTTGATGTAGTATTGAGGCAAGGAATTAGCACAAATGTCTTTATTATCACCACGCCTACTGCGCTGTTCGGGGCAGATCGAGGTTCTGCCGACGCCGGCAGACCGCTGCTGGGCACGACTCGTGACATGTTGAAGGCGAGAAAGCTAGCGTGAAAACTATGGAACTCACGAACGGCAAACAGCAAGCTCACGCGTTGATCGAACGGCTCCATCCCTCCATGATCGTGACGGCGGTGCGTTTTCTGGAATTCATCGCAATGGACCCAGTGGCGCGCTCCATTGCCGCCGCTCCTGCGGATGAGGAACCCCTGACCGAAGAAGAAAATCAGGCCCTTGATCGCGCCGATGCTTGGCTGAAGCAAAACGGCGGCAAAGGCATTCCGCACAAAGAAGTCCTGGCCGAATTCGGCCTTACCATGAAAGACTTTCCGCTCAAGTAGCGTGGCAGTTCGCATCGATTGGACCGACGAGGTCCGCGCCGACATCCGCGCCCTCGACCGCGAAACGGCGACGCGAATTTTTGATGGTCTTTACCGCTTTGCCGTTACGGGCGAGGGAGACGTGAAATTCCTAGAAGGTAAGCACGCCGGCAAACTCCGCCTTCGGCTCGGCGACTACCGCCTCTTCTTCCGCCCCGCCGGACAACTGCTCCGCATCTTCGCCGTCAAGAACCGCAAAGAAGCCTACCGCTAGCCCGTGCGAGTATGAAATTGGCCGGTCGGCGTCAACCGTGCTATAGAGTCTTGGGAGCCAGGAGGAAACTACGAATAGTCTCCCGCACCGCTTGGGACGCCTCCCGTGCCCACGATGCAAACTACCTCACCTTCCATCGCCTCCCAGACTTCCGCATCCACAAAACGGAGGACGACCAATAGCGCGCCTTACTGCGTCACCTGTCCCACATAAGATCCATACGGCGGCAGCATGACGCGTCCTAACTCCGTCTCGCCCACCACATGAAACGAGGCGATCAAGGTTTTCAAATGCGTCCCTTTCACGCCGCGGCTCGATAAATCCCAACCCATCATCTGCGGCGAACCCGTAAAATTCAACGCCACCACCACCGCTTGTCCGTCGCTCGTGATCCTGACATAAGACAGAACCGAGAAATTCTTCTCAGCCGTCAACACAAAGTCGCCGTCCCTGAGCTGCTCGTTCTCCTTGCGCAGTCTGATCAGTTTCTTGTAATAGTTGAGCAGCGAACCCGGCTCTCTGCTTTCCAGCGCCACGTTCGCGGTCCTATAGTTCGGGCCAATGGGTAGCAAAGGTTTGTGCGGCCCGCCAAATCCGGCATTGGCCTCACCGTTCCACTGCATGGGCGTCCGCTCGCCATCCCTCCCTTTTGGCGCGTTAGTCCGCATTCCAATTTCCTCGCCGTAGTAGATCAGCGCCGCATCGCGCGGCGTCAGCAACACGGTCGCAATCAACTTCTGAATCAGCTCATCGTGCACGCCATCCCCATAGCGGTCAACACTGCGCACGTTGTTATGATTGTCAAACATCAACAGGGGGGTGTTGCCATTCAATCCCGTCTCCGCTTCAAACAGCTTATTTCGAAAGTCGGAGACCGAAAGCCTGTTGATAAAACCAAGCTGCGTGTCCATTGGAAGGTGCAACTCGTCTCTGTTCCTCCCATACATCTCGGCCAGGTCGAACGCATTCGGGAGATAGTTCTCACCTATGAGTACTCGCCCTGGATACTCATTCGTCACTCTTCGCAATTCGCGTAGAACGTCGTGAACTTCCGGTAGATTATCCGTGTACTGGCTTGATACTTTCCGCTCGCCATAAGCGTTGACGCCTTCTACATACGGCTCATCCCGCCACTGCGGATCCTCAAACAAATTTGTCACCGCATCTAACTGGAACCCCGCCACGCCTTTATCCATCCAGAAGCGCATGATGTCGTACATCGCGTCTCGCACTGCGCGGTTCCGGAAGTTCAGATCTGGTTCCTCTTTATGGAAGGCATGGTAGTAGAACTGCTTCCGCTGCTGGCCCCACTGCCAAGCCGAATGCCCGAGGATCGATTGCCAGTTATTCGGCGGATTGCCTTTTGCATCCGGATCGTGCCAAACGTACCAATCCGCTCTTCTGCTTCTGCGTGACGATTGTGAATCCTTGAACCAGGGATGCTGATCGGAGGTATGGTTCAAAACCATATCGTTAATGACGTAGAGGCCGCGCTTCGTCGCCTCAAGTATGAGCCTGTCGAAATCGTCCATCGTGCCGTACTGCGGATCAATGGCCCGGTAATCGGAGATATCGTACCCGAAATCGACTTGCGGCGATGGATAGAACGGCGTAATCCAAATCGCGTCTACGCCCAGATCTTTCAAATAATCCAGGTGTTCGGTAATTCCATTTAGATCGCCAATCCCATCGCCATTCGTGTCGGCGAAACTTCGCGGATAGATCTCGTAGATGACGGCATGGCGCCACCAATCGGGGTCGGCGCCCCATGCAAGAGTACAAAGTAAAAAGCTAGCCAGCAGCTTGGCCATATACCAAGAGCTTAGCCAAACCTATTTAGTAAGTACGTCTTCGATATACGCCAACGCGCGCGGATCGTGCGTTTGTCCCAACCAGAAAAACGCCTGTTTGCGCACTTCAGGATTCCGTTGCGTCTGCGCCACCTCAATCAGTTTGGGCACGCCCTCATCATGCGGCAACTGCGAGAGTGCGAACACTGCCTTCTTCTTTACTCCGGTATCAGGGTCGTTAGTAATCGCATCCACAATGGCCGCTGCCGACTTCGCACCCGCCCTTTGCGACAACCAAAAGATGGCCTGCTCGCGCACATGTGTGGAGTGATCGTTTTTCGCCTTATCAATCAAGATATCCGTCGCTTCATTGCCGGCGTGTTGCGAGATGGCAAAGATTGCTCCGTCCATCGGTAGGCCCTTCAAGAAACCCAGGCTTGCCTCATTACTAACGCCCGTGAGCCAGACAAAGGGCAGCCCGGCGGTGTCAAACGTACACTCCGTGGAGTATAGCTTGATCTTTTCAATCTGATTGTTCTCCACTCTCACCAGAACCGCTGCCGTATCCGAGCCCTCCAAGTGAATCGGGCTCTCGTGTTGCTGGCCGTCGCACCAATCGTTCCCCCTGTAGTGCTGCGTCTTGATCTCATAGCGGAACCAAGTCGCCTTGTCACTCTTGAACTGTGCCGCCAAGTCGCCAGAAACCGCTCGCGTTTCATGCTGCGGCCCCATCAGCAGCATCACAAAACAAAACGTGATGAACTCCTTCACTTCAAAACCTCCATCATGTAGTCGGTGACTTCTTTCGAATGCACCAGAGCCATTTTGCTGACAATCTCCTGCTTCATCGCCGGGTCTTTTTCAGCACGTGCCAGCTCAACCAGGGCTTTCCCGTTCCCCTGTAAGAACAAAGCGTTCAACACGGCGTGCCTTACGTTAGGATTGCTGTCTGATTTGAAAATCTCTAACAGTACGTCTGTATTACCCTTGGCGTTCCCCATCATTCCTAGCGACTTGATC
>Ga0302319_10012748_pt1 | contig 15815 bp, 13 predicted proteins | sample Bog_T0_2_FD_203319 | JGI IMG/M metagenome (GOLD analysis project Ga0302319, IMG submission 203319) | Peat permafrost microbial communities from Stordalen Mire near Abisko, Sweden - Bog_T0_2 | ecosystem: Environmental > Terrestrial > Soil > Wetlands > Peat | place: Sweden: Abisko, Stordalen Mire...
CGGAAGAAAAGGACGACGGCATCCTTATTCGCCCGGCAATGGTCGTCCCACTCCGGCAATGGTCGTCCCACTAGAGAGATACACTCCCAAACGCAAGGCGGAATTCCTGCTCTCGAACGCCGTTGACGGGACCGATTACCGCAGGGCGCGAAAAGAGGTTCGCCGCCTTGGGCGTGATCCGGATTCGATTCCTCATCGGCGCCCCGATTAAGTGGATCGGGTGTTTCTCGACGCCAATGTGCTGTTTTCTGCCGCCTATCGGCCCGACTCAAGACTAACTCAGCTATGGAGGATTCCAAAGGCAAAACTGTGCAGTTCGCACTATGCGTTGGAAGAAGCGCGTATCAATCTGGAAAACGAAGGGCAACGGGAAAGACTCGCGATGCTTTCCAGGGAGGTTCAGCTTTCCTCGTCGCCCGAACGGCCATTTCCAAGTGAGATCTCTTTACCCGACAAGGATAAGCCGATCCTGCCGGCAGCCATCGCCGCCGAAGGGACTCATCTTCTGACGGGTGACATTCGACATTTCGGCTCTTATTTCGGCGAGCAGGTTGAAGGCATCACAATCCTGCCACCGGCGGAGTATCTGAGAAGACGGGGGCCCAGATAGTTACTCTGCGTTCGTCACCCGCTGAGTTTCTCCATCGGTATTTTCACGCCGCTCTTTTTCGCAAATTCCTTTGCCTCGTCGTATCCCGCGTCGACGTGGCGGATGATGCCCATGCCGGGATCGGTGGTCAGTACGCGCTCGATGCGCTTGGCCATCATCTCGGTGCCATCGGCGACGGTGACTTGGCCGGCGTGTAATGAGTAGCCGATGCCGACGCCGCCGCCGTTGTGAATCGAGACCCACGACGCGCCGGCGGCGGTGTTCAGCAGAGCATTCAGCAGCGGCCAGTCGGCGACGGCATCGGAGCCATCTTTCATGCCTTCGGTTTCGCGGAACGGCGATGCGACCGAACCGCAGTCGAGATGATCGCGGCCGATCACGATGGGCGCTTTGATCTTGCCTTTCTTTACCAGATCGTTCATCGCTAATCCGAACTGCGCGCGCTCGCCGTATCCCAGCCAGCAGATGCGGGCGGGCAGGCCTTGAAACTTGATGCGCTTGCGCGCCAGATCGATCCAGCGGCGCAGGATGCGGTTCTCGGGAAATAATTCCAGCACCAGTTCGTCGGTGACGTGGATGTCGGAAGGCTCGCCCGATAGAGCAACCCAGCGAAACGGGCCGCGGCCTTCGCAAAACAGGGGACGAATGTAGGCGGGCACGAAACCGGGAAAATCATAGGCATGGGTCACGCCGCGTTGAAAGGCGAAGGTGCGGATGTTGTTGCCGTAGTCGAAGGTGACGGAGCCCATCTTCTGCAGGCGCAACATACCCTCGACATGCTTCGCAATCGCATCGAGCGATTTCTCCTGATAAGTCTTCGGGGCGTTTTTTCGAAGCTCGAAAGCTTCTTCCAAACTCATGCCGTTCGGAACGTATCCGTTCAATGGATCGTGGGCTGAGGTCTGATCGGTGAGAATGTCAGGAACCACGCCGCGTTCGGCTAGTTCCGGAATGACGTCGGCACAATTGCCTACCAGTCCAACGGAGACATTTTCTTTCTTGCGGATCGCATTCTTCAAAATGCGGAGCGCTTCATCGAGCGTGGTGACCATGAAGTCGCAGTAGCCGGTCTTCAGGCGTTTCTTGATGCGTTCGGGATCAACGTCGATGCCGAGGAAGGCCGAGCCGGTCATGGTTGCGGCCAGGGGCTGAGCGCCACCCATGCCTCCCATGCCGCCGCTGACGATTAGCTTACCGGCGAGATCTCCGTGGAAATGTTTTTCTCCCGCGGCCGAAAAGGTTTCGAATGTTCCCTGCACGATTCCCTGGGAGCCGATATAAATCCACGAGCCGGCGGTCATCTGGCCATACATCATCAGTCCGGCACGTTCCAGCTCGTTGAATTTCTCCCAGTTCGACCAATGGCCTACGAGATTGGAATTTGCGATGAGCACGCGCGGGGCATGATCGTGGGTCTTGAAGACTCCAACCGGCTTGCCGGATTGCACCAGCAAGGTCTCATCGTTCTCCAGGTTCTTCAGAGACGCGATGATCGCGCGATAGGCGTCCCAACTCCGCGCCGCACGGCCGGTTCCACCGTAGACAACGAGATCTTGCGGACGCTCGGCGACGTCGGGGTCGAGGTTATTCATCAGCATGCGCATGGCGGCTTCCTGCTGCCAGCTTTTGCAGGTGATGGTGTTGCCGCGCGGGGCGCGGACCGACGCTGGAGCCTGGGTTAATTCTGAATCAACGGGCATGCCTAGATGGTAACTGCAATCTGCGGAAGCATTCAAATCAGAGAGAATCCAACCCTTGAAAAATTGCAAGCAACGTCAAAGCGACGGGCTGTCCGTCCTATTCCAGCGAACGCCCGACAAAATTCTCTGGGTCTCTGTGATTCCGGGGCGACCGGTGGACTAAGCCTTGCGGCTCCTGGCGACAGCCTCTCTAGCTTCCTTATCCGCCGTCCGCCGCCTCTCGGTTTCCCGTTTATCCCAAAGCTGCTTACCTTTGGCCAGGGCAAGTTCAACTTTCACTCTCCCATTCTTGAAGTACATGCGGACCGGAATCAGGGTTAATCCCTTCTGCTGCGTCTTTCCGATGAGCTTGCGGATCTCTTCTTTGTGCATCAACAGCTTGCGGGTGCGCAGGGGTGCGTGGTTATTCATGTTGCCGTGCTCATAGGGGCCGATGTGGGCATTGAGCAGCCAGAGTTCCCCGTCTTTTACCAACCCGTAGGAATCTTTCAGGTTGGCCAGTCCGGCACGGACCGATTTGGCCTCGGTTCCGGTGAGGGCCACCCCGCATTCAAATTTTTCCAGCAAGAAGTAGTTATGTGAAGCGATCCTATTAACGGCGGCATCTCGCTGCCCGGCGGCGGTAGGATCGCGGCGGGGGGATTTTTCCGGGCTGGCTTTGGTCGGGTGCGTAGACTGGCGTGGCATTTTGGGGGCTCAAGTTCATATTAACAGCGAGATTCAGCCTGCGGGAGGGTGGCACAGGGTGAAGCCATTCGCTTGGTTGCGTTGAACCATCGAGCCGAGCGTAGTCTGAGGGCAACGGGCATTAGCACCTCGGTTTCCCACGTTGGGTCTACGACCAAAGAGTGTAACTGTTGTGCTGGCAATCGCATAGGGAGTCAGGAACCCCGATGCTATAATCGCTGCAAAAGTCTCCAATTTATTTGCGTCGACCTTAGTTTGCGCGATCGTACTTGCGTTGACCAGGCCTTGTTTTACACAGCCCGAAGATTGCGGCAAGGGCTTATATAGCCAAGAGGTTCCGCCCAGGATTTTCGAATGAGTTTCGATGAGGGGTACCGAATGAAGCGTTTCATGCCCGCGGCCGTGGTGCTGCTGGTTCTGACTGCCATACTCCCTGCCATTCCGGGCGACAAGGCAAAGGCCTTTTTTGCCAAGGGCGAGGATGCCGAGGCGCGGGAGAATTACGAAGCCGCCTACAATTTCTTCAAGCAGGCTTACGACCTGAAGCCAAAGGATTTGCGCTATAAAGCGTCGTTTGAACGCATGCGCTTTAAGGCCGCGGCGTTCATCGTGCACCACGGGCAACAGCTGCGGGATGACGGCAAGCTGCAAGAGGCGCTGGCTGAATTTCAGAAAGCTGCGCAGATGGATCCCTCGCTCTTCATCGCGCAGCAGGAGATGAAGAAAACGCTGCAGATGATCAACGACGCCGTTAATCCTCCCCCGCAAGCCGCAGGTCCCCCCAGTAATCTGGAAAGGAAAATCAGAGAAGCGGGAGGGCCGGTTGAACTTGCTCCCATCTCCGTGGTTCCCATCACCGTAAAACTCACCGAGGATTCCAAGGTTATTTATCAGACGATTGGGCAGTTAGCCGGGATCAATGTTTTGTTTGATCCGGACTATACCTCCCGCCGGATTAAGGTCGAACTGAATGGAGTAACGTTGGAAGACGCGCTGCAGATTACGGCGTTGGAGTCGAAAACTTTCTGGCGGCCAGTGACTGGGAACACAATCTTTATCGCGCAGGATAACCCCGCCAAGCGCAAGGAATTGGAACAAAGCGTCCTGAAGACGTTCTACCTGCAGAATCTCTCGCAACCCACTGAACTGCAAGATGTGGTCAACGCCATACGAGCTGTGCTCGATGTGCAGCGGGTGCAGCAATTGCTTTCGCAAAATGCTCTGGTGGTTCGCGGTACCCCGGACCAGATCGCCCTGGCCGAAAAGCTGGTGGAGGATTTGGACAAGGCGCGGCCGGAAGTCATCGTGGATATCGCGGTAATTCAGGTGAGTAAAGATAAATCGCGTACCCTCGGATTAAGCCCGCCGACCAGCGCCACCGTCGCCTTGCAGAGCAACGTCAACACCACCAGCACCTCCACGACCTCAACCACAGGAACCACCAGCAGCAGTTCGGGTTCGACCGGCCTGGAATTAAATACTCTGGGTAACCTGAACGCCACCGACTTCCAGGTCACCATTCCTTCCGCCAACCTGTCGGCCATCATGGGTGACACCGATACCAAGATGTTGCAGAATCCGCAGGTGCGGGCGCTCGATAACCAGAAAGCCACGCTCAAGATCGGCGAACGTGTGCCAGTCGCAACCGGGTCGTTTCAGCCCGGTATCGGCGGCGTCGGCATTAATCCTCTAGTCAATACCCAGTTTCAATATTTGGACGTCGGCGTAAATATCGACGTCACCCCGCACGTTCATTCCGATCGCGAAGTCACGTTGAAGATCACGATGGAAATCTCTTCCGTGGTGGGCCAGTCGAGCATCGGCGGCATCAGCCAGCCCATTATCGGCCAGAAGAAGGTTGAGCACGAGATCCGTTTGCGGGACGGAGAATCGAGCTTGATCGGTGGAATCATGGACGATTCGCAGACCAAGTCCCTGGCCGGCATTCCCGGCCTGGCTCAGATTCCAATTCTGCGCTATCTCTTCGGCCAGGTTACGCAGGATCATTCGCAGGACGAAACCGTCTTCGCCATCACTCCCCACGTCATCCGCGGCACCAGTCTGAGCGAATTGAATCAGCGGGCGATCGACATCGGAACCGCCAATGCCATCGAACTCCGGCACGTTAGCCATATCGCGGTCCCCGCCCCGGCTGCGGCACCGGCGCCCGCGAGTCAGACGCCGGGAAATCCAAACCCAGGAACCGCGCTTCCTGGCCAGCAACCGGCACCGAGCGCGGCTCCGGCAGGCCAGACAAGTTCAAACTTCCTTTTTGATCCCGGACAAGTTACTACCAAGAAGGGCGATACATTCGTCGTGAACCTGCTGATTTCCGGCGCCCAGAATGTTTACTCCGTACCCGTCCAGATGAACTACGATCCGGCAAAATTGCAGTTGGTCAATGTTTCCAACGGCGGATTCCTCTCGCAAGACGGCCAGGCGGTTGCCCTGGTGCACCGCGAGGATGAAACGACCGGGACTTTGCAGATTACGGCCACGCGTCCGCCCGGAGCCGGCGGCGTATCCGGCCAGGGCGCTGTGGTCACCATGACATTCCAGGCAAAGGCCAGCGGCCAGACTCCGCTGACCATTACCCGAGGCGGCGCCCGTGACCCCGGTCTGCAGGCCATCACCGTCAACGGAGCGCAAGCATCGGTAACGGTGCAGTAACGTCATGAATGCCGCGATCCAAATCGTGAAGCCAGGCGCGAGTGCAAGTGCCGTGAACGGAAGAGTACAGAAGTTGGCGAAGATAGAAGCGGACGTACTGCGTCGCAGCCACGGCGGCCGCAACGCCCGAGGATTCTCACTTCTCGAACTGATTATCGCGACCGCCATCCTTCTAATCCTCTCCACCATGGCGGTACCCATGGCGCGGCTTAGCATAAAAAGAGAGAAGGAACGCCGCCTTCGTGCCGATCTATGGGAGATGCGGGATGCTATCGACCGCTACAAGCTCGATGCCGACCGCCAGGCGTTTCAGATCAAGGTCGACAGTCAAGGCTATCCACCCGATCTGGAAACACTGGTGAAAGGCGTGGATGTGCAGGGGAAAAAAGTCCGCTACTTGCGACGGATTCCAATCGATCCCATGACCAACAGCACGGAATGGGGAATGCGCTCCATGCAGGATGATCCCGACTCTGATTCCTTCGGTGGACAAAGCGTTTTCGACGTCTATACCAAGTCGCAAGATGAGGCGCTGGACGGTACCAAGTACAAGGACTGGTAGATGACAAGCAAGCCCAAAATTCGTGCGTCTTCGCGCCGCGGCGCGGGGTTCACGCTGCTGGAAATGATGATCGTGATCAGCATCATTCTCATCCTGATGTCGATTGCGCTGCCCATTTATAACCAGTCTGTAAGACGTTCGCGCGAGGCTGTGCTACGCCAGGATTTATTCGAGTTGCGTTCGCTGATCTCGCAGTACACCTTGGACAAACAGAAGGCTCCTCAGGGTTTGGATGACCTGGTGACAGCCGGTTACATCAAGACTCTTCCCAAAGATCCGACCACGAATGAAGCGAACTGGCAGGTAGAGCAGGAAGACGTTCTGCTAGCAGTCGATCAGCAGGACCCGGGAATTAGTGACGTGCACTCGGCGTCGAACGATACCGGCACGGACGGCACCGCCTACAGCACGTGGTAGAGACTTGTGGGTCAATCTTAAAATCTTCAACGCCCCCCGCCGTCATCCCGGGGTCTCGCGTTTTCATCAGCGAGACGAGGGATCTCTTTGCGCAAAGCAGCCACTTCCCAAACTTAGCCCCTACTTCCCCCACCGGTAACTAGCTCGAATGATTACTTCGCGATAGCATATTTGCCATGAATCTTGCCCTGGAGTTCGTGGCCTTGTTCACCACGGCCCTCTTCGTTGGAGCCGCCCTCTACGTCAATTTGGTGGAACACCCCGCGCGCATGGAATGCGGCACGGTAGTTGCCACGACGGAGTTCGGTCCAAGCTACCGCCGCGCTACCCGGATGCAAGCGTCGCTCGCCACCGTCGCCTGCCTCAGCGCGTTCAGCAGTTGGTGGCTGGGAAGGGAACTGGCTTGGTTGATCGGCACAATCCTCATCGGATCGGTCCTTGCCTTTACCCTGATTATCATGATGCCGACGAACGCGCGGCTGCTTGATCCCTCGCTCGACCGCAGCTCGGAAACCGCCCGCCAGTTGCTGGTGAAATGGGCGAGGCTGCACGCCATGCGCACCGTCTGCAGCCTGACCGCTCTGCTCATCTTTCTCGTGGCCGCGATCACCCACTTACAGCCCTGAAGAAATTTACAAAGCTGCGCACCTCCCGCGTTATGAAGACCCGATCGCCGGTTCTCCCTGCTAGACTGACGCGGTGCGGCGTCTGATCGTCAATGCCGATGACTTCGGATTTACAGCGGGAGTGAATCGTGCGATCGTGGAGGCGCATACCCATGGAATCGTGACTTCGGCTACGCTAATGGCTACAGGATCCGCTTTCGACGACGCTGTAAGTCGAGCCAGGCGAGCTCCGAGGTTAAGCGTAGGTTGCCACGTGGTATTGGTCGACGGTAGGCCGGTTCTGGATGCCGCCCAGCTGTCTTCCATCGCTTCAGCTTCAGCCTCTTCAGTCCCGGCAGATTCCGGGCATCCCCGGTTCCGCCATGGGTTGAAGTCTTTCGCGGCTCGCGCCCTGACCGGCCGATTGAACCCTGCGGAGATCGAAGCGGAAACCAGCGCACAGATCCGGAAGCTGCAGTCCGCCGGCGTCGCCGTATCTCACATCGATTCGCACAAGCACACGCACTTGTTTCCGGCGGTGCTGAGGCCGATGCTGCGAGCCGCACGGGCGCGCGGAGTGCTGGCCATTCGCAATCCGTTCGGGCCAAGCAGACCTTTGAACTCGAACGAGTTGCTGGTCCGTCCGAGTCTATGGAGGCGCTACGCGGAAGTAAGAGTCCTGCGCGCTCTCGCCGGCAAGTTTCGGGACGCGGTGGGACGGGAGGGCTTGATCTGCCCCGATGGCACCCTCGGCATTGTCGTTACCGGAGAGCTGGACGAGGAACTTTTCCGCGCCATCGCGGCCATTATTCCTGAGGGTACCTGGGAATTTGTCTGTCATCCCGGCTACAATGATTCCGATCTTCAGCAGGCCGGGACCCGGCTGCTCCAATCGCGAGAAACAGAGTTACGAGTGTTAATGATGCCCGAAGTAAAAGAGCTACTGCAGAATTGCGGCATCAGCATGATTTCTTACCGTGAGTTAGTATCGAGCTAAGTAGTGTGTAGCTAAGTGGTAGCCGTCGCGGTTAAACCCTCAGCTATCTCGCCATGACCTTCGTAATCTCAGTAACCGCGAAGCGACGGTTATGATTGTATTAGATCCGGCTTAGAACATTCGATTGGGGAGGCCAGTATTATTCCTGCTTCAGGAGCAGCGCCGCGTTCGACCCTGGACCTGCGGGTTCGTGTGTGGGGAATGGGTGCGGATAATCAGCCCTTCCATCAGAACGCCAACGCGCAAAACGTTAGCGCCACTGGAGCTTGCCTGAATGGTCTGGAGCACGAGTTAAAAGTTGGCGACGTGATTGGTATCCAATACGATACGAAGAAGGCTCGCTGCAAAGTAATCTGGGTGATGGAAGCTGGCGGACTGAAGAAGACGCAAGTGGGAGTGCAACTGGTTGCGGATCAAGAGTGCCCGTGGCTGTCTCAGCTGCCCATCGAAGTCGTATCGAATATGCCGGTTGCGGCGCCGGATAATCGCAGAATATTTCCCCGACATAGAATTTCGTTTCCTCTCGAGTTTCGTGACGAGCGGGTGAACACTCCCATGCGGTTGAACGCGACCGATATAAGCGGCAACGGATGTTATGTGGAAACGGTCATGCCCCTGGCGGTCACGACTGTTTTAAAGGTAGATTTCTGGATCGACCAAGAGCATGTGTCAGCTACCGCAACGGTTCGCACGCGGGATCCAGGGGTGGGCATGGGTATTGAATTTACGGGTCTGCCCGACGACACCAAGCGCCGGTTCCAGGCTCATCTCGACAAAGTGGATCCCGGAATCTCTGGCTCTTCGCAGAGTAAGTCCAAGTAAGGCTTGCAGTCGCCACAGTACCTCACACCATTTCGCACCTTAAGGTTGCTCTCCCCACTGAAGAAGCAGCGTCTAACCACTGCCTCGCTCTTATAATCTGCATCGTATGGCGCTGCCAGCCATCGAATGATCGGACCGCGCAAGATTTTTAGCTCGGTTGGCGAACCGCAGATTAGCGGAAGGCAGATTGGAAGAGGGAAGATTGGCGGAATGAAGATTGGGATTACTTGTTATCCCACCTACGGCGGCAGTGGGGTGGTGGCCACGGAACTCGGGCTGGAACTGGCCCAGCGAGGTCATCAGATTCATTTCATCTCTTATGCCCAGCCCATCCGTCTGCGGGGTGAGGAACCTAACATTCATTATCACGAAGTGGAAGTCTCGCGTTATCCTCTGTTCGATTATCCGCCCTACGATCTGGCGCTGGCCACGCGCATGGCCGAGGTTGCGCAGCTGTACGATCTCGATCTGCTGCATGTTCACTACGCCATCCCGCATTCGGTGAGCGCGTTGCTGGCCCGGCAGATGCTGGCCGAAGGACCGAGAGGCCGGCGGCTTCCTTTTGTGACCACGCTGCATGGCACCGACATCACACTAGTCGGGCTGGATCGATCCTACTTGCCGATTACGCGTTATTCCATCGACCAGAGCGATGGGGTTACCGCGATATCGAATTACCTGCGGGACCGCACCATGCGGGTGTTCGATGTGAAAAAGGAAATCGCGGTCATCTATAACTCGGTAAATTGCGACGTCTACACCAGGCCCACGAACGCGGCCGAACTCCGCGCGGAGTATGCTCCCAACGGGGAGCGGTTGCTGGTGCACCTGTCGAATTTTCGCCCGGTCAAGCGATTGACGGATGTCATAGAGATTTTCGATCGCGTGCACAAGCGTATTCCCTCGAAACTACTGCTGATTGGCGATGGCCCGGATCGCTCGGTCGCCGAATGGCTGGCCGTGCAAAAAGGACTTCACGAAGATGTTTTGTTCCTCGGCAAACAGGATGAGGTACAGGAAAAACTGGGAATCGCCGACATTTTGCTGATGCCGAGCGAACTGGAATCATTTGGTTTGGCCGCTTTGGAAGCGATGGCCTGCGAGACGGTTCCGATCGCGACCCGCACCGGCGGCGTTCCAGAAGTAATCGAACATGGCGTCAGCGGCTATCTCGCCGATGTGGGCGACGTGGATACGATGGCTCGCTATGCCATCGATCTTCTCAATGACGAAAATGCGTTGCGCACTATGGGCAAGGCAGCGCGAGCGGTGGCGCAGGCGCGTTTCTGCTCCAGCAAGATCGTTCCGCAATACGAAGAATTTTATCGCCGGGTGATCGACCGCTCCTCGTAAAAACCTTCCGGCACCGCCCCCTCGGTTTGCAAAAGCGGCAAGCGAATCCTCACCAGCGTGCCTTCCCCTTCGCGGCTATCAATGGTCATGCGTGCGGCGTCTCCATACAAAACCTGCAAACGCTCTGAGATGTTTGCCATGCCGATTCCCGCGCCGCGCATGCTCGGAGTATCCTCTGGCTGACTGGCGCCCATGCCAACGCCGTCATCTTCTACCTCGATCACCACCTCCGCGTCCGATAAGCGGCTGCGCAAGTGGATGCTGCCGCCCTCCACTTTCGACGCGAGGCCGTGCTTGATCGAGTTTTCCACCAGCGGCTGGAGAAGCATGCTCGGCACCATCACGTCGAGTGATTCCGGCGCTAGTTCCTTCACCACGCGCAGCTTATCTTTTCCGAAGCGAACCACTTCAATGTCGAGATAGTTGTCGATGAATTCGACCTCTTCCCGCAGCGGAACGAAAGAATCGGTGTTATTCAGCAAACGCCGCAGGATGGTGGCAAGTTTCGAAATCACTTCCCGCGCTTTATCGGGATCGAAGCGGACCAGCGAGGAAATCGAATTCAAGGTGTTGAAAAGAAAATGCGGGTTGATCTGATTTTGCAAGGCTTCCATGCGGGCGTGCAATAACAGGCGCTCCTGCTCTTCAAGCTTGATCTGGATGCGCACGCTGTTGAAAATCTTCAGCTCGATCCCGATGGCCATGGCGGACGCCGCATAGATTGCGGCTTCGATCCACAGATTGCTGCTGTCCATGCTGAAAATCGACTGTGGAAAATAGGCCGACATTTCCGTTTGCACGAAGCGGAGCAAAACGATGGTCATGAAGAACATGATCTGCCAATCGAACAGACGGGGGGTCGGCAGGTTACGGCGGATCAGCCGGTAAATGCTGAGGTCGATGAACGGGGAGAACGACCAGATGTCGCCCTTATCGAGTGCCATGGTGCGCAATTGACCGGCGATGAAACCGCAGAGCACACCGAATGGCAGCGTGGCCCACTCCCCATGCACCAACGCGGGGAGCGCCATTAATGCTGCTCCGAGAACCCCCGTCAGCCGGCCGCCGATCGCTCCCAGCAGGAGCACGGTTTCAAAACTCAAATCCCCGGCGATAAAACTCTTCGCCCAGAACCGGATCCACACCCCCACCATGATCGGCAGCCCAAACCACAGAACCAGATAAATCTTTTGGCGCAGAGAGCGTTCTTCGCGGAACAGGAGAGACTTGAATTCCACGGAGCGCACCAGGCTGCTCGATACGGCCGCAGCCACGCCGAGCTTCACCAGCAGATTGATCCAGATCAGCCGAGTTTCCATCCGTTGGGCGCGGGAAAAACCCGCGAGAAAACTGTAGCACGCGGACGGCGTAATGCCGATTTATGTTGGGCCAAGCTGCTCGCGCGCTTGCACCGGGACGCGGCTATGAAACTTGGTCTGTTTCCAGGAACACGTTGACTTCTTTTTCGGCGGGCGCTAAGCCTCCGGGAAGAGTGCCGCGATTGTATTCGACCATGCGATTTTTCCATTTAAGAAAGTCCGTAATGCTTTGCGGCTCCACGCGGACCTCGACGCGGCGCAGGCTAGCCAGCAGCAGATTCATTTCGTATTGAAAACCGGTAGCGCTGCGGAGGTTCTTCGCGGACGGATATTTTGTCTCGATTTTGCCTCGGGAATATTCCAGCAAGCCCCAGCCTTCCGGTAGTTCTTCGCGGCGCAGCAGCCCGGCGGGAACAAAATAGAAGCGTTCACAGCCGACTCCCTGCTCCGGCTTCAAGCGAAAGGGTTTGCCGCGGTCGGCGAGAAAGTCGGCGCGCGTGACTTTGCATTCGACCAGAACGGAATGGCAGGCGCGTTTCCAGCCGATGGCATCTGGCATCTCGCCGCTGACGCAAGCTTGCTCAGAAAGAACGACTCCGCAGCGGTAGCTCCGCAGCCAGCGCACTGCTTTCTCAACCAGTTGGGCGTGGGTCATAGATTTGGGTTCGATCTGTCGAATATTTGTACGGGAGGAAATGATTTCGCGGAAGTCCCTGCGGCGCTACTGGCGCAGTTTGCTTGTGAAATTTCTTGAGGATAGCTTCTCAGGATAGTCACAAGCTCTTGACCGCGAAGGCCGCTAAGAAAACCCCGCCAAGAGCGCCAAGGGAGGCTACCGGGATAGCGACTTTGCTGCGCTCTGCCCAACTCGCGCAACTGCCGTAATCCGGCTTGGCGGGCGTATTGATGTCATGGGCCGGATGATGATCGGTCGATTGAGCACAGTTTCCAGCAGGTGACGCTCGGCGGCAATGGTTCGGGCGACCGAACTGGTAGGGCTGTAGCCTTCTGCTGCGACCGTAATGGCTTCGTTCTTAAGCGGCTTTTTTGCTTTGTTATTTTGTTCTGACGCTGTCTGAACATTTTCCACGTGGATTCTACGGATGTGGCCATCGTGCGCGGCGTCCAGGGCATTGGCCAGACGCAAAACGGCGGACAGTTGGATGGCCGCTTTTTGCTCGTTGGGAAGTAGATCGCGCAGAGCTTTATGCCTGCGCGTGGGTAAAGATCCGCGGTGGAAGCGCGCAATAATTGCGGCGCGTTTCAGATCAACCTCCTTCCAGCCTAAAGGATTACGGTGGCTGCGGATCAGCTCAAACGAACTTTTGTGATGCCCTTTCTGGCCTTCGGACTTGCCAACATCGTGAAGTAGAGCGGCTGCAAGCAGGCTTGAACGGGCCGAAGCCGCATCGACGGCAGGTCCCCATCCCCAGGCCAGCAGGCCGTCATAAAGCTGCAACGCAAGGCTAGCTACTCGTTCGGAGTGCGCAAAATCGGGATCAAGTCCGCTCGCCCAGAGCTTCATACGTCGGGTCGCGAGCGCCTGAATCTGCTGGCCTTGGGGCAGCGCGGCACGCCACACTTGCCAGAGAGACTCGGGACCAACCATCTTGGCCCGGTAATGCTCGATGCGCCGGGTTCGCTCCGTGAGAATTCTTTCGCGCCAGCGTTTCCGCGAAGCTGCGTCCGGAAATACTTTGCACGATGTGGCAGTCGACCAAAGCACGTCGAGATCGTGAACCTCGCCGAGCAGGTCCTGAATATCTTTGAGGCTGGCGCTCCAGGCTTGATGTTCAATCGGAAGAAAGTTCTCGACAATGTAGCGGAAGCGCTTGATGCCGATGCGCAGGCTGTGAAATGCGACCTGCGAACGATTGCGCAGAGCGCGGGCATGGAGTTCACGAGCCTGGGTCCAACGCTCGAGCGCAAGGTGCTTGAAGAGTGCGCCTCCCGGGCGGATGCGCGCGGCGCTTGCGGGAAGAGATTTACTCCACTGCCGCCACTGCTTGCCGTCAAATTCTTCGAGGGCGGCTTGAGCCTCGTGTTTCTGCTCGCGTTCCCGACGACGCAAGATTTCAAACAGCGCCTGGGCAGCGGGATCCATACGGCTGGAGTTTGCGTCGGTGGGATCGCGTGCAAGTTCGTAATTTTGCTCCGGGAGCTTAGGCGGTTGCGACTTGCCTGAACTTGAAGAGTCGCCGACGCCGATTCGAGTTGGAATCGCTTCCAATTTTTCTACCCACTCCATCATCACCTGAATGTCGCGTAGAGCGCCCAGCCGCTGGAACAGGCGTTTACCGGCCTTCTTCATTGCCTTCCAATCGGGATCGGGATCGAGCGCCATGATTCCGTCAGCTAGGGATCGGCAACGACGCAGCGCAACCCGCAGATCGTGAACAGGATCAGCTCCGAATTCCGCCGCAACGCGCTCGCACTCTTCGAGAACCTGCAACATCCAGTAGCGCAGCCCGGTGACTTTCATGGGGCGGGCTGGGTTACGAGTTATGCGATTGGTCGAGGAAGACAATTTAAATTCCGAGATATTGGCCACGAGCCTATTACTATTTTCGCCGCACGCGGCTGCAAACGCCAGTGACGGGCCGAATGCGCGTCGATTGCACGGTCCCAGTTCTCATTACCTCCGTAATGTGCGGGGACTTACGTCTAGATTTAACCTTTCATTGGATAAAGCCGGGTTCGAGGAGAGCCTTATCACGCACGCAAACACATTCCATTCCAACCGCGCGGCGTCGGCTCGCGCTTTTGTGCACAGCCTCAACATCCTGATTAAGTATGCGCGGATGTATGGTTATGAGCACAAGCGCACCGAGGCTCAGTTCGAAGTCACCTGGAATGAACTGCAGCAAGGTCTGCCCATCGCGGGAGACGGCGGATTTCTGCTGGGCGTTTCCGACAACAAGTTGTTGCTGGACGGCGTTCCGCTTGAAACTGGACAGACGGAACGCAGTTTCGGCCAGCTTCTAACCACGGCCGGTTTGGCCAGCCTACACTTCTCGAAGGATGTCACCGTTGAAGACTTCACGCGCCTGGTTCGAGCTTTCACCATAGCCGGATCCAAGGCGCAAGACGTATCCAAGCAAATCAAGGAAGCTCTTCACAACGTCAACGGTAAACAAAGCACGATCAAGATTAACGAAGTCAAATTTGTAGCCGCGGACCCTCTCACGGGAGATATCAGCGTCGCCGCGCAGATCGCTGCGCAGACGTTGGGACCGGAATTCAAGCAATGGCTGAACGATCCGCAGAAGCTGCTGCAGCTGATCGCGGCCGCTGAGGGCGCGAATGCGCAAGGCGGGGGCGGAGGCCAGGGCGGAACTACCGTTCCCTTCGGAAGCGTCCCCAACCTCCCGGGACACTGGGTTGCGGGGCAGGCTCCCGGGACCGGTACTGCTGGGGCCGGAGCCGCGCCAGCGTGGGAAGGCGGAGTGGTTCCCTTGCAAGAAGCTGAAGTGGTGCAGGCCATCCGGCTGCTCACGCGGTTTGGTCAAGTGCAAGTGGACCCGGCGGCGCGACCGGAAGATCTACAGAAGGAATTGGGAGAAGTCGATCCCAACACCCGGCTGAACTTGCAGCAGTTGCTGGGATCGCTCGCAGCCAAGGCGACCACGGAAGAACAGGATGCGCCCCTGCTCATGAAAGCCGCCGAGCACATGGCGATCCGCTTCGCCATGGAACGCTATCAAAAGGGCGAAGTGAAGGTAAATGCCGTGCACCAGATGATGGAGCACATGAGCCGGCAAATGGATTCACTGCGGCAGATTCTGAAGTTGCAGGAAGAAAAGATGAACAAGGCGGGGATTCTAGTCGAGTCCCATGCCGACATTCTGGACCGCATGTTTTGGGCGGAAGTACCCGAGTCAGGAAAGAAAACAGTTCTGCTGTCGCATGAAGCTCCGTGCGTGCCGCCACGAAATGTCCGGCAGTTTGTCGAGATCCTGCTGGATCGCGAAGACAATTTAACCGCGGCAGAGATCCTGAATAACTACTCCGCGTGCCTGGTGAACAAAGAGGCAGATTCGCGCCGCAAAACCGCCATCGGCCTGAGCCAGCTC
>Ga0302319_10012749_pt1 | contig 15814 bp, 11 predicted proteins | sample Bog_T0_2_FD_203319 | JGI IMG/M metagenome (GOLD analysis project Ga0302319, IMG submission 203319) | Peat permafrost microbial communities from Stordalen Mire near Abisko, Sweden - Bog_T0_2 | ecosystem: Environmental > Terrestrial > Soil > Wetlands > Peat | place: Sweden: Abisko, Stordalen Mire...
AGTTCTCGACAAACAAAACCTATCAGATTCGACGCAGCCTTACCCCTGCCTTGAACTTACCTCAGCAAATTTCCCGTCTTGGACAAGAGTGCAGGAACATATAAGGAATGGATGCTCCTTAAAGGAACGATTCTTTCACTCTGTAAATTAGGAAGAGATAAAGAATGCATGATGATATCGTAAGAGAAAGGACCAGGAGCTAACACTCCTGCTCCGGTCCTTTCTAGCGCGGCTGCGTGTTTGCTCTTCTTTGCGCGTCTTGCCTCTAGCTGGTTGGCGCAGGCGGTTTAGCCGCGGCCAGTTGATTATACCGCGCGGCTGCGGCCTCAGCCTTGGTGGCCTTGGACATATCGCATTGATACGCATCGCGCGAGAAGTCCATCGGTCTTGGGGTCTTGGCTCCCGTCCAGGTGACGCCCTTGCTCCGCTCGACCCACTCTTGCCTGTCTTTCTCAGCCTCGCGAAGGTACTGCCGATGCAGGCCGGCATAGTAGTCCGCGAGCGCGCTGTACTGTTCCGGGGTATGCGCCTCGCGAGTCATCTGCTTCAACTGGCCGTGCGTGTAACGTGAATGGCTCCCGGAAAGCGAGGCTGCTTCCTGCGCGCTCCCCGCAGTTGCAAGGGCGATTGAAACAACGGAGACTGCAAGTAGTCTACGAATCATGTTTGCCTTACCTCCTATAACTTAATATGGGCCATTATGCGTGAGGAGCGCATGAGGAGAATGATAACAATGAGTTTGTATTTCAGTGGAATTCTGCGGTGCGGAGCATTTGATCGGGCGCGTAAGTTAGTAATAGGTTTCACGCAACGCGCGTGCGTCCCGTACCAAACCAAGGAACCTGCCAGCCAACTCATGGATGCGATCGGTCTGGCGGAAGTGCAGAGCTTCCTTGGGCAGCAATTCCCCGCCTACGCCAATGGCCGTTGCCCCGGCGAGTATGAAGTCGGACGCGTTCACCTGATTCACACCGCCTGTTGCAATGAGTGGGATCTGCGGCAGAGGCACCTTGAGCGCACGTACGTATTTGATGCCTCCTACATGGCCGGTGGGGAATATCTTCACAAGGTCCGAGCCGGCCTTCCAGGCCGCAATGATCTCCGTCGGTGTCAGGGCGCCCGGAAGTACCACGATATTGACTCTGTTTGCATAGGCCACCACCTCGGGAACAAAGCCCGGACTGGTCAGGAATCTGGCCCCGGCTTCGACACATGACTGTGCGGCATCTTCGTCTAATACGGTACCGGCGCCCACAGCCATCTCTGGATAGCGTTTGGCCAGGTCGTCTATTACGTCCAGCGCGCCAGGCGTGGTCATGGTGATCTCGACAACTGGAATTCCTGCCGCATAGACAGTCTCTGCCGCATATCGCGCGAGTTCTCGTGAATTCACGCGGACTGAGGGCAGAATGCCAAACTCCTCGATGCGAGCTCGAACTTCATGTCTCTTCATTGATTCGACCCCTTCGTACCGGATTTCACATAGGTGAGGCTGCCAAGCCGATTCCTAAAGCAAATGCAGTTCATTGAATCTCTTCACGTCCTAAGGCCAGGTTCATTTGACCCGCAAAAGTCAGATAGGAGCCCACCAACTGCACGTAGGCAAGTTGGACGACCCGGTAGTCACTTTGTGCATTGAGGAAGTCCATCAGCGACGCCGCCCCGTGCTCATAAGAAAAAGTGACGGTGTCGCGCACACGCGTAGCCTGATCGCGGTACTTCTCCTTGTACGGCTTGAGCAGAGCGACATTGCTGCGAAGCTGCTCATAAGTGGAGTCCACATCATCGAACACCTGCGCTTTGGCTGCGTCGGCGGCGCTCCGGCTGCGATCGATATCCAGAAGGGTGCGCTTCTTCTCTCCTTGATTGCGATCGAAGATGCGCAGCGGAATGCTCACGCTAAGGCCAAGCGTCTCCTTGTCGTTGGGGTTGTTGAAGGATGGATTGTAGGTGGCCCACGCGCTAAAGGTTGGGTCGGTCGAACCATTGGAGACAGCCAGTTTGTGATTTGTATCGGCCTGTTGAATCGTCTCAATGGCTGCTCTGAGATCGGGCCGGCTCTCCAGAGCAATCTGATGGTAGTCCTCCAGTGGCTTCAATGCATCATTCCAGTCGAAGAAACCGGCCACGTCGAACTTGTCCACGGGCGTGCGGTCGTTGAGTAACTGCATGAGTTCGAACTTGGCCGTGCGAAGATTCACCGTGGCAGTCTCGATCTCCGCCTCGTACTGCACGCGCAGCAATTCGATTCGATCCAAATCGACTTGAGCGATGTCTCCCACTTTGAACCGCGCGCGGCTGATTTCGATGATCTTGTCGTAGTAGTCGATGTCCGCCCTGGCTAGATCGAGGGCCGCCTTGGCCTCCAGCGTCTGCACGAACATCGATCGAAGCGCGAATTCGAGATTCCGTTTCAGATCCTCGTGCTGCGATACGGAAATCTGCGTTCCCTCCTTGGCGCTCTCCAGGCGCAACTCCCGCTTCCGCTCTCTTTCATGCAGATAGCTGAAGGCGCCTTGATACTGGGTTCCGCTCAGCGGCTGCCAGACGCCGCTATGACGGGCAAGTTGGGTTCCATCCGTTGCCGCCGTGAACTGCGGATTAGGGCGGAGAAAGGCAGTGACTTCTTCCGCCTTCATCTCCTCCACGCTGATGGCATCGGCCCGAAGCGCCGGGTTGGCCGCCTCGAATTTGGCTTTCACCTCATCCCAAGTGAGCGCCTGCTGCGCGCTCGCGGCGCACGCAAAAAGACCTGCTCCAATAAGGCAGCTGACGAAGCTTCTCGGAAGAACTGAAATCGGCTTAGGCTTCAAATCCCACCTCCGGTTTCGGGAGCTTGTCCCCTTCTCTGGCGAACCAGACATACAACGTGGGCAGAAGAAAGACGCTCATCAGGAGGTCGAAAATCAGCCCTCCCACGATGACGATGGCAAACGGCCGCTGCGAGTCGGATCCGATGGCGTGTGACATGGCGGCGGGAAGCAGTCCAAGGGTAGCTACCAGCATGGTCATCATGATGGGGCGAAGCCTCAACACCGCACCCTCTACCGCCGCGCCTTCAATGGTGTAGCCCCGAGCCCGAAGTTGATTGATGTATTCCAGCATGATCACACCTGTCTGAACCGAGACCCCAAAGAGGGCCAGAAAGCCCACTCCCGAGGACACGCTGAAAAATGTCCCGGTCGTGAGAAGCGCGAGCGAGCCGCCGAACGGCGCTAGAGCAACGTTCACCATGATGAGCGATGCCCACTTGACCGACCGGAACATGAAATAGAGGAGAACAAAGATCAGAAAGACGGTGATAGGAACTACAAGGAACAGCCTTGCCTGCGCTCGCTTTTCGCTTTCGTATTCTCCAGCCCAATCCAGGTGATAACCGCGCGGCACCTTCACTTTGCTGGTTACCTTCTCGATAGCTTCCTTGACCGTAGTTCCCAGGTCCCGGCCGCGAACTTCGTAGCGAATGCCCACATAGCGGGAGTTTCCTTCCCGGAATATGTCATAGGCCCCATCGCGAACCCCGACTTTCGTCAACTGCGCCAGTGAGACACGTTCTCCTGAAGGAGACAGAAGGCGGATGTTTTGGATAGCCTCCTGGGTATTGCGATACTTCTCCTTGTAACGGACAACCACGCCATAGCTCGCCTCACCCTGCAACAACTGGGTTACCGCGTTACCGCCCACGGCCGTCGCCACCGCATCTTGAATGTCGGAAGCATTGATCCCGAATCGCGCGGCCGCCTGGCGATCGACTACGAAGTTGAGATTCGGCTGGCCCATATCCCGGAACAGGCCGAGATCCTCAACTCCCGGCACGGTTGCCATCGCCGCAGTGATTTCCTCGCCCTTTTCCTCCAGTACCTTCAGATCGTCGCCGAAGAGTTTTACCGCGAGTCCGCCTTTGACGCCGCTTATCGTCTCGTCCACGTTGTCTTCGATGGGCTGCGAGAAGTTCCAAAAGCCGCCGGGAAGCTTCGAAACTTCGCGGTTCATGGCCGCGATCAATTCATTCTTATCTTGGTGAAAGACAGGGCGCCATTTCTCCTTCGGTATCAGATCGACAAAGTACTCCGTATTGCCGAAGCCGCCCGTGTCAGTCCCGTCGTCGGGCCTTCCCGCTTGCGAGACGACGGTCTTGACCTCGGGAAACGACGCGAAGATCAGGCGCGCTTGATCCGTGAATTTTTTGCCTTCAGTCAAGCTCGTACTGTTGGCAAGGGAACCGCGCGCCCAGATTGCGCCCTCGTCGAGATGCGGCAAGAACTCGGAACCTATGATTCCACTGAAAGCCAGGAACAAGCTGACAACAACTGCCGCGCCACCCGCGCCCACGGTGACCCAACGATATTGAATAGCTAACTTCAGCGACTGGCGGTATCGGTCCTTCAGGAACTCCATGACCGGGTTGCGCCATTCCCTCACACCGTTTCGGAAGAGTATTGCGCACAGCACCGGTACGATGAAGATGGAAAATGTCATTGCGCCGAGAAGTGCAAATGCGACCGTCCAGGCCATGGGCTTGAAGAGCCGCCCCTCCACCAACTGCAGCGTGAAGATCGGGAGATAGGCGGTGATGATAATTGCGATGGCGAAGAAGACCGGGCGCTGGACTTCGTGGCTTGCGTCGCGAATGGTTTCCAGCGGCGTCTTCACGCGCATGGTAATACGGCCGGCTTCCGGCGTCGATGAACCATTCCTGCCATGGCTCAAGTGCCGCATGATGTTCTCCACCATCACCACCGCTCCATCTACAACCATGCCGAAATCCAGCGCGCCAAGAGACAGCAGATTCGCCGGAATTTTGCTCAGATCCAGAAATATGGATGCGAAGAGCAACGCGAAGGGAATGGTCAGAGCAACGATGAAGGCCCCGCGAACATTTCCGAAGAAGAGAAAGAGGATGATCGTGACCAGGATCATTCCCTCGCCCATGTTGTGCAGCACCGTATGCAGCGTGTAGTGCAGCAGGTCGGCGCGGTCGAGCATGGGAACGACCTTTACACCCTGCGGCAGGATGGTATTGTTGAGCTCATCCACTTTCTTATGGATTGAGTCCAGGGTGGGCCCGGCATCGGCTCCTTTACGCAGCAACACTACGCCTTGAATGACCGCTGGATTATCGACGATGGTTCCGTCCGGCTTGTGGTCCGCTCTTGCCATCGCGCCCAGCAGGATCTTTGGCCCCTGCTGCACCTCTGCTATGTCTTTGACTCGGAGTGCCGTCCCTTTCTTTGTCGTCAGAACGGTATTCTCAATGTCCTGCACTGTGGTGTAGAGGCCGACAGAGCGAACATTGAGTTGCTGCGCCCCCTCCTCCACAAAGCTGCCGCCGGCATTCATGTTGTTGTTGGCCAACTGCTGCTCGACTTGGCCGATGCTCAGCCCATACGACACGAGCTTGTCAGGATCGACGCGCACCTGATATTCGCGCGTCGTTCCGCCAAATGTTGACACGTCGACGACATTCGGCACCGACTTGAATTGCTTCTCGAGCGTCCAGTCTTGAATCGACTTTAGATCCATCAGATCGTATTGCGGATTTGTGTTGTGAATTGTGTACCAGTAGATTTGGCCTACCGTACTCCAGTCGGTGCCCATCTGCGGCTGTAGGCCCGGTGGCAGGCTTACTCCGGCAAGCCGCTCCATCACCTTCTGCCGGTTCCAGTCGTTGTCCGACTGGTCGTCGAAGATCAGCAGCACAAACGAAAGGCCGAAGAGCGATTCGGAGCGGAGGTGGGAAAGATGAGGGAGTCCATTCATCTGGATCTCCACCGGAATCGTAACCTGCTTCTCCACTTCCTCCGCCGCCTGTCCAGGCCACTGGGTAATGATCGTTGCATAGTTATCCGCAATATCCGGATAGGCTTCAACTGGCAAATTGTGAAACGATATTGCCCCCCAGGCAGCCAATATCAGCGCAACCGCCAGCACGACGACGCGATTGTTCAGGGCAAAATCGACAAGAAAGCGTATCATGATGTCTTCCCCCAGCTCCCTTTCAGCGGTTACTTGTTGTCGATTTCGTTCTGCAACGCGAGCGGATTAGTCACCACCTGCTGTCCAACCGGAATTCCGGATCGAATTTCCTGCCTGCCTCCAGGCAGCGCGTCGCCCCCAACCACGCCAACTCTTCGGAATTTCTTGTCTGAAGCGGGCACATAGACCCAGTCGCGATCATGCAGATGAAGGATGGCGCTGGCGGGCACGGACGAATCGACTTCTTCTTTTTGCCCGTGGAAGGTCGCGGTCACAAACATCCCGATCTTCATCATCCCGGGATTCGCTACCTCGATCCGCACCTTCCCGGTGCGGAGATTGGGATCGAGGATGGGAAGAATATTGCTGACTGCTCCCTTCAACACCCGGCCGGGATACGCGTTCAGAGTAATTTCCGCTGGGTCGCCGACGTGAACTGTGGGAAGATCGTTTTCATACACATCGCAAACGATCCACACGGTAGATAGATCGGAGATGGTGAACGGGCTGGTTCCCAGGCTCTGCACTCCCGCTGCGTTGGTCACTTCCTGGTCGGTGATCACTCCGGATACGGGGGCAGTAATATCGACGATCCCGGATGGATGATCGGTGCTGCTGCCCAGCAAGCGCAGGTGTTCGGCCGCGGTGTCCATGGCCACCTTCGCCTTCACTTCTGTATCCTCCGCTACCTGCATGTCGTTCAGCGCAATGGCTCCATGTTTGTAGAGTTCTTGAGAGCGCTCATACTGGATACGCGCCAGCTTCTCGTCTGCCGCGGCCATCTGATAGTTGGCAAAGCCGCCGGAGATATCGTCGCTGCGGATTCTCAGCAATAGCTGACCCTTCTTTACGGTGTCGCCCAACCGGGCATAGATGCCCACGATGCGTCCCGAGGCAAGCGAGATGACAGGGACCTGGCGCGCAATATCGGGGCTCACGGCGCCGGTGACTGCAAGCCCCGACGGCGCTCGGTGCTCGACCGCGGCGGCCAATGGAAAGCTCTCCGGGTGATCGACGGAGAAGAGCGTGGCATCAAAATCCTCTACCACCCTGGCGGAAGGCGGTGCTTCCGCCGCTGCATCCACCTTGTCGCTCTTGCATCCGCTGACGGCCGCCGATGCTCCCAAGACGACAAGAACGAATCCGAATCCACAGCGCTTGCTCTTCATAACGATTCCTGGACTCCTCTGGTAAGTTTCCCGTTTTCGCGGACAAAGCATATTCTGCAACAGCCCGAGGGAGCTGCCATCGGACCGTTGCCTGAGGCGAATCGATGTTGTGAAGCAGCACCGGGCCAGGAGAGCGGGCCGGAACTGCCACTTGATTGAGGCGGCCTGGCTTGTTGGGTCCGCGCCGCCTCATTGCCGAGCGCTAGAACCGTACCATGATGGCCAGAGTTGTCACGGTCTGGTTGGTCCGCAGGTCAGGCCACCAAATGGCGCTGGTGTCGGCAGCGGTTCCATTCCCCAACCCGAAGCAAGTGCTCTCTGCCGCAGCCAGGCTCCCATAGCCAGATCCGGAGGGAGCTCCACTCGCGCATGCATACTGCGCCGGAGACCCATTGTTGCCGCCGGGAGGCGTGATCCCGCCGCGACCGCTCCAGTAGGGCACATCAGAGTACCGGTAGCCTTCTTCCAGACGGAATGTGATGAATTGGCTGGGCATGTAGTCGAAAGTGATGGTCCCGTCGTGCATCTGCGCGCGGTCGCCGCCGTTCTCCGTGAAGTACGGAGTGCCTGTCGCGGCGGTTGCGCCGTTGATGGGTGGCAGCAGTGTGAGGTAGCGGCCGGGGTTGTTCATCTGGCCGCCGCCCAGGGTGATCGCGTAGAGATCCTTTTTGAACCAGAAGCGCGAGTAGGCCATCCAGCCCATGAAGGACTGCTTGGGCCTGCCGTTGTGGCTGCTCCAGCAATTGACGCCTCCAGAGTATGTGGAACTGCTGCCCATCTCAGGGGATTTACCCGAAGGGTCATACGGCCCGCTTGCGGGACCGCCGCCGTATTCGCAACCAAGATCGCCGGTGACGGTGAATGCCGCTTTGTCAAGCAACCCCGTGGGCTTGTCGTAGTACTTGACCTGGGCGCTATAGTCGGCATGAATGCGCGAACGCCCTGGGAAGCCGACAGCATCCTCTCCGAGGCCGTAGTTGTTCCAAACAAAGTCCAGGTACGGCTTGGGACGCCAGAGAATCTGTCCGCCCAGGCCGGGCTTGCCGTTGGCTCGTGCATAGGATTGCCAACCGTTGACGATCCACGGCTCGATCTTCAGCTTCTTGGTCGGGAAATACTGGATGCGAAGGCCGTTGAAGAACCACGGGGTGTTGGAAGAAACAAACGAGGGCTGGTAGGTCCAGTTGTCGAAGTTATAGTAACTAAACAGACCGATGTAGGATACGAAGATTCCCGCATCCACATTGAGCCCGTGGCTTACATCCCAGTGATAGCCGCCCCATGCTTCCGAGACATACTTGTATGCTCCGGACAGATCCCATTGCCCACGACTGGGGCTCGCGTCGTTGCGCGGCGTTGTTGTGGCGAACAGCCCATCCATCGTAAGGATTCGCCCGCGCACGTTGTTGATGTGGATGTCGCCGCCTACGCTGATCTGCTCCAGTTGCCACTCATCGGAACGGAAGGTCTCCGTCGATCCACCGAGGGAGTCGTCTTTGGGATGGTTGTAGTCGAGCGTGTAGTTTGCGTCCGCCCGGAACTCCGGCGTGAAGTACTTGGTGGCCATGGGGCTATCCGAAGCGTGCCCGTTGCTGTTGAGCCAGGTCCAGTCGCCCTCGAATGGTTCGCCTTTTGTGGTGGTTTGGGCGCTGATCTCGGGAGCTGCGGGAGCCGTCGGCGCGGCCGCCGCTGCCTGCATCTCCGGCGTCGGCGCACTGCTCGACTCGCCGCTGGTGGCAACCCCCTCCGCAGTACGGAGTGCGTTGGCGTCCCGCTCCGCATCGTCTGAACCGGTGCGCGCCTTCAACTCAGCCTCGAGTTCCGCAATCCGGGCCTTCATCTCCGCCAACTCTTTGATGACCGCATTGTTCGTGAGCGGCACTGCGACAGTCGCGGGGGGATTGGCACCGGCGGTGGTAGCCGGAGCCGGAGCGGCGGTTGGGCTTGCCGGCGCAGAGTTTGAGTCCACCGGCGGCTCATTGCTGGCCAAGAGAAGCGGGACATCCGCAACCTTAGGCAGTTCGGCAAAGTCCACGCGCGGCCAAGCGGCTTTGCCGGCGGATGAACTTGTGCTCTGCGCATGACAAGCAAACTGCGTGGCTATACCGCAGATTGCAACCACCACCGCGTTGGCCGTCCTGAAGTTCTTCCTCATCGGTATGGGTCTCCTTGACGTTCGCCGTCACTGGGTTATGAATCGTTGCTGTGGCTCGATCACCGACGGCCTTGCGATCACGCCTCCGGCGGATTCGATTATGCGGCGCGGCGCCGTAAGTAATGCGTAAAGAAAGTCAATGGGAGTTGCTGGTTTAGGAAGTCTTTATGCTTCCGCGCACTCTATCTCACTGACTAGCTACTACGACCGTATGACAGAGGGCGTAAAGACGATATATGGGATCCTCACAAAGTTATAAGTACGGAATGAGGTGCGTATAAGTAACCCATGAATATCGTCGTGTCGTCGAATGGGACCGAGGCCCCCACCGTTTCTCTCAGAATTGCGAACCGTAAAATCCGTCGATGGATCAAAGCGGCTGAATGCGGAACCCAATTGCCTCAGAACCCGTGTGTGTAATACGTGTGTGGAAACCGCGTTTCCTGCGTCTTAATGGTTTTGAGCGTCTAGTGTTTTCAGTAACTTATTTAGAATCAATACCAAGACGGAATACGACCCCCCGGCACTACGCTACAAGTCATTTATTGTCAATGACATAGATACATTCTGCGTCTAATGAGGGGGGATGTGTGCGTAATGGCTTGTTCTTGCGAATCGGCGTACCAGACATCCTCCGGCTTCACAATCCTAGCTTTATTTCGCTGAAGCCGGGTCGACACCACAGATCCCCACTTGGATGAGCGTCTCGGCGGCTTCGGATCAATTCAGAGGCAAGTCCGGCGATATCAAATTTCTGTTCTAGTCGCCGGCGGCATGGAATTATCTGTGCCGATCAAAATACGGTGCGCCCTTACCATGAGTTTTTTGCGGCCGGAGCTAATCAACCAGGTGGCAAGGATTACAAATGAATCCAACCGCAGCGGATCAACTGGAGGGATCCGGCTGCGACGGCAACCCAAAGCAGTATTCCCTGCATAAGGGGTCGAACGCCAACCTCGCGCAGAGTCTTCATTGAAAGCCCTGTCCCAATCAGGTAGAGAGTAACCGTCAAGCCGATCACGCCGAGGTGTTTGAGAACTGGATAGGCTTCTTGAAAAACGGTGAGGTAGGTGTTGGCGACAGCGGCAAGGCAGAACAAGAGGATGAACCATGGCCATCGGATACGAGCTTTGGTTTTCCGAACGATGGCAGTTCCTAAGGAGAGGGGCACAATCCACAAGGCGCGCGCCAGCTTGACGGTTGTTCCGACTGCCAGGGCCACCGCGCCGAACTTTGCCGTTGCGCCGACTACGGAACTTGTGTCGTGAATGGCGAGAGCCGCCCAAAGGCCAAACTGAGTTTGCGTCAGATGCAGCCAGGTTCCGATTGCCGGGAAGGTTAGCAATGCAACGGAATTCAGAAGGAAGACTGTTCCGAGAGAGACTGCGATCTCTTCTTCGCCTGCGTTGATGATCGGAGCGATGGCAGCAATTGCACTGCCGCCGCAAATCGCGGTCCCGGTTGAAATCAGAAACGAGATTCCCTTCTTGACCTGGAGAACTCTCCCCAGTAACCACCCCAGCAGCAATGCGATGCTGATGCTGCCCGCGGTGTAGACGAAGCCTGAACGGCCCGCTTCAAGCACCTGATGCAGATCCATTCCGAATCCCAGGCCGACCACTGACGCCTGCAAGAGTAACTTCGAGAGGTGCTTTGCTTCGACATGAAATGGATGAACGGAAGAAAACCCATAGACCAGTCCACTGGCCAACGCGATGGGAGGCGAGACCAGACCGCTGGCGGCGAGGATCAGCCCGATAAAGAATATGTTCTTGGACACGCGCCTGCATCCTCCTTCCAGGCACTCAAGCAGGTTGGAAGCCGTGCGTAGTACTGTTCCGTGGTGAGGCACGTTCGTTATGCCCTAATTGCCACCTCTTGCACAGTCAGCTCAATCACGATCTCAGGCGGCGACAGGAGGGTGTTGTGGATGAGGCAATGGTGCACACTCCTCATAAGACCCTCCGTCTGTTCCTGGGACAAATTGACGGGGCACTCAATCTGCACGCGGAAGTTCCCAATCCGCGGCGGCTGCTTCAACTTCTCGGCGGTCACCGTAACCTCGACGCCGGTATCGGCAAGGTTGCGGGTCTTCAAATACTGCATTGCATAGAAGGCCGCGCACGATCCCAGCGATGCCAGGAACAGCTCGGGAGGTGTCATGCCACAATCGTCCCCGCCATTGTCAGAAGGTTGGTCGCACAGAAGGGTGTGAGTCCGGGCCTGAATGGAGAACTTGACCCGATCCTGATGCGTGATCTTGACTTCCATGATGAATTTCCTCTTTTACAAGAAGAAAGCCACGCCCGTGACGATTCGTTACAGCGGTGCGGAAGATAATTTATCGATCGGAATAGCCAACATCCGCAGATATTCCCTGGTGAGGATGGCGCGAAGTCGCGGCGCAACGGCCGGATCGCAAGGAACCTCCAGGGAGCGACAGCGATCGATGGCCCCGCGCAGGTCACGCAGGAAGGCCACGCATGCTGGGCAAGCCTCAATATGCTGGCGCATCTGGTCGCAGGCCAGGGGCTCAACCCGGCCATCGAGGTACTCCGAGAGGTTTGCAAACAGATCGCGGCACTCTGCGGGGCGCTGCGCTTTGCCGGCTCGTGAACTTCTCTTCTTTCCAACGGAAGGCTTGACCTTCATCGGCTGTTCGGAGATTCCGTTCAGCAAGTGACTCATCTGCTTGCGCACGCTGAGCCGTGCCCGATGGAGGCGAATCCGCACAGTTCCCTGTTGCAGCGAGAGAACCTGCGCCACCTGTTCGGTGCTGAGCTCTTCCATGTCGTGGAGCACGAGTACGATACGCAATGTGGCCGGGATGCGCAGAATGGCCTGGTGCAGAAGATGGCGCTGCTCCGCCGCGAGGAGGTTGCTCTCCGGCCCGGCTGCTGCATCGGCCAGCAGCCTGCCCAGTTCGTCGCCATCCGGCATCAATTCGTCGAGCGAAAGCAGATGCGCCGGCGCATGGACGGGCTTGCGCCGCATGCGCCAGCAGCGGTTTCTGGTCACGGTATAGAGCCAGACGGCCATCTGCTGCGGTGTTTGAATTTTGGCCAGATGGCCGACGGAGCGGGAAAGCACCTCCTGCATGGTGTCTTCCGCATCTTCAGGGTGGCCGCAGACCTTCATGCTGAAGGAGTACACCGTGCTCTGCAGCAAGCCGATCGCCTCCTCAACAGCTTCAGGAGTATTGCGCTGCAGCAGGTCGGTAGCTCGGATCAGTTCAGGTCGCATCGCATCGGTTCTTCGAGCCATTCCAGTATATCTTCCGGCGTTGTTGCGACGACGCAGAGTGCCTCGCCGCTCCCGGATTCACTGCGGACATGCGGTTGCCGCGGCTGCTTTCTCGGCGGCGTCAATCATCTGCAGGCAGAGAGGAGATACCTTCCTGAGCCAGTCTGCATCCTGGCCCCGAGCGCACTCAGAGCCCGCGGCAATCCAGGCGCGCAAGAGGGCTAATGCAACGCCCAGCTTCGCCCCGGGGCGGCCCTCTTCAAGCCGGAACATCTGCCGATAGACCTCGTCCTTCAACTGGCCTGTGCGACGGCTGTTCTGCATGGCTACCTTACTTGTCTGAGCCGCAGTTGGCGTCTTTGAGGCCCAACGAGCGGAGCATCGACATAGCCGGGCACCAGTTGGTAAATGCGGATTGGAGCAGGTTGACCCCGACAAATGCCGTGAGCCAAAGCCAGTAGAGAGAAAAGAAGTGGGCAAGAGCGAGGGACAACAGCACGATCAAGCCTGCCATCATGCGTACGCCGCGTTCGACTGTCATAGGGATTCTCCGTGTTCGTTTTCAGGTTGGGGTCTGCGCCGGGAGTTGAGCATGTAATAGAGCACAGGAATGGTGGGCCAGGAGAGGAAGGTGGATGCGACCGCTCCAGCGATCAACGACAAGGCCAGCCCCTGGAAGATGGGGTCGGTGAGAATCACGCTTGCACCCACCACCACCGCCGCGGCCGTCAACAGCATGGGGCGGAAGCGCGTTGCGCCCGCATCGATGACTGCCTCGGCCAGGGGCATTCCCTGGCGAATGCGGAGTTCGATGAAGTCGACCAAGATGATGGAATTTCGCACAATGATGCCCGCGCCGGCAATGAATCCGATCATCGAGGTGGCCGTGAAGAATGCGCCGAGCATGGCGTGAGCGGGCATGATGCCCACCAGCGTGAGCGGAATAGGAGCCATGATAATCAGCGGCACGACAAAGGAACGGAACCAGCCCACCACAAGTACGTAGATGAGGACCAGCACCGCGGCGAAGGCCAGCCCCATGTCGCGGAAGACCTCGATGGTGATGTGCCACTCGCCATCCCACTTCATCGAGTAGTGGTCTGTGGAGTCGGGCATGGCGGCGTTGTAGCGCTTGAGCGTGTAGCCGGCGGGAAGCGTGAGGTGGTCGAGATCCTTGTTCATCTGCAGGATCGCGTAAACCGGGCTTTCCACCACGCCAGCAACATCTCCCGTCACGTAGACCACGCGGCGTAGATTCTTGTGATAGATGCTGGGCTCGATGGTCTTGTGCTCCACCGTCAGTAGCTCTCGCAGTGAAACCATGGAACCATCCGCGCCGGAAAGGCGAATGCTTTCCAGTCCCTGTTCTGAGGAGCGGTCCGCGCGGTCAAGTTCGATGATTGTGGGCACAGGCTCCCGCGAAGCCGGATCGTGAAGCAGGCCGGCTTGAGTTCCCGACGCCGCCAGCGCAAGCGCATGTGTAACGTCTGAGACAGCTATGCCGTGCTGCGCGGCCTTCACTTGATCGACGCGCATCACCATTCTCGGCTGCGGATCCTCGACATACCAGTCCGTATCCACAACACCCGCAGTGTGCTGAAATATCTCCTTGATCTGCTGGGCAACTTGCGTCTGTCCTGCAAGGTCGGGTCCATAGACTTCAGCCACCAATGTCTGCACCACCGGGGGTCCCGGCGGAACCTCGCTGACCTGGATGCGCGCGCCGTACTGGCTTCCAATCGCGTCGAGCAACGGGCGAAGCCGCTTGGCAACGCCGTGACTTTGGAGGCTGCGCTGGCTGGCTGGCAGCAGGTTCACCTGGATGTCGGCCTGGTTTGACTGGCGGCGCATGTAGTAGTGGCGCACCAATCCGTTGAAGTTGTAGGGGCCTGAGGTTCCGGTATAGGTCTGGTAGTTCAACACGTCTGGTTGCCGCGCAAGTTCCTCGCCCAGCGCCTGGGCCACACGCGCCGTTTGTTCCAGCGGCGTGCCGTCGGGCATGTTGATGACCACCTGTAGCTCGCTCTTGTTGTCGAAGGGCAGCATCTTCACCTTCACGAGTCCGAGCGGAACCAGCGCCACCGAGATCACAAACAGCAGCGCAACCCCGGCGAAAAACAACGTTCGATTTCGTGAAGACTGGATCAGCGGCGTCATGATGCGGCGATAGATGCGCGTGCGCCAGTTCTCGGTTTCGGGCTCCAGGAGTTTGGCGCCTTCAAGATGGCGGCCGACCAGCCGGAGGGCAGCCCAGGGCGAAACCACAAACGCGACCAGCAGCGAGAAGAGCATGGCTGCTGAAGCCCCCACAGGAATGGGCCGCATATACGGTCCCATAAGCCCGCGGACAAAGGCCATGGGGAGCACGGCGGCAATCACTGCAAACGTAGCCAGGATGGTGGGGTTGCCCACTTCGGCAACTGCCTCGACGGCAATCTCGCTCATGGGGCGGCCATGATTCTCAGGCAGGCGGAAGTGCCGCACCATGTTCTCGACCACAACAATGGCATCGTCCACCAGGATGCCGATGGAGAAGATCAACGCGAAGAGCGTGACGCGGTTGATGGTGTAGCCCAGGAAATAGAACACCGACATGGTGAGCGCGAGCGTCACCGGGATGGCCAGCAGGACCACACCGGACTCGCGCCAGCCCAGGAACAGCGCGACCAACAGCGTGACAGAGAGCGTGGCCAGCAGCAGGTGTTCAAGCAACTCGTCGGACTTGGCCTTGGCGGTTTCTCCGTAGTTGCGCGTGGTGGTGACGGTCACGTCGCTGGGGATTGTCACACCCTGCATCTCGTGCACGCGCTGAAGCACGGCGCTGGAGATATCGGTAGCGTTTGTGCCTTTGCGCTTGGCTACGGTAATGGTCACGGCCGGATAGTGACGCGCCCCACCCGTGGTTCCGTTCGTAGTGCCGTAGGCCACGTAGTCGGCTGGCTCCGCAGCGCCGTTGACGATCCTGTCGGCCACATCGCGCAGGTACACAGCATGCCCGTGAGCCACACCCACCACGACAGCTTCCAGATCCTCGCGGCGGGTGAACAGATTGCCCGCATCGACGCGCACCTCCTGGTTATTCTCAGAGAAGTGCCCAGCCTGCACGCTGGCATTCGCGGCCTGAAGGTGCCCCACAATGGCCATCGGTGACAGGCCGTACGCGCTGAGCTTTTCCGTGCTTAGAACCACGCGCATCGACCGCGGCAGCCCGCCGATGATCGTTGTCTCCGACACGTCGGAGACCTGCGCAATGGTGTGCTGCATCTCCGCG
>Ga0302319_10012750_pt1 | contig 15813 bp, 12 predicted proteins | sample Bog_T0_2_FD_203319 | JGI IMG/M metagenome (GOLD analysis project Ga0302319, IMG submission 203319) | Peat permafrost microbial communities from Stordalen Mire near Abisko, Sweden - Bog_T0_2 | ecosystem: Environmental > Terrestrial > Soil > Wetlands > Peat | place: Sweden: Abisko, Stordalen Mire...
ACAAGACTGCGCTGGGCGTAAAGGTTGAGGTGTTTGCAAACGGACTTTGGCAGAAGTGGGAGCTGGCCGGCGCATCGGGCTACCAGACGCAGGCTCCGCCGCAGCTTTTGGTGGGACTGGGCACAGCGCCTGGCATCGATCTGCTGCGCATTCTGTGGCCCACGGGCGTGCTGCAGGACGAGATCGATCTGCCGCAGACGCCGGTGATTGCGATGAAGGAAGCCGACCGGCGCGGCAGCTCCTGCCCGGTGCTGTTTGCGTGGGATGGGCACCAGTACAAGTTTGTGACCGACGTGATTGGCGCGGCGGTGGTGGGGCACTGGTTTACGCCCACACATCGCAACATTCCCAACCCCGGCGAGTGGATCAAGATCGACGGCGCGAACGTTGCGCTGGTGAAGAACAACATCAGTGTGCGGTTTATGGAGCCGATGGAAGAGGTGAATTACATCGACCAGTTGCGCATGGTTGCAGTTGACCATCCGGAAAATGTCGAAGTGAATCCCGAGGAGCGGTTCCTCGACAATCCGCCGTTTGCCTCGGGCCGCGTTGTGGCCAGTGCAGACACGCGGCTGCCCGTGGGCGCGTGGGATGGCGAGGGCCGCGATGTGCTGACCCGGCTGAGCCGCCGCGATCACGTTTTTGCCAGCGGATTCAAAGTGCTGCCTTACGATGGATTCGCAAACCTGCATGCGCTTACGCTCGATCTGGGCGAGACCAGGCCCGGCGCTCCGCTGCGGCTGTTGATGACCGGCTACGTGAATTACTTCAGCGCGACTTCGCTCTATGGTGCGTGGCAGGCGGGGCTCAAAGAGATTCCGCCGTATGTTGAGGCGCAATTGAGCGATGGAAGCTGGCGGCGCATTCCCGGCGATGCGGGATTCCCGGCAGGTCTGGAGCGGACCATCGTTGTGGACCTGACGGGCAAACTGCCGGCGGGCACACGGCGCATTCGGCTGATGACGAACCTGCAGATCTACTGGGACCAGGTGCTCGTTGATCAAGGATCAGGTCAAGGCTCAGACGCAGAGACGCGGACGACGGAGATTCCGCTGGCCAGCGCCATGCTGCACTTCCGCGGATATCCCAAGCAGCTTGAGGGCGCGAGTCCCGGCGACCTGAACTACGACTACAACCTGGTGAGCCTGACCGGGCCCTTCCAGCGCGAGCGCGGCAGCTACACCCACATGGGCGACGTAACGCCGCTGTTGAAGGGCGTAGACAACCGGTTCGTGATCTACGGAAGCGGCGAAGAGATTGCCGCGGAGTTTGACGCGTCGGCGCTGCCCGTTCTGCCCGCACATTGGAAGCGCGATTACTTCTTCTACGCCAACGGCTACGTGAAGGACATGGATTGGTGGGATGCGTCGCCGTTCACTGTGTCGCAACTGCCGTTCCACGGCATGAGCGCGTATCCGTATCCAGACAGCGAGAAGACGCCGGACGACGCGGGCATGGTTGACTACCAGTTGAACTGGAACGACCGCTTCGATAGCGGCGAGCCGGTTCGCTCTTACCGGTTCAACTATCAGCCATCGCCGGCCGTTCCGCCGGAGATGGACGCGCCGCAGCAGGTGCCTAGAACACAGCCTGGGATGCAGCCGTGAACGATCTGGTACTGGCTCCCGCGGCCAAGCAACTTGAGCTGGTGCGGACGCGCCAGCTTTCAATTGCGGAGTTGGCTGAGGCACACATTCGGCAGATCGAGCGGCTCGATCCGCAGCTCAACGCGTTTGCCGATTTCGACACGGAACGTGTGCGCGTGCAGGCGCGGCAGCTTGACGAGTCGCACGAGCCGCGCGGTGCGCTGTATGGACTGCCGGTCACGGTTAAATCTTCGATTGCAACCGCTGGCTATAAGTGCGAGATCGGCAGCCTGCTGCACGAGGGAGAAATTCCCAGCGAAGACGCGGTAGTGGTGGCTCGGCTGCGCGCGGCGGGAGCGTTGATTCTGGGAACCACCAACTGTCCTGAGTTCCTGATGGCCTACGAGACGGCAAACCTGCTGCATGGCCGCGTGAAGAATCCATGGGATTTGGATCGCTCGCCGGGCGGATCGAGCGGAGGCGAGTCTGCGGCGATTGCCGCGGGAATGTCGGCTGCAGGCTTGGGCAGCGACAGCGGCGGCTCTGTGCGTGTGCCCGCTCACTTTACAGGCATCTGCTCGCTCAAACCAACGCCGGGCCGGATTCCGGGGCGAGGACATTTGCCGCCCTGCGTGGGCCCGTTTGCGATTCTTGGCGCAATCGGACCCATGGCGCGCACCATGGGCGATGTTGCGCTGATGTTTCGGGCGCTGAGCGGGCAGGATCCGCTCGATCCGGTGAGCCCGCCGGTGGCGCTCAGAACTCCGAGCGAGGCTGAGTTGCGCGCACATGCGATTGGGTATTTTGAGGACGATGGTCTGACTCCTGTGACGCCGGCGATGCGCGCCGCAGTGAACGCAGCCGCAGAGGCTCTTCGAGGCGCGGGCTTTCGCGTAGAGCCGTTCAGGCCGAGCACTCTGGAGCCGCTGCGCAAGTTGTGGGGCACATTTTTTGTGCAGTGCGGAGCGATGTTCTACGAGCCGGAGGTGCGCCGCGGACGCGATCGGATTAGCCCCATCTTCAAAGAGTTTCTCTCGATTGCGGAGGCGGCCGGTCCGCTCACGGCGACCGAGCTGCTCAACGCGTGGGCCGAGCTTGACCTGCTGCGCGCAAAAACTCTCGCCGAGATGAGAGAGTTCCCGGTGCTGCTGTGCCCGGCTGCTGCTATTCCCGCGTTTCGCCACGACGAGCGCACCTGGACGATCGACGGCAAACAAGTGAACTATCTTGACGCGGTGCGCTACACGCAATGGTTCAATGCGCTGGCCTGTCCGGCTGCGGTGGTTCCGGTGGGCCAGTCCCCAGAAGGGCTGCCGTGCGGAGTACAGATTGCCGCGCGGCCGTTTGAGGATGAGGTGGTGCTGGGCGTTGCGGCAGCGGTCGATGCGGCATTTGGTTATCGTCCGCCGCCCATGGCGCGGGGCTAACGCACCTTTGAACCAAGATAAGACACGCCAATTCAAAGCCTTGTAGGGCTCAACCTTTCGGTGGATGCGCACCTCTATCCACGGCAGTACACTGAGCCTTCCCTAATTGATCCGGAGGCGGATTGGAGCGCACGGGGTGCGTGAAAGTTGGCAGGAACGGTTTGCCGAGACCCCCGATGTTTTGCGTGGCGCTAAGCGCCAGCGAACCATCGTGCCGGTGCTTGATTTCGCGATAGGCGGGGACGAGTTCGTCACCATGGCCGGGCCTTGCTCGGTTGAGAGCGAGCCGCAACTGCTGGCCACCGCACACTACCTGCGCGCAAAGGGCGCGCGTGTGCTGCGCGGAGGCGCATTCAAACCCCGCAGTTCTCCTTATGCATTTCAAGGCCTGGGCCTGGAAGGCCTGAAGCTGCTGGCGCAGGCGCGGCATGAGACCGGCCTGGCCGTTGTGACCGAAGTGATGTCGGAGCACGACGTTGCGCTGGTGGCCGAGTACGCTGACATTCTGCAGATTGGCTCGCGCAGCATGGAAAATTTTACGCTGCTTGAAGCGGCGGCGCGGTCGGGGCGTCCCATCCTGTTGAAGCGCGGCATGGTGGCCACCGTCGCCGATATGCTGCGTTCGGCGCAGTTGATTCTTGACTGCGGCAATCCCAACGTAATTTTGTGCGAGCGCGGTATCCGCACGTTTGAGACCGCGATGCGCAATACCTTCGATGCGGCGGCCATTGCACTGCTGAAGCAGGTGGCGCACCTGCCGGTGATTGCCGACCCAAGCCACGCCGCCGGGCATCGCGATCTGGTTCCGGCGCTGGCGCGCATTGGCGTAGCCGCGGGTGCAGATGGCATGATCGTCGAAGTGCATCCCAATCCAGACAAGGCATGGAGCGACGGCGAGCAGTCGCTGAATTTTGCTGAATTCGATTCGATGATGACAGCGCTCGATCCGTGGATTGCATTGCGCGAAATAATGCTGCGCGAAGATGCCGCGGCGCACCGATGTAAGGAACAGCAGGACTCACTTGCAGGCCTTCAACTTGCGGGGGCCATTGGATGAGGTTTCCGTTCCGAGCGTTGGGTTGCTCCGTTCCTGTTCTATTGCTGCTGTCGCCGGTGAGCGGGCTTACGCCCAATGCCGAGCGTGTTGCCGCTCCCGACTTTATTGTGACCGCTGCGCCGGTTTACCAGCCGCTGGCCGAGTTGCATGGGCAGGAGCGATTTCCCAAGGGCGCGCAATTGATGATGGTTCACGCCGGCAAAGCGGAGCCGCTGGTGGCGGGCTTTGCGGCTACAGCGGACGCGAATGTCTCGTTCGATGCGCAGACGGTGCTGTTTGCCGGCAAGCAGGCGGCCACCGATCCCTGGCAGATTTGGGAAGTCACGCTCAAGGATCGCTCGGTGCGCAAAGTGATTACGACGGCCACCGATGCGGAGCGCCCGATGTATCTGCCGGGCGGGCGCATGATTTGGGCGGAGCGCACACCGGCGGGCTACCAAGTGCAATCGGCTGAGGATGGGCACCCCATGGCTGGGCAGCCTTTGAATCCCACAGCTGGGCCGGGCGTGCTGCCACTTACATACGTGCAGACGAATGCGTTTCCCGCCGATGTGCTGAAGGATGGACGTATCCTGTTTGAAGCCGGATACCCGCTCGGCAAAGGCGCAACGCCGGAGTTGTATCTGGTGTATGCCGATGGCTCGGGAGTGGAGTCGGTGCGCTGCGATCATGGACGGGCGCGCTGGGGTGGAACGCAGTTGGCGTCGGGAGACGTGATCTTTACGCATGGTGCGTCGCTGGCGCGGTTCCGTTCGGCGCTGGCGCATGAGGAGCCGGTTGCCGCTCCGCCTGCCTCCTACGATGGTGCGATTGCCGAAACTGCGTCGGGCGCGTGGTTGGTGAGCGCACGCACTGCGGCAGCCTCGCATTATTCCATCCAGATGTGGAACGCGGCGTCAGTTGCAAAGGTGGCCGCCGCAAAGCTCGAAACAGTGTTGGCCATTGGCGGCGAAGATCTGGTTGAGCCGGTGCTGGTGGCTACGCGCACGCGGCCCAATCGGCATCCCTCGGGCCTGCATCCATGGGATTACGCAAATCTGCTGATGCTGGATGCACGCGTCTCGCGCGACGGCGCATTGAAAGGCACGCCCGCAACCGTGCGGCTTGAGGCGCAGGATGCAGCGGGCCACGTAACGGCGATGGGCACTGCGCCAGTTGAGAACGATGGATCGTTCTTCGTAAAAGTTCCCGCCGACAAGCCCATCCGGTTTGCGCTGCTCGATCAAAAGGGAGTAGTTCTCAAACAGGAGCAAGGCTGGTTCTGGATTCGGCGCGGCGAGCAGCGCTATTGCGTCGGCTGCCATGCGGGACCGGAGCGCGCTCCGGAAAATCGCGTGCCGGCAGTGCTTCTGCGGACCACCGATCCAGTGGATTTGAGCGTGGCAAAGATCATTGCGGCAACGCGGGCCGAAGCACATGGAGGCAATTGAGATGAGGACTGCTTTGGTTGTTGCGCTTTTTGGCGCGCTCGCGTTTGCGCAACCCGCTTTGCGTGCGCAGACTGCCGCAACACCTGCTCCGACGGCTGCGGCAGCGCCGGTCGCTGCGCCAGCATCGACAATTCGCTTTGAAGATGCAACGGCAAAATCCGGCATTCGATTCACAGAGAGTTTCGGATCGGCCAAGCTCGGATCGCTGCTGGAAGGAACTGGCGCAGGCTGCGTGTGGCTTGACTACAACAACTCCGGCCTGCCTTCGCTCTATGTGGTCAGCGGCCGTCCGCTTGACGACTCGATGCATCCGTTTCCGCTGAAGGAAAAGCCTGATCCGCTTCCGCACAATCATCTTTATCGCAACGACGGCAACGGCCACTTTACCGATGTGACGGATAAAGCCGGTCTCAATCCCGATATGTATTCGGTTGCGGTTGCAGCGGCAGACTACGACAACGATGGCAATGAAGATCTGCTGGTGACCGGATACGGAAAGGTCGTTCTGTACCATAACGACGGCAACGGCCACTTTACCGATGTGACGGAAAAGGCCCACATCAAGGTAGATGGCTGGGCCATCAGCTCCACGTGGCTGGACTACAACAAAGACGGTTGCGCGGATTTGTTTGTGGGCCGCTACGTCAAGTTCGATCCCAAGTACCGCAACTTTTACGCGGCGGACAATTATCCGGGACCGCTGGATTACGCGGGCGAAACCAACATGCTCTTCCGCAACAACTGCGACGGCACGTTTACCGATGTAACGAAAGAGTCCGGGCTTGGCGACTTTGTGGGCCGCACGATGGGCGTTACTGCTGCGGACTTCGACAACGACGGCTGGGACGATATCTACGTTGCCAACGATCGTACAGAAAACTTCCTCTTCCGCAACAAGCATGACGGAACGTTTGAAGAGATCGCCAACGAAAGCGGTTCGGCGTTTGGGCAAAATGGCGAAGCCACCTCGTCAATGGGCCCGGTGGCCGCGGACTTTGAAGGCCGGGGCTCGCTGGATCTGTGGGTGACCGACGGCAGTTATAACCGGTTTCTGCATAACATTGGAACTCCCGCGGACGCGACGGCAACGTCAGTCAAAGTTGGCTTTGAAGACGAGGGCGCATCGAACGGCATCTCGCAGACGGACGCACAGTACGTGAGCTGGGGTTCGGGCGTTTACGACTTCGATAACGACGGGCAGCTCGACATTCTTGTGTTTCACGGCGGGCTGATTCACCTGATTCCGCAGGAGCACACACTGTTTCGCGGACTGGGCAACGGAAAGTTTCAAGATGTATCGCGCGAAGCGGGCTCGGTATTGAGCGATCGCACCGTGGCGCGCGGCGCATGCTTTGCCGACTACAACAACGACGGCAAAGTGGGCGCGTTTCTCGTGAACCTGGGCGCAGATGGCAAGCTGCTGCAGAACGTCTCGACCAATACGGGCCATTGGCTTGAAGTGAAGCTGGTGGGCACAAAGAGCAATCGCGACGGTCTGGGCGCGCGCGTTGAGGTTGTGGCTGGAAGCAGGCATTGGGCCCAGGAGCGCACAGCCAGCTCCGGCTATGTTTCGCAGAACGACGGCCGCCTGCACTTCGGTCTGGGCGCGGCGGGCACGGTGGATAAGCTGACCGTTCGCTGGCCTAGCGGAACCGTGCAGACGCTTGAAGCGCAGCCGGTCGATCGCGTGCTAACGGTGCAGGAACCTGGTGAAAGGAAGGCGCGATGAACCGCATCCTTCACAATAGCCGGGTGCAGGCGTGTGTGGCCGCAGTTCTCTGCGCGCTTGCCGCTGCGCTTTTCGGCGTTGTTTTAGGAACAGGCAGGAGCGTAAGCGCGGCAGCCGGCGCAAGCGAAGCTCAGGACTACGCTTCTCCGTTGGAGATTTTGCTTTCGCCCGATGGAGCGCGGCTCTACGTGCTGTGCCAGCGCAGCGGGGACGTGCGCGTGCTGGACGCAGCAAGCTATGCGACGGTTGCAAACATTCCGGTTGGCCGCGAGCCGCGCGGTATGGCGCTCTCGCATAACGGCGACCGGCTTTTTGTCACCAACACGTGGGACGATACGCTTTCGGTTATCGACACGCGCGCGCTGGCGGTTACGGCAACATGGGGCGTGGGCGCGGAGCCTTCCGGAGTTGTCGAAGATCCAGCCGGCAAATATGTTTTTGTCGCCAATCGCATCTCCAGCGACATTGCCGTGCTCGACGCACAGACAGGCGAAGAGCAGAAGCGGTTGCTGGCAGGGCGCGGCGCAAGCTATCTTACGCTTTCGCCCGATGGCAAGCGGATTTACGCGACACACATCTATCCCAATCCCGTTTCGCCAAACGCCGAGCCTGTCAACCGCACGGTGCCGGAGTCGGAGATCTCGGTGATCGACGCCGAGCGCGCCGAGGTTGTGGACCGCATTCCGCTGCACGCGATTGCCGGAGTTTTTCACGTAGCGGTTTCTGCCGACGGACGCCTGGGCGCGGTGGCCGAGTACCACCCCAAGAATCTGGTTCCGCTGGCGCATCTTGAGCACGGCGGCGCTTTCGCTTACACGCTCACGCTGTTCGGCGCGGATGTGGGCAAGCCCGTTGAGATTCCTCTCGATGAGCTGGATCGCTACGCTTCGCAGCCATTCGGCGTGGCGTTCGCTCCCGATAAATCGCGGCTCTACGTCACGCTTGGCGGCTCAGAGAGTGTGCTGGCAATCGATGTAGCCCGGCTGCTGCGCTTTATTCACGCGCATCCGCGTCCGGCTTCCGGCTCGTTTGCGCAGGATCTTTCCGCAAGCGGCAACTATGTAACCGCGCGCATTCCAGTGGGACTCAATCCGCGCGGACTCGCGCTCAGCGGCGACGGGCGCAGGTTGTTTGTGGCCAACCGGCTCGATGACTCCATCAGCGTGATCGACACCGGCTCTCTGCGCGTGGCCTCGACCATTGCGCTGGCTGGGCCAAAGACGATCAGCGAGCTGCGCCGCGGCGAGCAGACTTTTTATACGGCACACTACTCGTTTCAGGGGCAGATCGGTTGCTCCTCCTGCCACATCGATTCCACGTTCGACGGGCTGACGTGGGACCTGGAGCCGGATGGCTTTGGCCGCGACATAGTGGACAACAAGATGCTGGAGGACGTTAAGGATCTTGCGCCGTACAAGTGGAATGGTGGCAATCCGAACCTGCCAACCGAGTGCGGGCCGCGCACGGAAAAATACTTCTGGCGTTCGGAGAACTACGACAACCTGCGGCTTGCGGATTTGGTTCTCTACATTCGCAGCCTTCCCGCAAGGCCCAATCGCGAGCGCCAGCCTGGTGGTGAGCTGACCGCGGCGCAGGAGCGCGGCCAGGTGATTTTCGAGCGCGACGTAGATAAGTTCGGCAAGCCGATTCCGCTGGAGAACCGCTGCTCCTACTGCCACAGCGGACCCAAGGGAACCGACCGGAAGATCTTCGACGTCGGTACGCATAAAGCCACTGACACAGGCGGAGTTTTCAAGACGCCGCAGCTTACAAATATCGCGCTCACCGCGCCCTATCTGCACGATGGCTCGGCGCGCACGCTTGAAGAGATTTGGACCATCTACAACCCCGATGACAAACACGGCCGCACCAACGACCTGACCAAGGATGAGCTTAACGACCTGATTGAATATCTGAGGACGCGATGAAGAAGTTTGCAGAAAGAAGATGGTGTGCGCTTGCGTTGTTGACCGCTCTGCTTGTGGCCGCTGCGCCATGGGGATGGGCACAGACGGGCGCGGCCAAGTCGGAAGTCAAGTCCGATGACCAGAGCACCTCAGCCGTCCCGCAGATGCCGCATTTTCGCTTTGAGAACTTCACCACCGCCAACGGCCTGCCCGATAATCACGTGTACTCGGTGCTGGTGGATGGCGATCGCATCTGGGCCGGCACCAACAACGGCCTGGGCCTTTACGAAAACGGTAAATGGAAGACCTTCAACAAACAGGACGGGCTGGCGCATCAGGCGGTGCTTTCGCTGGCCCTGGACAAGCGCACCGGCGACGTGTGGGCGGGCACTATGGGCGGATTGAGCCGCATCTCCGGCGGGCGCATTGTGAGTTACACGCAACTGAACTCCGGGCTGAGCAACGACGTGGTTTACGGCGTCTCGGTTGAAGGCGAAAACGTGTGGGTGGCCACAGCTTCCGGAGCGTGCCGCCTGAACCTGCGCGATGGTCAGTGGTCGCTCTACAACGAGCGCAATACCCCCATGCGCGAGATTTGGGCATACGGCGTTTCAGCGGCTGCCGACAAGGTGTACTTCGCCATTTGGGGCGCGGGGCTTTTGGAATACAATCAGAAAACAGGCGTTTGGGATAAATACGAAGACCCGGACGACGAAACCGAGATCGTGCTGTTCAAGGATCAGGGGCTGGTTCACGACATCGTCTCCTCGGTCAGCTATGTGGACAGCATCGCGTGGGTGTCGACTTATTTTGGCGACAGCCGCTACGACGGACGTTACTGGCACAACTTCATGACCAAGGACAGCGGGCTGCCCTCGAACTTTACCAACTTCGTCAAGGGCATGGACGCGCATCGCGCCTGGTTCTGTACAGACAAAGGACTCGCTTACTACGACGGCACAAACTGGGCCGTTTATACTCGCTCGCTCACGACGCACAAACCGGTGATGACCGTGCGCGACGCGAAGGGCAAGGTCACGGATATTCCTGTGAGCACCGGACCGGCCCACAACTACATGCTTGGCATCGACTTTCAAGGCGGCGATATTTGGGTTGCCACCGCCGAGGGGTTGAGCCACGGGATTCTTCAACGATAACGATAAGGATGAGGGGATTCAACCAATGAGCCAACTTGCTGAAATTCTGGAGACAATCGGACGCGCGCCGGTTAAGAAAAATGCCATCACCAACCACAACGTTCTCAACGAAGCGTTTGCCTATGCCAAGCCTAGCTCGTTTTCGCGCGGCCTTCGCATCGACTTGAACGGCCTGACGATTCTGTTGATCTCCGGCACCGCTTCGATCGACGAGAACGGCGTGAGCGTGCATCTGGGCGATTTTCGTGCGCAGATGAAGCGTACGTTTGCCAACATCACCGGCTTGCTTGAGAGCGAGGGCTGCACCTGGCACGACATCGTGCGCACCTCGTGCTATCTGCGCGACATCGAACGCGACTACGATGCGTTTAACGAAGAGCGCACGGCTTTCTTCGACGAGCAGAAACTCGATCCGCTGCCCGCTTCCACCGGCATACAAGCAATTCTCTGCCGGCCTGAACTGCTCATCGAGATTGAAGCCATCGCCATGTTCACGACGAAAAGGGCTGACGCAAGCAAGGAGTAGCCCCACATGCGTAACGCATTACTGTCGATTGCGGCATGTTTGCTGGCGGCCGGCGCGGTCGCGCCCCTGGGGGCGCAAAGCGCCGGTGTTTGCGAGTGTGGCAAGCATCCGCCGCCGCCGCCGAAAGACCGCACCGTGGAGCCGTACGCCGGCGAGCCGCAGGACTTGCGGCCCTATGCCAAGTTCGAGAAGCCCTACTACGAGAACTACACGCATCCCAACCTCTACGTAGGGTCGGGCCGCGATATTCCCGACCCCAAAGACATCACCGAGGTGAGGATCGGCTTTTTCGGCCCGATTGAAGCGGCTCCCGACCGTGCCGATGGCATACTCATGCTGCACGGTGCGCAGTTGGCCGTGGAAGAAGCAAACGCGCGCGGCGGCTACGGGGGCAAGCCCTTCAAGCTGATGCTGCACAACGACTACAACAACTGGCAGTCAAAAGCCGTTTATGGCGCCGACAGCCGTGCGACCGGGGCCGGCATCTGGGGTTCGTCTTCTGACGAAGCCGTAAAGATGATTTACGACGATAACGACTGGGCGATCTTCGGCTCTATCAGCTCTGAGTCCACGCACATCATCTTGCGTGTCGCGCTCAAGTCGGAGATTCCCATCGTCAACTCCGCCTCCACCGATCCCACCATTCCGGAAACGTATATTCCCTGGTACTTCACCGATCTGCAGGACGATCGCGTACAGACCTACACGCTGGCTCGGCACATCTATACCGATCTTGGCTTGAAGCGCGTGGCGCTGCTCCGGTTGAACAACCGCTATGGCCGCCTGGCCTCTCCGAAATTCAGGAATGCTTCCATTCGTCTGGGGCATCCGGTTGTGATCGAGCAAAAGTTCCTGCCTGGCGATACGGATTTTTCGCGCCAGTTGCAGATCATCCGCAGCTCGCGCACCGACGCAATTGTGTTGTGGGCCGACGAAACCGAAACGGCAAATATCCTGAAGCAGATGCGGGCGCTGGGCATGAAGCAGCGGGTCTTTGGCTCTTATCGCACGCTTGGCCCGGAGATGCTGGCGCAGGCCGGCGCTGCCGCCGAGGGCTACCAGGCAGTTTTCCCTTACGATCCCACGCGCAACGATCCGCGCTGGACCGATTTCAATCGCCGCTTTGAGGCGCGCTATCAGGAGAAACCCGAGCAGTTTGCCTCGCTCGCTTTTGACGCCATGAATGCGCTTCTCGATTCCATTTGCAAGGCAGGATTGAACCGCGCCCGCATTCACGATGCGCTGGCCGACATTGACCAGTACGACGGCGTAACCGGGCACATGGTCTTCGACCCCAACCTGAAGAACGTTGCGCCCCTGTACCTGGGCACGGTGCATGACGGCGCGGTTACCTACAAGGTTGAGACCATGGAGAAGGTGCAACCGGCACAGACGGCCGTCGGCGGGCAAGCTTCTGCGGCACAGCCGGGTGAGCCGTACGCGCGCGTAGGCGAGGACGGAGTGAGTTACGTAGGACCTCGCAACGACAGTCTTCCGGCGGGACCGGTGCGCGTGGTTCTCTTCGGGCCGAACGCGGCAAAGATCGCGCAGTCGCCAGAGGTGCAGACGGTATTGCGTTCCAGTGTGCCGAATGGCCGGGAATGGATGCTGCTGCCGGTGGAGAGCAGTCAGAACTGGGGCGCGGCGTCAACGCAACTGGTTCATGCGCTGATGGACGAGCACGTTTTGGGCGTGGTGGCTCTCGATCGCGACGCGAGCCATCTTTCAGAGCAACTGGCGCTTAAGTGCTTTGTGCCGGTGCTGGCTTTGAGCGGCGACAAGTCGCTGACTTCCGCGAATATTCCCTGGATCTTCCGGCTTTCGCAAGGGACCACTCCCGCAGTGGCGCTGAGCGTTTTGCGGGATGCCGCGGCGCGCGGCGGCCTGAGCCCGCAAGGCGTGAGAGATGCGCTGGCCTCCGGCGATGCGGCCGCAGGCATGGCGTTTCTTCCCACCGGAGAGCCGCGTGCTGTGCAGGAGCACCAGGCGTATTGACCGAAACAGGAGAGTGAGATGGAAGCGAATTCGCCAAAGTCTACGGCTCATTCCTTTGTCAACGCCATCAACCGGCACAATCTGGATACGCTCTTGGCTCTCATGTCGCCCAGCCATTGCATGATCGACGCGCTCGGCAACCGGTTGGAGGGCCGGGAGAACCTGCGCTCCGCCTGGGAGGGGTACTTTCGCATGGTTCCCGACTACGAGGTGACCATCGAAGAAACCATCTCCAGCGGTCCGGCCGTAGTTATGCTGGGCATAGCTCGCGGAACCTACACGCGCGATGGTCAACTGCATCCTGAAAATCGCTGGCAGACGCCGCTAGCGGTGCGCGCCCGAGTGAAAGATGGATTGCTGGAGGAGTGGCGCATCTATGCCGACAATGAGCCGATGCGCCGGCTCATGGCCAACGGCGGTTGAATCACGGCAACGTGCATCCACGTGAACAAGATGGATACCCATGGCGCAACAATTTTGTTTGCAACCCGCGCCGGCGATGCACACTGGTTTCATGGTGAAGTTCGATAACCGCCGCAAGCTTCCCACTTTGCTGCTGATCGACGACGATCTGGTGAGCCGCGAAGTGACCGCGACGGTGCTGACCATGAATGGCTATACCATTCATACCGCGGTCGATGGAGCTTCGGCTCTGGAGATGCTCTCCAGCCGGGCCTGTGAGCCGGACGCGATTCTGATGGACGCCCAGATGCCTGGGTTGAGCGGCACGGGACTCATCCGAGAGCTGCGCGCCCGCACCAAGGCGCACGTGTATGCGATCAGCGGCAGCAACGCGCCGCCGGAAGTGACTGCCGGAGCGGATGGCTTTTTGCTAAAGCCGTTCGGCGCAGAGGAGTTGCAAACACTGCTGGAAGGCGGTCCGTCCGCTGCACCCAAGGTCCGCGTTTCCCGCCTCGAACCCGGTGAACCGGTGATTAACCCGGATACTCTGGCTCAGTTCCGGTCGATGATGCCGCCAACCGGGGTGCGCGAAATCTACACAGCCGTGGTGGTTGACCTGGTCAAACGAACGCAAGCGCTTGAGGCTGCCATTGCCAAGGGGGACGATGCCGAGGTCCAGCGGATTGGGCACGCAATCAAAGGCGGGTGCGGCATGGCGGGCGCCATGCAGGCCGCCAGCCTCGGCGCCCTGTTTGAGGAGGCTTCCAAAGAGACCGAGAGTAACCTTTTGGATAACAGAATGGCCTTATTGAGCGATTTGCGCGCCGCCACCAGGAACCTGGAGCGTATGCTGGATGCTGAAATCTCCTAGGCCTGCACTACTATAACTACTAGGATAGAGACCTATCGAAAGCGGAAATTGTCTGACCTGGTCTCTGGAGGCTAACGGCTCAATGGAAAGACCGATTCGAATCGTGCTGGCCGACGATCACCCCGTCGTACGCATTGGCGTGCGCAACATGCTGGTGGAGAAGGACGGCTTCGATGTGGTTGGCGAGGCCAGCGATGGTGACGAGGCGATTACTCAGACGCTTGAGTTGCAGCCGGATATCCTGTTACTCGACGTGCAGATGCCGCGCTTGCCGGGCTTGGAAGCCATGCGCGCCATCATGAACGGAACGGCCACCGTCAAGATTCTTCTGCTCACTTCCACCATTACCACGCAGCAGATTATCGAGGCGCTGCACATTGGCGCGCGCGGCATTGTGCTCAAAGACGCGCTGGCCAGCCACCTGCAAACCGCCATTCGCACCGTCTCAATGGGCGACTACTGGATCGGCGGCAAGCGCGTGGTCAACCTGGTTTCGGCACTTCACGACCTAATGCAGCAGGCCGCCGTACCGCAACATAAGACGTACGGGCTTACCCCGCGCGAGCTTGAAGTGGTGGGCAGCATCGTAGAAGGATGCAGTAACCGCGACATCGCCAAGCAGTTCAACCTGAGCGAAGAAACCGTCAAGCGCCATCTCTCGAATATCTTCGATAAAACCGGAGTCTCAACGCGGCTTGAGCTTGCCCTGTTTGCCATTGCCCATCACCTGGTGACGCCGCAGTAGTCGGCCAGCCGTTTCAGGGATGTTCCTGACCGCCGCTTGCCACCTCAATGCCGTGGCGCAGGAGCAGAAGTATTGCGGCAAGGCTCTCTTCCGCGCCGCGTTTGCTGCCGGGCAGGTTCACAATCAGCGTATTTGCTCTCAGCCCTGCAATGCCGCGCGTAAGCCATGCATACAGATTGCGCTCTGCGCCGTAGTGGCGCATGGCCTCGGCCAGCCCTGGTGCCTCGCGCTCAATCACGCGCCGCGTTGCCTCGGGCGTACGGTCGCGCGGGCCAAGGCCAGTGCCGCCAACGGTGAGCACAAGCGCCGCGCCCTCGTCGCTCAACTCCTTCAGCTTTGCAGCGATATCAAGCTCTTCGTCGGGCAGAATGGCGGTGCGGATTTCGGCTTGGGCCCACTGCTTTTGGACCATGGCAACTACGGCAGGGCCCGCGGTGTCGGTGAGCAGTCCTTGCGAACAGCGATCGGAGATGGTGACAACGGCAATCAGCATAGTGGAGATTCTACTTTGCGGGGAGAACGTCGATGGTGTGCAGCCATGTTTCTACCAGCGCGGGCCAGGCGGTGACGGGCAGCGCTGTGCGCCGCAGCCCATACCCATGGCCGCCCTGCGTGTAGAGGTGCAGCTCTGCCGGAGCCTTGGCGTTCTTTAACTCCTGAAAATACAGCAGCGCATTTTCAACATGCGCCGAGTCGTCTTCAGCCTGCACGATGAAGGTTGGCGGAGTATTGGCAGTGGGATGAATCTCGGGATTCGGTGCATAGTTTTGCTCGGCCAGTGCAAGGTAGCCTGGGTACACAACCACTGAAAAATCAGGCCGGCAACTGAGTTTGTCGGCATCGTCGACGGGTGCGTAGAGGCGATGCTCGTAGATGTTGCTGATGGCCGAGGAGAGATGGCCGCCGGCGGAGAATCCGAGCACGCCCACGCGATTTGGATCGATACCCCACTCGGCTGCATGCTGCCGAACCAGCCCCATT
>Ga0302319_10012752_pt1 | contig 15812 bp, 14 predicted proteins | sample Bog_T0_2_FD_203319 | JGI IMG/M metagenome (GOLD analysis project Ga0302319, IMG submission 203319) | Peat permafrost microbial communities from Stordalen Mire near Abisko, Sweden - Bog_T0_2 | ecosystem: Environmental > Terrestrial > Soil > Wetlands > Peat | place: Sweden: Abisko, Stordalen Mire...
CTCATTTTTGCCCTGCTCGCTCTTGGCGGAACGTTCTCTCTTCCCCTCCGGGCGCAGACCGCCCCGGGCGACACCGTCGGGCCGATGGCCAAGGTCACCCTCCACCTCGGCAAAGCATCCCTGACCACCCTCGTTGCCGCCACCTCAGCGCAACAGGAACGCGGCCTGATGTACGTCACCAAGCTTCCCGACAACGCTGGCATGATCTTTCTTCTGCCCACGGTCAGCACCGCAACTTTCTGGATGAAAAACACGCTCATCCCGCTCTCCGTCGCCTTCATCGACAAGAAAGGCGTGATCCTCGAAATCCATGACATGCAACCGGGCGACCCGTCCGTGCCGGACAACCAACTCCCCATCACCCGCAGCGACAGCGACCAGGTCGCCTTCGCGCTCGAAACCAATCTCCATTGGTTCGCGCTCAACGGCATCAAGCCCGGAACCAAAATCGATCCGCCGCCCGCCAGCCTCGCATCGCCCGCTCACTAATCCAAGACATCATGCCCCTCCCCATCGATTACCACTCCCATCCCCAGGCCCACAGCATCAAGCCCTACACCCCCGAACTCCTGCAGCCGTGGGCCGACAGCGCCCGCCAGCGCGACCTGAAGGAAATCGCCTTCACCGATCATGACCGTTATCACCAGGGCGTCGACTTCGATGAGATCGACAAACTGCGCGCCGCCAATCCCGATCTCAAAATCCTCGCCGGAATCGAGCTCGATAACGATCCCCTCACCGGAAAAGCCGGACGCACCTGGGTCGAGAAAAACTGGGACCGGCTCGACTTCGTCCTTGGCTCCGCCCATTACCTGCCGCCCGACCCGGAGATGTTCGACCAGGTCACCCGCAAGGATGAATTTGCGAAACGCGACCTCGCCGCCGATTGCGCGAAGTACCTCGCGGAACTCACTGGCATGATCGACCGCGGCGGCATCGATTGCCTCTCGCACCTCGACCTCATTAAAATTCACGGCGTCTGGCATCCGGAAGGCGGACTGCTCCCTTATTTCCGTCCGCTGCTTGAGCGCATCCGGCGCGAAAACCTCGCCATCGAAATCAGCACGGCGGGCTGGCGCAAACCGGTCGGCGAGCAATATCCCCACGTCGACCTCATCCGCGCCGCGCAACAGCTCGGCATTCCCTTCACCCTCGCCAGCGACGCGCATTCCCACGCCCAGTTAGCCGAAGAATATGGAAGGCTCGCGCCATTGCTCTCACAACTCGGCATCAAGGAAGTCGCTTCCTACGAAAAGCACCGCCGCAAAATCATTCCCATCAACTGACAAATCATCGATCTTGTTCTGTCCTCACATCGCAAGCTTAACTCTTCGTAATAGAAAATAATCGGCCCCACTCTTAGCTCTCAAAAGCCGATTCTTAAGTCTTCGTAATGGTGCAGCATTTACCTCGCCGTGATGCTATCTTCGCCCCATAACAACCACCATTATGGAAGCCGCACCTGTCTACGCCTCAAACGCCATCAACTCGGGGCTGCCCCCTGTCCCCGGCACCGAACAAGCCCGCGCCATCGCGTACGGCAATACCTCACTCGCCGCCACCACCGAGGCCGTCAAGGAAGCCAGCGCCTGGGTCTATCCCTTGCGCCGCGAAATTGGCAGCGTCATCGTCGGCCAGAAATACCTCATCGACCGCCTCCTCATCGCGCTGATCGCCAACGGCCACGTCCTGCTCGAAGGTGTCCCCGGCCTCGCCAAGACGCTCGCGCTGCGCACGCTTGCCACGGCGGTCCAGGTCCGCTTCCAGCGCATCCAGTTTACCCCCGACATGCTCCCGGCCGACATCGTCGGCACCCAGATTTACAACCCGCGCGACGGCACCTTTAATCCAAAGCTCGGCCCCGTCTTCGCCAATTTTGTCCTCGCCGACGAAATCAATCGCGCCCCCGCCAAGGTGCAAAGCGCATTGCTCGAAGCAATGCAGGAACGGCAGGTGACGCTCGGCGAAAACACCTACGAACTCCCCGAGCCCTTCCTCGTCATGGCCACCCAAAACCCGGTCGAGCAGGAAGGCACCTATCCCCTCCCCGAAGCGCAGGTCGATCGCTTCATGCTCAAGATCGTCGTCACCTATCCGAATCGCGCCGAGGAACGCTCCATCCTCGATTCGATGGCCACCACCACGCCCAACCTCGCCGTGCAGCAGGTCGTCACCCCCGAGCAGATTCTCCAGGCGCGCCAGGTCGTCAACCTCATCCACGTCGACGAAAAAGTCCGCGACTACATCGTCGACATCGTCATCGCCACGCGCGACCCGAAGGCCTACAAACTCGATTTCCCCGGCTGGATCCAATACGGCGCCTCCCCCCGCGCGACCATCGCCATGACCCTTGCCGCGCGCGCGCTGGCATTCCTCAATGGCCGCGCCTACGTCACGCCGCAGGATGTGAAGGAAATCGCCCACGACGTCCTGCAGCATCGCGTCACCGTCACCTACGAAGCCGAGGCGGAAAATCTCACCTCCCGCGACATCGTACAAAAGATTTTGGATACGTTGCCCGTGCCTTGAAAGGCAGAAGCATGAAGGAAGAAGTTGGAAGGACTTCAGTCATTTCTTCCTTCAAACTTTTCACTTCTTACTTTTTCTCCCCATGGACCCCGCAGTTACCCGAGAAATCCTGAAGAAAGTCCGCCAGGTCGAGCTGCGCACGCGCCGCCTCGTCACCGACGCCCTGGCTGGCGAATACCATTCCGTCTTCAAGGGCCGCGGCATGGACTTCGATGAGGTGCGTGAGTATTCGCCCGGCGACGAAGTGCGGCTCATCGACTGGAATGTTACCGCCCGCACCGGCACGCCCTTCATCAAGAAGCTCCGCGAGGAACGCGAGCTCACCATCCTCCTCGCCGTCGATGTCAGCGCCTCCGGAAAATTCGGCTCGCAAACGCAGAGCAAGCAGGAACTCGCCGCCGAGGTCGCCAGCGTTCTCGCCTTCTCCGCCATCCGCAACCGCGACAAGGTCGGCCTCCTTCTCTTCACCGACGAAGTCGAGCACTACATCCCGCCCACCAAGGGCCGCACCCACGTCCTGCGCGTCATCCGCGACATCCTCTTTCACACGCCCCAACGCCGCGGCACCGATGTCGCCTCCGCGCTCGATTTCATCAACGATGTGCAGCGCCGCCGCGCCGTCGTCTTCGTCATTTCCGATTTCATCGAATCGCCCGAGGCCTTCGAGCGCCTGCGCCGCCAGCTTCGCCTGACCAACAAACGCCACGATCTCGTCCTGCTCCACCTGCGCGACCGCCATGAGGAGGAACTCCCCTCCCTCGGCCTGCTCACGCTCGAGGACACCGAAACGGGCGAGGTGATGGAAGTCGACACCAGCAGTAAACGCGTGCGCGAGGCTTTTGCCGAAAACGCCCGGGAACGCATGGACCAGTTCCGCCGCGCCGCGCGTCAGGCTGGCGTAGATACGCTCGAACTCCGCACCGGGGAACCCTACAGTCAGGCCCTCTACACCTTTTTCCAAAACCGTTCGAGCAGGAGGTTGGGATGAAGCACCCGCGGTTTCTCCCTTGGGGTGGCCCGGGCTTCTGGTTGCCCGGGTGCGCGAGAATCATTTTGAGCGCACAGGAGGTCGCGGGCAAATTCGCAAATCAACGGACTACCTCCTGTGGCCTTCGGCTAGCCGGGCAACGAGTGGTCCGGGCCACCCGAAGAGTTGCCGCTCACGCCGTCCTTTGCCTCCTTCTCACCGTACCTTTCGCCCGCGCGCAGACGAACGCCGCCGATGTCCCCGAGCCGGACACCAATGCTCCTGCCTATTTTGCTCCCGCCCCCGCTCCCGCCTCGCCCGCCATCAATCCCACCAATCCCGCTGACCAGGCCAAGGCCGCGAAGCAGGACGACCTCTACGACATCCGCCCGCCGTTTTTCTATCTTCACTCCTGGCTTCTGCTTTGGATCGCGCTCGCCGCTGTCGCGCTCCTTGCATTGATTTTGCTCGTCTTGTTTCGGCTCCAACCCAAGCGCCTCCTCAGCCCCCGAAGCGCCTACGATCTCGCCTTGGAAAAACTCGAAAAAGCCCGCGCCCTTCTCCAGGAAAAAGACCCCGTGCCCTACGCCGTCCTCGTTTCGGAAACGATCCGCTCCTACCTCAGTCAGCGATTCCAGACCCCTTCCACCCGCCGCACGACCGAGGAATTTCTGCGCCTGATGGAAACCGATCACAACACGCCGCTGGCCGGGCATCGCGACCTCCTGCGCGAATTTCTCCAGTCCTGCGACATGGTTAAATTCGCCCGCTACCAACCGACGCTGACGGAGCTCGAAAAAGTACACCAACACGCCACCAGCTTCGTCACCGCCACGAAACCTGAGCCCGTCTCAACCCACCAAAACGGGAGGCGCCCATGAGCGATATTACCTTCGCCCACGAATGGGTTCTATCCTTCCTGCTCTTGATTCCCCTCCTCGCCTTCCTGCGCGGACGACTCGGTAAAGCGGCGGCGATCCAATACTCCGGCCTCAGCCTTTTCGGATCGCTCACCCGTGGCCGCAAGGTTCAACCCGGCGGCTGGCTCTCCGCCCTCCGCTATATCGCCCTCGCCTGTTGCCTCGTGGCGCTGGCCCGTCCGCAAAAAATCAACACCAGCACCCAGGTGGAGGAAAGCGGCATCGACATGATGCTGGCCATCGATCTCTCTCCCTCGATGGAAGCGCTCGATTATCACAAGGATGGCCAGGACCTCAGCCGCGTGCAGGTCGTCCGCGAAACCGTCGGCAAATTCATCGACGCGCGCCCCAATGACCGCATCGGCATGGTCATCTTCTCCGGCGATGCCTACATCATGAGCCCGCTGACCCTCGACCACGACTGGCTCCAGCGTAATGTCCAGCTTCTCCACACCGGATCATGGGTCGGCGACGCCACCGCCATCGGCTCCGCCCTCGCCGCTTGCGCCAACCGGCTCCGCGATCAGCCGGGTAAATCGAAAATCATCGTCCTGCTCACCGACGGCGCCAACAACGCGGGCAAGATCACCCCCTTCGCCGCCGCCGAAGCCGCCCACGCCCTCGGGATAAAAATTTACACCATCGGCGCAGGCTCGGCCGACGTGGCCAAATTCCCCATGCGCGACAACTTTGGTCGCATCACCTACACGACCATTCCCGTCGATATCGACAACGATGCCTTGCAAAAAATCGCCGACATCGGCCAGGGCAAATTCTTCCGCGCCGCCGACTACGACACCCTCCAGCACGTCTACGAGGAAATCAATAAACTCGAAACCAGCCGCGTCGCCGTCCACCATTTCCAACACATCAAGGAGTATTTCACCTGGGCCCTTTATCCCGGCCTTATCTTCCTGGGCCTCGAAATCGCCCTGGCCCATACCCGCTGGCGGAGGGTCCCATGATCACCGGACTTTGGGACAAACTTGATCCCGGTTTTTTCGCGCCGGTCTGGCTCCTGGCCGGATTGGTCGCCATCCTCGCCATTGTGCTCCTCGAATACGGGGCAAACCGCCGCCGCCGCCAGGCCCTGCGCCTCTTCGCCGCCTCGCATCTCGTCGCGGCCCTGACCGGCAACATCTCGAATTTCAAGCGCCTCCTGAAATCGGTTCTGCTCACCTCCGCCGTCGCGCTCCTTTTCGTGGCGATGGCCCGGCCCCATCTTTTATTCGACTGGAGCGAAGAAAAACGCACCGGCCTCGACGTCCTCATCGCCGTCGACTGCTCCAGAAGCATGTTGACCGAGGACGTAAAACCGAGCCGCATCGAGCGCGCCAAACTCGCCATCTCCGATTTTGCCGACCGGCTGCCCGACAATCGTCTCGGCCTCATTGCCTTTGCTGGAGACGCTTTTCTGGAATGCCCCCTGACCCTCGACCATGAAGCCTTCTCCGAAGCCGTGAGCGATCTCGACACCGAAACCATTCCGCGCCCCGGCACCGACATCGCCACCGCCATCGACCTCGCCGTCGACGCCCAAAAAAGCCAGCCCAACAACCAGAAATTCCTCATCCTTGTCACCGATGGTGAAGACCTCGAAGGCCGCGTTCTCGACGCCGCCAAAAATGCCGCGCAAACCGGCCTGAAAATCTTCACCGTCGGCGTCGGCACTCCCAATGGAGGTCGCATCCCGGAACACGACGATTCCGGCAACGTCACCTCCTACCAGCAGGACAACACCGGCCAGGAAGTCATCTCGAAGCTCGACGAGAACACCCTTCGCCAGGTGGCCGAAATCACCGGCGGCGCTTACGCTCCCCTCGGCCAGCGCGGCGAAGGCCTCGACGACATCTACAGCCGCTACATCGGGCCCCTGCCCAAGCAAAGCCACGAGGAAAAGCGCGAAAAAATCCGCTTCGAACGATTTGAATGGCCCCTTACCCTCGCTATCTTGTTTCTCGTGTGGGAATTTTTGCTCAACGAACGGGCCGCCTCCCCCCAGGCCGCTCTCCCCGCCGGGCAGCTCCGTCGCCCCGTCCGCCGCCGGAAGACCCGCAACGCCCCGGCGCTGACCTCCATGATCGCTTTCGGCATCTTTATCTCCGGAGTTTTCGGCCCTGCCCGCGCCTCGGATACCGACGCCGCCGAGAAGGCCTATAAATCCGGCCAATACGAGCAGGCCATGGAAGATTACCAGAAGGCCGCCCAGAATCAGCCCGCGCGTAACGACCTCGATTACAATCAAGGAGCCGCTGCCTACAAAGCGGGCGACTATTCCGACGCCGAGGAAGCCTTCCGCAAGGCGCTCGACACCCCCGATCTCGGGCTCCAGGAACAGACTTATTACAACCTCGGCAATTCGCAATACATGGACGGCGCTGGCCTGGAGAAGGTCGATACCAAAAAAACGATCAGCCTCTGGGAGCAGGCCCTCCACTCCTATGACTCCGCGCTCAAGCTCCGCGACACCGCCGACGCCAGGCACAATTACGACTTTGTGAAGGAGAAGCTCGAAGAGCTGAAAAAACAGCAGCAGCAAAAAGAGCAACAGAACAAGCAGAACCAATCTAAATCCGACAACAAGGGACAATCCGGCAGCAATTCCCAGCAAAGCCAGGATCAGGGAGGCCAGGGCAATAACCAGCCGCAGGATCAGCACGGCCAGAATAATTCGCAAAATGGAGGACAAAATTCGCCACAACAGCAAGCGGGCGGCCAGACCGGTCAGGATCAAAATTCCGGTTCTCAGAACCAGCAGGGCCAGCAACAAACCTCTTCGTCGCCAAACGGAAAAAGCAATCAGGTGCAGGCCTACTCGGGAACCCGCAGTCAGGATCAACAAGACCCCCGGATTAAAACCCGGCAGGACGCGGAAAACCTGCTCGACTCACTGAAGGACGACGAAAAGCGCATCACGGCTCGTTCCGACGATGACCCCAATCAACCGCCCCCGCCGACCACATCCGGAAAGGATTGGTAAGATGATACAATTCGCGCGCCTCATCTTTTTCACCATCGTGTTCCCTTTCACGACCACGGCTGCTTTCGCCCTCCCCACGCTCAGCCAGCAGATCGATCCGCCTGAAGCCAATGTCGGCGACGATGTTACTGTCACCCTCACCGTCCAAAATGGCACCATCGCCAACGTGCAGTTGCCCACGGTCGATGGCCTGGAAGTCCAGGGCACGAGCAGCAGCACCAACATGATCTTTGCCAATGGCACTCTCTCAACTTCGGTTTCGGAAATCTTCACGCTCGTCCCATCGCGCTCCGGCAATTTCATCATCCCGGCCTTCGACATACACACCCAGGACGGCACGGTGCTCCACGTCAGGGCGATGAAACTCCATGTCTATGAAAGCGGCTCCCCTTCCGGAAACAACGCGGTCGCACCGGCCACACCCTCCACCAGCCCTCCCGCCAATTCCAACGGCCCGGTCGTCATGCCGCCCGCCAATCCCATCCCGGGCTCTGCGCCGCCGGATAACGGAAATCCCGCCGCTTCCAGCGGATCGAGCATTGATGTGCCCCGGGATAAGGACGGTAACCCCGCCAAAGTCTTTCTGCTTATCACGCCCCAGACCACCGACGCTTACGTCGGCCAGTCGGTCCCCCTCCAAATCGATTTCTATATCCGCATGGACGTAAACTCAGAACAGAATTCGCTCCCCACGATCAAGGGCAGCGATTTTCTCATGAACAACTCCACCCACTTCGGACAAAGAAGCCTGGGCATACTGGATGGCCAACAATATCTCAAGGAAAGCTGGTCCACCGCCCTTTCAGCTCCCAAAAGCGGCGATTTCCCCTTGAGCATGGAACGTGATTCCTATTGGGTAAAATCCTTCGTCAATAATGCCTTCGATCCCTTCGGAGGCTTCTTCGGTCGCCGTGCCAACCTGGCCCACGAACAAATCAGCAGCAACCTCGTGACCATGCACATCCACCCCCTGCCGACCGTGGGCCAGCCGGCTCACTTCACCGGCGCGATCGGACACTTCAATGTCTCTGCCCAGGCCCAGCCCGCTTCCGTCCAGGTCGGCGAACCGGTCACGCTCCGTTTCGCGGTCACGGGCGACGGAAATTTCGATTATGTCCGCTGCCCCTACCTTGCCGATAATCCTGCCTGGAAAACCTATCCTTCCAAAAACAGCACCAACTACCTCGATGAATCGGAAACGCACGCCGTCAAAACCTTTGAGCAATCGGTCATCCCCCGGAAAAACGGCACCGTCCCCCTCCCCGCCGCCAGCTTCAGCTACTTTAACCCCGACACCAAACAATACGTCACCATCCCCGTCGCGCTGCCGGATATCACCGTCAACGGATCAGCCGCCCCCCTGGCTTCCGTCACCGGCGGCGATAGCGATTCCGGGGAAATCTCCAATGCCCCCGGCAACGCCGCCCTGCTTCCCAACCGACTCGATCTCGGCTCGCCCCGCGTGAGCCTCGCGCCGGTTTATCGCCAACCCTGGTTCTGGCCGGTTCAGGTCGGCCTCCTCTGCCTCCCTCTGCTTGGCGCACTATCCCTCCTCTTCCGTCCCCGTTCCGGTTCACCCGATGACCGCGCCGAACGCGCCCTGCGCCGTCGCTCCCTCCAACAGGAAGAGGACGCCATGAGCCTGGCCGTGCGTTCCGGGGACGCCCTCGCCTTCTTCACCGCCGCCCGGCATTCCATCCAGTTGCAACTCGGCACCCAATGGAACCTGAGACCCGAAGCCATCACCCTCGGCGAAATCCTCGACCGCGACCCCCAACTGGCCGAAACGCTGGAGCCTCTCTTCACCCAGGCTGATGAAGTCATCTATTCCGGTCACGCTCCCACCAATCTTGATCTCGCCCATTGGGAACAAACCGTCCGCGAACTGCTCCAGCCCCAACCCGCCTGACCATGAACTTTTCTGCCTGTCTCTCGTTCTCGAATTTTATCTGGAAACGCCTCCTCATCCCCGCCACATTTTCTTTCGCGCTCATCCTCCTCTTGCCCTGCCTTCTCCACGCCGATAGCGACCTCGACGCCGCGCAGAGCGCCTACACCTCCGGCAGCTACGACCAGTCGGCCAAACTTTTTCAACAGATCATCGCCACGCGCGGCTACTCCGCCTCGCTCTGTTTTGACCTCGCCAATGCCGAAGCCCAGGCGGGCCATCCGGGCCTCGCCATGCTTAACTACGAACGCGCCCGCTACCTCGCCCCCTCCGATCCCGACATCGACCACAATCTGCAACTCGCCCGCAAGCAGGCGGGGCTTGACCCCAATTCCTACCGCTGGTGGCAGATCGTCCTCCGCAGCATCGACTGGACCGTCTGGATGGCGATCATCGCGGCCACTTTGCTCCTCGTCTTTCTCGCCGTCATCGGCACCGCCTTCGCGACTGCCATCTCCTCCACAACGAAGATTCCGCTTCGCCCGCTCAAGACCCTTTTCCGGGCGATCCTTTTTATCGGCATTCCCTTTTTCCTGCTGATGGGTTACGTCGAGCTTTCCACCATCGGCTTCAACAATCGCATCGAAGGCGTCATCGTCGCCCCCCGGGAAGCCACCTTGCGCCTCTCGCCCTTCGCCAGCGCCGACAGCGTCGGCACCATTCCCGAAGGCGAACTCGTCACCGTCGAGGACCGCCACGACGATTACCTCCGCATCGAGGGCCGCGATCACCACTTCGGCTGGATCGCTCGCAAGGACATCGAGCCCGTCATCGCTGGCAGCTTCGACGACAAGCCCACGGACAACCCCACTCCCTAGGTACAAAACATCACTTGTTGCCGGGGCCAACCGGATTTAGAGTGTTTGCCATGAGCTACCTGGATCGGATCACTTTTAATTCCAAGCAATGCGGCGGACGCCCCTGCATTCGAGGCATGCGCATCAGGGTCAAGGACGTGCTTGAATTGCTCGCTCACGGCGCTCCCGAACAGGAAATCCTTCGGGACTATCCTTATCTGGAAGTCGAAGACATTCGCGCCTGTCTCCAATACGCAGCGGCCCAAGTTGACCATTCGGTTTTACAAGCGGCCTGATCGTGCTGTTCCTGATTGATGCAAATTTGCCGCCAACGCTGGCTCTTGCTTTGATTGAAGCAGGACATCACGCACAGCACGTTGACGAAGTGGGCCTGCGGACGGCGGAAGATGGCGAAATTTGGGATTACGCTCTTCGCCAACGAACAGTACTGGTCACCAAAGACGAGGATTTTCCAGATCGTTATTTACGTACAGCCTCGACCCCCATAGTGGTGTGGCTGCGCATTGGCAACTGTCGAAACTCCGAACTTTTTAGTTGGTTTATCCCTCTTTTAAATGAAGTAATTTTGCGCATTGAGTCGGGAGACCGCTTGATCGAAGTAAAATAAACCCATACCAGGGCACGCCCTGGATCTCATTGCAAAGCAGCCAAGGTTCTAAACCCCAAAATTAATCCCCACCGCTTTCGCCGTCGCCACCATCTGGCCGTCCGGAGGAACGTGCTTGATCTGCCCCACCGCCTCCTTGATCGTCACCGAGCCGATCTGGTAATTGAGATAACTCACCATACAGCCAAATTTCTTTTCCTGGATCAATTGCACCGCCCCCACGCCGAAACGTGTTCCCAGATTGCGATCCTGCGTCGTCGGCGCACCCCCGCGCTGCAAATGCCCCAGCACCACCGTCCGCGTTTCGCGCTTGGTGCGCTCGCCGATTTCATGCGCCACTTGCGCCCCGATCCCGCCTAGCCGGACCTCACCTTTGGTTGCGCCATCCACGGTCAGCACGCCGCCACCCTGGGCCGACGCGCCTTCCGCCGCCACAATCAGCGTCGAGGCCGCGCCGCTCGACATCCGCTTCTCCACATGCGCCGCCAGCCGTTCGAACGAAAAGGGTATCTCCGGGATCAGGATCACATCCGCGCCGCCCGCCAGGCCGCCATAAAGAGCGATCCAGCCCGCGTGGCGCCCCATGACCTCCAGCACCATCACCCGCTTGTGACTCGCCGCCGTCGTGTGCAGGCGGTCCAGCGCATCGGCCACGCATTGCACCGCCGAATCAAAACCGAAGGTCGTCGCCGTCGCGGAAAGATCGTTATCAATCGTCTTCGGCACGCCCACCACCGGCACGCCATTTTCAAAAAGCTGGTCCGCCGTCGTCAGCGACCCGTCGCCGCCAATACAAATCAACGCGCGCACGCCGAGGTCCTGCAGCGTCTTCTTCGCCTCGTCGATAATCGGCTGCGGAATCATCGCCTTTTCGCCCAGCCCCTGCTTGGCCACAAAACGCCCCCGGTTGGTCGTTCCGATGATCGTCCCGCCGCTCGGCATGATTCCCTGCGTATTTTCCAGCGTCAAAATCTTGTAGTTAACCGGGGAAAGTAAACCCTCGTACCCATCGATAAAACCGAGCACTTCCCACCCCAGCGTATGGGCCGACGCGACCGCCGCCCGGATCACCGCATTCAGTCCGGGACAATCTCCACCACTGGTTAGAACACCTATGCGAAAACGATGCACGGTCTTATGGCTATCCCGCTTTTCAAAAAGTGCAAATGGAAATGACATAATTTCGTCATTTTTTTGCAAAAAAACGGTGACGCCCGCTCAACTATCGGCATTCTCGCTCGGATGCAGCGTGAATTTTCCGAAGCCCAGCCCGAATTGATGGATTTGCCCAATCAGGATGAAAACGCCTTGCGCAGTGACCTGGAACATCTCGCCCGCCTCAATCGCACCTTTGGCGGACGCAAAGCCGTCGAAACCATCTTCCACAAACTCGCCGACAAGACCCGCAACCCCATCCTCGTCGATCTCGCCTCCGGCTACTGCGACCATGGCCGCAACCTGATCCGCCGCGCCAAGGCCCTGCAAAACGACATCACCGTCATGGCCGTTGACATGCAGTTCCAGACCCTCCAGATCGCGCGCAGCGCCACCCCCGCGGGAGAAAAAATATTTTTCGTCCAGGCCGATGCCCGCCAACTCCCTTTCCGTAATCAGGGCGCCGACCTCGTCTTTTGCAGCCTCGCCCTCCATCACTTCGCCGAGAAGGACGCCCTCACCGTCCTCCGGGAAATGGCCCGGGTCGGACGCCACGGCACCGCCTGCGTCGATCTCGCCCGCAGCCGTCTGGCCGCCTTCTGCATCTGGCTGCTCACCACCTTCATCATCCGCGATCCCATGGTGCGCCACGACGCCCGCCTCTCCGTCCGCCGCGCTTTTACCGAAGTCGAAATGAAATCGCTGGCCCACCGGGCCGGCTGGCCCAACCTCAAACAAATCAAATTTTTCTGGTTTCAACAGGCCGTCCTGGCTGGGGTGGAAAAATGAGAACCTCCAACGTCACCACCATCAAGGCTCCGCTCCACGTCATTTACAACGTCGCGGCTGACCTCGAACACTGGCCCGATTTCCTCCCCCACTATCGCTACAACCGCTACCTCTCCCGGATGCCCTGGGGCGGTATCATCAAAATGTCCGCCGTGCGGACCATCATCCCCACTACCTGGATTTCCGAGTACCGGATCGACACCGAGAAATGCCAGCTCTATTTCAAACACCTCAAATCGGCCCTCAACGCTACCCGAGGCATGATCGTCGTCTGGCACTTTAACGAGACCCCCGAAGGCGTCCGCGTTGAGATTACCCACGATTTGGAATTGCACTGGCCGCTAATCGGTGGCTTTGTAGGAAAGTACATCGTGGGACTCTTTTTCATCCATCACATCGCCACCCGCACTCTTGCGGGCCTTAAGCGCAAAGTAGAAAGCCAGCATCCATCTTCATCATGAGTTCACGCGTCGTCATCACTGGTATTGGGGCGCTCACCTGCGCCGGTCACGGCCGCAAAGGCCTTTGGGAAGCTCTCCTCCGCGAAAAATCGGGAATTGGTTTTATCACCCGCTTCGACGCATCGGATTACGACGCCAAATGCGCCGGAGAAATCAACGACTTCGACCCCGCCCAGCATTTCCCTCCGCACAAACTCAAGCGCATCGACCGTTACGCCCAGTTCGCCCTCGTCCTCTCCCAACAGGCGCTCGACGACGCCAGCCTGAAATTATCCCCCGAAAATCCCCGCATCGACGTCGGCGTCAGCTTCGGCACCGCCCTCGGCGGCATCACCACCGCCGAACTCACCCACGAACGCTTCATCCGCGAGGGAGTCCGCGCCATCCCCGCCGCCCTCGCCCTCCAGGTCTTCGGCGGCTCCGCCCACAGCAACATCTCCATCGCCTATGGCGTCCGCGGCTACAGCACCACCAACTCCAACAGTTGCGCCTCCGGCACCGTCGCCGTCGGGGAAGCCTTCCGCGTCATTCGCGAAGGCCGCGCCAACGTCATGATCGTCGGGGCAGCCGAGGCTCCCCTCGCTCCCCTCACCTTCGGCGCCTTCGACACCATCAAATCGATGTCCAAGGAAACCAAGGACCCCACCCGCGCCTGCCGTCCTTTTGACGCCACCCGCTCCGGCTTCGTCATGGCCGAAGGCGGCGGCAGCCTCATCCTCGAATCGCTCGAGCATGCCCGCGCTCGCGGCGCCCATATCTACGCCGAAGTCCTCGGCTACACCCTCAATAACGACGCCTACCATATGTCCTCCTCGCTGCCCGAGGGCGAATCGGCCCTCGAATCGATGCGCGCCACCCTCGACGAAGCCAAGCTCCGCCCCGACCAGATCGACTACATCAACGCCCACGCCAGCAGCACCCCCATGAACGACGGCACCGAAGCCAAGGCCGTCTCCAAATTCTTCGGCAAGAAAACCCCCGCCATCAGCGGCACCAAGGCCTACTACGGACACCCCCTCGGCGCCTCCGGAGCCATCGAAGCCGCCATCTGCTGCCTCGCCATGGAAAACAACTACATCCCTCCCACCCTCAACTGCCACGAACCCTGCGAGGAAATCACCCCCGGCTTCGATCTCGTCCGCCTCAAGGGCCGCACCCAGCCCCTCAAATACATCCTCAGCAACTCCTTCGGCTTCGGCGGCATCAACGCCTCCCTCGTCTTCGGCAAAGTCGACTGATTATGTAGCGGCGGTCTGTGACCGTGGCTAGAAACTTGAAACGATAATCACTTGCGTAAGTGGTTGGTTCTTGCGTAGCGGAATTCGTAGCAGATGGTTAGTTCTCATCCCGCCTATACAGTGTATGGCGAAAGAAATCTCAAATGGAACCCACACCGTCAAACTTTATCATTACGTGGATCGAGGCAGGAAGATGCACCAACTCGCTTACTATGAGGCAGGCAAGCGCAAGCTGAGAAACTTTAGCGTCAAGGCGGAGGCTGAAAACGTTGCTAGGCAAATTCTGGGTCAGTTGACAAACGGCACCGAAACGGCGCGGGCGTTCAGGACACCTGAATTGGAAAGCCTCGTGGCGGCGCGGCAGGTTCTCGCTTCGGGCTACGCTCTGCACGTCGCTGTCGAAGAACACGCGCAAGCCGTGGGGAGGCTGGGCAAGACGACATTGCGGGAAGCGGTCGAGTTCTTCCTGCGGCATAACCGTGCCGACGTGCCACGGTTAAAGCTGCCCGACATCGCGGAGCAATTCGCGGCCTCGCGCCAGCAATCGGGCCTCTCCGCTCATTACGTCAGCCAGTGCCGCAAAATCGTGGGCGACTTGGCAAAGGCTTTTCCCGGCCAAACCCTGCCCGACCTGAAAACGGCGGAACTCGATGCCTGGCTTGGGGGACTTCCTTTCGCGGCAAAAACCAAGAACGGAATGCGGATTATACTTGTGGCCTGCGGTAATTGGGCGGAGGGCCGGGGCTATCTCGTCAAGAATGGCAGTCCTTTTCCGGCGATGGTGCGATACAAGGAAACCAAGGCTCCTGTCTCCTTGTTCACGCCAGAGAACATCGCGAGCTTACTTACCAAAGCTGATGCGACCTTGCGCCCATTCCTCGCCCTGGGTGCCTTCGCGGGGTTGCGGACGGCTGAGTTGCAGCGGCTCGACTGGAAGGAGATTGATCTTGAACGCGGATTTATCACCGTTGATGCGAACAAAGCCAAAACCCGGCAACGGCGGCTCGTACCGATCTCGGATAATCTCAAGCTCTGGCTAACGCCGTACAAGAAGAGTTCCGGTCCGGTCTGCCTGCATCAACGCCCGCAACTCGCGGCAGCGCGACTCTGCGATGGTTTTATTTGGCAGGAGAACGGCCTACGGCACTCGTTCATCTCGTATCGACTCGCCATCCTGCATGACACTGCGCGCGTGGCGCTGGAAGCGGGTAATTCACCGGAAGTGATCTTCGGCCATTACCGCGAATTGGTCACACCGGAGACGGCGAGCGCTTGGTTTGGCGTGAAACCATCTTAACGAAGCAAGTAAGATAATTGGGATTAGCCGCCGAGAGGCGGCAATTCCCGCTTTGCCTTGATTCCAAATCCGGGGGGAGCAGAATTGCTACCATGCTCATGGC